>Ga0209517_10000378_pt1 | contig 77761 bp, 72 predicted proteins | sample PeaSoiMetSII2010_FD_187695 | JGI IMG/M metagenome (GOLD analysis project Ga0209517, IMG submission 187695) | Peat soil microbial communities from Weissenstadt, Germany - SII-2010 (SPAdes) (version 2) | ecosystem: Environmental > Terrestrial > Soil > Wetlands > Peat | place: Germany...
CCCGATTTTCTTTTGTGGAGGGCGAGTGCGCGGGCTGAAAGCGAAGCGAATCCTGATCACCGGCGGGGCCAGCGGCATAGGAGCGGCCACGGCAGCGCGATTTCTTGACGAGGGTTCCGTCGTGTGCGTGCTCGACCGCGAGGCGGAGGCGCGGCGGAAGATCCTGCACGAACTACCCGGTTTGGCGGGAGCGCTCGATGCCGATGTTTCGAACCTGAAACAGGTGCAGGCGGCGTTTGCCGAAGCGATTCGCCTCATGGGCAGCGTGGATGTGCTGGTGAATAACGCCGGCATCAGCATCCGTCATAACTTTCTCGACATCACGCCGGAAGAATGGGACAAAGTGATGGCCGTGAATCTCACCGGAGTGTTTTACGTCGCGCAGACGGCGGCGCGGCACATGATGGAGCGCGGCGGCGTGATTCTGCAAACGGCGTCGACCAACGGCGTCATGGGATATCCGTTTTATGCGGATTACAACGCCACCAAGGCGGGCGTGATCGAGCTGACGAAGTCGATGGCGCTTGAACTTGCGCCGAAAGTCAGGGTGTGCGCGGTGGCTCCGGGATACGTGCTGACGCCGATGCAACGCGCCGAGTACACCGATGAAATGCTCGAAGAGGTCAACCGCAAGATTCCTTTGCGCCGGCATGCTAAGCCGGAAGAGATTGCGGCGTTGTTCGCATTCCTCGCCTCGGACGATGCGCAAAACATCACCGGCCACGTGTATACGTGCGACGGCGGAGAAACCGCGGGAGGGCTGGCCAGCCGGTAAGCCATGCAGCTTGCAGGGAGAGTTGCGGGAAAAGTTGCGCTGATTACGGGCGGGGCATCGGGCATAGGACGCGCGACGGCACTGCTGTTCGCGCGCGAAGGAGCAGCGATTGCCCTGGCGGACGTGAATGCGGATGCAGGCCAGCGTGTCGCTGACGAGATTACCGAATCTGGCGGGCGTGCCTTCTTTGAGCCGGTGGATGTGACGCGAGCCGTCGATTGCCAGCGACTGGTCGAGCGCGCAATTCGCGAGTTGGGCCGAATCGACATTCTGTTCAACAACGCCGGCATCCTTCGGCGGGCGACGGTACTTGACCTCACAGAAGACGACTGGGACCGGGTAATGGCGGTGAACGTGAAGTCGATTTACCTGCTGTCGCGCGAGGTGATTCCGCATATGCAGAATGCGGGCGGCGGGACGATCGTCAACACGGCTTCGGGATGGGGACTGGCTGGCGGCGCGAAGGCTGCGGTTTACTGTGCTTCGAAAGGCGCCGTCGTGCTGCTGACGAAGGCGATGGCCATTGACCACGGCCCGCAGAAGATTCGCGTGAATTGTATCTGCCCCGGCGACACCGATACTGGCATGCTGCGCGAAGAAGCGCAGCAACTCGGAGAAGAGAACAGCCGCTTTCTGGCCGAATCGGCAAAGCGTCCGCTGGGCCGGGTGGGGACACCAGAAGAAATTGCACAGGCCGCGCTGTATCTGGCCAGCGATGCGTCTTCGTTTGTAACGGGCACCGCGCTGGTCGTCGATGGCGGAGGGCTGGCGGGATCGGTTTGATATGACCACAATAATTACGACGAAGACGAATGAGCGCGAGCGGTCGCGCGATTGGTACGAGCGCGCGCAGCAATCGCTGATCGAAGGCGTGAACTCGCCGTCGCGCGGCGCGGCCGTGTACTCGCCGGGGCCGGTTGTGCTGGAGCGGGGCCGCGGATCGCACGTCTGGGACCTCGACGGAAACGAGTACATCGATTTCATGATGTCGTTCGGCGCGCTGATTCAGGGGCACGCACATCCGAAGATTGTTGAGGTGGTTTCCGAGACGATGGCCAGCGGCTCGCATTTCGCAGCCGCCACTCCGGCGGAATCGGAAGCGGCCGAGCGCTTCCAGCGTATGGTTCCGACCGCGGAGGCGGTGCGCTTCACCAATAGCGGCAGTGAAGCCACGATGCTCGCCTTGCGCCTGGCGCGCGCTCACACTAAACGAACAAAATTCCTCAAATTCGAAGGCCACTATCATGGCTGGTATGACGCGTACTGTTTGAACGGGCATAGCCATCCTGCGGAGCAACTGGGGCCGCGCGAGAATCCCACGCGATTTCCGGATTCGGAGGGCATTCCGGCGTCGGTGTTCGACGATGTGGTGCTTGCGCCGTGGAACGATCTGGAAGCGCTTGAAAGTATTTTGCGCCGCCACGGGCGAGAACTGGCCGCGGTGATCACCGAGCCGATCATGGCGAACATGGGTTGCATCCTGCCGCGCGATGGATATTTGCAGAAGGTCTGCGATCTGGCGCATCAGTTCGGCGCGCTGTTTATTCTGGATGAAGTTGTGACCGGATTTCGGTACGCGCCCGGTGGATGCCAGCAGCATTACGGCCTGAAGCCGGACCTCAGCACGTTCGGCAAGGCTTTGGGAGCGGGGTTTCCCGTTGGCGCGGTGGCGGGGGCGCGCGCGATCCTCGACCACATGCGCTGGGGCAGCAACATGGTGCTGCACTACGGAACCTTCAACGGCCACCGGCTCACCATGCGTGTGATCGCGGCGAATCTGGATCTGCTCACGGCGAATGAGGGCGCGGTTTACAAGCAGTTATATGGGGTCGGAGATGCCGCCGTCGCCGGTCTGCGTGATGTCTTTCGTCGAAGAAGGATTGACGCGATCATTCAAGGTTTCGGCCCGATGTTTCAGATCTACTTCACCGGCCGCGACGCGATCCATGATTATCGCGACTACTGCCAGTATGCCGATACGGCAAAGTACTCGCGCTTCATCCACGGACTGCTCGATCGCGGCATCTACATGACGCCTTCGAACGGATTGCACTGGATTGTTTCGACCGCACATACCATGCAGGACGTGGAGACGCTCTTGGCAGCGGCTGACGAAGTCTGTGCGGAGATGGCATGAGCACGGTCGTCTTCCTCGGCGGAGGGCGGATCACGTCGGCGATGCTGGCGGGTCTGCGCCTGGGCAAGACCAGACACCGCCTTGTCGTGCATGATCGCAATCGGGGCAAGCTGCGTGATCTGAAAAAGCGTTACACGGTTGCTGTCGAGCCCGACCTGAATAGGGCCGTCAAGCAGGGGGACGTGCTGATCGTCGCAGTTCGCCCGAGTTCGGTGCGCGAGCTTCTTCAGATGGTCGGGAAAGCGAAAGTGAACCGGAGATTGCTCGCGGTCAGTCTGGCCGCAGGTGTGCCGCTGCGCATACTGAGCAAGGTGGGCGGCCCGCCCGTGAAATGGGCCCGTGCCATGCCGAGTCCGGTTTGCCGCAGCGGGCGCGGCCTGACGGCGGTGGCCTTTCCCCGGATGTTGCCGCGCGCGGATCGCAAACGTGTTCGGGATCTTTTTGCAAGCTTTGGCCAGGTCGTCGAAATCCCGGAAAGCAAGTTCGATGCGTTCACCGTGACCTACTCATGCAGCCACGGCTATCACGCGCTCGCGACTCTGGCGAGGGCTGGGCAAGAGGCGGGTCTTGATCGAAACACGGCGCTGCTGGCGAGCGCCCATGCATTGGCGGATGGGATCATCGCCTGGCGCGACGGAAAACATTCACTCGAGTCGCTGCGGGAGGAGGCGGCCACTCCTGGCGGCATTGCCGCGGTGACTGCGGCCAAAATGGACGCTGCCGGATACGGGCGCGCTGTGCGGCAAGGCGTTGCTGCCGGGCTGCGGCGTGCCCGCGCGAACGCGGGCAAATGATTTTTCGGGAACTGATAACCATTCGCTTGCGTATTCGTCTAACAGCACAGACATGTGTGCGGGAAGTCTGCCTCAACGCCAATAAACTTTTCTTCTGGAGTTCCAATGCGATTTTTGATCTGCCTGCTCGCCGTTGCCATGCTGATTCCGGCCACCGTAGCCGCCGTCAATCCACCTGCTGATCTCGAAGCCCGGCGCAAAGCGCTGAACGACCTGCTGCACGAGCGGTGGGAATACACGATGCGCACCAGCCCAATCTACGCCTCCATCCTGGGCGACAAGCGCTACAACGACAAACTCGACGACTTCTCCCAGCGAGCCATTGACGACGATCTGGAACAGACACGCCGCTTCCTCGACCGCTTCGAAGCGATCGACACCACCGGCTTTCCCGAGCAGGAAGCGCTGAACAAGCAGCTCATGGTTCGAGACCTGAAAATGGGTCTGGAAGGCTCGCGCTTCAAACCATGGGAAATGCCGGTGAACCAGTCGAGCGGAATTCACATTGACGCACCACAACTGGTCAGCATTCTTTCGTTCGAGAATGTGAAGGATTATGACGACTACATTGCGCGGCTGAAGCTACTTCCGCGTCTGTTTGACCAGACCGTCGAGCAGATGCGCAAAGGCATGGCCGAGGGGAGGATGCCGCCGAAGATTCTGCTGGAAAAGGTGGTGACGCAAGCGAACGGAATCGCTACGACGGCCCCAGATCAAAGCCCGTTCACTCACCCTTTTGATAAGTTTCCCGATGCAGTCCCCGAAGCGGATCGCAAGCGGCTGCACGAGGCGGGCTTGGCTGCCGTCCGGGATTCCGTGATTCCGGCCTACGTAAAGTTCACCGCGTTCGTTCGGGACGAGTATGCGCCGAAAGGGAGAGCGGAGCCCGGAGCCTGGGCTCTGCCGGACGGCGACGCCTGGTACGCGTTTCGCGTAAAAGAAAGCACGACGGCGAATTTGTCACCCGAAGAGATCTATCAACTCGGGCTGGAGCAGGTGAAAGAGATCGAAGGCCGCATGCTTGCGGTGGTGAACCAACTCGGCTACAAGGACATGAAAAGCTTTAAGGCGGCCGTCGATGCGGATCCCAAACTGCACGCACATTCGCGACAGGAAATCCTCGACTTGTACCGCAAGTACGTAGATCAGATGTACACGCGGCTGCCGCAAATGTTCGGACGGCTGCCCAAGGCCAAGCTCGAGGTGATGCCGGTCGAGGAATTCCGCGAGAAAGAAGCGTCGGACGCTTCTTACATGGACGGCACTCCTGATGGTTCGCGGCCGGGCCACATCATGGTGAACACGGGCGACTTCGCCAAGCGCACCTTGTTGGATATCGAGACGACCGCGTATCACGAAGGCGTGCCCGGGCATCACCTGCAGATTACGATCGCGCAAGAATTGCCCGAACTGCCCCTCTTCCGCCAGCACGAAGAATATACAGCCTATACCGAAGGATGGGCCCTCTACTCGGAGAGACTGGGCAAGGAAGTCGGGTTTTTCCAGGATCCCTACAGCTACTATGGCCACCTGCAGGATGACATGCTGCGGGCGATTCGCCTGGTCGTCGACACCGGCTTCCACTCCAAGCACTGGACGCGGCAACAGGTGGTCGACTATTTCCACGACCACTCCGCCATTGACGAACTCTCGGTACAGAGTGAGACCGACCGTTACATGGCGTGGCCGGCGCAGGCTCTCGGCTACAAAATCGGGCAGCTCGAAATTCTGAAGCTCCGCCAGTTCTCGAAAGACCAACTGGGCGACAAATTCGACCTGCGCGCCTTCCACGATGAGGTGCTCGCGGGCGGCGCGCTTCCGATGGACGTGCTGAGCACGCGCATTCATGAATGGGCGGGACAACAGAAGGCGCAAGCATCACTATCGAGTCCGAAGTCGAGCGCGAATCAAAACTGATAGCTTGCCATTTCCGGAGCATCATATCCGGCTATAACGATGCCGACGCCTGAACAAGAACGTCTACGCGTAGCCGGCAACGAGTGGGAAGAGCAGGGCGCCGCGCCGCCGGCGCATGATGGCACCAGATCCTAGAGGTTGCCGTCTCGCGGGGAAGCTATAATCGGCAGCAATGCGACAGTTTTTTCGCATGTTGCTTTTGGCTCTGGTCCTGATGACGGTGGCGCTGGTTTCGGCGCTCACGGCCATGCGGCTAGCCATCCACGGGCGCGAGGTGGCCATTCCAAAGCTGGTGGGTATGAGTCCGTTCGAAGCGGAGCGCGCGGGCGCGGCCTCAGGCCTGCTAGTGGTGATCGAGCAGCAGTTCTACAGCGCTGACATTCCCGAAGGAAAAATCATGACCCAGATGCCGCCGCCGGGAACGAAGGTGCGGCGAGGGTGGTCGATCCGTGTGGCGCAAAGTCTGGGGCCCCAGCGGGTGGCGATTCCCGACGTGACGGGAGGGAGCGAGCGGATCGCGGAGTTGAACATACGGCGCCGCGGGCTCAGTCTGGGTTCGGTCGCGCACGTCAATTTGCCGGACGTTCCCCTGGACCACGTAATATCGCAAAGCCCGCCGGCGAATGCCAGCGGTGTGTCCGCACCAAAAATCAGTCTGCTGGTCAGCGACGGTCCCGAGCCGCTAGTCTATGTGATGCCGAACCTCACCGGACAACCGCTCGGCAGCGCGATGCTGGCGCTACAGGACGCTGGCATCAAGGTCGGCAAAGTTAGCGCGCTTCCACCGCCGTCGTCGTCCTTCGAGCCGCAAACCGCGCCAGTTGCGCCGTCTGCTGTCTCCGAGCCCAGCGCGGCGAGCATGATCGTGACCCAGTCTCCGGCGCCAGGACAGAAAATCGTGGCGGGCAGCGCGGTGAATTTCGAGGTCCGCTAGCGGCGCATTCCGGTCGCTCATCTTTCATTCGCTCGGCTTTCGTCCGCTTATCTCCGTTCGATCATTGCGGCGAAAAAGCCGTCGCAAGGATGCACGCCGGGGATTGTTCTCAGATAGGGTCCAGCGACAAGCGACGCGATATCTTTCCAGCACATCTCGCCAGACTGCTGCAGTTGCTCCAGTTCCCCTTTGAAGTCGGCGACCTTGAATTCCGACGTGCCATCGAGGGCAGCTTCCACCACCTCTTCGTTTTCCTCACGCTCCAGAGAACACGTGGAATAGACGAGCCGCCCGCCAATCGCAAGCTGGGCAAGCGCGGACTTCAGGATGGCCACCTGCCGCGATTGAAGATCGCGCAGGTCTTCGGCTTTGAGCCGCCACTTGATCTCTGGGTTACGGGCCAGAGTGCCGGTGCCGGAACAAGGAACGTCGGCGAGGATGCGGTCGAAAGTGAAGGAGAAAGGCAAATGGCACGCGTCAGCAGCAACTACGTACACGTTCGGCAAGCGATTGAGGCTATGCAGCAAGCGCGCGCGGTGAGGATGCAACTCCGTCGCAAACACTTTGGCGGTCGGGTTGCGCCGGGCGAGCAAGGCAGTCTTGCTGCCGGGAGCGGCACAACAATCAAGGATCACAGAACTAACGATCGTTTCTCCACGACTCGCCACCAGCGCGACCAGCTGCGAGGCTTCATCCTGAATTGAGGCGCGGCCTTCCTGGTAGGCGCGCGTTGCGGTTACGTCGCCCGCAAGAACGCGTCGTGCAGCCGATAGCAGTTGACCCGGCGAAAGCTCCACGCCTGCCTCGGCAAATTCGGCATCAGCGTGTTCATCGTGAGATCGATCATCGTGAATGTGAATCGCCGTGCCGGGCACCGTCTGATCATGGGTGCAGATCTGCCGCGCTGCCTCAAGTCCATAGTGCTCGATCCAGCGTGCCACCAGCCAGGGGGGATGAGCAGCGTTCCGAGCCAGCGTGACAGCGTCGGTCGACTCGTCGATTTTCGCGAAGATGTCTTCCGTGCTGGCCGCGGCAATTGCCCGGAGAACTGCGTTCACGAAAGAAGCCGCCGAACGCTTCCGCGCAGCCTTGACGAGTTCCACACTTTCGAAGATCGCCGCGCGTGCCGGAACTCTGGAGAGAAACTGCAATTGATACACGCCGAGTCGTAGCGTGGCCAGAACCTCGCTGTCCAACCGTTCGAGCTTCTGCGACGATGCAGCAGCCAGTCGCTGATCGAGCAGAGACTGCCAGCGGAGAACTCCCATCACCAACTGGGTGGCGAGCCCGTGATCGCGGGAGGAAAGCTTCGAGAGCGGAGCGGAGTGGAGCAGTTCGGCAGCGTAAGATTCTTCGCGCTCGACCCGCAGAAGAATTTCGAAAGCCGTGGCGCGAGCAGGAGAGACGGCCATCGCAGACTATTGTCCCAGATGGTCGCCGGATTTGGGCCGGTAGCCGTTGATGAATTCCTGCGCGGTCATGCGGCGCTTGCCCTCGAGTTGAACTTCGATCAACTCCAGCGTCGTGTCATTGTCTTTGTCTTTGTTCTTGCCGCAGCCGACGAACAGGTGCATTTCCTCCACTGCGACTTCTCCGGGCGTCAACTTAACCGCATGTGGCAACGGTCGAGCGCGGTGCACTTGCAGCGCTTTGCCCTTAAACATCGTGAACGCCCCGGGCCACGGCTGAAACCCGCGCAGGCGGTTGAACAGATCTTTTGCTGCGCGAGCGAAGTCCATGCGGCCATCTTCTTTTTTCAGAATCGGAGCGAGCGTGGCTAGCGAATGATCCTGTGGAGTCGGGCGAACCTGTCCGGTCCCGAGCCCACGCAGGGTCTCGACCATCAGATCCGCGCCCATGGACGCCAGTTTCGGGCCCAACGTCTCGGCGGTATCTTCCGCGCCAATCGGAATTTCGCGCTGCATAAGTATGTCGCCGGTGTCGAGCCCCGCGTCAATGCGCATGGTTGTAACTCCGGTGACGGATTCACCGTTGGCGATGGCCCACTGGATCGGCGCCGCGCCGCGATACTTTGGCAGCAGAGACGCATGCAGGTTCAAGTTTCCGAGACGGGGAAGATCAATCATCCACTGCGGGATGATTCGTCCATAGCCGACGACGATGATCGCGTCCGGTCCAATCGCCGCAAGCTGGTCGCGGAATTCGGCGTTGTTCTTGATGGTGGCGGGTTGCAACACGGCAATGCCCAGGCGGATTGCCGCATCTTTCACGGGAGAAACGGCCACTTCCATCCCGCGTCCGCGAGGCCGATCGGGTTGCGTCAACACCAGCGGCACGGAATGACCGGCCTCGACCAGCTTCTCCAGCGTCGGAACCGCAAAGCGAGGCGTGCCGCAGAAAACAAGGATCATAGGTGTCAGGTCTTAGGTCTCAGGACTTCGTAAAACGAACAGTGGCTACTGTTTCGCGAGCGACCCTGATAGGAGTTTCGCAGCACATGTTTCTTCCTGAGACCTAAGACCTGACACCTGAGACTTGCCTTTCTACCATTCTCCCGCCTTCACCAGTTTCTTGATCTTGCGCTTGATGAGGTCGCGCTTCAGCGCGCTGATGTGTGAGATGTAGAGCTTGCCGTTCAAGTGATCGGTCTCATGCAGGAAGGCCCGCGCCAGCAACTCTTCTCCGGTGTGCTCGAAAAACTTGCCGCTTAGGTCCTGCGCGCGTATCGTCACGCTTTTGGCGCGCGTGACGTCCTCGCGAAATTCGGGGATGCTCAAGCAGCCCTCGGTGCCCCGCTGACGGCCTTCTTTGGCAATGATTACCGGATTGATCAGGACCAGCTTGGCGCCGGGGTTTTCCTTGAAGGTCACATCCACGACGGCAATTCGTTTCGAAATGCCGATCTGCGGAGCCGCCAGGCCGACGCCGCGAGCCGCGTACATCGACTCGAACATGTCTTCCACGAGCTTCTTGATCCCGTCGTCGAAGCTGGTCACCACGGCTGCAGGTGTTTCCAGGACCGGATCGCCAAATTTCACGATTGGGTAAATCATTTTCGGATCAATACTTCTTCAGCTGTTCCAGATAGCCTTGAAAATTTCGCTTCGTTTCTTTCATCGAGTCACCGCCGAATTTCTCGAGCGCACACCGCGCCAGCGTGAGTGCGACCATGGCCTCGGCAGCAACGCCGGCGGCGGGTACCACGCATACATCCGAGCGCTCGTACGCCGCCTTCACTGGCTCGCGCGTCGCGAAATCCACCGAGTGCAATGGACGCCGCAAGGTGGAGATCGGTTTCAGATAACCGCGAACTCGAATCTCCTGCCCATTGGAGACGCCACCCTCCAGACCTCCCGCATTGTTGCGCGTGCGCGTGAAGCCCGCAAACCCCGTGTCGCTCTGATAACCGATTTCGTCATGCACGGCCGACCCCGGCGAATGCGCTGCCTGAATCCCGCTTCCAATTTCGACCGCCTTCACCGCCTGCAGCGACATGACCGCCGCGGCCAACAGCCCATCCAGTCGCTCATCCCATTGCACGTAGCTGCCGAGGCCGGGCGGAACATTGTGCGCCACCACCTCGAACACTCCGCCCACTGAATCGCCCGTGCGCAGAACTTTATCGACTTCTTCCTTCATGCGCTGCTCGGCATCGGCGTCGGCGCAAGCCAGCAGCACTTCGTTCTTACGCGACAATGGCTCGATTTGCTCCCACGCGATTTCCCGATCCGCAATCGAAACCGAGCCAACCGCAATGACATGACTGAGAACTTCCACGCCCAACTCTCGCAGCAGCAGCTTGGCGAGCGCGCCAATTGCAACCCGCGCCGCCGATTCCCGGGCCGACGCGCGCTCCAGAACATAGCGCGCTTCCGTGAAATCGTACTTCAAAGCTCCCGCAAGATCGGCATGGCCCGGGCGCGGCGACGCCACGCGCTTGTGTTTCTCCGGATCGCCCGTCTCCACCGGCAGAGACTCTTTCCAATTCTGCCAGTCGCGATTCTCGAGCATCACCGCGATCGGCGAGCCGATCGTCTTGCCGTGATGCACGCCCGAAAGAAAGTGCGCCCGGTCGGTTTCGATCTTCATGCGCCCGCCGCGTCCAAAGCCCTGCTGGCGCCGCCAGAGTTCGCGGTCCACAAATGCCTGATCCACCGCCAGGCCGGCAGGCAGCCCGGAAAGAAACGCAACCAGGGCCTCGCCGTGGGACTCTCCGGAAGTGAAGTAGCGCAGCATGTGGAACAGGCATTGTAAATGAAGAAGAAAAGTTCAGCTCTCCTTGATTTTTGCGTCGAAGGCGGGGCAGGTACAATTAAGTCTCACGTTGTACCGGAAGTCGCCGGACAACCCGGGGGTTCCAGACTCATCGCGCCGCTTCGTCAGAATAGGCGAGGATTTCTCCATGTTGACCACCAAGGCCGATCCGTTTCAGCCGGAAGTTTCTGAGCGCATTCGTTGCGTGATCGCCGACGATCACGAAATGTTGCGCTACGGCGTGCGCCGCCTGCTCGAAGACGCTCCCGACTTTGCCGTGGTGGGCGAAGCGGGCGATGCCGCCGAGGCGCTCAAGTTGGTCCTGGAGCACCGCCCCGACCTGGTGCTGCTCGATATCAGCATGCCCGGTATGTCGTCGTTCGAAGCCGGACGCCTCATTGAAGAGCACTGCACCGGCACGCGCATCGTGTACCTGACCATGCATGAGGATCAGGCGTATGTGCAGCGAGCCCTGCGCTCGGGCGCCAGCGGCTACCTGCTGAAAGATACCCCCGCGCCGCTTTTGTTGCGCGCGCTGCGCGAAGTGCATCGCGGCGAACAGTCGTTGAGTCCGCAGGTCGAGACCAAATTGAAAGACGACGCGAGCCAGCGGAAACAGGCGGTGCCTCTGCGGAGAAGTACCCTGACTCTGCGCGAGCGCGAAGTGATGAAGTTGCTCGCCGAGGGCAATACCGTGAAGAAAGCTGCGGCAGTTCTGGGAGTCAGCGTCAAGACGGTGGAAGCGCACAAGTTCAACTTGATGCGCAAACTCGATATTCACAACAAGGCCCAACTAGTCACGGTCGCCATACAAAAGAAGATTCTTCCGCTGCCGCTCCCGATGTAGAGCCGAAGCTGCCTGCCCAAGCATTAGTCTTGCGCACGGGTCATAACTGCCGCGGCGAGGCTGGCAAGATCTGGAACCTCGAGGTCCGGCCGTCCCGCGGAGGCTCGAACCGCGCCGATCCCGGGACGAGCCGACTTCCGGTTTACCCACACCGTCGAGATCCCGAGCGACCGCGCCGGCACCATGTCGTGATACACGCTCTGCGCGGCGTGCAGCAGTTGGTCCGGAGAAATCGCAAGCGTGCGTAAGGCCATCTGAAAATTATTGAGGGAAGGTTTGTAGCTTCTCGCCTGTTCCGCTGTGATCACACCATCGAGTTCCACGTCCAGATGCTTCCGCGTCTCCCCAAATAGATCGGCGTCAATGTTTGAAATCACGACGAGCTTGTAGCGCTTCCGAAGCTCGCGCAGCGCGGGCACCGTATCCGGAAAAGTCGGCCACGCACGGACGGATTCGTGCAGCGAGCCGATTTCCGCGGAACTGGCCTGGAAATGGAAGCGATCTGCAAATGCCCGCACCACCGATTGCAGCACATCCCGATAGCTTTGATACGGGCCGCTTTCCGCTTCCGCCTCAAATTCCCCGTAGAGTTCAAGAATGGCAGCGTCGGGCAGACTTTGACCATGGCTTGCGAGCACGGTCCGCAGGATAGGCAGAATCCCCGACTCCCAATCAATCAGAGTTCCGTAGCAGTCAAAGCTGATGGTGGTGAACCGTGAGAAATCCATAGGCAACGCAACGGGACGATTCGACGCTCAGGCCCGGACTCTCTGCTTTACGCTTTCTGTTCGCTGAACAGGTCAGGCACTGGCGCTGCGGAAGTTGGGGGCTCCGGCGCTGCGGACGTGGCCGGCTGCGAGCTGGAATCTTCCGCACTGGTTTTCGCAGCCGGCGCTTTCTCCCCTTGCATGAATTTCCTCGAATCGAGCAGCGGGCGCCCCAGCGACGCGTTGTAGCTGGTCCACGGACCTTCGAGTTCCGCCTCGCGCTCGAAGTGGGCACGCATCGCCTCCATCTTGGAATCCAGATCGTCGAGATAGTGCAGCATGAGCGCTTCGGGAAACATCGGCAGCTTGGGCGATCCGAAGTCGTACTGCCCGTGATGGCTGATAATCATATGTTCGAGCAGAGTTTTCAGTTCCGGCGGAAAATCAGGCAGCTTCGTCAGCTTTGCCTGCAGCATCTCCAGCTCGATGATCATGTGCCCGAGCAGCTGGCCGCGCGTGGTGTAGGAAAACGCACGGTTGTAGGTCAGTTCCTGCACCTTGCCGATGTCATGCAGGAACGCTCCCGTCAAGAGCAGGTCGCGGTTGACCTGAGGATAGTTCCGGCAGATCAGATCGCAGGAACGGAACAGGGATACGACGTGATCGAGCAGTCCGCCGATGTAGGCATGATGAAGGGTCTTGGCCGCGGGGGCATTGCGGTAGCGCTCGGCAATTTCCGCGTCCGCCATGAACAGTTCCACCAGCGCTTTCAGGTGCGGATTCTCGAACGTGGCCACAAACTCCGTCAGCGCTCTCCAGAGTTCGCCGATGTCCTTGGTGGTCTTGGTCAGGTAGTCGGTGAAGTCGATCTCGCCTTCTTCCATGCGCCGCAGCTTGTGAATCGTGAGCTGGAAACGATTCTTATACTTGTTGATGAGGCCCTTGATTTTGAGAAAGTCGTCCTGCTCGAAGGCGAGAATGAATTCTTCGACGTTGTCCCACATTTTGGCTTCGATCTGGCCGGTGCGATCGGCCAGGGTCAAGGCCAGGTAAGGCTCGCCATTTTTTTTTGCCTTCACCTGCTTCGAGGCCACCACGAAGCTGGAGGTAACGATCCTGTTTTCCTGCTGGGGACAGTCGGAGATAAAAAACTCTTTCATGAGCCTCCGCGAAATCGGCTTCCCGCGTGGATGCAGACGCCAGCCGGAGCCGGTGTACGTCTGCCGCGAGCACAGCCAAGCTTAGCCTAAAACACGCCGAGCTTCTTCTTCTTTTTCAGTTTCTTCGCGTTGGTCTCTTTGGCCGTGGTCTCGACAGGCTTGGTTTGTTTTGCGCTCGCGCCCGAGTCGATGTAACCAGTCTTGATGTCGATGAAGGCTTCTTCGCGCAGCGTGGTCAGAAAAGCGCGCAGCGCCGGCTGCAGTTTCTGCATGTACAACGCGTCCTGGATGCGCGGCTCAACTTCCTTCAGCGTGGGAATGCCCGCCATCTGATGCTCGGTCGTCTGCAGTATCACGTAACCCTGCTTGGTGCGAATCACATCCGTAACCTCGCCAGCCTTCAATGCAAAGACCTTATCTTCGAGTTCCTTAGAGAGTGTGCCGCGCTTGAAATAACTGAGGTCGCCGCCGTCCTTCGCCGACGGACCGTCGGAATACTTTTTCGCCAGGTCGGCAAACTTCGCGCCCTTGTGAATCTGATCGAGCAGATCCTGCGCTTTGGCCTGGGCGGCGGCCAGCGCTGCCGCGGTCTCCTCCTCCGATGGCGGCTCAGGCTTCGCGTCGGCGCTCGGAGCCGGCTTGGCGGGCGTTCTGGGCGCGATCAGAATTTCACTCAGGCGAACCTGCTCGGGCTGCTCCATCTCCGCGCGGTGCTGGTCATAGAATTTCTTCTCGTCTTCCTTGTTCATGGCCAGGTGCGAACCCACTTCCTGCCCAATCACGCGCTGCGTGACAATCTGGTTGCGCAGGTTCTGCTTGAAGTCTTCATACGAAGCGCCCTGCGCCTCCGCCGCTTTTTCCAGATCCTCCATAGTTTCGAGGTTCATCTGCTTGCGCATTTCATCGAGGCGCTTGATGAGTTCGGTGTCGCCGGTGATGCCAAGGTCTTTGCCTTTTTGCAGCAGGAGTTGCTGGTCGATCAGATCGCGCAGGACGTCGCGTTGCTTTTCGGCAAAAGCGCGGTCGGCGTTGGCGGGGTCCTGCTGCTGAACTTCCTGCTTGAGCTGATCGCGGCTGCGGACATATTCCGAGCGCGTGATGATTTCGTTGTTAACCCGGGCTATGATCTCTTCGACCACGGTATCGGCCGGCGAAAGAGATGGGAGCAACAGCGCGTATCCAACAGCCAACAGCAGGGGAAGTCTAGCTTTCTTCATATAGGGCTCTCTTGAACCTGGGTAACACCCGAGGGGAAATTGTCTTTTTATTCTACGCCGCGAGCAGCGTGGAGGCCAATTGAGCGGGCGGGTTGGCTGGCTAAGCTGCTCGTGTGAGCGTGAGTGCGGTCACGTCGTTGTGCTTCGGAACCATGTGCATAAAGTCCTGCACGCGTTGCAGGATGCTCTGGGAAAGATCTTTGGCCGAAGCAGGTCCCGCCTGCATGACGCTCTTGACTCCCTCCAGACCAAATTCCGCGTTCTTCGACTCGGCCTCCACCACTCCACGCGAGACCACCGCCAGCGAGGCCTTTGGTCCCAGGCCAACGATTCGGGCGTCGGTCGGGGCCAGCGAGAACAGCCCGAGGGGCAGGCCGGTTGCGGGCAGTTCGACGACGCTTGCGTCATCGCGCAGCAGACCGGGTGTGTGGCCGGCGTTCACGTAGCAAACCGTGCCCAACTCTTCGTTGTAGCAGCCGGCGAAGGCCGGGCAACTCCGCACGCCTCCGGCAGCGCGCATGATCTCGAGATTCAGACGGCGCGACAGTTCGATCATCGCGTCCGATTCGTTCAGTTCGGTGGCGGCGAAGAGTTGCTCGCCCGACGAGCGAAAACAAGCCTGCGCGGCTTGCAGCACGGGGCCGCTGGTTTCGCGCTTGCCGGCCACGTCGAGCAATCCGAAAAGGAAACGGTGCGGACTGACCCGCAGGAAGTCGTGGAGATCGCCTCCGGCGCGAGAGGAAAAATAGGCGACCGCCATGTCCGCGCCCTGGAGTACGGGGGTTTCCCCCTGCACGATCTCGGGAACTTCCTCCACCGTTGAGCCGAAACCGAGTTTTGAAAGGAGCACTTTCATGAGGAGCGAAATTAACACAAACCTTGGGGCGGAGCAATGAGCAGGAAGTGGTAGCGGTCCGCGGAACGCTTGGCCGAAAAGAGCGTTTCTTTTTCCTGGCTTTTGCTGCTTGTGGATTCGGCATCGTTTTTGACCTGTTTACGGTTTACGAGTTGGCACTGGGACGCGGGTATCCGGGGCAAAAAACCCTAGCCTATTAGAATCATTGATTTACGGGGGCAATAATGTTCGCCGAATCACGGGAAGGAACAGGCTTTGTTCCTCAGGAGGAGGGCACTTTTGCTGGATACTCGTCGCTCATCGTTTCATTGTCGGAGGGATGGGCTTTTTAGTGTGCGCGATTCCCCTGTGTTTCGTTCCGTCGGGTTGTCCGAAAACGAGTTCGCACGCACACACTTTAGCCCCTCCAGTCCCCCATGCCCCGGGGCATTCCACTGAGCATTTCCCGCTTGACACGGCCCTCGCGGCACATGGATACTTATGCATTCTGTTGCATTTTTATTCATGTCGAAAACAGCGCGCCACAAAGCGATTCTCGACCTGCTCGACGACGGTCCTGTCGAAAGCCAGGACTCCCTCCAGCACAGGCTTGAGCGCAAGGGCTTTGACGTAGGCCAGGCTACCCTCTCCCGCGACATCCACGAACTGAAACTTGTCAAAGGCCCCGAGGGCTATCGGCGGGCTGGCGAGAGCTTTGGCGCAGAAGGCGTTTTGCCCTCGGTGATGCATCTTGCGCGCCAGTTTGTGGTCGAAATACGCCCGGCCCAGAACCTGCTCGTGGTGAAGACCACGGTCGGCAGCGCGCAGCCCGTCGCCGCCGCACTCGACGCTTCGCACTGGCCGGAGGTTGTCGGCACGCTCGCCGGCGACGACACCGTGCTGGTCATCGCCATCGACAAAAAGAAAGCGGAGGCGCTCGCCCGACGTATTCGCGAGCTGTCGTAGTTGGTTTGCAAGGGCCACCCCCTCGAACCGCGCCAGAATTTTTGGGAAATGGAGTGTTACAAAACGCAAATGAGAACCGAGCCCATGGCATTGATGAATCCACCGAAGACGAGCCCGCCCGGCCTGCTGCCGGAATCGGCCGCGCCGCGTGATCTCGTCTCGATCCACGATTTGGCCCCCGCCGAAATCCTCGCGCTCTTTAACCTCACCTTCATGCTGAAGAAGCGTCCCGCGGACTTCCGCGGCGTTCTCGCCGGCAAGCAGATGGTCATGTTCTTCGAGAAGCCCTCCCTGCGCACGCGCCTCACGTTCGAAGCCGGCATGGACAGTCTTGGCGGCAGCACATTCTTCGTCGACCAGACGGCCAGCCGCCTCAATGCCCGCGAGTCTCTCTACGACATTGCCCACAACCTCGAACGCTGGATCGACCTCATCGTGCTGCGCACCTTCAGCCATGCGGTCGTCGAAGAGATGGCCACCTACGCCGATGTTCCGGTTATCAACGCCCTCAGCGAACTCGAACATCCCTGCCAGGCGCTCGCCGACTTCTTCACCCTGCACGAGCATTTCGGCGATCTCTCGAAGATCCATTTCGCCTACGTTGGCGATGGCAACAACATGGCGCACTCGCTGCTTCTGGCGGGCGCTTCGCTTGGCGCGAAGGTTGCGATTGCTACGCCGGAGCGCTACGGGCTCAATCCCGTTATCGTGACCATGGCGCGGGCCATTGCGGACGAGACGAAGGCTTCGCTCCGCATCCTGACCGATCCGCGCAAAGCTGTTGCCGGGGCCGATGCCGTCTACACCGATGCCTGGGCCAGCATGGGACACGAACAGGAAGCGGACGAACGCGCCGCCGTCTTCGCCCCCTTTCAGGTGAATGCTGCGCTCATGCAGCTCGCCAAGCCCAATGCGCTCTTCATGCATTGTCTGCCCGCGCATCGCGGCTGCGAGGTGACCGATCAGGTCATCGACTCGCTGAACTCGGTTGTGTTCGATCAGGCGGAAAACCGTCTGCACATTCAGAAAGCCATTCTCGTATGGCTGTTGGGCGGCGGAGTGGGCCGCTTCCCCGCTAGGAGCGCACATGCCTAAGCAAGAGAAAATTGTCCTCGCCTACTCCGGGGGGCTCGATACCTCGATCATCATTCCATGGCTCAAGGAAAACTATGCCTACGAGGTGATCGCCATGGTCGCGGACGTGGGCCAGGGGGATGATGTCGAGGCCGTCGTCGAGAAGGCCTACAAAACCGGCGCCAGCAAGGTGTTGGTCGAAGATCTGCGCGAAGAATTTCTGACCGGCTACGTTTGGCCGGCGCTGAAAGCGGGCGCGGTGTACGAGAACAAGTATCTGCTCGGCACCTCGCTCGCCCGTCCCGTGATCGCGAAACATCAGGTCGAAGTCGCGCTGCGCGAAGGAGCTTCGGCCGTCGGCCACGGATGCACCGGCAAAGGCAACGACCAGGTCCGCTTCGAGATGGCATACCAGGCGCTCGCTCCCGAGCTGAAAGTCATAGCGCCGTGGCGCGAGTGGGATCTCAAGTCGCGCGAAGATTGCCTCGACTACGCGGAGAAGCGCGGCATTCCCGTGGCCGCGAGCCGCGAGAAGATCCACAGCCGCGATCGCAATCTTTGGCACCTGAGCCACGAAGGCGGAGAGCTCGAGGACGCCGCCAACGCGCCGTTCCCGAACACATGGCAGATGACCCTGTCGCCCAAGCAAGCCCCCGACAAGGAAGAGCAAGTTGAAATCGGATTCGAAAAAGGCGTGCCCGTCTCCGTGAACCGCCTGAATCTCGATCCCGTATCGCTGGTCGAACTGCTGAACGAAATCGGCGGACGCAACGCGGTGGGACGCATCGACCTGGTCGAGAACCGCTTCGTCGGGATCAAGTCGCGCGGCTGCTACGAAACTCCCGGAGGCACGCTGCTGCTAACCGTGCACGGAGAACTCGAAGCCCTCTGCCTCGATCGCGACCTGCTGCACTTCAAGCAACACGTCGCGCTCCAGTATGCCGAACTCGTGTACTTCGGCCTGTGGTTCACGCCGCTGCGCGAAGCCCTGGACGCCTTCGTCGAAACCACCCAACAGAATCTGACCGGAGCGGTCACGCTGTCGCTCTACAAAGGCAACGTCAACATCGTCAGCCGCAAGTCGGATTACTCGCTCTACCGCACCGACCTCTCCTCATTCACCATGGGCGCAAGCTATGATCAGAAAGACGCGGAGGGCTTCATCCGCATCCTGGGATTGCCCTCGCGTTGCCGCGCCCAAACGCAGACAAAAGCAAAACTAGAGGTCGCGTAATGAAAATGTGGTCCGGCCGCTTCCGGCAGCCGCTTGACCCCGAATTTGAAAAATGGCAGCGGTCGTTCCCCTACGATCAACGGCTGCTGCCCTTCGAACTCGCCGCCAGCCGAGCCCACGCGAACGCGCTCGAACACGCCGGAGTGCTTTCCTCCGAAGAGCTTTCCGAAATCGTGAAAGCGCTGGGCGAAATCGGCCGCCGCGCCGAATCGTCGCCGGAATTTCTCAACGATCCGGAAGCCGAAGACGTACACCACTTCGTAGAAAAGCAACTTGTCGCGCTGATCGGCCCCACCGGCTACAAGTTGCATACCGGCCGCAGCCGCAACGAACAGATCGCGACCGACCTCCGCCTCTTCGTGCGCCAACGCATCGATACGCTGCAAAACCTGATCGCCGATTGGATCGAGGCGATCCTGACGCGCGCCGAAGCAGCGGGCAACGCGTCTTCGCCATTAGCTCTGCCCGCGTACACGCACCTGCAACCGGCGGAACCCGTGCTGGTCGCGCATTGGCTGCTGGCTTATGTGGAAATGTTTCTCCGCGACGCCTCGCGCCTTGCCGACTGCCGCAAGCGCGCGAACCTTTGTCCCCTGGGCTCAGGCGCCGTCGCCGGAGCCACGCTCACCATCAATCGTCAAGCCATGGCCACAGAGCTGGGCTTGGACGGCCCAACGGCGAACAGTATCGACGCTACAAGCGACCGCGACTTCGCCATCGAATTCGCCGACGCGCTCTCATTGCTCGCGCTCCACCTCAGCCGCTGGGCCGAAGAGATGATCTTGTTCTCCACGCCCGCTTACGGCTTCGTAGAGTTGCCCGAGCCCTACTCCACCGGCAGCAGCGCCATGCCGCAGAAAAAGAATCCCGACTTGCTGGAGTTGGTGCGCGGCAAAGCGGCGCGCGTCATGGGTTGCGCCACCACGCTGCAAACCTTGGTGAAGGGACTGCCTCTCGCTTACAACAAAGACCTGCAGGAAACGCAGGAGCCGGTGTTCAACGCCTCCGACACAGTTGTCGGCATGTTGCCGCTCGTGACCGGATTCATGAACACCGTCGAATTCAACGACGCCAAGATGAATCAGGCGGCGCAATCGGGCTTCATGAACGCCTGGGCCGCGGCGGCATATCTCGTCGAACGCGGAGTGCCCTCGCGCCTTGCCCACGAAGCGGTCGGCAAGGCCGTCCAGCTCGCCGTGGAGCGCGGATGCGATTTACAAAAACTGCCGCTCGCCGACCTGCAAGCGATCCACGCCAGTTTTGACGCGGGTTTCCACTCCTGCCTCGGACTTACTGAGGTGCTCGCGCTGCACGACGTGCCCGGTGGCACCGCGCCTCGTCACGTCAAACGCGCGCTGCAGAATGCGCGGGAACGCGTCGCCGCTCTGCGCTTGCAAGAACAAGTCGCGAGCCAATAGCGAGGTCGCGGTTTACTAGTTGGTACTGATACCCCCCTCCCCCCCGGTCTAGTGGAATCATGGAGTTAGAGAGAAGGATCCAGTCCGGTCTTTGATTCTACAGGACTTATACCAAAGTATTCCGGAATAAGGACTTAGGTTGTCAAAGAGCGCTGAAAATGGCTTTGGGGCAGCTTCGAGGGCCGTCCTGGTAGACGCACGCCTCGGAACTACCCCAATCAAACTTCTATTGTCGCGCAGCGCGGTTTGGATGTCTGTGATGTCACTCACAGTCGGTTGGTGATGAAAAAGACGGAAGGCAAAGAACCGCGAACGGAGTCGCACATCCGCTGCCGAGCAATGAGATCGCGAAGCTGATTGAGGACTACTTGAGTTGGGAGATCGTCATCAACACTCCGCAATCGATTCTCGCGGCACTTGGGATCGAAGCGCAGTACAAGGTCTCGTACTGGGACGCCCTGATACTGCATGCCGCCGAGAGCTGCGGAGCCGCGGTTCTCTACTCCGAGGACTTGTCACACGGCCAGCGCTATGGTGCGGTTGAGGTGGTGAACCCGCTGCGGGCTTGATTGGCGAGTGTCCTGAGTAGGCATTCCCCGTCTCGAAAGCCAATACCTGGAATACCCGGCTCGATTGCGGTTATTTCGCAGCGAGGCTAGAAGCCAGCGTCAGATCGACGGCCTGAACGCCAGGAAAACTAATGTAGGTCGAAAACAGTCTGAGCGGTACGCCGTCCACTTTGGCGCTGACCAAGTCGGGGATGGCGACACCACCGGAATTCCCATGCCAGGAAAACCCTTTGAGCGTAGTGAAGTTCGGATATCCAGTAGGATCGATGCTTGCCATCGCATCCGCTCCGACGCCACGGTCAACAACGGCGCTGCGGATAGTACCGCTGGCAGCGAGATCAGGACCCTTTGCAGTCCAAGTCCCAATGATCTCGAGGTAATACCAAGAAAAATTACAATCCGATGTGGTATAGGGACCAAGCTGGAAGCCGCCTCCCGCGACCGGCAACAGCGTGAACTCGGGAGACGGACGGGACGTGGACACGATCACAAAGAAAGACACCCCAATTGGACGGGGATTGGTGTTTTGCCAAAACCAGGAGCGAAAACTCCAGAGAATTTCCGAACGATAAAAGGTGTTCGAAGCTCAATCTGTTCGTAGCGTGCTGCAGAATGGGAAACGGAAAGTTCGACATGGAGCGCCCCTCCCGCTTCCTTGATTTCTTCGTCACCAAAAGAGCCCGAAAGCTGCATAGCCAGACTCGTACCGCCTACTGGAATAGTCCCCGCGACCGTGGCCCATTCGCGCTCGTCGCCTGCCGCCTCCCCCTGCGCCCTCCCTGGCGTCTGCTTCTCAATTCCGCCGCTCGACACGCTCAATATCGGATTCCAGTCTGGAACGAGTTTCGCGCGGACTTGGCGCGCACGGTTCAAAAAAAAGAATTCTCCTTCGCTTTGCTTTGCCGACAAGTCACCGAGTTGAGGGCACTGCCTTTGGTCCGTCGAGATCTGCACTTCCTGCCTAAGGTAGGCATAAAGCTCCGTTGCGGTAATGATGCCGTCGCCGCCGTTGGGAAATTGATCAGCCGCTCCCCCGAGCCCAGCCAATAGCGTCTCGAAAAACACACTTCCAGGTCCAATTCGGCTATCGCTCCATGTTTTCTCATTCGCAGCGCCGGCCGTTATTGCATGAGCTCCTGGATGCTTTGGCAGATAGCGACCGCCAAACGACGTGTTCGTCAGGAAAGCACCGGCGTAACAAGAATTGAGAAGGACTAAGACCTGGTACCCTGAGCGCACAACCCCATCAATCAACGCTCGCACCTGCCGTAGATTGACCGCCGAACCCTTGTCCTCAAAACTGCCTGCCGAACTCCGGAGAAGGTAGGATTCATCCCGATCCAAGAAACCGTGACCGCTGTAAGCAAAGAGGAACCTCGACTTGGGGAACTTGGCCACACGGCGTGAAAAATACTCCTGCAAAAAATAAGATAGATTTTCGAGACTCATGTCGTCATCCCATAGGACGACAACCTCATCAAAGAACTCCTCTTTTTGTAGGTAGGGGACCAGTTCGTCTCGGTCGGCCTGAGCCGGGCGCAACTCTCTGGAGCCCACAGGCAGTCGGGGATAGTGGGAAACTCCGGCTATTAGGGCAAAGCTTCGGCCTACATCCTCTCCCGTCATACCGACGAGGTTCATAGCCTTCTCGACCATCGATCTGTGATCGACATAGCAGGTGAAAAATCGACGGTATTTCTCGGGGACAGGCGGCTTAGCCTGAGCCTGAGCGGCCGGGCAGACAACGCCCCACGCAAACACGAGGAGAACATACCAAACCGACTTATGTGACCTTGGGCCGTGCATGTTCGAACACCGTTCTCCAAAAAAACCCATTCTGGAATGCGAGGCAAGCCAAACAGATTAGCTGGACAGATTCAACATCCGATCGGTTTTCTACCGTTCCGACAAGAGGCAGCAGGACCATAGGCGAGACCAGCAAAGGCCTTACGAACGACCTCCATAAGAACGGCCCTCTCAGATAGAAAAAATAGTTAGCTGCCATCCCGAACAGAACAAAGACGAACATGATCACAATGGTAGAAATCAGTGTCACTGAGGAAAATGATTCTCTAACCGACGGAAAACCTGTACTCCAATGAACAACCAGAAATGCCGCTATGAGGCCGAACAGCTCTTTCCGGAGCCTTCCGGCGGAGTGGCGCAGCACGCCGTCGATGACGATCAGCAGCAAATACGAAACAAAACACGCAAGCAAAATATAGGTGACTAGCGGCGACATGAGACTCCTCAATCAATATTCTAGCAACCCACGTTGATAGGGTGGTCGCGCGTTTACCCCGCTCTCCCTGCGGCGCCCCTAGCGGCGCATCCAGCCGAGCCTTCCTCAGCCCGCAGTGCATCTAAGTGAGAGACCTTCTCAACGGAGTGTTGACCCTGATTCTTAGCCGCGTTCTTTTCTTTGCGCTGTTTCTTTTGGCGGTCTACGCCGTCCAGCGGTTTTGGTTCTTGCGGGCGTGGACGTGGATTGGTGCGTTCTCGAATGCCCAGTTGCGTTTCGGCCTTCATGCCGGACTGATCGCCCTTGCCGCGGCGCTTCTTGCGACGCTGCCTGATCCACTGCTTGGCCATGGCATCTCGCGGCTCAGCTTGGGCAGTTTCAACCTTGGTAAGACGCTCTCCACAGTTGCCCGCTTGTGGATGGTCGCTTCATTCTTCGGATTCCTGGCGGTCGAGTCGGTGGGAGCGATTGAATGGGTCACGAATGTCGCGGCTCGGCTTCGTCCTGGAGCGGTCGCGGGCGGGTTCAGTCCTTCGCGGCGGACCTTTTTTCAATACGCCGCCGTTCTTGCTGGAGGCTTTCCGTTTCTTGCCGCTACCTATGGATTTGCCGCCGGGCGCTTGCGCTACACCATTGAGCGCGTCGATGTGCCGGTGGCCAATCTTCCGCCGGAGCTCGACGGCCTGCGCATCGCTCAGCTTAGCGACATACACATTGGCGACTACATGCCGCCTCGCGAAATTGCTCGCGCTGTTGCCATGGCGAACGAGTTGCAGCCCGACATTTCTTTTGTTACGGGAGATTTTGTCAGCGGCGAAGGCGATCCGCTCGATGCCTGCATCACCGAGTTGAGCCGGCTGCGCGCGCCGCTCGGCGTTTGGGGATGCAATGGCAACCACGAAATTTATGCAGGAGTGGAAGACGATGCGGAACGCCTCTTCCGCGAGAAGGGAATGCGGCTGCTGCGCGCCTCGAACGCGGTCGTCGAGCACAACGGAGGGCGCTTCAATCTGCTGGGCGTCGACTACCAGCGCGACCACATGGTGAGCGGCGAGCGTACCGGCCCCATGTTGCAGGAAATCGAGCCGCTGATTCGCCGCGACATGCCGAACTTCCTGCTCTCCCACAACCCGAACTCGTTTCACCGCGCCGCCGAGCTCGGCATCGAACTCAGCCTTGGCGGTCATACTCACGGCGGCCAGGTAAAGTTTGAGATTGTGGATCACAGCGTCAGCCCGGCGCGCTTGATCACTCCTTTTGTTGCGGGACTTTATCACCTGCCGATGAACGGCCATTCTGGCGCGTCCGGGAATGGTTTACAGAAGGCTGCGCTCTATGTGAACCGGGGGCTCGGAACTTTCGGCTTCCCGGTGCGGATCGGCGTGCCGCCGGAGATCACGCTGCTGACCCTGCGCAGAGCGTAGACTGCGGGCGGATTCATCGCGGTGCTTCAGCCGTCCCTCCGGGACTTCAGACGTAATTCCACTTTACCCCGCGCTGAAGCGCGGGGCTAAGTTGGGCCGCCCCTCCGGGGCTTGAGACAGTGGATCGTTTCTAGTTTGAGGCCCACCAGATCAGGCCGATGAACAAGATTTGCATCGGTGTCCGCAGCCCGAGGGATCAGCAAACCGGCCGCACCCAGAAACTCGAAAACGCCGGTGATGTAGACAATGAGCATCGGCTGCGGAAAGTAGGACGGGATCATGCGTGCCAGGTCGTGTCTCAGCTTGTTGAAATGCGCCACGCCGGTGAAAACGAACATGAGGGCGAGAGCGTAACGAACCGAGTCGTGCCAGGTCGCGAGTGAGGTGACTCCGAGCGCGCCTACAGCTCTCAGGATCAGCCACGAGCCGAAGAGTACGAGCAGCACTACCATGGGTCAGGTGACTGTACAGATGCGGGTCCGGGAGACAAAGATGCGGACTGCTGGACCGCGACGCAGCGCCTCGTTCGTCACCGTTCTGCCCGCCCACTGACGACCCGATCGTGGTATAATTCCTAGGTATAACCAGCGAGATAAGCACCTGTAGATGCAAGAACTTAGCGACAATTTGTGGTGGGACTGAACGGGCGGGGCTTCGCCCCGCTGGACAGCCGAGGGCGGCTGTCCCTAGTTTCGTGCTGGCTTACTGAAAGCTGATAACTGAGAGCTAACTTCATGGCTGACGATCAGAATCCTGAGCTTCCCCTAACTCCTCCTCCCGGAGGCGACGGACAAGGTCCGGGCGCCCTCAACATGCAACCGGTCAACATTGAAGACGAGATGAAGCGGTCGTATCTCGACTATTCGTTGTCGGTGATTATCGGCCGCGCGTTGCCCGACGTTCGCGACGGACTGAAGCCCGTGCATCGCCGCATTCTTTACACGATGCAGCAGATGGGGCTCGCTCCGGGCCGCGCCACGCGCAAGTGCGCCCGCATCGTCGGCGAAGTCATGGGCAAGTATCATCCCCACGGGAACCTGGCCGTCTACGACGCGTTGGTCCGTCTGGCCCAGCCCTTCGCCATGCGTTGTCCGCTGGTCGATGGTCAAGGCAACTTCGGCTCGGTCGATGGCGACCCGCCGGCGGCGGATCGTTACACCGAAGCTCGTTTGACGCGCGTCTCTACCGCGCTGCTCGAGGATCTCGACAAGGAAGCGGTCGACTTTTACCCGAACTACGATGGCACGGAAACGCAGCCCGCGGTTCTGCCCGCGCGTTTTCCCAACTTGCTGGTGAATGGCTCCGATGGTATTGCCGTGGGCATGGCTACCAAGATTCCGCCGCACAATCTGACGGAGATCGTCGATGCCACCATCTGGCTGGTGAATAATCCCAGCGCGCAGCTCGCCGACTTGCTGAAGTTCGTGCAAGGACCGGATTTTCCGACGGCGGGCATTATTCACGGGCGCGCTGGAATTTTTGAAGCTTACAGAACTGGCCGCGGCCGTTTCATGATGCGCGCCCGGGCCGCCATCGAGAACATCAACAAGGACAAGCAGGCGATCATCGTCACCGAAATTCCCTACCAGGTGAATAAGGCTCGCCTGATCGAGCGCGTCGCCGACCTGGTCAACGACAAAACTATCGATGACATCTCCGACATTCGCGATGAAAGCGATCGCGACGGCATGCGCATTGTGATCGAGCTCAAGCGCGGCGCCGAACCGCAGATCGTGCTCAACCAGCTCTTCAAGCACACCTCGATGCAGGAAGGCTTCAGCATGATTCTGCTGGCCGTGGTCAACGGGCAGCCCAAGGAGATGGGGCTGATCCAGGCGATCAAACACTTCATCGACCATCGCGTCGATGTGGTGCGGCGGCGCACTTCGTATTTGCTCAACAAAGCGCGCGATCGCGAGCACATTTTGGAAGGCTACTTGACCGCGCTCGATCACCTCGATAACGTGATCGCCATCATCCGGGGAAGCGCCCACCGCGCCGACGCGAGAGAAAATTTGGTCGCGTACTTCGGCGGCAAGAAGATCGACATCAACACCACCGGACGCGCTCCGAAGCTTGACGCCGACAAGCCGTTCACCGCGAAGCAGGCCGACGCCATCCTCGAACTGCAACTGCACCGGTTGACCAAGCTCTCGATCGACGAAATTGCGAACGAGTTGAAGCAGGTGCGCGAGGCCATCGCCGAATTCGAATCGATTCTTGCTTCGGAGAAGAAACTGCGCGGCGTCATCATCAAGGAACTGGAAGAGGTCAAGAAGCTCTACGGCGATGCGCGCCGCACGGTCATCGAAGACGAAGCTGCGGAAATCATGCTGGAAGACTTGATCGCCGACGAGCAAGTCGCGGTCACGGTCAGCCATTCCGGATACATGAAGCGCACTCCGATCTCGACCTACCGCATGCAGCGGCGCGGCGGCACCGGGCGGACCGGCATGAAGACGCGCGACGAGGATTTCGTCGAACATCTGTTCATCGCCTCGACCCACGCCTACATCCTGATCTTCACCAACACCGGGCGCGTGTACTGGCTGAAGGTGTATGAGATTCCCGACATCGCCGCCGCTGGCAAGGGAAAGCACGTCGGCAACCTGGTGGGCCTGCAGCCGGGCGAAACCGTGCGCACTATGCTCGCCGTGCGCGACCTGGAAGAAGAAGGCAGGTACGTTTTCTTTGTCACGCACAATGGCACGGTGAAGAAGACCGAGGTGAAAGACTTCTCGCACGTGATGTCGCGCGGCATCATCGCCATCAATATCGAAGAGGGCGATGAGCTGGTCGCGGCCTCGCTGACCGATGGCAACCAGATCGTCTTCCTCGCCTCGCACGACGGGCAAGCGATTCGCTTCGACGAGAACGACGTGCGCTCCATGGGACGCAACGCCACCGGCGTGCGCGGCATGAACCTGGCCGAGAAAGATTACATCGTCGGCATGGCCACCACGCTCAAGCCGGAGGTGCAAGCGGTAGTGAAAGAGGGAGACGTCGCTCCCGAAATCGCGGACTTGATCCCGGAAAAAGGCTCGCTCATTCTCTCCGTCACCGAGAACGGATACGGCAAGCGCACTCCCGCCGATGAGTATCGCCTCACCAATCGCGGCGGCAAAGGCGTGATCAACGTCAAGACCACGGCACGCAACGGCAAAGTCGTCGGCATCTCGCAGGTGAGTGAGAAGTCCGAAGTGATGCTGATCAGCCAGTACGGCAAGATCATCCGCATCGAGTCAAAGTTCATCCGCGAATCGGGGCGGTCGGCGCAGGGGGTGCGGCTGCTGAACGTTGAGCCGGGAGATCGGGTCGCGGCGGCGGTGGTGATCCCGCCGGAAGAGCCGAATGGGAATGGGACGCTGCTGCAGTAGAAGCTGCCAGCCATCAGGAAACCAGAGAGGCGGTCCCGGACCGCCCCTTCTCAGCTTAGCTTTAACGTTGCACGCGGGCCTCAATCACGCTTTCGGATGCCTGCATGGGCACGATCCGCGCGATCTCGAATCCGGCTTGGTGGAACAGATCGCGCCACTCGCGCTCGGTGCGTTCGCGGCCGCCGGGCATCAGCAGCATCTCCAAATCGAGAATCTTGCTGAAGTGCGGCTCCGAGGTTTCGGGAACTACCGCATCCACGATGATCAGGCGGCCATCTTTCCGTCCTTCTAACGCGCGCCGGCAATTCGCCAGAATCTTCAACGCGGGCTCGTCGGCCCAGTCGTGGATAATGTGCTGCATGTAATAGGCGTCGGCACCCGCCGGAATCTCGTCGAAGAAGTCTCCCGTCACCGTCTGGCAACGAAGGTCCATGTTCAGCGAGCAGATGTGGCACGTGGCTTCCTCGATGACGTTCGGCATGTCGAAGAGAATGCCTTTCATTCCCGGATAACGGCTGAGCACTTCGCAGAGAATCGCGCCATGGCCGCCCGCCACATCCATCAGCGTGCCAATGCCGGAGAAGTCGTAGGCCTCCAGCAAAGCGGGGGCGATTTTCCGGCTGAAGGAGGTCATCGCCTTGTTGAAGTCGTACGCAATTTCGGGATCCCCGAAAATTACCTCGAACGCGGGCTTGCCGTAGACGTGTTCCACCGCCGGCTTGCCGGTTTCGATCGAGTACGACAACTCCGACCACACTTTGGCGTGGAAGCGATTCCCAATAAATATCACCATGTCGCGCATGGAGTCCGGCGCATCGGCGCGCAGGCAGTCCGACATGGGGGTGAGGGCAAACACCTTGCCGGCCGACTCCGCAAATACTCCGGCGCTGGCCAGCAGACGCAACACGCGATACAGCGCGTCGGCATTGCTGTTCGTCATTTGCGCCAGCTCCGTGACTGGCAACGGCCCGTGCATTAGCGGGTCGGCAATTTTCAGTTTTGCGACCGCGTACAGCGCGGCGGTGAACATGAAGCCGTTCGCCATCTGCATGAGGTGTTGCGCGGCTGGCGCCTCGGGGCGCGAGATCTGGACAGTTTCTGTAGAAGCCATGGGGTAACCTCCGCTAAGGTTATGGGAAGACATTTCCTCGTTGGACGGCGTACAAGCCGAAGAGTTCTCCCCACTCGTTAATGCGCAATATCGTACACGAATGGCTCAACCGCGTCATCGCCGCTGACAGGTATGCTTCGTCCGGAGTGGCTCCGAAAGATTTCAGCGAAGAAGAGCACCGCGACCGATCAGGCCTCTGTTTCCCCCCGCCGCATTACCGCAGTCACTTCTAAATAACCCCGCTTTCCGTTACTGTTAACCTTAGTGACACTGCCCCTCCCCGTGTGTGCCCGCGCGGTTGCAGACTATTTGTGAGCGAGCGTTTGTGCACGATATCGCAAAACCTGAACCCGCGTACCAGGAACTTCTGAATCGGCCGATTCGCGAGCTGGGGCTCAGGCTCGAAGGGTCGCCGGTGGAGCGCTTCGTCGAACAGCTCTATCGCGAGCTGGATGCCAAGGGGCTGACGAAATTTCGCCCGGCTTGCTACTTGACCGACGAGTGGGGATGCCCGTCGGGCGAGCCGATTATCGGGATTCCGTTTTACCTGGCGCATGCGGCGCTGGCGCAACTGGAAGAGGAAACGCATGATCTCGAAGACGCTAGAGAAATCATGATGTACCTGCGGCATGAAGCGGGACACGCGTTCACGTATGCGTACAAGCTGCACAATAAACCCGATTGGAAGCAGATCTTCGGGCCGTTTCGCCGCCCGTATCGCGACAACTACCGGCCCGCGCCGTTTTCGCGCGACTATGTGCGGCATTTGCCGGGATGGTACGCGCAGAAACATCCGGATGAGGATTTCGCCGAGACGTTCGCGGTGTGGCTGACGCCGCGCTCGAACTGGCGTAAGCGGTATCGCGGCTGGGGCGCGATGGAGAAGCTGCGTTACCTCAACCGCCTGGCGCACAAGCTGGGCAAGACCGATCCTGCGCGGCGGCGCGGGCAGCGCGACCTTACGGTCGATGAGATGGAGACTACGGTGGGGGAGTTCTATCACCAGGCGGCGCGCGAAGAAGTTGCGGTCACCGAGCTTACGCCGGATACGGATTTGCGTGACATCTTTCCCATATCCAAGCGGCGGAAAGCAGCGTTGCCGGCGCACGAGTTTCTGCACCAGCATCGCAAAGCGGTGATCGACAAAGTTGCGCAGTGGACCGGAGCGCAGCGTCCGCTGATCAAGACTTTGATGGACACGATCGAAAAGCGTGCCGGGGAACTCGACTTGCACGTCGACAAAACGCGCAGCGCGGAACATCTGGCGGAAGTCACGGCCTATGCGACCGCACTGGTGATGACCTATGTGACGAAAGGAAAGTTTATTCAGCCGTAGAAGGTTGGAGGGACCGGCGTCTCGCCGGTGCTGCCGGGCGGGGGCGCCCGGCGCTCCACCAGCAAGCCTGGTTTCCGAGGAGACATGATGATCGGGGCAAAACTGAAAATCGCGCTGCTGTACGACGTGTGGAACGAAGATCCGGTCGCGGCGGCGAAGGAAGAGGAAGTTCCTGCGCGCAAGCCGCACAAGAAAGTGAAGAAGATAAAGAAAGAGAAGACCGACCGCGAGGAGATTTTCGAAGCGCTACAGAAGCTGGGGCACGAGCCTTCGTATTTTGAGCTGGATGGGCGCCCGCAGTCGCTGCACTCGCTCTCGCGTTGCGATGCCGACCTCATTTTCAACCTGACCGAGTCTTTCGACGGCGATGACACCAAGGAAATGAATGTGGTGGCGTATGTCGACCTGCTGGGATTGCGCTACACCGGGGCCGGTCCGCATGCCATTATTCTCGCCCAGGACAAAGCGATCGCCAAGAAAATCTTCGCGTTTCACGGCATCAAGACTCCGTTCTTTGCGACTGCCTATCGCGGGCGCATTGAACATGCCCACGACATTTCTTTTCCGCTCATTGTCAAACCGTCGTGGGAAGATGGATCGATCGGCATCGATGCCGGCGCTGTCGTGAAAAACGTCAAGGAGATGATGGAGCGCGTCGAGTACATCCAGGATGAATTCGACTCGCCGGCTCTGATTGAGGAATACATCGAGGGACGCGAAATTTACGCCGGAATCCTGGGCAACTACGAACGGGCCCAGGTTTTGCCGATGGTGGAGCTCGATCTTTCACGCTTGCCCGAAGGCACGCCAAAAATCGCCAGCTATGATGTGAAGTTCGAGAAGAGTACCGAAGCCTATAAGCTGACAAAATCGCAAATCGCGGAAGATCTTGACGAAGATACGATGAAGCGGCTGGAGGATACAGCGCTGGCCGCGTACCGGGCACTGAAGCTGCGCGACTATGGACGCATCGACATGCGACTGGCTCCCAACGGCGATGTTTACGTGATAGAAGCGAATCCGAATCCGTGGCTGGCGAGCCGGCAGGAATTTGCCATGGCCGCGAAGGCCCACGGACTCTCCTACACGGAAATGATCGGGGCCATTATCGACTTGGCGATGAGCCGCTATCTGAACGCCAGCCTCACGAATGTAGCGGCGACGCGCTAGCGTCGTTCGCGCACTTTACCGCGACTTGGCTAGAACAGATTCCACAGGAACTGGTTGTACACCTCGTGGTGGAACTGCACTTCGGCTGCCTTGACGAGGGTGCCCAGCAAACGCGGGCAGCGGTCGGCCGATGCCTGCTTCAGGTCGGCGTAGCGGCCTTTCACGTCTTCCCCGAGGAGTTTGGTGGTCCATTCGGCTTTGCGGAAGTTGTCCATCGCCGTGTAGATGTTGTCGGGCAGGTAGCGTTCGGCCTGGCGGAGGTTCTTGATCTTGGCCGTCTCGCCTTCCAATCCGGTCTTGAAAATGGAGTACATCACCAGGTAGGGATTGGCGTCGGGAGCGACGGCGCGCACCTCGGTGCGCATGCTGCGCTCGTTGCCGATCGGGATGCGGACCATGGCGCCCCGGTCCACGGCCGACGCGGTGAGCTTGTTGGGCGCCTCGAAGTGCGGATCGAGGCGGCGATAGGCGTTGACGCTGGAATTGAACACCAGGCAGAGATCGTTGCCGTGCGTGAGAACGCGGTCCAGAAACTCATATCCGAGCTTGCTGAGCTTCTCCTCGCCTTTGGGATCCCAGAACAGGTTCTTGCCGTTCTGGCTGACAGAGACATTGGTGTGCATGCCGCTGCCGTTGACGCCCACCACCGGCTTCGGCAGGAAGCAGGCGGTCAAGCCCATATTCCGGGCCACCTGGCGGCAGATCAGCTTGTAGAGCTGGATATGGTCGGCGGCGGCCACCACCTCCGCGTAGCCGTAGTTGATCTCGAACTGCGAGGGCGCGACCTCGGGATGGTCCTTCTCGTTCTGGAAGCCCATGGCACGCTGCACTTCGGCGGTGGTATCGATAAACGTGCGCAACGGATCGCCCGGCAACGAGTGGTAATAGCCGCCCGTGTTCACGTATTCGAACTTGCCGGTCTCGTGGTAGGTGCGCTCAGCGTCCGGCCCATTGAACAGGAAACCTTCGATCTCATTCGCGGCGTTGAGTGTGTAGCCGTGCTTCTTGTGCATTCCGGCGGCAAACAGCTTCAGCATGCTGCGGATGTCCGCGGTGTAGGGCTCGCCGTTTTTATCGATGACCTCGCCAAAGACGAGCACCTTGCCCGGCCCGAAGACATCGGCGGGTCCCCAGTAGAAGGCAGCCCAGTCAATGCCTAAACGCAGATCGCTTTCCCGCTGCGCCGTGAAGCCGCGAATCGACGAACCGTCAAACGTCAGGTTGTCGTGGCTCTTGAGCAGGAATTTCTTGTCATAGTCGAGCATGTGCAGACGGCCTTCCAGGTCGCTGAAGAGCACGGTCACGGCCTTGACGCGCGACTCGTCGGTCAGGTACTTCAGCCGCTCTTCCTGAATTTTGTGAGGTGCGAGGCGGTCCAGGCGCTGCTTCTTCGCCTTCAGATTTATCTCTTCCAGTTCGTCGTAGGGGATCGCTAGAAAATTCCGTAGTTCAGTTGACATGCCTCTCCTTGTTGGGGCGCAGCCCAAGAATCAGATTAAATGACCGAGGTGACTAGATAGGCTATCGCGTCAGGGGCGGGCAGACAAATAGAAATCGGTTATAGCGACGATTAGCGGTGGTTTATCTTATGTACTTTTCCAATTTGCATCAGGAACGGTGCAGAAGCTGGCCTCTGTCCCTGCACCAACAAGAGTTTTTCTCTGCGATCTCGGCGTCTCGGCGGTAGAATTTGGTTCTTTTGACACCGGAACGGCCAGCGCGCCGTGAAATAATCAAGTCCTGAGGAAATGCCCTTGAGTTGTACGATCTGCGAAGAACGCAAAGAGAAGCGGTTTTGCCCGGCCGTGCACGAGAAAATTTGTCCGCAGTGCTGCGGCGAGCAGCGCGAGGTAACGCTCGACTGCCCCAGCGGCTGTCCTTATCTCCAGCAGGCGCGTGAGCATGCGAAAGCGCAAAATGAGCGGTCGGACCAACGCGATGGCGAGGCCCTGTTTGCCGACTTTGAGATCCCCGAGCAGTTTCTCTACGAACGCGAGGAACTGATTCTGGGACTCAGCTTCGCGCTGGCCAAGAGCGCCCGCGCCGATCGCTCGCTCATGGACCGCGATCTGATTGCGGCGGTCAGTTCGCTCGCCAAGAGCTACCAGACGCTGGTGAACTCCAGCCTCATCTACGAACCGCCAACCGCCAACGTAGCCCACCAGATCATCGCTCGCGAAGTCGAGACCATGATCAAGGGATTTCGCGAGGAGGAGCAGGGGCATATCGGCTACGCGCGGCTGCGCGATTCCGACGTGCTGAAGGCGCTGGTATTTCTCTTGCGCATGGGCTTGGGACGCACATCGGGCAGGCCGAAGTCGCGGGCGTTCGTCGATTTCCTCTTTGCGCAGTTCCCGGAAAAGCAATCGGTCATCGCCGGGTCGGAAGACGCAGGAAGCCGAATCGTGATTCCGTAGGGTCGGGTAAAGCCGGACGGCCGGGGGCGGCCGTCCCTCCATGAGCAGCGGAGGGTCTCAGAGTCGCCGGACCGTCTGCCCGCCGGGCAGCGCCGTCAGAAGTTCTCTCGCTGTTTTCCCGAGTTCGGGATGGCGCACCTCGGGAGCGATCTCGACCAGCGGTTCCAGAACAAACCGCCGCTGGTGCATTGCCGGATGCGGAATCTTCAAGCCCGGCTCATCCACCACACAATCCCCAAACAACACCACGTCGATATCAATCCTGCGCGCGCCTTTCGCGCGCAGGCGCAGACGCCCCATCATCGCTTCGACCCGCAACGCAAGCTGGAGCAATTCTCTCGGCGTCTTATCGGTTTCTATGGCCACCACGCAGTTCAGAAACCACGGCTGGTCCAGAACGTCCACCGGTTGGGTCTCATACAATCCAGAGACCGCCAGCACCCGGCCGGCGGCGTCCAATTGTGCGACCGCCGCGGACAGGTTGGCCGCACGATCTCCCAGGTTCGATCCCAGCGACAGATAAGCGGTTTCGCCCACCAAGCCAGTTTCGCGGTGAAAAGCGCGAGAATCCAGAGAAAACTGACCAACTCCGTGAATTTTCGGACGGAGGAACCCTCTCGCCCCTGTACCTTCGACCGGCACCTAGGTCACTTTCCTAACTTCTCGGGTACCGCTAGTATCGAAATGCCATGAATCTGGACTCTCTTCTCATCAGCCGGGACGCCAATTTGCTCGGCGTGCTGCGTCCGGCGCTGGAGAAAATCTCGGTCCATATCGAGGTTTGCGCAGGGTCCAAGGCCGGCAACGATATGCTGACGAAGCGCAAGTTCGATGCGGTCATCATCGACTGCGACGACCTGCAGAGCGGCTTTGATCTTCTGCGGTCGCTCCGCCAGACCCAAAGCAATGCCAAGTCCGTTTCCTTTGCTGTGGTGAATGGGAAGACGACCACCCAAGAGGCCTTTCAGTCCGGAGCCAACTTCGTTCTGCAGAAGCCGCTGACCCCGCTGCACGCCTCGCGCTGCTTTAATGCGGCTCTCAATTTTATGGTCCGGGAACGGCGCCGGTACTTCCGGCATCCACTGGACATGCCGTTGCGCATCAGTTTTCCAAAGAATCCGGAAATGACCGCCACGGCAACCAACTTGAGCGAGGGAGGCATGGCCATCCGCATCATCGGTAAGGTGGCCAAGGATGCGCAGGCGCAGTTTCGCTTCACGCTTCCCGGGGCTAACATTTCGCTCGAACTCAAAGGCGAGGTCGCCTGGGCTGACGGAACCGGCCACGCCGGCATCCGCTTCGTCGAGGTTCCGCAGAGTTCACAGTATCAGCTCGACAAATGGTTGACCGACCGGTTGCAATAAGAAATGCCGGCACGGTTGCAAGGCTACTCCGCGCTTCCCTAAACTGATTACCCTTCCCAGCAACACACACCCGGCATCCAGCTTGTGACTTGCGTCCAGCCACTGCTGTGGCAGTGTAGAGAAGCGGCTTGCCGCGTCTGCCTTCAACCATGATCACATTGGAAGAAAAAATCGCCCGAACCGAGAGGTTGTTGCGCCGACTGGAAGAAGACCAACCCTACTTGCATGTGCGCTTGTCCGCGCTTGGCGCCGAGCACCGGCAGAGCGCTAACGCTTTCGCCGACCGCGTCCGCGCCGAGGCAGAAGCGGAACTGAAGCGCCTGCTGGCAGAACGCGCAGCGCCCTGCGAGTGGAATGTGCCCCAGCCCGCCGACTGAACTAGAGCAAACGCCCTGGCATCGCCATAACTTGCTTCCCTTAGCAGAGGCTTGACGGCCGGTTTGTTTTCGTTTATATTACCTTTTAGTTATACAACTGATAGGTTATTGACTGATGTCCTCCGATCGTCTTGATGCAACCTTCGCGGCGCTCGCCGATCCCACCCGACGGGCGATTCTTGCCCGGCTCGCATCGGGTGAAGCGTCGGTCACGGAGTTGGCTGCGCCATTCGCGATGAGCCAACCCGCGATCTCCAAACACCTCAAGGTGCTGGAGCGCGCCGGCTTGATTTCGCGCGGCCGCGACGCGCAGCGGCGCCCGCGTCGGCTCACGGCCAAGCCGCTCGCGGAGGCCAACGGATGGTTGGAGAACTACCGCAAGTCTTGGGAGGGCAGGTTCCAACGCCTGGATGCCCTGCTCGACGAGCTGAAAACCAAGAAGAAGCGCGCACCCGGTAGAGGATAGAGGAGAGCACCGATGACGAACCGTGGAGGTTTGAAACTGACGACGCGCGGCGAGCGAGAGATCGAAATGACGCGCGTCTTTGATGCGCCGCGCAGCCTCGTCTTCGACGCCCTTACCAAGCCCGGACTGGTCAAGCGGTGGTTGCTTGGACCAGACGGCTGGTCTATGCCGGTGTGCGAGATCAATCTGAGGGTGGGCGGCAGCTATCGCTACGTATGGCGTCACGTCAATGGAAATGAAATGGGCATGGGCGGCGTTTATCGCGAAATCGTTGTGCCGGAGCGCATCGTCGCCACCGAGAAGTTCGACGACCCTTGGTACCCCGGTGAGGCCGTGGGCACGATGGTCCTCATGGAGCAGGGCGGAAAGACCACGCTCACGCAGACGATAGTCTACGAGTCGGGCGCAATTCGCGATGCTGTTCTCAAGTCCCCTATGGAGCAGGGCGTGGCTGCGAGCTACGACCGGCTGGCAGAGCTGTTGGCGGCGGCGACAACTTAAAAGCTAAAGAGGAGAACTATATGCAAAAAATCAGCCCATTTTTGTGGTTCGACGGCAAAGCCGAAGAGGCGATGAATTTCTATGTTTCTGTTTTCAAGAATTCAAAGGTGGTGAGGGTTTCACGATATGGAGAAGGAGGGCCGGGACCGAAGGGGGCGGTGATGTCCGCGACATTCCAGCTGGATGGGCAAGACTTTTTCGCGCTCAACGGTGGCCCGCAATTCACCTTCTCACCGGCCATTTCGTTCTTCGTGAACTGCGAGACGCAGCAAGAAGTGGACGAACTGTGGGAGAAGCTCTCGGAAGGCGGAAAAAAAGAAAGATGCGGCTGGCTCAAAGACAAATATGGTCTGTCGTGGCAAATCATTCCCTCTGCTTTAGGCAAACTGATGGGAGACAAAGATGCTGAGAAAGCAAAAAGGGTGATGCAGGCAATGCTTCAAATGGACAAAATTGACATAGCGCGCTTGCAGCAGGCATACGACCAAAAGGGGTAGGGGACTAGACGCTGACGGCGACCTCGGACGCGAGCGTCGGCAGCGCACGTTGATCTTCCAGCGCGGTTTCTTCCCAATACGACCGGTCGCGCAAAATGCGCGACACCAGCGCGGTATGCATGGCGTGGCCCGCGCGGTCGGCCACCACCGAACCCAGTATCTGTTTGCCGATCAACGCCAGGTCACCGATGAGATCCAGAACTTTGTGGCGTACGAACTCGTCGCGAAAACGCAACGGCGGGTTCAGCACTTCGTCGCGGTTCAGCACGATGGCATTCTCCATCGACGCCCCCCGAATCAGTCCCTGCTGTCGCATGGCATCGGCTTCATGCAGAAATCCGAAAGTCCGCGCCGGCGCAATCTCTTTCAGATAACTGCCATTCGTCAGCCGTACGCAGAAGCTTTGCTTGCCAATGAGGGGGTGAGGAAAGTTGATCGAATACGAAACCGAATAGGCGTCTGCCGGATAGACCGCAATAAATTTATCGCCTTCGCGCAGTTCGATCTCCCGCACGATCCGGAGATAAGTGCGCGCTCTGCGCTGTTGCCGAATCCCGGCCTTCTGAATCATTTCGACAAACGGACGGGCGCTGCCATCCAGAATGGGCAACTCCAGATTGTCCAGTTCGACGATGGCATTGTCGATGCCGACGCCAGTAAACGCCGAGAGCAGGTGCTCGGTGGTGGAGATGAGCACGCCCTTTTTCATCAAGCTGGTGGCGTAACTGACGCGGGCCACGTTGCGTCCGCTGGCTTCGATCGCGAAGCTGTCGAGGTCGGTGCGGTGGAACACGATTCCGGTTCCCGCAGGCGCGGGCAGAATTCGCAGGCTGACCGGAGCTCCGCTGTGAAGACCCACTCCTGTGCAGGTCACAGCACCACGAATTGTTTGCTCGTGCGTCAACGGGGGAGACGTGTAAGTCTTTTGCTGTGTATCAGCTTACCGTGTTGGGCCGAGTTCTGTATGTGGCAAAACAGCCACACTCCGTGGCTCGTTCAGCCATGGCAACGGCTAACTTGTTCAGGCCGTTATAGATCTTTGGGGGTATCCAAGGAAGAACTTGCCCCTGTTTTCCCCTGCTGGCAGCGACTTTCGCTACCAACTTCGCGGGGATAACGTGTGTTTTGTGCGCCGCGGCCCTTCTGCATTGACAAGTGTTAAAGCTACGGGCCACAGCCTGTCAGGTGAAAGGACGAAGCTTCGTCCTCAAGGGTCTGAAGGCACTCTACGCGAACGACATCGCGAGAAGAAAATCCAAGTCCGGCGCATTGCCCAGTGAGTCGACGCTCACATATGAAGCGCTAAATCTTACCGCTTCTTCAGCGGCAGTTTGGGGTCGTACGTCACCGCCGCTTCGAACAGCGAATCCGGCAGTTTCAGGTTGTAGCTCGCGGTGTTGATGAAGCGCTGTTGCGAAGTCTCTCCGTTGTAATAACGGGTAATGGAGTGGGCAGTCCAGATTCCCTGCACCAGCTTGTAATTGTCGTAGACCTCGTCTTCCACGTTTTTCTGCTTGTCCTTCGGATCGCGCCAAGAATAACTGATCTTGATCGGATAGTGCGAATTCTGGTCTAGAAAAACGCTAACCGAGTCGTTCTGGCTGTTGAGCAGCGTGACCCCTTCAGTTACCTTCGAATCCACTACCGCCGGACCATCGTAGAACAGAGCCACATTCGGATCGCGTATCCATTTGCGGAAGACCCATTCGAGCGAATGCTGCCGGCGGCGAAGGTAGTTCTCCAAATCAAGAGGTTCCTGCGCCGCCGTTCCCTTGTAGGTCGTCTCATATCCTTTGTCGCCGTTGTGAATCAGGACAATATCGAACTTGTTTTTGACCTTGACGTTGCCCACCTGCCCCTCAATCAAGAAGATGTCCTTCGTGTGGATGACTTCGAACCGATCTTTGTCCGGATACTCGACGTAGTAGTTGTAGGGAATCCCGGTGCTCTCGGTGCGCCCGTGATAGAGGGGATAGTAGCGGCCCGTCTCACTCCTGTTTTCGTAAGTAAGGTAGGCTTGTCCTCCCAGTGCCTGGATGGTCTGATCGAGAACCGCGCGCGCCTTGCGGGCATTGTCGGAGTCGTTCAGGTTGACGGCGGGCTGAGGGGGAGCGGGCGTTGGAGCGGTTTGGGCACCGCCCAGCGCGCACAGCAGCAAAATGGCAATCAAGCGATACATGGATATTTGGTTAGAAGCGGTCAAGCTGATTTTAGCTGTACAACAGAAAACCTGGATATACCCAAACCCGGCGAGTTGCGCTCGCCTGGACAGCCGGGGGCGGCTGTCCCTACGTAAATCTCCCTACCCCACCAGCACCGCGCCGCCGTTTACGTTGAAAACCTCGCCGGTGATAAATCCAGCATAGGGCGTGCACAGGAACAGAATCGGCCCCGCGATCTCGTCCGGCGTCCCCACGCGACCGAGCGGAATGGTGCTGAAAACTTTTTCGCGCGCCGGCGGATCGTTCAGGGCTGCCGCCGACATATCCGTAGCCACCCACCCCGGCGCGACGCAATTGACATGAATGCCGTCGCGCGCCAGTTCCGTCGAGAGTCCTTTCACCATGCTGATCAGCGCGCCTTTGGTGGCTGCATAGTCACAGTGGAAAGCTTCGCCGCGCTGGCCGGCCGTTGAACTGACCAGCACGATGTGGCCGCCGCCCTGCCTCTTCATCTGTCCCACGGAATGCTTGACTAGCGAGAATACGCTGTCCAGATTCACCGCGATGGTGCGATGCCATTGCTCATCGGACATGCGCTCAATGGGCGCATCCTCATGCGGCCATATGCCGTGATTCGCGACCAGAATGTCGAGACGTCCGAACGCCGAGATCGCAGTCGATACCAGTTGCTGCGCCGCCTCCGTGGTCGAAAGATCACTCCGCACTGCGCGGCAGTTTTCCGCGCCACATTCACGCACCAGATCCTCGGCCTGCGCCTTCGCCGCTTGATAATTGAAAACAACTTTCGCGCCCGCGGCCACAAACATCCGCACCGCCGCCGCGCCAATCCCGCGCGATCCGCCGGTAATAAGAGCAACTTTAGAATTGAGAGCCAGGTCCATGAGGCATACAAGTATCGCACGCCAAACGCCGCGGTCAGTAGATAGTGGTCAGTGAAGGATCTTAGCGTCGTAGCGCTGGTGCAGCAAAAAGGAAAGGGGCGGCCAAAATCGGACGCCCACTTGAAAACTATTCACTGGCCACTGGCCTTACGCCGTTGCTGGCCGCTCGCCGCCTTTTGCAGGCGCTCGTTCCGGCTTGATCACCTGCTGCACGCCGTCGTCGGTCTTCGCCGGCAGCGGCTTGATCGGCGGCAGGTCCAGTCCCTCGACCAGCATCTTGATCTCGGAGGCGTCCAGCACTTCGCGTTCGATCAGCGCCTTCGCGATCCGGATCAGCGTTTCGCGATTTTCCGACAGGATCCCCTTCGCCGTCGCGTACCCTCTGCTCACCATCTTCTTGACTTCTTCGTCAATCTGGATGGCGGTGGCTTCGCTGTAGTCGCGGTGTTGCGCGATCTCGCGTCCCAGGAAAATCTGCTCTTCTTTCTTGCCGAAGGTCAGCGGACCCAGGTCGCTCATGCCCCACTCGCAAACCATCTTGCGCGCCAGTTCCGTAGCGCGTTCGATGTCGTTGCCCGCGCCCGTCGACATCTGGTTCAGGAAAATCTCTTCCGCAATGCGCCCGCCCATGAGGATGGCGATCTGCGTATCGAGATAGTTCTTGTAGTAATTGTGGCGATCGTCGGTCGGCAACTGCATGGTCAAACCGAGCGCCATGCCGCGCGGAATGATCGTGACCTTGTGCACCGGATCGGAGTGCGGCAGCATGGCCGCCACCAGCGCGTGTCCGGCCTCGTGGTACGCGGTGTTCTTCTTCTCTTCATCGGAGAGCAGAAGCGACTTGCGTTCCACGCCCATCAGAACTTTATCTTTTGCCACTTCAAAGTCATACATCAGCACGGCTTTGCGGTTCTGCCGGGCCGCAGCCAATGCCGCTTCGTTCACCATGTTGGCCAGGTCCGCGCCGGAGAATCCCGGTGTGCCGCGGGCCAGAACCGACAAATCCACATCGTCCGCCAGAGGAATTTTGCGGGTGTGCACGCGCAGAATTTCTTCCCGTCCGCGAACATCCGGACGATTCACCACCACGCGCCGGTCGAAACGCCCCGGTCGCAGCAGCGCCGGATCAAGCACATCGGGACGGTTCGTCGCCGCCATCAGGATCACGCCTTCGTTCGATTCGAAGCCATCCATTTCGACCAGGAGCTGATTCAAAGTCTGCTCGCGCTCGTCGTGTCCACCGCCGAGCCCAGCGCCACGGTGACGTCCGACGGCGTCAATTTCGTCGATGAAGATGATGCAGGGAGCGTTCTTCTTGCCCTGCTCAAACAAGTCGCGCACGCGGCTTGCGCCCACGCCCACGAACATTTCCACGAAATCCGAGCCGGAGATGGAGAAGAAGGGAACATTAGCTTCGCCCGCGACCGCGCGTGCCAGCAAGGTCTTGCCCGTTCCCGGAGGTCCAACCAGCAGCACGCCCTTCGGAATGCGTCCGCCAAGTTTCTGGAACTTCTGCGCCTCGCGCAAAAACTCGATGATTTCGCGCAGTTCCTCTTTGGCCTCATCCACGCCCGCCACGTCTTTGAACGTGATCTTTTTCTGCTGCATGGAGAGCAGCCGCGCCCGGCTCTTGCCGAACGACAGCGCCTTGTTTCCACCGGTCTGCATCTGCCGGATCATGAAGAACCAGAGCGCGCCCAGCAGAACCAGCGGCAGCAGATTCAGAATCCAACTGGGCCAGGTGCCGTTGCTGATGTCCTTGAAGCCGTAAGGAACATTCTTCTCCGTCAGCTTCTTGTACATATCCGGATAGTTCGCCGGCACGATCGTGTGAAACGGCGAGTCGTTCTTAAACTTCCCCTTTACTTCCTGGCCGATAAACATCACGTCGCGCACATTGCCCTGGTCCACTTCGGACAGGAATTCAGAAAAGCCGATTTCTTTTTCCTTTTGGGCATTGCTCCCGGTTTTCACAACCTGCCAGAGCAGGAAGGCCGAGACCACGATGACCGCCCAGAACAGTACCGTCTTGATCGTCGAATTCACCTAAAACTCCTCTAAGTGCAGCCCCCATCCCCACCAAAAGAAAGACGCCGCTTCAGCCCTAATTAGATGCCGGAGGCGGAAATTCGACTGGGAAAAGCCTGCCTTCTCATTCTAGACCTTTTGCAAAGAAAACGGGAAACCAGAAGGAGTAACAGAAGTCACGGGATGGCAGAGCCGACTTGAAGGCGGGCTTGGCGGCTGCGAGCTTCGAGCAACCCACGCTCTCGCTTTGGCTCGTAGCTCGTAGCTTGCAGCCCTATATCGTCGCCGCCAGATACGGCAAGTTCCGCCCCGTCTGCTCCGGACTTCCCAATCCATACCCGCAAAGAAACGTGTCATCCACCAGAAATCCGAAGTAATCCGGCTGCAGCGGCACCCGGCGCGCCGACTGCCGATCCAGCAGCGTCGCCAGCTTCACCGAAGCCGCGCCCCGACCCCGTAGGTCGTTCATCAGAAATTCGCTGGTCACCCCCGAGTGCACCAACCCCTCGACCAGCAGCACATGCTTGCCCTCAATCGCCAGTTCGTGGCTGAAAAGAATCTCCAACACCGCGGATTCACCCTGCTTGCTCTGCTTGTAGCGCGGCTTGATAAAGGCGCAGATGACGGGCACATCGACCGCCCGCACCAAATCGGCCATGAACAGGAAGCTGTTTTCCAGAATACCCAGCGCGATCACGGTCTGGCCGCGATAGTCGTCGGAAATCTGCCGTCCTAGTTCGCGGACTCTTTTCTGAATCTGGTCGGCCGAGATCACCTGGCGCGACCCGGCATTCGGCGAAACGTTCATAACGGAAGCAGCACCTCCAACGTAGAAACTATGACGCTGTAACTCTACCGATGGCATGTTACATCATGGCCGCAATCTCCCGAATCCAAATCGCTTGCGAAGCCCCAGCCGGCGCCCGAAAAGCCGCCGGAACCGCAAACCCCCGCATCCAGATCAGCCCGCAGCCCTCCGCGACCGCAACCGGCCAGAGCTTTTTCTCCGCTCCGGTCGCATGCCGGTCACTCAACAGCTCCTTCACTTTCTTTGCCGCCGCTGTGTGCGCCGGCCAAAAACGATCTCCCGCCCGCCAGTTGCGGATCAGAACTTCCTTCGGCATGTGCTCCAGACCCAGCAACTGCCCGCGTTCATCCTCCGGAACGCCACCCGCATCCACTACCCGGGCTTCTATGCAAACGCCCAGTTCAGGAACTTCCACCGCGCCCGGCACCGCTAAAGCGTACGCATAATCCGCCGCTTCGCTTCGGCCGCCGGGAGGTCCCAGTTCCAGCAAAAGTTCCTGCCGTCCACGTTGAAGATTCCGCCTGAGAAGATTCCGCCCGCCCGACAGCTCCAGCCTCTTACCTACCGACCCTCGCGCCAGCTCCAGCGTCTCCTCAATCAGCCGAAACGAGATACTCAAATCTGGCGCATTCGTTTCCAGCCATCCGCGGACCAGCCGTCGCTGGGCCGCCAGCGGAAGCGCCAGCAGCGGCCCCACGGCAAGCCCCTGTAGAGACACGGCTTGCCGCGTCTCGTCGCCAGGGCCACCGCACTGTGCCGCGACCTCCGGATGCCCGCGCTCCCAATGCTCCTCTTCGGCCCGCGCGATTTCCGCCAGCTCACCCATGTGTTCGATCGCGGCCTCGCCAAATTCTTCCCCGATCATCGGCAGCAGCCGATGCCGCACACGATTGCGAAGGAAGGCAATATTCCGATTCGACGAATCTTCACGCCAGCTCCGGCCCTGCTCGCGCAGAAATTCTTGCAGGGCAGCGCGCCGAAAGCCGAGCAACGGCCGTACCAACTCGCCAAACGCGCGTCCCTGCTCCTCGAACACGATCCGCGGATGAATGCCCGAAAGTCCGCGAATGCCGGTACCGCGAAAAATGCGCAGCAGCACCGTCTCCGCCTGATCGTCGAGCGTGTGCGCCGTCGCAATCTTCGCAACCCGACCCTCACGCGCGAGCCGGCGAAAAAAGCCGTAGCGCAGTTCACGCGCGGCCGCCTCGATGCCGGAACCGATCTCGGAACTATGGCTCCCGTCAACCGGCGCCTCGCAGACATGCAATTCGAGCCCGTGCTGCCGCGCCAAATTTGCGACAAACCGCTCGTCCTCGTCGGACTCTTCTCCGCGCAGCTTGTGATTGACGTGCGCAACCGACAGCACGATCCCCAACTCGGCCCGCAACTCCAGCAGCAGGCAAAGCAAAGCCACAGAATCCGCCCCCCCTGAAACTGCTACCGCCAGGCGGTCCCCGGCCCGAATCGACTCCTGCTTCCGAATTGTCTGCAACAGCCGCTCTGCCAACCCCTGCACGGAGAAATGGTACCGGAAACCAGTTCTCAGTTCCCAGTTCTCAGTGAGAGCGGTTTGTTGAGAACTGAGAACTGGGAACTGGCATCAACCACCAGCAACTGCTATGCTGTCCCGCAAATGTGGGGAGCTTCTCGCTGGACTGCCAGGTTTCTGCTGCTGGTCATGCTCGCTTCGGCCTTCGGGCCGCTGGCGATGGCCTGTGCTACACGGCCGGAAGCCATGCACTGCGTGCGCCAGTCGGTGTCCGCGCAAGCGGCGCAGCCTGCGATGCCATGCCATCACGCGATGGCACAGTCGAAGCCGCCCCAGCCCGAATCATCGCGAGTCGAATCATCCGAAGCCTCGTTTCAAGCCGTCGATAATTGCTGTCAGAACCATTGCTGCTGCGGCGCGACCACCTCCGAGTGGGCGCAACCCGCTTCCAATCTGCTTTCCTTTTTGAGTCTCCTGATCGAACCGGCGCGCCCGCCGCAAAGCGCGGCACTTCACTCAAGCGACATCTCCGGACACGATTCCGCCCGCGCCCCTCCGCGCAGCTAGCGCCTTTCAAAAATTCTGCGAACAACAATGGCTGCGCCGCGTCGCCAGCCCCAGAGAGTACGGGTGAGAACTCGGCCGTCCCTCCGGGACTTGATTCATTTGTCGCACTTTTCCCAGCGCTAAAGCGCTGGGCTAAGCTCGGCCGCCCCTCCGGGGCTGGATTGTCGAAGAGGAAAAGCGACATTTCCGGGACACATTTCCTGAGGACACAAGAAACATGACTCGCCTCAAGCTGCTGACATTCGCCGCTTTGTTGTCGATCACCCCCGCCGCGTTCGCTAACGTTTACGGCGCGATCCGCGGCGTCGTGCACGACCCCCAGCATCGCCCCATTCAGAACACCATGGTAATGCTCAAAGCGAAATCGTCGGACTGGGCAAAGAGCGTCACCACCGACGCCACCGGCGAATTCCAGTTCAACGCCGTGCCCCTCGGCGACTATTCCGTGAGCGTCGCCAGTCAGGGCTTCGCGCAAACTTCACAGGACGTCACGGTCATCTCGGGATCTGTGCCAGTCGTTCACTTTCAATTGCAGGTGGCCTCGGCAAATGAAAGAGTCACCGTCTCTGGCTCGCCCGCAGTCGTTGCCACCGACAGCGCCACTCCCATTACCCTCGTCAGCCGCCTCGACATCGAGCGCACTCCCGGCGCCGACCGAACCAACAGCCTGGCCATGATCACCGACTACGTCCCCGGATCCTACGTCACCCACGACATGCTCCACATGCGCGGCGGCCATCAGACCACCTGGCTCCTGGACGGCATCCCCATCATCAACACCGCCATCGCGCAAAATCTCGGCGCCCAGTTCGATCCCAAAGACATGGATTATGTCGAGGTCGATCGCGGCAGCTATGGCGCCGAGTTCGGCGACCGCACCTACGGCGTCTTCAACGTCGTGCCCCGCACCGGCTTCGAGCGCAACAACCAAGCCGAACTCGTCCTCAGCGCCGGCAACTTCTACCAGACCAATGACGCGCTCAGCTTTGGCAGCCACACCGAACGCTTTGCATACTACGCCAGCGTCAACGCCAACCGCAGCAATCTCGGCCTGCAGCCGCCCGTTCCCCAGGTTGTGCACGATGCCGTCAACGGCGTCGGCGGCTTCGGATCCTTCATCTTCAACGTCGATCCCTCCAACCAGCTTCGCCTGATGACCTCGCTACGCCGCGACTACTTCCAGATCCCGTACGACCCCTACCCCAACGACATCGAGAACAATGGCGGATACCCCAGCATCGGCCTGCGCGATGGCCAGCATGAGGCCGATGCCGGCGCTCTGTTCACCTGGGTCCACACTTTCAATTTGCATCTTATGACCACGCTTTCGCCTTTCTACCACTACAACAGCGGAGACTACGCCAGTAAGCCCACCGACAATCCCATCGCCACCACGGAGAACCGCGGCTCCACCTATGCCGGAGCTCAGGCCAGCTTCGCCGCCAACTACAAGAAGAACGATCTGCAGGTTGGATTCCTCAGTTTCTACCAACGCGATAACCAGCTCTTTGGCCTCATCTTCAATGACCCCAGCGCAAACCCCATCACGGATACCGAGCGCCCCACCGCCAATCTCGAAACCTTCTACATCGACGACAAGTTCAAACCCTTTTCCTGGCTGACGCTCTCGGCCGGCATGCGCCCCACGCGATTCTCCGAAGGCAACTTTGCGCCCACCGCGCTCGCGCCGCCCATCTCCGAGTCTGCCATCAGCCCGCGTTTCGGCGCCACCGTGACCATCCCTCGCCTGCGTTGGACCTTCCGCGCCTTCTACGGTCACTACTACCAGGCTCCGCCGATCGAAACCGTATCTGGTCCGCTGATCACCCAGTGCCAACCGCCCCAATGCGGCTTCCTGCCGCTATCTGGTGAGCGCGACGAAGAACACCAGTTCGGCGTGACTATTCCTTTCCGCGGATGGGTCCTCGACGCCGATAACTTCAAAACCAACGTCGCCAATTTTCTCGACCACAACAACATCGGAGCGTCGAACATCTTCTTCCCCATCACTGTTTCCCAAGCCGTGATTCGCGGATGGGAACTCACCCTGCGCTCTCCCCGCTTCGCGCATCGCGCCCAGGCGCACCTGGCCTACTCCAACCAGATCGCCGAGGGCAGCGGCACCATCACCGGCGGCCTCACCGATTTCACGCTCGCTCCCGGACTCAGTGCGCTCGACCATGACCAGCGCAACACGCTCAACGTAGGCGGCGACGTCAGCCTCCCCTGGCGCTCCTATGCCTCCACCAACGTCTACTACGGCTCCGGCTTCACCAACGGACTTCCGGGGCAACCCTATCCGGGAGATCATCTGCCGCAGCACACCACCCTCGATCTATCGCTCGGTAAAGACTTCGGCGAACGCTTCACCGCGTCCCTGAGCGCTTTAAACGTAACCAACCGCCGCGTCGAGTACGACAACAGCCTCACCTTCGGCGGATATCACTGGAACCTGCCGCGCGAAATCTATGTCCAACTGCGCTACCGGTTTCGCTATTGAGGGGTGACTCAGTGGTGACAAGGGTTCTTGACAGGGCGAGCTGGCAGCTAATATATTTTGCTTTGATATATCTTAGGTTTACGAGCGGTACAGCAAAGCGTCCGGGCTGAGACCTGATGACCGAAAGCTGACGGCTGACAGCCGACCGCTTGCGGGCATCGAACCAACAAGAGCGGCAACGACGGTTTGACGCTATTCCGGTACGCTCCGTATAATGCAGAGCGTCCACACCCTGATTACCACGCTTGCATTATGCGTGAAGAGAGCCGGGCGTCGTACGCGCCTTGCGCGCTCGCTGCGCCGGTTTCAGGTCTATGACTGATAGGCTCGGGTTGCGATCAGCCTCGTTGAGCCCAGCGAGCTGGCAGCTTCCAGCATTTCCGAAAAATCCGAAGGAGTTCAAAGGATCCAATGATCAGCAAGTTTGCGCGCGTCACGGTGGCCGTAGTGTTCGGCCTCTCCCTCTTCGTTCTGGCCCAAGCCAGCCCGGCTGCCGGCACTCCCGCGGCTGCCACCCCACCTGATTCTCCCTCCGCTGCTGCCGCGGCGACGGCCAAGGCTACGGGCACCAAAGTCGGCACCATCAACATCGAACAGGCGATCTTCACCTCCAACGAAGGACGGCGCGATTTCGACGCGCTCGCCAAGAAGTTTGAACCCAAGCAGAATGAGTTGAAGGGCTTGGCCGACGAAATCGACGGCCTCAAGAAGCAGCTCAATGCCCAGCAGGATAAGTTGAATGACGAATCGCGCGACAAGCTGGTGAAGCAGATCGAGACGAGACAGAAGAGTTTCGATCGCGCTACGCAGGACGCACAGGAAGATTTCCAGAACCAGCAGGGCGAGATCGGAAATAAAATCCTCACCAAGATGGCTCCCCTCATCGTGAAGTACTCCAGCGAAAACGGCTATGGCATGATCCTGGATACATCTCAGCAGTGGCCGCGTGGCCCGGTGATCTGGTACGGACCAGCCGTGGACATCACGCAAACGATCGTCGAAACCTACAACGTTCAATCCGGAGTGCCGGCGCCCGCGGCGGGTAGCACGGCTGCCAAGCCCGTAAGACCGGTAACGTCCCCCGCCACCAAACCGGCTGCTCCCACGACTAAGCCGCCGGTAACCAGTCCGCCGAAACAATAGCGACACCGCTCGGGCAGTTTCGGTTCCAAGTTATTTCTTAAGACCGCGTGCAGACGCGGTCTTTTTTTGCGTCTTGGTTTTTCGTGTTGTAACTAACTTTTGTTTTCGCTTCGCTCAGGATCAAATCGCGAGCCGCAGGTGTCTGTAGGGGATAACGGGCCCGTTCCGGACACACTATGTTCAACACTATGTTCAGCACACTCGAAAGCACCTGGGACCAGTCCGCCCGTCGGGGATGGACTACGCTCGCATCCTTCACCATGCAAGCCTTTGGAATGAGCTTGCTGCTCGCGATCCCGTTGATCTGGGTTCAGCAGCCACCGCAGTTGCAGTGGTTGCAGCCGCTCACGTCGCCCGCAGCGTTCACACCACCTGCAGAAACGCAGGGTGCGCGCGGACACCATGCGGCCGTTGCGGTCAGCAACCCGCGCCCGGAGCAGATCGTCGCGCCCCAATCGATCCCTCTTCACATCGCAGCAAATCACGACGGCGACTCTGTTCCGACTGCGCCAGACTTCCCCACCATTGGCACTGGACCGGGTCGCGGATCAGGCGATACCGTTCCCGGTGGACTCGGAGACGGAATCCCCATGGTGATCCCGGCGCGACCAGCCGTGATCAAGCCCCTGCGTGTATCGAACCTGGGGGAGGGCAACCTTATCTACCGGGTGCAGCCGAACTATCCGTCAATCGCGCGTCAGGCCCGCGTTCAGGGCACGGTCGAGTTGCGGGCGATCATCAGCAAGGCGGGGACCATCGAGAATCTGGTCGTGGTCCGCGGACACCCGATGCTGGCCGCAGCCGCGATTGATGCGGTCCGGCAATGGCGCTACCGCCCTTATCTGCTGAATAACGAGCCCATTGAAGTGGAGACGGAAATCACGGTGAACTTTGTGTTATCGGGGAGCTAACGTCAGCGGTTGACGTCAGCGGTTACCATCGGCACTTAACAGGGCGGCGCGTGCGATCACTATAATCGGCTAGGTGAACGCACCGCGCCCCGATCTCGCGAAAATACCCGAAAGCCGCTCGCTGATTCTCGACGGTCGGACTTGGGCGGAAGTTTCTCTGGCAGCGCTGGGAGAAAATTTTCACGCCGTGCAGAAGCACGTCGGTGAAGGCGTGACCATTTGTGCGGTAGTCAAAGCCGATGGTTACGGCCATGGCGCGGTGGAGTGCGCTCGCTCGCTCGAAGGCGAGGGTGCCGAGTGGCTGGGCGTGACCGATGCCGCGGAAGGCCTGGCTTTGCGCGGCGCCGGCACCAAGGCCCGCATTCTGCTGGTGACCGGGATCTGGAAGGGCGAGGAAGATAGCATCGTCGCCCAGAATCTCACTCCTACCATCTGGGAACCCTGGCACATTGATACGCTCGAACGAGCTGCGCGGAAACGGCAGAGTGTTCTGCCGGTGCATCTGAAGCTCGACACGGGCATGCACCGGCTCGGCGCGTCGAAGGAAGCGTGGCCGCGTTTGTGCGAAATGTTATCCGCGTGCAAGCACCTTAGTCTGGAAGGCCTGAGCACGCATTTCGCGTCAGCGGAAGTGCTCGACGCCGAAGACGCTGTGCGCCAAATGAAGTGCTTTGAAGAGGGACTTGCGATGTTGCGCAACTACGGGCTCCATCCTCCGCTCGTGCACATGGGAAATTCCGCCGCCATGAGCGCGCGGCCGGAGACGTGGAAGACCATGGTGCGTCCGGGAATCGCGCTCTACGGATATTCGCTGGCCTTTACATGCGGTGGCGAACCCGCCGCGGTGGCTCCCCTGCCGCTGCGTCCGGTGCTTTCGTGGAAGACGCGAGTGCTGACCGTGAAGGAAGTTGCAGCCGGAGAAGCGGTCGGCTACATGGGCACCTTCGTGACCAAAGCGCGGAGTCGCATCGCGGTTCTGCCCGTAGGTTACGCGGACGGCTATCCGCGGCTGCTTTCGAATCGCGCGCGGGTGATCGTACGGGACGAATACGCGCCGGTGGTGGGACGCGTCTCGATGGACCTGACGATCGTGGACGTCAGCCACATTCGCGGTGTCGCGGTGGGAGATGAGGTCATCTTGATCGGACGAGGCGCTGGCAAGAGCGTGGACGCGGTAGAACTGGCGCGGTTGTGCGAAAGCGTACCCTACGAGATTCTGTGTGGCTTGTCGCAGAGAGTGCCGCGAGTTTACCTCTGAGCCGTCAGCAGTCAACCAAGCACCAAGGCGGACTGCCGACTACTGAATGCTGTGTGCTGACTGCTGAGTGCTGAAATCCTGCCATTGAAATGACCGTGTTGGCCAATCTGCCCCTCCTTGCTGTATTTCTAGAATAGAGATGCCCTCGCGCTACGCTCAATGGATGTACGACTGGGAGACCCGGCTCACGTCGGTGGACAACAACCGCGTGGTGCGTCCGCTGGAGTGGGGGTTGGATTGGACACACAACTGGCCCGGCCGCAACGGCGGTTATACAGGACAGGGCTCGGGACAGGGCTCTCAGGAGTTGCTGGAGTATTTCTCGCGGTTCAACGATCGCATCATTCGGGCCAGCGACGACTTTTATTCTTACCGGAAGCCGACGGATTTCCGGTTGGAGCGCCGCGAGGTTCAGGTGTTCAGCACGCGCGAAGTGCCGGACCCGCGGCTGGAAGAAAAAGTTCGTGGGACGCATGCGGAGTTTCTGCGCTTTACCTCGCCGGTGGTAACGCCTTTGCCGGAGAACAATCTGGTGAACGCGCGCTGGTTTCCGGCACGCGGCCGCCGCGCCGTGGTTCTGCTGCCGCACTGGAATTCCGACGCGATTTCCTACAACGCCCTCTGCCGTGTAATGAACTGGATGGGGATTGCGGTGCTGCGGCTGAGCATGCCGTATCACGACATTCGCCGGCCGGCGGAGATCGACCGCGCCGACTATGCGGTTTCCGCCAACATTGGCCGCACGCTCGATTCGGTGCGGCAGGGCGTGGTCGATGTGCGCTGTTGTCTCGATTGGCTGGAAGCGCAGGGTTACAACCGGCTCGGCATCGTCGGAACGAGCCTCGGATCGTGCTATGCGTTTATCGCCACCGCGCACGATCCGCGGATTCAGGTGGCGGCGTTCAATCACGCCTCGACTTACTTTGCCGACGTGGTCTGGCATGGGCAGTCCACGCGCCACGTCCGCGAGGGACTGGAAACGGCCATCGATTTGGAGAATCTGCGGCAGGTGTGGCGCGCCGTCAGTCCGATGGTGTACTTCGATAAATTTTCGCGCTGGCCGCGCCGCTCGCTCATTATCTATGCGAAGTACGACATGACGTTTCTGCCGGAATTTTCAGAGCAGGTGGTCGAGCAATTCGAGAAGCACAACCTGGATCACAAAGTCGTCGTGCTGCCCTGCGGGCATTACACCATGGGGGAGACGCCTTACAAATACATGGATGGATGGCAGCTGGTTAGCTTTCTAAGAACGGCGTTCGAGTAGTTCGCACGGCGCTCCGCTTCGGAGAGCAAAATCAGGGGGTACCCCCCTCCCCCCTTATTTCGTGTAAGCTGTTATAAATCAATCACTTACATTCAAAGTATTCAAAAATAAGGATTTAGCAGTCACCTATGCTGTTTTTGGCTGAATTCTGAGCCGGTGAAGCCGCCTAGGGGTTGTCATTTTTGTTGTCAAAGAGCGTCGATGATAGCCCCTGCTCGTGGGCATCTAAGGTCCGTCTTTGGAGACGGACACAGTTTTGCCTCGGCTAATCAGATTTCATTTTCAGATATGGCGAGTGGGATGTCTAGGACGGCGATCACAGGTGGGATGTGATGAAAGATGGGTGCTGGATAACGGATTCGCCGCAGGTAGTTGATAAACCCACGTCTCGAAAATCGCGAGACGTGGGGCACCCCCGGTTGTTACTCTGCCGACGTTAGCTATCGGTGCGCTTTCTCGTGGGCAAAAGGTGGCCACCCGCCAGACGCTTATACTATTCGCAAACGTGGAAAAGGACTCGTGCGAAACATGAGCGACGAGACCGTCCAGATTCCAGCCGCAGTACAAGGCAGGTTCGAGGCTGGGGTGAAAGAAGCCTACAAGGAATACGACAAGGAAGCTCGGCGAAGTCTTGAAGTCAGAACCGGCTTCTATGGCACTCTTTCCGCGCTAGACGCTGGCTCCATAGCCGTGGCGGCGTCTATCGGCATGGCCCTCATGGCCAAGCCTCAGTTGATAGCCGGCTCCCTGCATGCGATTGCGCACGGCCTTGTCGTGACCGCAGTCTTCCTCTGGTTGTCTCTCCTCTGTGCCGTCGGTCATAACTTCCTGGCTGTCGAAATTGCGAAGTTGGAGTCAGCGTACTCCCATGTTGAATTCGTCAGAACAATAATGCGCCAAGGTTTCGCAATCGCGAGGGAAGCCAGTTCCGCGGAAAACCACTCTTGTGTTGATCGGCTAACAGAGGAGGCGCAAGAGGAGCCTATTATGCAGCAACAGCAGATTATGAAGCGTGGGAAGTTCCTGCACCCTTGCGCGACCGTGCTGGCTTACATTTCCATGGGATCGTTCTTGACTGCATACACTTTCGTCATGGTTTGCGTGGTTCGCCTGTGGTGGATAACACCATAGCCCATTTACCAGGCTGGAGAACGCATTCTTGTACGAGACGGAGAACAGATGTGGATCACATGGAAAGACCAGGACGCCGATCTTGCTTGGCCAATCACACTCGAACGGAAAATTGACATCTTCTGCGAGCAGGTACGGGGATGGCAGTTGCACGTAGCGGATATGATTGCCAATGGCGGGGACCCGCTCGGTGGCGGGGCTAAAGTGCGGCCCATCCCGCACTCGGGCTTTGCCGTTCTCCAGATTTGCCTTAGTTATTTCGAGACAATCGGAAAGCACCGAGATCTGGTAGCCGGCGGATCGAAGGAGTATTTCAAGGCTGGCGCCCAGGACGTATTTCCCGTATTGCAAAACGTTCCGCACGATGTCCGTAACAAGCTGCTCGACGTCCTATACGTCGATGGAAGATGCGGCCTCTATCACAACTCGAGGACTGGTCGCGGCGTGGGTCTTGGTCAAACGCCAAGCGGCGAGGCGATGGCTTACCTCCCCGATGAGCAAGTACTTGTGATCTATCCGGAGCGCCTTCCCCACGCTCTCAAGTGCCATCTCGAACGCTATCGGGCGGAACTACTAGATCCAACTAATGTTGACGCACGCCAACGCTTCGGACGTCAGTTCGATCAGGATTTCGGTGTAGCCAGCGGGACCTGAGACTGCGCGAAACGCGGGGAGCCAGCTTTCTTATATCTAGTAAGTTATTTATTTTAAATAAGATGGACAAGACAATATTTATCTTGACTTATCATGGTAAGAAGCTAGAATAGGAGTCGAACCGGGACGCGGGGAACCATGCCACCCACAACAACCAAGAAGTTCACTCCTGAGATCGACGCCCAGCTCTACGATGAGTTCGTTGCGGTTGCCGAGCGGAATGGGCAAACGAAGCGGCATGTTCTCGAACAGGCGCTCAGGTTCTACCTGCACAACGTGGTTCCGTCCCAGCACCTGGCCCGACCGGAAGTGATGGCTGCCTTCGAGCAGTCTGTAGCTCGCAACCGCGATCTATTGCAGCGTCTCGCAAAGTAAGAAGCCAAATGGCAGATTACCTTACGGTGGCGGAAGTGTACCGGATGCAGTATCGGTTAATCGAGATGTTCGGCGGTCTCCATGGCGTCCGCGATAAGGGGACGGTTGAGGCCGCTGTTTTTCGTCCGCAAACCGGCTATTACAACGCCATCGAAGAAGAAGCGGCAGCGCTGATGGAGTCGCTCGCGAACAACCACGGCTTCCTCGACGGCAACAAGCGCATCGCTTTCACCGCCGCCGATGTCTTCTTGCGGCGCAACGGCTTTTACATCGAGGTCGAAGGCCTGGACGGACACGCGTTCATCACCGGTTCGATGGACCGCCACGAATTCCGCTTTGCTCAAATCCTCGACTGGATCCGTCAGCACATCAAACCTCTCGTTTAGCACTGGGGAAATCCCGGAGTTCTGAAAGTTCACAACCTTTCGCGGACAGGAGTGTATGCGCCACAGTAAAATAGCTTCCGGTACCTGACTATGAAAAATTCCGACATGTCGCGCCCGCTCTATGAAGTTGATCCGCAGATTTCTAACGCTATCGACAACGAAGTTCGCCGCCAGCATGAAGGGCTGGAGCTGATTGCTTCGGAAAATTTTGTCAGCGAGGCGGTGCTTGAGGCTGCCGGGTCCGTATTCACCAACAAATATGCGGAAGGGTATCCCCGCAAGCGGTATTACGGCGGATGCGAGTTTACCGACGTGGTGGAAGAACTGGCGCGCGAGCGTGCTAAACAACTTTTTGGCGCGGAGCATGCGAACGTGCAGCCGCACTCGGGATCGCAGGCCAATCAAGCCGCATACGCGGCGGTGCTGCAACCCGGCGACACGATTCTGGGGTTGAATCTTGCTCATGGCGGGCACCTCACGCATGGACATCCTCTGAATTTCTCGGGCAAGACATACAAGATAGTCCCTTACGGCGTGACCAAGGAAACGGAAACGATTGATTACGACGACCTGGAGAGGATCGCCACCGAGGCGCGTCCGAAGCTGATTATTGGCGGCGGCAGCGCTTATCCGCGGATCATCGATTTCGCGCGCATGCGTCAGATTGCGGACAAAGTTGGCGCAATCTATCTGGTCGATATGGCGCACTTCGCGGGACTGGTGGCGGGTGGAGCGCATCCTTCGCCGGTACCGCACGCGCAAATTGTGACTTCGACCACACACAAGACGCTGCGCGGGCCGCGCGCGGGCGTGATCCTGAGCAAGCAGGAATTTGCGGCGCCGATTGATAAGACGGTCTTCCCCGGAATCCAGGGAGGACCGCTGGTGCACATCATTGCCGCCAAGGCGGTGTGCTTTCTTGAGGCATCGCAACCGAGCTTCCGCGAATACGCGCGGCAGGTCGTGGCCAATGCGAAGGTGATGGCCGAGACGCTGGCGGCCGATGGCTATCGCATCGTCTCCGGTGGAACGGACACGCACCTCATGCTGGTGGACGTGTTCGCGAAGGGCATGCTGGGGAGTGAGGCGGAGAAAGCTCTCGGTGAGGCCGGCATTACGGTCAACAAGAACGCGATTCCGTTTGATACGAATCCGCCGATGAAGCCGAGCGGCATTCGCATTGGTTCGCCGGCCGTTACTACGCGCGGCATGAAAGAGGCGGAGATGCGGCAGATTTCGCACTGGATCGCGGAGGCGCTCGATCATCGGACGGATGCCGCGGTGTTGGGGAAAATCCGCAAGCAGGTGCTGGGGATGGCGGAGGAGTTTCCTCTGTATGCCGAGCGGCGGGCGCGGGCGCAGGCCGAGGTCAGGGTGTAACCTTTTGTAAATTGTCGTCCTGAGCCAAGCGAAGGATCTATGCATTTGCTCGTGGCGCTGGAATGCATAGGACCTTCGCTTCGCTCAGGATGACAAAAAGTCTGGCGAATTCCCTGCGTCCTTCTGTCCCCCTGTGGTTAAATTCAGGTTGTGCAAGTAGCCATCGACATCCGTCGCATGACGGAATTCGGGATTGGCACCTATATCCGGAATGTGGTCCGCACGCTGGCGCGCCTGGATCGCGAGAGCAAGTACTTCCTCATCGGATCGCCGGCGAAGGTGGCGGAATGTGGCCCGCTGCCGCCGAACTTCCACGCGGTGGCGCTGGCCCGCGGCGATGAGACGCTGAAAGGGAATCTCGATTTCCGGGCGATCGTGCGGCGCCTCGGGTGCGACGTGGTTCACATTCCGCACCTGTTCTGGATTCCGCGCGGGCTGAGTTGTCCTTACGTTCTGACCGTGCACGACCTGTTGGAGCACATGTATGGATCGCGCAACGCTTCCGGCCTGCGGCGCAGCCTGCACTTTTATCTGACGCGGCGCGTGTTGCGCAAGGCGGCACGCGTGATCGCGGTGTCACAATTCACCAAGAACGAAATCGAAAAGCTCTTAGCCATTCCGGATGAGCGCATTGAGGTGGTGTACAACGCGATTGACGAGCGTTTTCTGCACGGCCATGCCACCGAATCGGATCGTGAACTGATTGCCCAGCGCTATCTGGTGAACTATCCGTTCATTCTTTACGCGGGTGCAATTCGGCCCCACAAGAATGTGGTGCGCATCATCGAAGCGTTTTCGGCGCTGAAAAGCGAGCTTCAGAAGGAGCAGCAGTTCCCGGATCTGAAGCTCATCATCATCGGGGACGATCTTTCGAGCCACCCGCGGCTGCGCCGCACTGTGGTGCGCAGCGGCGTGCAGAACGACGTGCGTTTCCTGGGATTTGTGCCCATCGAAGTGCTGCGCATTTTTTATGATGTCGCCAAGGTTTTTGTGTTTCCATCGCTCTACGAGGGATTTGGATTGCCACCACTCGAAGCGATGGCCCACGGAACTCCGGTGGTCACTTCGAACACTTCGAGCCTTCCCGAAGTTACGGGGAGCGCGGCGTTGCTGGTGAATCCAGAAAACGTGTTTGAGATCCGGCGAGCGCTGCAGCGAGCACTGCTTGATCCGGCACTCCGCGAGCGGATGAAACAACGCGGCTATGATCAAGCGCAGCGATTTTCCTGGACGAATTCGGTGTCGAGAATCCTTGAGATTTACCGCGAAGTGGCGGGTGGCCGCGTTTCCCGCGGGGTCGCCGCGGACTGAGGGCATTCTTCCTCCCGTATAATGAAAATTCCCGCGATGAATTCCAGCGCTGCGCGCAATCTCGAACCGCCGACAATTGAGACCGTGACCCGCCCGACAATGAACCATCCGCCAACGATCCGTCCGGTCCGGTTGCTTGCGGACTGGCGGATTTGTGTGCTGGTGTTGATTGGGTTGTGGGCGGTCATCTACATGGCCGGACTCTCCCGGCCCGCCTTGCTCGATGACGCCGACACGGTGCACGCCGAAGCCGCCCGCGAAATGGTGCTGCGGCACGACTGGGCCACGCTTTACGCCAACGGTGTCCGCTATCTGGAGAAAGCTCCGCTGATGTATTGGGGCGTGGCTGCGAGCTACACGCTGTTCGGCGTTAACGAGTGGGCCACCCGCTTCCCGCTCGTGCTGGGCGTGCTGGCGATGATTCTCTCCACGTACGGTTTGGGACGCTGGGCTTTGGGCAGCGAAGGCGGATTCGATTCCGGGCTGGTGCTGGCGACCGCGCTCGGACCGTATCTTTTTACGCGCTTTCTGATTCCGGATGTGGCGGTGGGTCTTTGGCTGACGCTGACGTTCTGGCTTTTTCTGGTGTCGCTGGAGCAGCCGAAGCCTGCGCGCTTCGCCTGTTGGGGACTCGCCGCAGTATGCGCGCTCAACGTGCTTACCAAGGGACTGATCGGACTGGTGTTTCCGGCGGGAGCGATCGGGCTTTATCTGCTGCTGACGGGGAATTTGCGGCACCTGCTTAAGCTGCGTCTCGTTTCGAGCACGCTCGTGTTTTTCGCGATCGCTGCGCCGTGGCACATTCTGGCAGCGCTGCGAAATCCGGCGCAGGGCCAGGTGCGCGGATTTCTGTGGTTCTACTTCGTCAATGAGCACATCCTGCGTTTCCTGAACAAGCGCGTGCCGCGCGACTACGACACGGTTCCGCTGGTGCTGTTCTGGGCGTTGCTGGTTTTGTGGCTGCTTCCCTGGACCGTTTTTCTTCCGGAGTCGCTGCAGGACGTGCCGCGGCGGTGGCGCGAGTTCCGCGCGCAGATGTCGCGGCGCCAGCGTGCGTACCTCTTGTTTTTCGTGTGGAATCTTGTGATCGTGGGCTTCTTCAGCCTCTCGACGCGGCAGGAATACTACACGATCCCGGCGATTCCGGGCTTGGCTTTGTTGGTCGGGGGATGGCTGCAACGGGAGAGAGCATCCGCCGCGGATAGCCGGGAACGGCGCGCCGGGCGGATTTCGTCGGCGGTGTTGCTGGCGGCCGGCGTCATCATCGCGGTGGCTGGCTTCGCCTTGCTCTTCTTCTCGAAGGCACCGGCTCCGGGCACGGAGCTGTCGGATCTGCTGCGGAAAAATCCTCAGGACTATGCGCTCTCCTTCGGGCACTTTCTGGATTTAACCCCGCAGGCGATGGGGGCATTCCGTGTGCCGTTGTTCGGCTTTTCGCTCGCATTTTTGCTGGGAACGCTCGCCAACTGGATTCTGCGTCGTCGCGGACGGGCGGGGGCGGGAAACGTTGCGCTGGTGGCGATGATGGTGGTTCTGCTGGCGTGCGTGCGCATTGCGTTCGGCATTTTTTCTCCGATTCTTTCGTCGAAGGACCTGGCGATGGCGATTCGCGAGCAGTACCGGCCGGGCGATCAGATCGTGGTGATAGGGCTGTATGAAAATGCTTCCTCGTTGAATTTCTACTCAGGGATCCCGTTGCACAGTTTGCGCGCGCCGGGCGGAAACATGTGGTACGGGACACAGTTTCCGGGAGCGCCGCGGGTCTTCGAGACGCAGGCATCGTTTGTCGAGATGTGGAATGGGCCGCAGCGCGTTTTTTTGTGGGCCGAAGAGGATAAACCGCCGGCGTTGCGCGGATTGGCGAGCTATGTAGTCGCGCGCCGTGGTGGCAAGATTATTTTTTCGAACCGGCCGATGGCGCCGACTTCACGATAGTCAGGCGGCCGTTTTTAAGATCGAACACATCGCCTCGCCAGTGGATGCGGCTACCAACAAAACTTGCGGCCCAGACGAGCGGCGCAATCAGGTCTCGCAGAGGCAGCAAGAAAATGTTGCGGAACACCTGTTGGTCGTCCAGCACGACCACCGCAGCGACGAGCCCGACGGCCAGCCGTCCGGCGAACGTCAGCGCGAATAGGACCCACGCCCACGCGGCCCCGCGGGCCGCTAGCAGCGTCAACAATGCCCATGGCAGGCCGAAAGTGAAAAGCAGTCCTGTATATCCCCAGCGACGGGCGTCGCGAATGGTCCGCGACCAGCGTAGTTGATGGCGGAAAAACTGCCGCAGGGTGTAGGCAGGCAGAAATGTGGTGACGGTCGCGGCGCCGAGTTCGACTCGCTTTCCGGTGGCGGAGATGCGCCGGCCGAGTTCATAGTCGTCGGCCAGATAGTCCAGCAATGCTGCGAAGCCGCCGATGGCTTCGAGGTCAGGACGGCGAAACGCCAGCGTCGAGCCCAATCCGAAGTGCAATCCCTTCTCGAGAAACCTTGCGCTCAGAACGCCTGGCACAAAGTCGGTGCTGATGCTCAATGCTTCCAACCGGGAGCCTAGGGTCGGGCCGGCGACGCCGCGGTAGAGGCAGGTCACGAGCCCCACAGAAGCGTCGGCGAACGGCGCGATTATCTTCCGCAGATAATCCGAAGAGACACGGATATCACTGTCGTTCACCAGCAGGAGTTCGTGGCGTGCCGCAGGCAACATCTGCGCCAGATTGCTGACTTTGATATTTGCTCCGAGAACGCGATCGCACACGATCAGCTCGATCGGAAGGTTGGGATATTTTGCCTGGAGCTTGCGCACCACCTCGATGGCGGGATCGCCGGGATCGCTGACACCGAAAATCAATTGAAATTCGGGATACTCCTGTTCGCAATGACTGCAGAAGCTCTCCCAGATCTCGGGATCAAAACCTTTCAAGGGCTTGAGGATGGAAACTGGGGGCAACTGATTTGCTGGCATCGGAGCCTGCTCCAGTTTCTTGCGCGTATCGCTGAGGAAGTTGGCCAGCCCGAGCGCGGACAGCAGATAAAAAAACAGGCTGCCGACGGTTCCAAGTGCGGCCACGGCTTCGAGGATCGCTCTGAAAGTTGGCGGCATGTGAATGGAAAGAATAGACTGTCGTGGCTCTCAGCGCTAAAGTCTGCGTGAGGACTCGGTCGTCCCTCCGGGACTTGAATCACTTGGTCCACTTTTCCCAGCGCTGAAGCGCTGGGCTAAGCTCGGACGCCCCTCCGGACTGGATTTCCGAGGAGATACTTCATGTTACTCGTAGCGCAGCGACTCGATGGGATCGAGGTTGGCCGCTTTCCACGCGGGATAGATGCCAAAAATCAGTCCTACCGCGGCCGAGGCGACGAAGGCGAAGATCGACCAGTCCACCGACATGGTGGCCGGAAGCGATGGAAACACAACCGGAACGATCGCGGTAATGAGGGCGCCCAGCAAGAGTCCGATCACTCCGCCCACCGCCGTGAGCATGACGGCTTCGAGCGTGAATTGAACGAGAATGTCGCGCTTGCGGGCTCCCATGGCTTTGCGCACTCCGATTTCGCGCGTGCGCTCGGTCACCGAAACCAGCATGATGTTCATCACGCCCACGCCGCCAACGATCAAGCCGACACTCGAGACCGCAAACATGAAGATGAAGATCATACCCGTGATCTGATTCCACACGTCGGAAATCGAGTCTTGCGTGAAGACGGCGAAGTTATCCGGCTTCTCAGTCGGGACCCTCCGGCGGCGGCGCAGCAACTCGCGCATTTCGTCGATTGCCTTGGGCATGTCAGCGTGCGAGGTGGCCTTGACGCTGATCCAGTACTGCTTCAGTTCTGGGTGCAACTTGCGGAACGTGGTCAGCGGGAATGAAACTTTGTTGTCATCGGGATTCTTTCCTCCGCCAAACACACTCTTCCGGACCTTCATCACACCGATCACGGTAAACAACTGGCCTTCAATGTCCAGTTCTTTACCCAGCGGCTGTTCACTCGGGAAAAGTTCTTCAGCGGTATCGTGGCCGACGACAATGACCGGGGCGCGGCGCTCTTCATCGATATCGCTGAACCAGCGGCCGGAGTCCAGTGTGACGTCAAAGACATCTTTGTAGGAGCTGGTGTCGCCTTCCAGAATGGTCTGCTTGGCCTTGTGGTCTTTGTATTTGACGGTGTAGGTGCCGGCGCGGAGTTCCGGCCGGACATATTGCACGCTGACGGTGACCGCTCTCACGTGTGGCAAATCCTGCATCGCCATGGCGTCGTCGAAGGTCAGTTCTTTACGGGTGCGCATCTCTTCTGTCGGACGTCCGAAGGTGAGGAGCTCCATATGGAAAGCGAAAATGATATTGGAACCCAGGCTGGTGATGACCTGGCTTACGTTGTCGTTCAGGCCGCGTACGATCGACGAAATTCCGATGACGACGGCAACCCCAATCACGATGCCAAGCACAGTCAGCGACGAGCGCATTTTATTGCTGCGGATCGTGTCCACCGCCATGTTCAGGCCTTCGCCGAGTTCGCCTTTAACTAGCATGGCTTCAAAACCTTTTGACCGCCGAGACGCAGAGTGCGCCGGGAAAGCATATTTCTGTTCCTTGGCAGGCAGCCCCTAAAGGGACATTCCTATTTTGAAGAGCTTGCGGCATCGCTAAAGCGATGCCCTGATACGAAACGTGGAACTTCCAGCAGCCTGCCAGGTGTCCCTGTGGACGTCTGTGTCCCCTGTGGTTCAGTCTCCATTACGTTTCAAACCGCAGCGCCGCGATGGGGTCCAGTACGGCGGCGCGGCGCGCGGGATACACGCCGAAAAAAATACCAACGCTCGCCGCTACTAACAATCCCGCTCCTACTGCCCAGAGTTTGATCACTGAGGGCATGCCGATTGCGAGCGTGACCCCCTTGGCGATGGCGATGCCGAACAGCACGCCTATCGCGCCGCCGAGCAGGGCCAAGGCAACGGACTCAATCAGAAACTGCAGCAGGATGTCACTGCGGCGCGCGCCCATGGCCTTGCGGATGCCGATCTCCCGCGTCCGTTCCGTCACTGAAACCAGCATGATGTTCATGATCACGATGCCGCCGACCACCAGCGAGATGGCAGCGATTCCGATCATGGCGTAAAAGAAAGTGCCGCTGAAGTTCGACCAGATACTCAGCAGGCTGTCGTTGGTCTCGATGTCGAAATTGTCGTCGTCGCCGGGGTGGACGTGTCGGCGGGCGCGCAGGACGGCGCGCGTTTCATCCATCGCTTCTTCGAATCCGGCGCCGCTGGCCGCGGCCTTGCCCGAGATGCGGACACTTTCGTGGGAGCCATTCTGTTTCTGAAACGCGGTGATCGGCATGAGGGCATAGTTATCCATGCTCTGGCCGAGCGTCTTGCCTTTGCGTTTGCCGACGCCGACCACACGATAGACCCAGCCGTCGACGCGGATCTCCTTGTTAATGGGATCCATGCCGGGCATCAGGTTATCCACGATATCCGGTCCGACGACGACGACGGCGGAGTCGTTTCTCACATCGATATCGTTGATCATGCGGCCGGCGGTGAGGTCGATATCAAGAATTGGCACCATGGAGGGCGTCAGGCCGCGAACCGTGGTATCGCTGATGGACTGCTCGCCGTACTTGACGTGTCCGCTATCGTTGCGTAATGAGGCTCCCACCCATTCGCAATGCTTGCAGGCTTCGAGGACGGCTGCGTAGTCCTCCATGGTGAGGTCCTTTCGCTTTTCACCCTCGAGAAATTTATCGATGTTGGTGACGGCGGGCGAGACTTTGAAGACGATGAACACGTCGGCGCCGAGATTGAAAATCTTCGTCGCCACGTATCCATTGATGCCGTTGACGAACGTGACCACGGCAATCACGGCGGCCACTCCGATGACCACGCCGAGCAAGGTGAGCGCGGAGCGCAGTTTATTCGCCCACAACGACAGGAACGCGATCTTGACCGCCTCGGTGATGTTCATTTATCGATGGCTTGCGTTTCTCACCGCAGTTCATCGGACTGCGGGAGGGCTCTTTCTCCAAATGAGTTTAGCAGGACGAAACAAGCGGACTCGCGTGGCAGCATTCACAACGTGAACGTGTTATGTGGGGAATTGGATGAACAAAGAAGCAGCCTCACACCCTGCCGGAAGCAAGGCGCATTGAGAGTTTCACTGACACAAACGCCACCAGCAGCGCCATCGCGGCCCAGATCGCCGCAGACTCCATACCCCCATGGAAGATGGGTGGCATCACGGAAGGCAAGGACGTGGAAAACGGTGCGGTCGTTGACGCTCTCCCTAACTGCGCGATGACCATAACCCCTGCAACCAGAATAAGTGCCAGAGCAAGACCTGCAGCCACCAGGCCCGGCAGAGCACGCTTCCACGGAAACGGAATTGGCGGCGGCGCTGCGGCCTCCCGCCGAACCGCATCCATGACGGAGACGGCAAAGCCCGACGACGGGAGGATTTCATCCTCACGGGAAAGAATGCGATTAACCTCGTCCTCGTCGTGTCTAATCAAGCGTCTCATTATGCCTCCTTCAGGCGCGGCACGGCCAGCCGCTGCGGAAGTTTACTGCGCAGGATTTCCCGCCCGCGAAACAATCTCGCCTTAACCGTGCCCTCGGGCAGACCAAGGCTGCGTGCTGCAGTGGTGACGTCCATGTCGTGAAAATAAAAAAGAATCAATGCCTCGCGATACTTCGCCGGCAGAGCCCAAACCGCGCGCCGCACCGCCAAATCGCGGTCCCGATCTTCGAGACCTGCATCAGAAGCACGCGCGTCCGCAGGTTCGGCAATGTCGTCGAGCGGGACAGTTCGTGCCGGGATGCGGCGCAGTTCCGAACGATAGAGGTTGGTCGCCAGCGCGAAGAGCCAAGTGGAAAAGACCGCATCCTTTCGCCACTGCCCGAGCGCGCGGTAGGCGCGCAGAAAGGCCTCCTGCGCCATCTCCTCGGCGCGGCCACGATCGTGACAGAAGCGGTAGGCCAGGCTAACAAGCGGAGACTGCCAACGCCGGACAATCCCCTCAAAGGCAGAAATGTCGCCAGCCAGGACTCTTTCGACATCGGCCTGATCGTCGGTGGCGCTCACTCTGGACTTGCCTCAAGAGTATGACACTGCGAATCTGCGGACGGTTGCATTATTTCAAAAATGCATTCCGGGACGAAGAAAATGCAACCGGAACTGCGGGAGGCTGGTCCTACCTGACGTAAGCAGAAGAACTTCAAGGAGCTGACAATGGCATTCGAAGTGGACAACAACACCGTCGGGGTCGTAGCAATCGCGATACCCGTCGTAGGAAGCATTGCCCTATTCTCTTTTCTGTCCGTCGCCGTATGGTCCGATTCGCGCCGCAAAGAGAGAGAAGAGTACTACAGGAGCGAAACGCTGAAAAAAATCGCGGAGAGCTCAGGCGAGGGTGCCAAGGCCGCGATCGAACTGATGCGCGAGCAGAATAAGAACGTTACAAAACGCCGCTTCGAAGGCATGAAGCTAGGCGGATTGATCACCGCCGTCGTCGGCATCGGTGTCATGGCGCTTCTGCGTGGGCTGGTGAGCGACGAGCCGGTCTATCTCGCCGGATTGATTCCGTTGTTGGTCGGCTTAGCCCTGTTGACATACACGTACTTCCTCGCACCCAAAGAGGTGGAGTGAACGCGCCCTCGGGCGGGCAGCATCTGCCGCACTCGCTGTCTGGGCCATCCGCCTGCACTATAATGAATTGGTTGGCAGCCGGACCGGACGGTCGCTGTCGCAAGACAGAGGAAAGTCCGAACTCCGCAGAGCAGTGTGCCGGATAACGTCCGGGAGGGCCCCCGCGCTTTTACGGGCGGGATCGTTCGACGGAAAGTGCCACAGAAAACATACCGCCCGGGCCGCAAGGCTCAGGTAAGGGTGAAAAGGTGCGGTAAGAGCGCACCGCCGACGCAGTAATGCGGCGGGCAGGGCAAACCCCACACGGAGCAAGACCAAATAGGGAGGGATTTCTTGGTAAGCCTTCGGGCTTCGCTGGGGGCGCGTGCCGGCTCGGTACGCCACAACCTCCGGGTAGGTCGCTTGAGCCGCGCAGTAATGTGTGGCCCAGAGGAATGACCGTCCTGCCGGCAACGGCAGACAGAATTCGGCTTACAGGTCCGGCTGCCATTGTCACACGTTATTTCATCGCCGAACGCGACCACCTCGCCGCAAAATTCGTGTCCGGGGATCAGCGGCGGGGGAATGCGTTCCTACCTCCCATTCGTAGATTTGGAGATCGGTGCCGCAGATGGAGGCAACTTTGACCTTGACGAGGACGTCGGTGCGGCCGTAGCTGGGAATTTTGACTTCGCGGATTTCCGCGCCCGGCGCGGCTTCCGGCTTGACCACTGCGAACATGGTGCTGGGCATGGAAGCCCCCTTATGTATGCGGATCTAGAAGAGCAAACGAATTATTTTCCGTTTTTCCGTGATTGCCGATTCGAGATCGCGGCTACGTTTTGTACGTTCCGCGAGTATGCGTTTTCGGGCTCGCAGTCTTGTAGTCTTCGGACTTTCCCCGCGGAATGCTCAGCGTCTGCCATTTTGAAGCGCGCAGGTGTTTGGCGAGGAAGACGATTTGTCCAATGTGTTGCGCGTAGTGGGCGAGCGCGCGGTTGAGCGCCTGCATGACCGTGTGCGGCTCCTGTCGGATGGTCACGGTGCGTTGCACATCTTCGGGCTTGAGCGAGTCAAGCGCGGAGAACACATGGGACCACGCCTGCTCCCACCAGCGCAGGACTTCTTCGCGCGTGGTTTTCGCCGAGACTTCAAATTCCTGGTCGCGAAAACGGTCCGGCTTCTCACCGTCGCTGGTGAGAAAGTCGGTAAAGCGTGAGCGCGCGTTGCCGGCGATGTGCTTGACCAGGGCAGCGACAGAATTCGATTCCGAATCGAGCGCCATGAGGAAATCCTTGTCTTCAAGCTGAGCCATGGCAGCTTCGCCCATGCGCTTGTGACCGCGGAACTGGCGCTTCATTTCTTCGAGGTAGTGGGAAGCGAGGTCAGTCATAGGGACGCCCAATAATCTACACGATTGCGGCGTCGCACGCGACTCGGAACCCATAGTCCGCGTACTTGAACTCCGGCGGGATGCTGGAGCGGGCTGCGCAGCGCGACATCTTGACGTGGTGACGCCAGGAGCCGCCGCGGGAAGCGCGCCGCTCGCCGATTTCAGGACCCCGTGGATTGCGCTCGGGCGACACCGCATAATACGCTGGCGCATACCAGTCGCTGCACCACTCGTGCACGTTGTCGCACATGTTGTAGAGGCCGTATGCGTTCGATTCAGCGCGGGCTACGGGTTCGGGGCCCGTCTTCCAATGACCGGCGCAACGATCCGTGTAGCCAGGCCGCGACTGCGGAGGCGCATCGCCCCACGGGAATAGCGCGCCTGCGTCCTCATGGCCTCCGCGAGCCGCGCGCTCCCACTCCGCCTCGGTCGGCAAACGAAACTTTCCGCCAGTGCTGGCGCTGATCCATTCGCAGTAGCGGATTGCCTCGTACCACGACACTCCGACGACCGGCTGCTCGGGATGGTTGAACGCGGGGTCGCTCCAGAACGGTGGCGGCAGAGACGCGGTGTCGCGCAGGAAGCGCCCGTAGTCGGCATTGGTGACTTGGCAGGCGGCGAGCAGAAATTCGTCAACCCAGACGCGATGCACCGGCTTTTCGTTGTCCTGTCCGGTATCGCAACCCATGAGGAACCATCCCGCAGCGATGCGGACGAGCGCGGGAACGTAATCTCGTTCTTGCGCTCGGGATCGGGAGAGCAATTCTGCAGCAGGGTCCATGGGGTCAGAGCGCCCGCAGCGCGCGGACGACGTCTTCGATTTTATTCTCCTGGAACAAGCGGATGGCGGCAATGCCGGCCGCTCCAGCTTCCAGGCACGATGCGGCGTTCTCCATCGTGACGCCGCCGAGAGCGAGAACGCTGATTTTCGCCCGGCAGGCTTCCCGCAAGGCGGCGAGGCCGGCGGGTGGCGTTCCGGCAGTGCCTCTTTTCCCGAATACCGGAGCGAAGACGGCGAAGTCGGCTTTCTCGGACTTGACGCGAAAGACATCGGCGGCAGCGTGGCAGGAGGCGGCCACGAGAAAGGGGTCAGTGGTCGGTGGGCGGTGGGCAGAGAGCTGCACAACCGAGCGCACCTCCCGAGGAGACAGATCGTCTGCGCGCAGGTGAACGCCGTCGGCTCCCGCGGCAAGCGCGACGTCGGTGCGGGAGTTAATGAGGAGCCGAGTTCTCAGTTCCCGGTTCTCAGTTCTCAGTGGAGTGCTGCCGCGTACGGCAGTTAGGGCGTCCCGTGCCAGCATTTCCAATTCCCGCGTGCTCAGATCTTTCTCGCGGAGTTGGATGTAATCGACGCGGGCGCGCGCGGCTTCGACGACTTTGGCGAGCAGAGCGCGTCGGCGGGCGCGTTCGTCGCCGCGAAACTGGCTTCGGTCGGTGATGTAATAAAGCAGACAGCGGTCCGCCATCAGCTCTCAGCGTACTACGAGTGTGGCGCGGACACTCTTGTCCGCGAAACGTTGGCACTATAGCGAATCCAGAGTCGCTGTGACCAGGGGCAGCTGCCGAGCTGCGCTCGGCTTGGACGGGCGAGGACGCCCGTCCCCACACGAGCACTACTGCTGACCCATGAACAATTTCAAATTCTCGGCCTTCCAGCGCATCGCAGCATAAATGCGATTGCGTCCGCTGGGGTGATCGAAAAAGATCCACTCCTCGATGGGGCCGGGATTCATCTTGCGGTATTCGCCGAGATGGATGTCTGCCTGGGCCTCGCCGTCCGGCTGCCGGCTCGTGTTGAGCCCGTACATGTCGGCTTCGTATTCCTGCGTGCGGCTGAAGGTGTTCATCACGGGAGTGATGACGAAACCAAAGATGGAAACCACCAGCACCACGAGCGGGAGAACGGCCGTGTCGCCCACGCCCCGAATCTGCCACTTCTCGCCCCAGCGCTGGAGCGCCCAGTCGAGCCCCCAGCGCAAGTAAGCGAAGGCCACCGCCGTAACGATGAAGAAAAACAGGATGCCATTGTGGATGTGGTGCATAACGTAGTGCCCCATCTCGTGTCCCATGACCGCCTGAATTTCTTCCGGTGAGCCGCGGCGCAACAGGTTGTCATTGAGGGTGATGCGCATGGTATGTGCGAAGCCGCTGACGTTGGCGCTCATCCGTGTCGTCTGCCGCGAGGCATCAATTTTGTACACATCTTTAGCGGGGATTCCGTTGGCCCGCGCCAGGCTCAGGATCGGATCGACAATCTTCGGATCGTTGAGACGCGTGACCTTGTTGAAGATGGGAACTATGTAGACAGGAGCGATCAGCGTGGTGAAGATCAAGAACAGATTGGTCACGACCGCTCCCCAGATCCACCAAGTTCGCGGGCAACGGCGGACAACGCCGAAGAGCAGCATTGCGAGCAGGCCGCCCAGCACCACGTTCACCCCGAGATCTTTCATCTGATCTCCCATCCAGGGGCCGAAGGTTTGCGTGGCGAGTCCGTATTTGTGTTCGCGGAAATAATCTTCATAAACCGTGAGCGGGAAAACCAGAATGGTGGTGAGAACGAGATATTGCAACCAGTACACGAACGTGTGCACCGGTTTGAAGCGAGTGACCCGCTCCGCCAGATCCCGCATGCGGGCGGACCAACGCAGATTCAGCAACAGCAGCGCGATTACGGCTCCATAGAGAAAGTCCCAAAGAATCATCCAGTAGCCGCCCTCGAAATAGGCGTCGGAGCGGGCCGTTTTGTCGGCAGGAATCTGCGCGAGGTAAGCGTTGGTGGCCGCAGTGGCATCGAAGTGCGGCGCGGCCTGTGCCTCCGCAGGAACCTGGATCACGGATGGCATCTGGTTCAGGGCCGGTGGTTGAGCGAACGCGGACGCTGAGCAGAAAAAAATCACACAACAGAGTGCTGTCGCCATGCCGGTTCGTGAGGACATTTTGTTCGTCTCCGGAAGACACTAACCCGTAGAAGTGTATACGGAGACAGGCCAGCGAGAGTTCGGTCTACGGTCGCGTCTTGGCGATTTCGGGGACGGCGGCCTCGCCGGTGCGCTTGGGTTGTTGCGGACCGAGATGATACTTGGTCAGTCCTTCTTTCAGGAACTCGTAACTCTCTTCTGGCGAATCGGACATCTTGAACAATTCGAGGTCTCCCGGTGAGATGGTGCCGGCGTCGACCATGGCCTCGAAATTGACGATCTTCCTCCAGTAATCGCTGCCATACATGACGATGACAATTTTCTTGGCCAGTTTCTCCGTCTGGGCGAGGGTGACGATTTCAAAAAATTCGTCGAGCGTGCCGAAGCCACCGGGAAAGATCACCAGCGCTTTGGCCAGGTACGCGAACCAGAACTTGCGCATGAAAAAGTAATGGAACTCGAAATTGAGCGAAGGCGTGATGTAGGCGTTCGGATTCTGCTCGAAGGGCAGGTTGATGTTGAGGCCGATGGTTTTTCCTCCCGCTTCGTGGGCGCCGAGATTTGCGGCTTCCATGATGCCCGGGCCGCCGCCGGTAGTCACGACAAAGCGATGACGCTTGGCAGGGATCTGGGTGGACCATTCGGTCAGCAGGAAGGCCAGCCGGCGCGCGTCCTCGTAGTAGCGAGCCATGTCAACGGCGGCCTCGGCGCGCTTAATATCCTTGGCTTGCTGTGCGGCGGAGACGTCGGCGCCGTTGCCGCGGAGTTCGGTCAGACGGTTGCTGGCATTGTCGCGGCTGTGTATGCGGGCGGAGCCGAAGAAGACGACCGTGTCCTGGATCTGCTCACGGCGGAAGCGTGAGAGCGGCTCGCTGTACTCGGACAGCAGGCGCAGAATTCTCCCGTCAGGACTATTGAGAAATGGTTCGTTCTGATACGCGAGGGGAGCGGGCTTGAGTTTGTGATCAGTCATAAGTTGAATCATTGAGACATTGAATCATTGTGGTATTGAGTCATTGAAGTATGGAATCATTGGGACATTGAGGCATTGAGGCATTGAGGCATTGAGGCATTGAAGTATGGAATCATTGGGGCATTGGGGCATTGGGTCAATGATTCAATGACTCAATGATTCAATGTCTCAATTTCTTCATTCCTCCCGATATTGAATGGCCTCCCAAAATCCGATCCACACATTGAGCACGCCCAGGCCGGTCGAGACGCCGCGCGCGAAGCCGCTAGCTACAATGGCGCGAAGCGTGGGATACGGGAGAAGCAGAGGGTTGTCGGACCACTCGGGACGCCAGGGCAGAATCATGAGCATCACCCCAAGCGTCGCGCACAAAAATACGAAAAAAAGCACTCCGATGCGGCGGAGCCACACCCGCGCGACCGAAGGCGAGGGCCTGGAAGCGGAAACTGGCACTGGAACCACCGGGACGGATGTTACCGTCGGGGATTTGAGTTCTCCGACACTGGTGGAGTCTTCGGCAAAGGGTAGCTTGGGATCGGAAATCATTGCACGCGTCGTTGTGGGGTGGGCGCGGGATCGGGTCGCATCACCAGCGCAAATGTCGAACCCACTTGGTGCATTCTACGACTTCAGAGCCTGAATGCGCTCGGCCACGTCGCGATAATCGATATTCGAACCGTACACGTCGGTGAAATGACGCAGTGCCGCAGGCTTGTCCATGGCAGTTTCGCAGGCCGACCCCAGCTCATAGTTGATGGCAACGCGCGCTTCGTCATCGAGTCCGGGGATGTTCAGAGCCTTTTCATACCAGCGGATGGCGGCTTCAGGAACCCCTTTATCGAGGAAGCACTGGGCCAGCCAGGTGTAGGTCTGAACGGGTTGCGAAAATGCCTTGCCGCGATCGATCGCGGTACAGACTTTCTGGAATTCGGCGATGGCCTCGTCGAGCAGGCCCATCTCGCGGAAGGCAACGCCCAGGTTGTAATGCGTTTCCGGATCGTCGTCGCCCGCAATAACCTCTTCTTCGAGTTCCTGTTTCAACTCGCCGAACAGCTCCGAAAGATCGACGCTGTCGGAGGGATGCATGGCTTGGGCTCCAGCTCCCAAGGGGCGCACGAGAGCGGGGCTGTAGCTCAGGGCAGGAGCGGTGGCAGTTGCGGCGCCTCCCGCCGATGCTGCGATCGCGGGCATGGCCGCCGGAGCAGCCGGAATTTCAATTTCGATTTGTGCCACGCGCTCGGTTTCCGGCTCGGGCGTTCTCGCTTCGGCCGGCACTGGCGCTGGCCAGCCCGGCAGCGACTGGGCGTCGGGTGGCTGAATTACCGGTAAATGATCAGCGGGCGCAGTCGCTTGCGGGAAAGAATCGCCGAGCGAAGCTTCCAGATCTGCGACCAACGCCGTCAGGTCGCTTTCCTCCTCATGCACGGCTTCGGCGTAAGCCGGTTCTGCGTGATGAGGTTCGGCGGATGCCGGTTCCGGCGCGACTTCCGCCGGAGCCTCGTGGTGGGTCTCTTCGTGGTGGGTCTCTCCCTGGTACGCGGCCAGCCGATCGGGCGGGGTGGTAATCTCGGACCCGGGCTGGGTTTCCATTTCAACTTCAAAATCCGCGGGCTCGCCGGCATTGATCTCGGTGATTTCCGGCTCGGGCTCGGCCGGCGGCTGGCCAGCGGATTCGACGGCAGCGCGCAACGGATCGAGAATGCGGGCATCGCTGGTCAGGGATTCGAGCTTCTCGATCCCGGCGCGGGCCTGGTCCGTCATGAAGTGCTCGAGATAGAAACGGATTTCTTCGACCGTCTCGGCGATCTCGGGATCGCTGGAAGCATCGCTATCGGCCTCGGGGGACGACGGTTCCGCGGCCGGAGCTTGCTCGTCGGGGGAAAGGGAATGCTCCCACTCGGAGGAAAGATCGGAGGAAAGGTCGTGCGCGTCCGAGGGCGCGTTCACCGCCAATTCCTGGATGGTGAATTCCGGATGCGCGGCAGCGGCAATTTCCGGATTGGAAGCCGCGGGCGCGGCCATCGGCCAGGGCGCGGGCGAAGTCGCTGCGGCAGCGGCGGCGCGGCCCACAGGCGGAGCGGCGACCGATGAAGCGACGCCGGGCGAAGCGATCGACGGAGCAGAAGTCGATGATGCAGCAAACAATGAAGCGGCGGCTTCCGCGTTCTGCTCATAGCGCGCAGCCAATTCTGCATAGCGCACGGCTTCATCAGGGTAGCCGGCATCGTGGTACACGCCTTCCAGTGTGCGGCAGCAGACGGCGGCTTCGGTAAAGCGCTGGAAGCGAGTATGAAGCGCGGCCAGGCGCTGGTTCAGCCGCACGTCGCGCGGTGCCTGAGGCAGAACGCCCAGCAGAGGCACCACCGCCTTGTCGGGCAGATTGTAAGAAAGGAACAGGTCCGCATCGGTGACCGCGGAGCGCACGGCGATCGCGACGTGGTCGGGATAAGATTGATCGATGACCGGTGCGGTCGCTTCCAACTCTTCCACGATGACCGCCCCTTCTTCGGCGGTGATCCCGCTTGCGGGCGAGGCTCCATCCATGCGCCCCACCACCTGCTGATAATTTTGCATGTGCAACGGGTTCTGGGGCTCGGTGGTGGCCAGCATCTGGTACAGGTCGCGAGCGCGGGCCAGGTTTCCGTCCTTGACGGAGGAGTGAGCCAGAAGCTCGGTGACTTCGTTGACGTGCGTGCTCTCGCCGGCTTTGCTCAGCAGCAGCAACAGCGAGTCCAGTGCGCCCGAATCGTCGCGCACATGGGTGATCATGGAATGCAGGCTGGCCAGCAGTTTGGTCGAGTCGGTCGCCAGCAGGCGATCGGCATGCCGGGTGTAGACGTCGAGCGCCTCATGGTACTGACCGAGGCGGGTGCAACCCTCCCCCAGCAGAAACAGCCCCTCGGGATCGTTGTGCACCGTGAGCAGCTTCTCCGCGACCGGGGCAGCCTGGGTCGAGTCTCCGATCTGCAGGTACGCCTTGAGCAGGTCACGCAAGCCTTCGGGATGAGAATCGAGGTCGGGAGCCTTCTCCAGGTGCGCGATGGCGTTCTTGGGATCGTCACTTTCGAGGGCGGCCCTCCCGCGCAGCAGCAGAACGTAACTGTTGCCCGGATCGAGCACCAGCATCCGCTTCAGAATGTCTTCGGCGGCGGAGAGTGAGCCCCGCGCCCGCAGCGATTCAGCCGCCGCGCTGAAAATCTCCCACGCCTCTTTCTTTCTTCCGAGCCGGACATAAACCTCGGCGAGCTTGACCCGCATGGGCACGTTTTCCGGGTCCATTTCGAGGACCTTCCGGAAAAGGCGCACCGCTTGTTCGAGGTCGCCATTCTTCATGAAGTCTTCGGCGACTTGCAGGTACTGGGCGCGGGCGTCGTTGAACAGCCCTTGCTGGGTGTAGAGTTCCGCCAGTTTCAGAGATCCATCCACGCTCGGATGGAGCTTGGTGATCTTCTTGTACATGGCGATGCCCTTGACGGTGAAGCCCTGTGCTGCATAGGCATCGCCCACCGTCTTGAAGCATTCGATGGCTTTGGCGATGTCGCCGAGACGCGCGTAGAGATCGCCGATGGTGTTGTTAACGGTAAGATCCTTGGCATCGTGCTTCAGGACTTTGTCGTACTCAGCAATGGCGTTCTGCAGCTTGCCCTGCTGGACAAACTTTTCCGCGGCGCTGAGAACCTTCTCTTTGTTAAAGCCAAAACCAAACGCCATAAAGGGTGCGGACTCCAGCCTTTTTCCCGCCGAACGCCCGCGCTTTCCGCCAGCGTTGCCGAACGGGTCCGAACCTCGCCGGGAGATTCCCAGACGAAACCCCGCAAGCCGCGCAACCGGGATCGCGGAGTAAGGTAATTGTAAGGCCGGGTACCCGCAGTCCGATGGTTACCGACGATTACCGGCGTTACCGAAAGGGAGTGTACGTCCGGTTCCGGAACAGCCCGCTCCCAGCTTCCGGAATGGGAGCAAAGAAACGGCAGCCTACCAGCGAGAAGGCCTCAGCGCGCGCCTCGAACCGTTCTTCGACGCCACTTCCTTCTTGAAGGAGGTAGCCCGATCCGGGCCTGCCGCGGACGCGGGATCTTCCGTTCGCTAGCTTCGGGATGAATGGCGAGCTGCCCAGCGTTCCCGCACGCACGCCAGGACGTTCGCCTTGTCCTCTCGCATTTGCCGGACGAGCGCTTGATTGCCGGTGTCTTCGTGGGCGGCTGCCCAGAGGACCATTTCGGTGAGGACCGGCGCGAGATCAATCCCTTTCTCTGTCAGCAGGTAGATCAGTTTCCGTCCGTCCGTCGGATCTGGTTCCGCGGTGATGATCCCATATGCGATCAGCTTGCGCAGGCGATCGGCCAGAATGTTCGTCGCAATTCCTTCGTAACACTCCATGAATTCCTTGTAGGTCCGGAACCCCCGCAACATCATGTCCCGGATGATCAATAACGACCAGCGATCGCCCAACATCTCCACGGAAGCGTTCAGTGGACACTCCGACCGGCGCTTGGCATAGCGCTTCTTGGGCATATTGTCATTATAATATTTTTCACTTGCATTTCACAAGTAATATGTCTCATAATTTCCGGCTGCGGGGGTTTTCTGAATCAATAAGTAACCAAGGGAGCGGGCTGCCGTACATCTGAATCATGGCCACTCGCCGAGGCTACTGACAATGGCGGAAGAAGCGAGAAATGATGAAGTCGAAGCTCAACGTAGTCGATCCATAGGAAAGCAATGAAAAGAAAAGGAGACAACCATGGAAGTAAAGCCCACACACGAACAAGCGCAACTCCACCTGCAGATCTATGATATGCGCCGCGAGGCCCGGCTGCGCCAGGGCCGCGAGTGGTTCTTCAAGAACTACTTCGTGGATAATCTCGAGGACTGGATGCGAATCGCGGCGCCCGGAACGGAAACAGGCGCGCTCGCGATGATGGTACTCAGCTACTGGGACCAAGCCTGCGCGTTGCTCAACTACGGTCTGCTCCACGAAGGCCTCTTCTTTGAGACCAGTGGCGAGTTTTTCGGGGTCTGGGAACGCGTCAAGCCCATCATCCCGCAGGCTCGAGAGCGGTTCATGAATAAGCAGTTCCTCGCGCACCTGGAAAAAGCTGCGCAGCGCTACGAAGACTGGATGGAAAGCCGCTCTCCAGGTCATATCGCTGGCATGCGTGAGTTTATGAAGCAGATGCGCCCTCAGCCTGCAAAGGCAGCTTAAGGCCTGATTCGGACGCGAGAGTGGATAGCGAGCGAGCCTGCGACCGGGGTGCACAACCGTGCTTCTGCGGCGCAGGCTCACATTTAGTTTAAGGGCAAATCCATATCAAAAAAACAGGTTAGAAGAAAAATGTTAAGAGAAAGTCGTGCCTGCAGCGGTTTTTCAGTAAACGATATCAAGAGGCGAAGCACAGGAAGGAGAGATGCATGAGCAAGGTACGGGTTCTTGTCGGTACACGCAAAGGCGCATTCATCCTGACGTCGGACGGCAAGCGCGAACAGTGGGACGTCGGCGGTCCGCACTTCGCGGGCTGGGAGATCTATCACCTCAAGGGATCACCCGCGGACCCGAATCGCATCTACGCCTCGCAGACGAGCGGCTGGTTCGGGCAGATCATTCAACGCTCCGACGATGGCGGCAAAACATGGCTCCAGCCCGGAACGCCGCCCGGAGAACAGCCCACACCAGGTCCGCCGAAGGCCGCGAGCAACAAGTTCGTTTATGACGCGTCCGCCGAAACCGGCAAACCGCTCACCACGCATCAGTGGTACGACGGCACGCAACGTCCGTGGGAGTTCAAGCGGGTGTGGCATCTGGAGCCATCGCTCACTGATCCCGGCACGGTTTACGCCGGCGTCGAAGACGCCGCCATCTTCCGCTCGAACGACAGCGGCGAGAACTGGCACGAACTCCCCGGCCTGCGCGGCCACGGGACCGGGCCCAAATGGCAGCCCGGCGCGGGCGGCATGTGCTTGCACACCATCATTCTCGATCCCAGCAACCCGCAGCGGATGTGGATCGCAATTTCGGCGGCGGGCGCCTTCCGCACCGACGATGCCGGCAAGACCTGGAAGCCGATCAACCGCGGACTGAAGTCGCAATGCATCCCGGACCCGAACGCCGAAGTTGGCCACTGCGTTCACCACATCGCGATGAACCCGGCACGCCCCGGAGTGCTCTTTATGCAGAAGCACTGGGACGTCATGCGCTCGGACGACGCCGGCGATTCCTGGCAGGAGATCAGCGGCAACCTGCCTACCGATTTCGGATTCGTGATCGATGTGCACGCGCACGAACCGGAGACTATCTACGTCGTCCCCATCACGAGCGACTCGTTGCACTATGTTCCGGATGGCAAACTGCGCGTGTTCCGCAGCCGCACCGGCGGAAACGAATGGGAGCCGCTGACCAAAGGTCTGCCGCAAAACAACTGCTACGTCAACGTGTTGCGCGACGCGATGGCCATCGATTCGCTCGATAAATGCGGAGTGTATTTCGGCACTAGCGGCGGGCAGGTATACGCCTCCGCCGATGCCGGAGACAGCTGGGCCCCGATTGTCCGCGATCTTCCGGGTGTGCTTTCGGTTGAAGTGCAGACCCTGACGTGAGCAGCCCGTCCCAAATTGAGGAAGGAACAGAAACATGAGGAAATTAGTCGTTTTCAATAATGTGACGCTGGACGGCTACTTTACAGACCCGAACCGCGACATGAGCTGGGCACACAAGCAGGATGCGGAGTGGAAGACATTTGTCCAAGAGAATGCCAGCGTTGGAGGCGAGCTATTGTTCGGCAGGATTACCTATGAGCTCATGGCGAGCTACTGGCCGACACCGCTTGCGGTGAAGAACGACCCACTCGTGGCCGAAAGGATGAATCAGCTGCCGAAAGTCGTGTTTTCGAGAACATTGGATAGAGTCTCGTGGAACAATACCAAGCTGGTGAAGAGCGATGTCGCGGCGGAAATACGAAAGATGCAGAAAGATTCCGGAAAAGACATGGTAATTTTGGGAAGCGGCAGCCTGGTTTCGCAATTGGCGCAGGAGGGTTTAGTCGATGAATACCAGATCGTGGTGCACCCCGTTGTTCTCGGCAAAGGGAGAACGATGTTCGAGGGCGTCAGGAAGAAGCTGCCCCTGAAGCTGACCAAGACACGGACATTCGGCAATGGGAATGTCTTTCTGTGCTACGAGCCGGTGCCATGAAGGCGAATACCAACATGCTTCGCGACATCAACGTCGCAGGCCACAGGCGATGAGACGAGTGATCCGAGTCATCCTCCCGCAGCATCTCCGAACGCTGGCACAAGTTCGCAGCGAGGTCGAACTTGAGATCGAAGGTCAGGTCACGCAGCGCTCAGTCCTCGACGCACTCGAGGCCCGCTATCCGATACTGCGCGGCACGATCTGCGACCAAGTCACTCAGCAGCGCCGGCCGTTCTTGCGCTTCTTCGCCTGCGAGGAGGATCTGTCCCACGAGCCGCCGAACGCTCCATTGCCGGACGCGGTCGTGTCCGGG
>Ga0209517_10000380_pt1 | contig 77602 bp, 58 predicted proteins | sample PeaSoiMetSII2010_FD_187695 | JGI IMG/M metagenome (GOLD analysis project Ga0209517, IMG submission 187695) | Peat soil microbial communities from Weissenstadt, Germany - SII-2010 (SPAdes) (version 2) | ecosystem: Environmental > Terrestrial > Soil > Wetlands > Peat | place: Germany...
CTGGCTATCCTATTGACGCCACCACCCGCAAGCTGTAGTGGCACTGCAGGCGGGAATCCCACAACCGACCCCAACCCTTCGGGGGTGGTGGCGTCAATAGGATAGCCATGCAGGGTAAATCAAAGTAAATCAAGGTTGGACGGGCACGTTCTCAGCCGGGAGGTCCCCAAAATCACGCATTTCCGGGTCCGCATTCGTCTGCCCATAACGTCTGCCTCTCCCGGTGGGCTTCCGGCACAGTCGGGCGTTTGGAAAAATTTCGAGGAATTTCGATGAATTTCGACCCGCGTTTCGGCAAATTTCGAAAGAATTTCAAGGAACTTCGAAATATTTCGACAAATTTCGAAAATTTGAAGCGTTTTCCGTTTTTTCCCAAATCCACCCGAACCGACGGTGGGCCTGCCCGCCGTAGGCCTGGCGAAGGCGGGTCATTCGTCATTCGTCATTCTCCAAGTCACACCTAATCACACCTACCGATCACACCTAGTAACACCTAGTAACAGTCACTAACACCTAATCACACCTAATCACACCTAAAAATAAAAACGCGCGACCACCCGTGGACAGCGGAACGATGATGGATGGTGGGAGGGGGAGGCGGGCCGTTGGCTGGGCTGCTGCCGCCTGCAGGCGGCGTTCCGCCGAGTTCGCTCTGGCCAAAGCACCCCGTGCCTGATACAGGTGGGGACCGGAATAAACTCGATCTTATGGACGAGGAACACGTGGGAGAAATCAAGATCTCTGAGCGTAGTTGGAAAAAATCTTCCATCATCAGGATATTGCTCTCCGTCATTGCCGTCGCTGTGTTGCTCTGCCTGACATGGCCACCAAAGGAACCCTCGTACAAGGGTAAATCGTTGAGTTATTGGTTGGAGCACAATGAAGTGGCGGGCGCTGTAACCGCCGCTACAAATGACCCTACAAAACTTGAGTGCCGGGAGGCCATACGACATATCGGCACAAACGCAATCCCCAGTCTCTTGCGCATGCTCCGGGCTAAAGACTCGGCCTTGAAAATGCACGTGATAGATTTGATCGAAAGCCAGGATTTTGTGAATTTCAGGTTCCCGATATCAACGGCTGAACGAGAGCATGCTAGAGCCGTCCTGGGCTTCTTCTGCTTGGATGATCTCGCAACCAGCGCCGTGCCGGCGCTGGTTGATATTTACAGCAGCGCTTCCTCAGCGGATTCAAAAGCGTCTGCCGATTCCGTCTTGAAGGCGATCTATCCGGCCTCCGGCGGAGCCATTCCTTATTGGCTGCCAGAACAGCAGCGGGTGCAATGGTACCTCGAGGCCGGGGAGATTAAGTTACAATTAGGTTCGCACTCCAACGCCGTGCTCGCTTTCTCGGAAGCGATCAAGTTAAACCCAACGAACGCACCCGCCTTCCTCAACCGCGGGTCTGCCAAATTCGAGCTCAAGGACGTCGAGGGCGCGTTACGCGATATCAACCGAGCCATTCAATTGGACAGCAGCAACGAAGCTGCCTTTTATTCAAAAGGTGTCTGCGAGTTTGTCTTGAAGGACTTCAAGAGCGCAGATGCCGACTTAACCACGGCCGTCAATTTCGACACTAATGACGCCAGAGCCTACAACGCACGCGGTTTGACGCGGGCGAATCTGCGGAAGTTAGATGAGGCACTCGCTGATTTCAATGAATCCGCGAGGTTGTCAGGCGAGGATGCCAGCTTTTACCGAAGCCGCGCGATCGTGGAGACCCTTCAAAAAGAATATGAACTGGCATTGGCGGACGCTACGAAAGCCGTTGAGTTGGATGGGAAAAATCCCACCGTCTATGTAGTTCGAGGCCGCATTAAAAATGCCCTGAAGGAGTACGCATCTGCGCTTCTGGATTTTGAGAGGGCGATTCGAACTTAATCCAAAAGATCCCGCGACCTACACCAGTCGAGTTGTCACCAAGCTGTGTATGGATGATTTTGACCGTGCCGGTGCGGACGTGGAAAAGGCCCTGCAACTCAACCCAAAAACTGAAATGGCCTTTGTGGCTCGCGGGTGTCTTAAAGTGAAGCGTGGCGGCGAGGACGAGAGCGCCTTGGCTGATTTCGAGCGCGCGGTTGAGCTCGCTCCGCAATCGCCTGAGACGCATGGCATGCTCGGTTGGTTTCAATACAGGCTCTCCCAATGGATCCCGGCCTTGGAAAACTGTCGCCAAGCCTTGGAACTCGGCTCCGTGTCCTCCGATTTGAGGTCCTACATTTGGCTTATTCGCGCCCAGACGGGCGAGGAGGCTGAAGGCAACCGGGAATTGGAGGATTATCTAAAATCTCTGAAGGTCCCCAAAACGAACCAGTGGGAAGCCAGTCTCGCGCGTTTTCTTTCGGGCGGTCTGACCGAAACCAATTTTCTTGTGCAGGCCACCACGACGGCGAAACGCCCGAGCGCGGTGCGGGGCCAGGTGTGCGACTCCCTCTACTTCGCCGGCATGAAACACAAGCTGGCGGGTGACAAGCAAGGCGCCTTGGAGCTTTTCCAAAAGTGTATGGAAACCAAGGACGATAATAGCTTTAGCTACCTAAACGCCGTCGTGGAAATGCGTGCTTTGAAAGATAATTAGGCCGTTTGGGGGATGGGAGATGCCAGGGATTGAAAACCCCGAACTGAAGGAAACGGTTTGTATTCGGGTGCCGAAAGCGTTCGGCATTGAAAATTTGTGGAAAAGGAATGTTCCGTGGGGCTCCGTGCGCAGGGTGGTCCGCACCGCGCGCGCGGAGTGACGCGCCCTACCTGATTTGCCTCGCGTGGGAGGGTCCGGCTACTTCGCTTCGTTCGGCGACACTGCCAGCGCTTCCCCCACCCGCATGGGGGGAGCCGTCGGAAGCGGTTCAGCTCCGATGGGCCAGTTCATCCAGGCAACGTTGGGCGTCCCAATCGTCTTCCGACACTACGTCGGCGAAGAAGTCGATGATCTCGTCGTCGGAAAGCCGGATGCGTTTGTCTTTCCGAATGGCTTCAATCATGGCCGGCTCCTCATCCAGCCCGAAATCCCCGTTGAGCCAAGCCCTGGCAGCTTCGACCGGGCTCAACTTCCGCAGATGTTCAAAATGTTGGTTGTCCATAAGAAATTTAAGGCCGCTTTTGTCTTAGCCGGCTCGCCCAGGGTACAGGGGTACTGGACCTATCCGGCAGAGTCTGTGCCCTGGGCGGCTTCCGCGCGCCCCTGCCCCTCAGACCTCGATCGGATCGTTACACACGGGCCGCCAGCGAAGGATCAGATCCCTCTCTTCACTGCACCGGACTGCCTGACCAGTGGAGCTATAATGAGCGTGGAGATGGGTGGCGCCGTTCTGAACGGCGTCGTCCAGTCTCACATGCCCCTCCAGGCGCTGGTGCAGATCACGAGTTTGGGCAATGTAGATCGGCATCCAGGTCCCGTCTTCGGCCATCCTTGCGTAGATGTAAAGACCGGGCAACGGCCGGAAAGAAGTGTCCAATGAATAAATCTCGTATTGGTACTCTTTTCCGGACTGCCCCGGCCAGTTGAAGGAAACCGAAGAGGCGTTTTCTTCGTGGCGGTGACGACTAAATAAGTTCTTTATCAAGTTCACCTTACGGCAATTAGACCCCCAAATGGCATGCCGTGTCAAGCGTCGAAGCGCTGGTGGGTTGCCGCGGACTGCGGGGACGAGACGTCCCCGCCCCTTAGAATTAGCGCCAACTCACGTTCGGCGGCCACGTCACTGAGCCAAAGCCGCCCACATCAAGATTGCTGAGGCGGTCCCGTCCATGGTCGGTTCGTTGGAGGAGTAATCCTGGGCGTCATCGTGGTACACCGCATAACCCTGGAAAGCAGCCAGCGGGTCCGGTTCGGTGATGGTGACCCCTTTCAGCGATTTGAAGATGCGCTCGTAAACCGGGCCGTCCACCAAGCCTCCCCGCACAGGCCGCCCCGTCAATCGCGCGGTCGTCAGATGTGGGTGCGCCGGAAAAACGCTGCCAATCTGCGTGAACATGGTAAAACCCCAGGGGTTGCAGCCCAGCAGCCAGTCACGCTGCCGGGCCACGAAGTCGTGATAGCGCGGGTCTCCAGTCATTTGTTCATAGAGCAGGCCTTGCGTCACCAGCGCGACGATGAGGTTGTTTGAGCACCAAATGAACGGGACGCCGGCGCGGTAGGGATTCCTTTGGCCGACCCTCACGCAGCTCTCAAGTCCCTCACGATAATATGCGGCCAGGATTTTCTTGAAATCGCTGTCCACCAGGTCATAGAGCCGGAAGTGGCCGGCGTTCATAAAAGGATAATATTGGTAATGGCCCGTTTGTTCCTTCCCCATCCAGGATTCTGCGCCGGTGAGCTTCGCGTAGCGCTTGGCCTCGTCTAAGTACCGCCGTTTCCCAGTGGCGCGGAAAAGCTCGGCTGCGCCCCATTCCATATCATCCGCCCAGGTGGTTTCCTCGTAGCGATAAGGGGCGCCATAGGAATTGCCCTGCTGCGCGCCTTCTTTGGCACGACCCAGTTCATAGACCTCCTGGCCGGCTTGGAGGCAACGTTCGGCGAAGGGACGCTGGTGTGGGTCGTCCTGCCAAATCTGCCAAGCCAGGGCCATTGCCGCGGCGTAACGGCCCGCCAGGTTGGCTACGCCGGTGGACTGACTCTGGTAATTGCGCAGACCCTGCGGTTGGCCGTCGGCGTAATACACCACGCGCGCGCCCCCTTTGCCCCAGCCATAATCCGCCACCTCATCCTGCGGCAGACGCCCGCCCACGTGGTCGCGATCATCAGCCACCTGGTGGTAAAGCTGGCGGGGCGCAGGGTGCAATTTGAGCATCCATTCCAGTCCCCAACGGGCCTCGTCCAGGACATCAGGGATGCCATTGGCGCCGGGCTGGCCCAGCGCGTTTACGCGGTCCGTCCATCGGACAGGCCTTCCTCCCGACTTTCGTGCTTCCTGTTTTGGCGCTGCCAATTCCGAAGTGTGCTCGCGGGACGTTGGCCCTTGGAGCTGATAGGCGAGGAGCATTTGGGCCGTGGCGTTGCCGGACGTGAGCAGGTACTTCAGCAGATCGGCGGCATCATGCCAGCCGCCGCGCGCCTCCATGTAAGTTCCAGGGGGTGAGGGGCCGTAGGCAGTGCGTCCATCGAAAGGATGGCACACTGCGTCGAGAAACGGATTGTAACCACAACGCTGTTCCCGCATGAACTCGAGCATCTGGTCGGGCAATTCGTCGTAAACTCCGGCCGAAATGACGAAGGGCAGGGATAACGATTCGCCCACCCGGAGCAGGGCGCGGCTTGGCGTCTTGAGTGCGGAGAAATCCAGTTGGGCGTGGTGTTCGATGGCACCCCATTGGGAGCCGGAGAGCGCCTCCGCCTTGCCGGCGAACAACGTCCGGTGGTCGTCACAGGTAATAACTGAAAACGTGACCGGCAATGGTCCTCGCGAAAAGGCGATGGCGATCTTGGTATCCTGGGGCCGATAGCCTGCCTGGTTAGCACGGATGAAGATTTCCTGGGTGTGGCCACTGAGTGCGAAGAACAGAATCAGGTTGGCGACGAGGGTCGGGCCCACTCCCACTCGAATCCTGCAAGCGTTGAGGTGGACGGGCGCAACGCTTACAGGGTTGGACATCGCCTTAGCTGTTCGGCAGAGATGCGCTGGTTTGGATGTCATTTGCGCTCCAAGAGTTCATCCACACGGACGAACTGGTATCCTCTGGCGGCCAAATAATCCAGCAATTCTCCAGCAAATGCTCAATGCCCAATACTGCGGGCAAAATGGGAGTCCGCACCGTCACGCAATCTGGCTGGCGGGCGTGACGCGGCTGGCGGAGCGAGCACCTGCCGCATAAATGCGGCGTTCCGATCAGGGGCTGGCAGAGCGGGCACGCTGCCGCATGAACGCGGCGTTCCGATTCCGCTTAGTTTCTCAAGCGTGAGTGGCACGGTCTATGCGGCATCAGAACCGGTGCCGGTTGCACCTCATAACCGGGTGGTGTAAGTGCGTGCATCGCCCGCCTTTCATAGTGGTTGGGTTGGGGCGGCTTGGCGGAAACGCCAGGCCGCCTTCTTTTTGCCGCTTAGCGCAGCATCAGGGGTGCGCCTGGGCCGACGCATTCGTAGCGGGAAGGGTATTCGTACCGGGAAGGATCATGGTAACGCCGGGCATTTGGTTCACGGCTTGGATGCGTTGATGTCGCGCGCTCGTGGTCGGCGGAAGGACGCTATGGCTGACCACCACGAGGGCCAAGCAGGAAAGGATAGCGACCAGTACCCAGTTCAGTTGTTTTTTCCTCATGTTCCCTTCTCAGCATGAGTTCTGCCAAGGGCTGATGAGCACGGGAACACCGGGACGAGAGAATGGACCCCTCTCCCTGGCCCTCTCCCCTTTTTGGAGGGGAGAGGGAAAGGCGTCCGCGAGCGCAGTGGCGATTGGGTCTGCTCACGCGCCAGCGGTCCGTGTGGACTGGCGATTTGGAAATCGGCGATACAGTCCCCGCGCGCGCCTTCGTGACGTGAGGAAGCGGGACGGGGCGTGTCGAACCAAGCAGTGATCAAGATTGCAGAACAAACCAGCCGAGCGGGTGCGTTCACGATGCCTTTGCGGGCGGCTCGTCTGAAGGATTTGGCACGCGTCGGCGGCAAGGCAGCCCACCTCGGCGAGTTGATTGCGGCGGGGCTGCCAGTCCCATCCGGATTTGTCGTCACGACCGATGCCTACGAGCGGTTTATGAAGTACGATCCCCGGATTCGGGATTGGCTGGAACGCTGCGAGCAGTCTGGTCGTGGCGATCCGGCCGCCCTGCGTACCGCGGCGCAAGAATTGAGCCAGCTATTAAGCGCCATCCCCGTGCCGGGCGACGTAGCAGAGGCCATCGTGGCGGCGATGGCGCCCGAACCCGGCGGCGCCCGGGCCGTGCGTTCGAGCGCTACGGCCGAGGACCTGCCAGAAGCGTCGTTCGCCGGCCAGCACGATTCGTTTCTCAACGTGCGTGGCTGCGACGAGGTCGTGGCCGCGGTGAAACGGTGCTGGCTTTCGCTGTTCTCCGAGCGGGCCATTTCATACCGGCTGCGGAAGGGTGTTGCGCCCGGCCGCGCGCAAATGGCCGTGATCGTGCAGGAACTTGTTGACGCTGATGCTGCGGGCGTCATGTTTACAACCAATCCGGCAGGCGGCGCTTCCGATTCCATATTTATCGAAGCGGCGTTTGGGTTGGGCGAAGCCGTCGTTCAGGGCAAAGTGGCGCCCGATCGCGTCGAAGTATCGCGTTCGCGCCTGCGGGTGGTGCGGCGTCAGACCGGCCTGAAACGAGTACAAATGGTCGCCGGCAAAAATGGCGTCCTCGAGGAACTGCTTCCCGCTGCGAAGGCGAATGCGCCCGTGCTGGATGACGAGACAGTGACACGGTTGGCGTATCTCGGCCTCAAAGCGGAGCGGCTTCTGGGCGTTCCGCTGGATATTGAATGGGGCCTAAGCAGACGAGATCTGTGGCTATTCCAGGCGCGACCTGTGACCACCCAGTCACGGAATGGAAAACTTAAGGGCACAAGTTTCGAGGAGCGCCAAGTGTGGACCAACGCCAATACGGGCGAGGTGCTGCCGGACGTGATGACGCCGATGACATGGTCACTCCTCAGGAGGATCGGACGCGAGCTTTTCAACCGGTTCTTGTGGCAAGTGGGCATCCGGATCCGCGAGGAACAGTTGGTGGGCATGATTGCAGGCCGCGCGTATTTCAACTTCAACACGTTCTGTGCGCTGGGGCGTGGCGTGCCGGGATTAAAAAATCTGAGAATAGAGGACCTAATGGGCGGAAAGCAGGACACGATGCTGGCGCTGAAACAGATCAAGATCTCGCAAGCCGATCTGCCACGGATTGAGGCTCATCGCTGGCGGACCGCAGTTGGTTTGCCAATGCTGGTGCTGAAGTTTCTTTTCTGCTCAACCCAGCGCGGCGAACGGGCCGTAGCATCGGTCCGGCGCACTAATCTCGACCTTGCCGCGATCGGGCCCGAGCAGCTTACTGACGCCAAGTTGTTGAAGGCGGTACAGTTATCGTCCACCCTAGAATTGCTGAGGGATGCAAAGGCCCTCGAAGCGTTCGGCTTTGGTCTCGGCTACATGGCAGTTCTGTTCGCGCTATGCGAAAAATGGTTCGGCCCGGAAGGGCGAAGCACGGGCAACCGGTTGCTGGCCGGAGTCGGCGACCTGGATAGCGCGGAGACGGGCTACGAGCTGTGGAGGCTGGCGGAGCAGGCGGCCTCAGGACCCGAGATCAAAGGCGTTTTGCTCAGCGAGCACACGTTCGCGGGCGTGGCGGCACGACTTGAGGGCTGCGAGAGCGGCCGGGCGTTTCTGGCCCAATGGAACTCCTTCATGCACCGGCATGGGCACCATACCCGCGGTGAAGTGGAGTTGTTCAACCCGCGCTGGTCGGAATGCCCCGATTTTGTTCTGGACCTGGTGCGAGGCTACGTTGAAGCCATCGATGCCGGTCACCCCAGCCCCGTGGCCCGTCAGGACGCATTGGCGAATGAGCGCCTTCTTTTTGCCAAGAAGTGCCTGGACAGACTGAGGAATCCTTTGAAACGAGCCATCTTCGGGCGCGTATTGTCTCGCGCGCAGAAAGGCGGCTGGTTCCGGGAGAATCTCAAGAGCGAGGCGATTCGCCAGTTTGCGCTGCTGCGGAGGCTGCTGTTGGAGTTAGGCCGGCGCCTCGCGGCGCGCGGACGGCTGGCGGATGAGAACGATGTCTTTTTTCTGGAAAGCGAGGAATTGCAGAGCGGCTGCTTGTGGGACCGGGCGACCGATCTGCGAACGCGCGTCGCCGGGCGCCGGGCGGCCTACGAGCGCGATTTGAAAGTGACTCCACCGGCAGTGGTCGTCGGCCGCTTTGATCCAGACAGCTTCGTGCCGGGCGCGGTGGATCGCGAGACGAAGGTGTTTTATGGGCTGGGGGTAAGCGCGGGCGTGGCCAGGGGCCGCGCCCGCGTCGTCCTGCGGTCGGACGCGGATGAACGCGTGCGGCCGGGAGAAATTCTCGTTGCCCCGTTCACGGACCCTGGCTGGACCCCTTATTTTGTCGCGGCGGCCGGTATTGTAATGGACCTGGGCGGCCTGTTGAGCCACGGCAGTATCGTCGCCCGCGAATATGGGATCCCGGCGGTGGTCAATGTGGGGCCGGCCACGCAAATCATCCGGACGGGGCAATGGCTCGAAGTGGATGCCGATCGGGGCGTAGTGAAGCTGCTCGATGAGGAACAACAGGGACGGCCCCCAAAGAACTGAAATCTGTGCGCAACTCGATTGGGATGCCTCGGAATCTGCTTTTAGGTCCGAATTCCCTAAGATCTTTCTGGTGCATCTGAGTCCAATGATGCATGTTTAAAGCGTGACGGCGACTGCATCATTCGACCTGATCGGCCCCCGACCCCATGTTGCGCAACTTCCTCGAAAAACGCAGAGTAAAAAAGATCTTCGGAAAAGTGGTTGATGAGCACGTTGTTGCCGCCGCGCTTGAGGGTCGCTTGGAGCGACCACCACGGACGCAATCGCATATTGAGTTCGTCATCGCTTCCGTCAGCGGCGATACTGCCGAGAGAATTTCAGAGTTAATGGGGCGCGTGCTTGGCATCGCCACCAGACACGGAGCCTTGGTCGATGGGCTGTCCGGCTCGGTTGTTGTCGCTGCTTTTGGCGCACCTCCGGCTCGGCCACCGTTAGCCGGCGCGCGGTTTAGATTAGTGGAGGAATTGCTTCGAGAGTTAGGCGGCGAGATAAAGGTTGTTCATGGTGCTGGCCAAGGCTGTTATGGCCTCTTTGGCTCCGAGGCCAACGGGCGCTATAGCTTTGCCGTGCCGCGATTCGATGATGCGCTCGGGCTTCTAAGCAGCACGAAGTTCGGTTCAGCGCAGGAGTTCAAAACCGGCGCAAGTAAATTGATTTGAGCGCGGACGGCAAAGCTGGGTCGTTCGTTGACTCACGACTCCTTTGAAATGGGCTGGTATAAGCAGAGCCGTTGGCCCGAATGCGCCTTTTCGTTCAGCTCAAGCGAGAATACGGTCACGCATCCCTCCGTAAACGAAGGTCCTGACCATCTCGCGTTGGTAGAAGTCGTGGGGGAAGCCAAGTTCAATTTGGCTCGTCTCGTCCAGGAGCTTTACTTGCTCGTTAGTACATTTATGTGCATGACCTCTGTTGTTCGAGGCATTTTACCACAAGATTGCGCTGGAGCAATGCCGAGAGGCGGGGAACTCGTTCTATGATTTCACTTTGGCGGGGAGGCGGCGGTGGCCGGCTCGAGGCGTTCTTTGCCCAGCAATCGAGCGAGGTTGCGGGCGGCATTTTCGATCCACTCGCCGCTCGGCAGGGCGTAAGGGCGAAAGGTCTCCAGATGGCCCTCTTGTTCATTGTACAGGAGGGCGCGGTGAAGCCCAAGCGTACTGGCCTTGGGATTGTCGATCAGGCTGGCCGAATCGTTGGCGCTCATTTGGAAGAGCACGCGCATCTCGAATTCAGTTAGGGCTTTGCGGCTGAGAAACCGATTGACGCTATTGTAGCTGTCGCAGGAGGCGATCACGTGGAAGCCCAGCCGAGTGGCCTCGCACAGAAGGTTGTTCAGGAGCAAGGCCGGATTGGGCGGCGCGTCGGCATCGGCAGCGGCGAACCCAAAGTCTTCCTCGTACCGGAGGCGGTTGAACTTGTGTAACCCGTGAATCAGGAAAAACACGGGAGGAGCGGCATCCGGATCCGGATCATCGCCCCGCCGCTTCATTTCGTCGGACAACTCTTTCATCAACTGCGGCAGGTCGGCCTGCTTGGCCAGAGTAATCGGGTGGGGGATGGCCTGGATGATGCGATCGAGGAAATCGCGCGGGGGTGACCCGGCCGGCGTGCTGTCAAGAAGAATGAACCGTGCCGCGCCGAGCGGATATTGAGCGGCCAGAGATACCAGGGCCACAGAGAAAATGGCGAGGATGGCCTCGTCACGCTGGCCGATGAGAAGCAGGTTGTTGCCAGTCTGGCGGCGGAAGAGAGCCTCGGTGGGCCCTTTGATGGAGTTCGGCGCTCCCAGCCAGATGCGGGCTGCGGCAGCCGGCGAGACGGTTCCGGCGCGCAACCGTTCGCTCAACGCGGCGTTGTCGGCCACCTCGGCCGGGGCGTTTCCTTCGAACACGATCGGCCCGGGGTAGGCGCGGCCATTTTGATTGGCGCGTTCCCGGACTTTGGCCAGCCAATGGTCCCGCACCTCGTCGGGAAGCCAGACGGCTTGGAAGGGACTGTTCCCCTCGAGCGCGCCGGCCATGTCGTTGTAAATGCCTTCGCCTGGGCGCGAGAGCAGGCGCGGCGCCGGGTTGGTGTCGTCCATGATGAGGTAGGCATCGGCTTCATTGCACTGAAGCGCAATGCGGATGACCATCTGGCCCAGAGTGGTGCGCGCCACCGTGTAGGCGCCACCCAACGTCTGGGAACCCAGCAGCACATGAATCCCAAAGGCTCGCCCTTGCCGAACGATGCGGTCCAGGAGCATGCTGGCGCTTTGAGAGATGATGTCGTCCTCGACAAAGAATTCCTGGAATTCGTCGATCAGGAGGAGCGACCTTGGCAACGGCTCAGTGCCGCCGGCCTTTTTGTAGCCGGCCAGGTCCTGAACGCCCAAGGTGCGGAAGAGATCGCCGCGCCGGCGCAATTCATCATCAACTCGCTGGAGCACGCTCAGCCCGAATTCGCGGTCGCTCTCAATGGCGACGACGCGGGCATGAGGAAGGCGGCGCGTCGCGTAGCACTTGAACTCAACGCCTTTCTTGAAATCGACCAGGTAGAACTCGACCTGCTCGGGGCTGCACCAGAGCGACAGGTTGGTGATAATGACGTGGAAAAGGGTGGATTTGCCTGAGCCGGTTTTGCCGGCGATGAGGACGTGCTGGCGCGTGCCTTTGCCGATGGCCAGGTATTGCAGCTTGGTTGCGCCGGTGCGGCCGATCGACACGCGCAACTCGTTGGTCGTCTCCTCCGTCCATAGCTTATCCTCGGCGGGGGCCACATGTGCGAACGGCACCTCCACTCGGCTGGAGTCGCGGCTGCTGCGGCCCACCCGTTGAATGAAGTCGATGGCGAAGTCGGGCGCAGGCTCTGCATCGAGAGAGAGCTCCGTCCCAGGCAAGGATTTCTCGCCCAGGCCGAACCCCGTTCGGCCGGCGCTGACGCAAAAGCTGGTCTTTCTCAGTTCATCGGGAAGAAAGTCCTGGGGCAAGGGCTGGCGTTGGTCCCAATGCAGGAGCAAATAGACGCCGCACCTGGCGCCGCTAGCGGCGATGCTCAGGAGGCGCTTGGCCGCGACGTCGCTGAAATTGACCGGGAAATCCGCCACGACCAGGAAGTGATATTTTTCGGCAATCACGCCGGCTTGTTCATTGTATTCGGCAATCGTGCTATACTCATTGCGCAGATACATCTGGATGACCTTTTCCATGTGCTCGTTGAGATCGGCCAGCTTCTGCTCGAACTGCGTGGTCTGCGTCCAAATCCGGCTGTTAATGATTTGCTCTTCGTAGTCCGCCAAGTGCATTACGCCGGCGAAGTTCTGTCCTAACCCAACGGGATCGAAAATGGTGAAGTTCAATCGGCCTGCCGGGGCAACCGACAGGAGCCGCAGAATGACGTTGTTGAGCGCGCCGACGGCCTCGTCGTGGCCCCTGTTGGCGGTTTCGAGAATAATCGAGCCCTGATCGGGGAAGGCCAGACAAAGGGCGGTTTGGAAGGTTGAAGGTCCCGGCAAGGTCAGCCGCTGATCTTTGGGAAGGCCGCCGGTGAGCTTCTCGGCATCGACTTCCAGGCGGCCAAATTTAGCGGCTTGCGGGAATTGTTGAGGCGGCGCCCAGTTCGCCCAAAGCGAGGGTTGCCAAGGTGGAAAGAGCCGTTCGGCAGCCGCGCTGGCGGAGTTAATGGATTGGTAGATGGGATGCACGAGGCTGATCCACTGCGCCTCGAGGCTTTTCCACTGACCCTGATAGTCCTGCTCGAGCTTCTGTTCCGTTGCCTCGCTGGCCGCGACGGCGGCTTTGACCCGCACTACGGAGGCCTTGGTGAGCTGTTCGAGCGCCTCGGCATGCTCCCGCTCCAGTTGTTCGAGGCGCTTGCGCTGGCGTTGATCGTTCGCTGCCAGGATTCGAAAAGCCCGGCCGTCGGTTTCCATGCGACAGGACACGCGCATTTCACCCGCCTGCGCCACGGCCTTCTTCAACTCCTGATCGGCGGTTTTAACCGTGTTCTGATATTCGTTAGTGATGCGTTGAACCTCCTGCTGATAATGAGTATCGGACTTTCGAAAGCCTGCGTCGTGCAGGTGGCGCGCCCGGCCCAGGGCGGCGGCGATGGTGGCGGCCAGCGGTTGAGCCCGCCGCGCCAAGAGCCAGCGCAAGAGCAGCAAGCCGGCAACGGTACCCGTATAGGCGACGACGGCTGTCCAGACCGAGGCAGGATTGACGCCGGAGTGCTTCAAGATGAGCGGCAGCTCGCCCAGGGCCAGGATCAGCCAAACCAACAGGTGCTTAAACAGGTGCAAGAACAAAAACCGGCCGAACCGGTGCAGGTGATCGCGGGTCTTCGCCAGCAGGTCGCGCAGCTCCGCCAGCATTTGGTTCTCATCTCCGGAAAAATCGGGGGCCGTCTTTTCGTAGGCGCTGAAAAAGCTCCGGCGAAAGCTTCGATAACCCCGGAAGGCTGTCTGGGCTCTTCCTTCCAACTCGGCCAGGATTTGCTGTTCGAGGGCCAGGGCGGCCTTGAAATCCGCCAAAGCTGCCGCGGCAGTCGCGAAGCTCGTGTCCCGGTTCTTTTCGGCCCCCAACACCTGCTTCTGGAGGTCGTACTTGCGGTGGCCGGTCTGCTTTTCGACATCCTGCAGGGCTTGCTCGCGGCTGGCCTGGTAGGCACGGCTGATTCTGGCTTTGCGCTGGGCATGCCCGGCGGTCGCGGCGGCTTTGCGCTGAGCCAGCGCTGCTTCTGCTTGCGCGGTGTCGGCGGACGATTGTTCTCCTTGCTCGGCCAAGGCCGCTTCCCGGTGCCGACGCTCCCGCTCGGTCTTGAGGCGAAACTCGTCATTGAGCTTGTCCGCTCGCGTGGCCAGATCGCGCACCGTGTTTTTGAAACGGTCCAGCAATCCGACGACGGTCGTTGCTCCGAAGTACTTATTCACAGTCGCTCCTGATTTTGGCGACCACCTTGTCGAGTTGCTCGATCACCGTGACGGCCTTATCGACGCTGGAGATAAGTTCCTGCAAGTATTTGCGTTCGAATTCCTGGCTTTTAGCGTCCGGCCAATCCTGCTTCGTGAGTTGCCATTGGTTCCACAGGTCCTTGGTGATTCCTGACAGCCGCGTTCCATTGGCGTTCATGGAGAACCTCCCGTGGGTTTTGCTGAACCCTCGTGGACGAGCGGGTTGGCCTCCTGTGCCTGGTCACTCGGCGAACCACCAGTGGATCTAGCGGCCGTCAGTTCGGCGTAAGCGGCAAGGCTTTCGATGGCCTGCGCTAGGTAGGCCGCCGCCTGGATGAGATCGTTGGCCAGGAACGTGTGGAGCTTCTCCATTTGTTTTACCAGCGGTTCCACACGGCTGTCGAAATCGCGGGTCCATTGCTTGAGCACTCGAAGTTTGTCGCGGGCCTCTTCGAGCGCTCGTTTGGCCCGGTGGACCGCCATGACTTCGGCCGCAGATTCCTTTCGGAGATTGGAGAGCCTGGCGCTGAAGAGAGCTTGCTGGGCCTCTTGGAGGGCACGGGTGCGTTTGCGCACCTCGTTCTCCCAATGCGTGCGCTGGTCGTTCTCCAGCCATAAGTGCGCACGCAGGACATCGGCGCTGACCTCCTCCAGGGTGGGACGGGCCTTGGCGACATAGACCAGGAGGCTGGCCCGAAAGGCTTCGAGGGCCTCGATTGATCGGACCTGGGCTTGACCGCGCATAAAGCTAATGCTGGCTAAGGTATTCCTCGATGCGCTGGGCCTTGCGCAACAAGAAGGGCCCATGTTGGTTGGACATCTCGATGAACTTTTTTATCGCCTTCATCGTCTGCTTGAATTCCTCGGAAAACTTCACGTGCTCCTGGTCCTGCCAGGTATCCCCCAGGGCGGCAAACCGGGCTTGCAACGAAGAGACCCGGTCCTGCAAGTCGCTGTTGAATCGTTTCAACTCCTCGGCGAAGCGCCGCACTTGTTCAGGATCCATGATCGCCTGGGCCATAACCAATCTTTCTCTTTAATCCGCCAATCGTTTCGCCGCACCGGGTAGCGCTTCTGACCTGGTGTATCCTGCCCGCTTTTTGTGCTTTGGGCAAACTTAAAGCTTGCTACCTGACGGCGGGAGGTGGGGCGCACAACCCCGGTGAATTGGGGTGAAGTCCGTATTCCGGGCGGCTTCAGATTTCGCTAAAACCAAAAACGCCAACAGATTCTCAGCCGCCATCCAAGGAGGGGCGGCCTTTTTTCGCCCCTAAGAAATTCGGCGCGGCAAAAAAAACCGGGCTAGTCAGTCAGGGGGTGACCGAAAAGCCCGGGGAATTTTCGAATTAGTACAAACGTAGGATTACGGAGAACATCGGTCCGAGCCTGTACCCGGAACCCGGACCGAAATCATTTTTAACACTGCCAAAGAGCCAAATCAACTACGTCGCGAATATCAAACGGCGTCACTACCTATAATAAATCACACTACCTAATCACTGTCAACCCCAGTTGCAAACTATTATGTAGAGTTTTGTTTGACTGTACACAACGCCGTTTTCTGCGTTTTGCTTACTGAAATCTTCGACAGCGTCTCCGGCCTTTTTATTCAAATTTTTTTCACATTCGTATTTACAGCCGCACCCCAGGCGTTAGTATCGTCCTCGAAGACTCGGAAGCGACATGAAAAAAATCGAAGCCATTATTAAGCCCTTCAAACTGGAAGACGTCAAAGAAGCCCTGGCTGGGACAGGGGTCGAGGGGATGACCGTTTCCGAGGTGAAGGGGTTTGGCCGCCAGAAGGGGCACACGGAGATCTATAGGGGCAGCGAATACACGGTTGATTTTTTGCCGAAGATCAAGATCGAACTCGTGCTGCCGGACCAACGTGTTCCGGCCGCGGTCGAAGCCATTGTCAAAGCTGCCAAGACCGGAAAAATCGGGGACGGAAAGGTGTTCGTCAGCGCCATTGAGAACGCCCTGCGCATCCGGACGGAAGAAAGCGGCGACCAGGCGGTCTGAGTCAAGGCCTAAAAAGGGCACTGCGCGGGAGCCGGAAGATAGCGAAAATGCCTGATTTTATTGGCCGAAGGGCCGGCTGTGAATAAGTTGTGAATAAGAGTTAATATGTTGTGCTTCCCAGTTAGCCGTTTCTGCCCTACAAACCTTTTCCGGGCGGCCACTTCGCCCGGGTGCTTTTGAATGAAAATTAACCGGATACGGCAGGTTGTGGCAACCGCCATTGTAAGTCGTTTATTTGCAACGGTTTACAGGGACGCCTCGAACTGGCGCTTAAAGGGCCATCGGGTGGAATAGGTTGATTTTACAGAGGTTGCGCGCCTAGGGGGCGCGCCGAGCCTCGCCAGCAATGATTTTCGGGTGCGGTAAGTGGATAAGTGAATAAATCGCCCAAAAACCGGGCTTTTGTGAAAAAACATGCAAGCTTCCGCAGACAAAATTTGGATTGCAGCGCAGGAGCATCTTCGCTCGATGCTGAGCGCGGACACCTACAACCTCTGGTTTGCGCCTCTAAAAGCGTATTCCCAGGATAATCAGACCCTTGTGCTCGAGGTCGCTAATGATTTCTGCGAAGTCTGGCTCAAGGATAACTACATGGGACTTTTGCAGGACGTGATTGCGTTGGCCTCGGGGCGGTCGTTGGAGGTCAAGTTCAAGGTCGGCAGCGGCCCGCCTCCCGCCGCTCCGGACTCCACCCTCGGGCCGCCCAAGGCCAAGCCTTCAGAGCCCGCCGCCGAGCGGACCGCAGTCAATCACGAACTGCCGTTCAATCCAAAAAACACCTTCGAAAGTTTCGTCGTCGGCAACAATAACAACTTCGCCTATGCCGCCGCGCTGGCGGTGGCGCAGGCGCCTGGCAAATCCTATAACCCGCTGTTCCTTTACGGCGGTGTGGGCTTAGGCAAAACCCATCTGCTTCACGCCATCGGCCAATATGTTGCCGCCCAAAGAAAGGGCTTCCATGTCGCCTACCTTTCTTCGGAAAAATTTACCAACGAATACATCGACGGCATCCAGAATAATCAAATCGTCCGCTTCCGCAAAAAATACCGCCAAACCGAGGTGCTGCTCATCGATGATGTGCAGTTCCTGGCCGGCAAGGAGCGCATCCAAGAGGAGTTCTTCCATACTTTCAACGCCCTGCACGAGTCGCACCGGCAAATCGTCCTCAGTTGCGACCGCCCGGCCAGCGAAATCCACAACCTCGAACAGCGCTTGGTCTCCCGTTTTGAATGGGGGCTGGTCACCGATCTGCAGCCGCCCGACGGAGAAATGCGCCGGGCCATTCTGCAAAAGAAATCGCAAACGATGGGGCTTCAGTTGGCGGATGACATCATGGACTTCCTGGCCGCACGGATTCGCTCGAACGTCCGCCGTTTGGAAGGTGCCTTGGTTCGAGTGGCTTCTTACTCCGCGCTCACGGGCAAGAAGCTGACCCTGGAACTGGTGGAAAATCTGCTGCGGGAGATTCTCAGCGAAGAAGGCCGCAACTCGATCAGTATCCCCGCCATCCAAAAGAAGGTCGCCGAGCACTTCGACATCCGGCTGGCGGACATGACGAGCAAGCGGCGGCCCGAGAACATCGCCTTCCCGCGGCAAATCGCGATGTTCCTCTCGCGGCAAATGACGGAGGCATCCCTGGCCGAGATCGGAGAAGCCTTTGGAGGGCGCGACCACGGCACGGTTCTCCACGCCTGCCAACTTGTCAAAGATCGCATGGAAGTCGAATCCAACGTGCGCCACGTGGTCAGCAACTTGGAACGGCAACTTACTCGATGAGCGGCCCGCCAGCTAACGAGGGACCGCCCTCCAGCGCGCCATGCCCGCCATCGAAGTTACCGGCCTGACCAAGGCCTTCCGCACCTACAAAAAGGAGCCAGGTTTCGCCGGCTCTCTGCGCGGGCTGTTTCGGCGGCATTACGAGCAGACCCTGGCGGTCAAGGACGTCAGTTTCAAAATTGAACCCGGGGAGCTGGTGGGGTTTCTGGGCCCCAACGGGGCGGGTAAAACCACCACCCTGAAGATGCTCGCCGGCCTCCTGTATCCCACCGGCGGCGCCGCCCGTGTCCTGGGCTACGTGCCCTGGGAACGAGACGACGGTTACCGCCGGCAATTCGCGTTGTTGCTGGGCCAAAAGAACCAGCTTTGGTGGGATCTGCCCGCCAGCGAATCCTTTGAGCTGAACGCCAAAATCTACGGCGTTCCGGAAAACACCCTCAAAAAAACGGTCACGGAAATGAGCGGACTGCTGGGCGTGCAGGATAAGCTCAATGTCAGCGTGCGGGAACTCTCGCTGGGAGAGCGCACCAAGATGGAGCTCATCGCTTCACTGTTGCACGAACCCAAGGTTCTGTTTTTGGACGAACCGACGATCGGCTTGGATGTGGTTTCGCAAAAAACCGTCCGTGAGTTTCTGCGGGAGCACAACGCCCGCCGGGGGACGACCATTCTGCTCACCAGTCATTACATGGCGGACATCCAGGAACTGTGCGCCCGCGTGATCATCATCGACCATGGCACCATCTTCTTCGATGGTCTCCTGGCCGAAGTAGTCGATCGCTTTGCCGATTCCAAGCTGGTGACCATCCAGTGCGAGACCGCCGGCAACTCTCCGGTTCAGGACCTTGGGAAATATGGGGAAATTCTCGAGCAAAACCCCACCAGCATCCGTCTCAAAGTGCGGCGCGACCGCGTGATCCCGGTCTGCAAAGCGTTGCTCGATGAACTGCCGGTCACGGACATCGACATCCAGGAAGTGCCCATCGAGGAAGTCATCCGCCGCATTTTCGCCCGTGCGCCAACCTCGCTGTAGGCCAGCATCTTCCAGCCGATCGACGGGCTCAATCTGGCTCAAGAAAAACTGTTACCTTTTCTGGTCGGTGTGGATGTATAGGTGGAATGATGATCGATGACATGGACCTCGTGCGGCAATACGCACGGAGCAAATCCGAGGAGGCGTTTGCCACCCTCGTGTCCCGGCATGTCAACCTGGTCTATTCCGTCGCGGTGCGGTTGGTTCGCGACCCCCATCTCGCGGAAGAGATCACCCAGACCGTCTTCATCATCCTGGCTCGGAAGGCGGGATTGCTCTCCTCCAACACGATCGTTTCCGGCTGGCTCTGCCGGACCGCCCGTTATGCCTCCGCGAAGGCGTTGACCGGGCAACGCCGGCGCCAAAACCGCGAAGAGCAGGTCTATATGCAATCCCAATTGAAGGAAACCGAACCCGGCGCCTGGAGGCACATCGAACCCTGGCTGGAAACCGCCATGGCGCAGCTCGGAGAAAAGGACCACAACGCCGTGGTGCTCCGTTTTTTCGAGGGCCGCAATTTCAAGGACATCAGCGCGGCCCTGGGTACCAGCGAGGCCGGCGCTAAGATGCGCGTGGGCCGGGCGTTGGAGAAGTTGCGAAAGCTCTTCACCAAACACGGGCTGACATTTTCGGCTGCAGCCATTGCCGGAGCGATCTCGGCCAATTCCGTTCACGCCGCACCGATCGGCCTGGAAACCTCCGTCACCGTCGCCGCCGTCAAAGGAACAACGGCGACTGCCTCAACCTTATCCCTCATCGACACCACACTGAAATTTATGGCATGGACGAAACTTAAAACCGCGGTGCTCGTCGGCATCGTCGCTGTCATGGCTGTAGGCACCGCCACTGTGACGATGCAGCACGCCCGAGCGAGAGCCGGGTCTTCACCCTTCACCTTTGCCGGGTACGCCACACCCGAGGCCTCCGTCCAATCGGTGATTTGGGCGGCGAGCAACGGAGATCTGGATCGACTTGCCGCGGGCGTGACCCCGGAGGAGATGGAGCGCTTCAGGAGCAAGATGGCGGGCAAATCCGACGAGGACATTCGGCGCGGACTTGTGGTTTGGGCCAAGGCAATGTCTGGCTACAAGATCACCCAGAAAGAAGTGGCATCCGATGACGAAGTGTATTTGCATATCCACGCCACGCCGTCCGTGGAAGCTCTTCACAGCGGAAAATCGGTCATCCTTATGAAGAGAATCGGGAACGAGTGGAAAAAGGCCGGATCTGATTGACATCCCGAAGGTGCTTTCTGGAAACCTATGAAGACGCAGCGTGGTTTCACGCTCATCGAACTGCTGGCGGCCATGGCTGTCATCGCCATTCTGGCCGCGCTCCTGCTGGCCGCGCTCGGCCAAGCCAAGGAGAAAGGGAGGCGAACGGTGTGCTTAAACAATCTGAAGCAGATCAGCGCGGCGATCCGCCTCTACGCGGACGATTGCGCCGATTCGTTCCCGGTTCTGCCTACTCCCAATCCGTATCCCAACGGAATTGGTGCCTATTACAAACAACTGGTTAAAGGCTACCTGGCCCTGACGGGTCCCGCCTCACCGGACGAGCGGGTCTTTATCTGTCCATCGGATCGGGTGCTTTTCGCCCAGATCGGGCACGCGTTCACGAGCTACACCTTCAACGGCTACGAGGTGGGGCCGGGTGCGATTCCCCGCATCACCGGCAAAAAGCTCAGCGCCATCAAGCGCCCGGCGAAGGCCGTGTTGGTGGGTGAGTGGTCGGCGTTCTTTGGGGGGTCTTGGCATCCACTCGTCAGTGGGGACTTTCCTGACGCCAAAAACGTCCTGGGATTCGTCGATGGACATGCGAGCGTAATCAAAATCTATTGGGACGGCGTTTCTGATTCCGATCCGTGCAGTTATGAACCCCCCTCCGGATACGACTATAGCTGGGATGGGGAATGAGTTCAGGGGAATTGCGGGCGTTAGTGTGGACATATCAGCGCCCGCAACGCCAGCGCGGTGGAACTGGCGCCCAACGCCATCATCCATCATCGCGCGATGGCACATCCATCACGCCGCGACCTCTTCGTCGAATTGGAGGGAGCGCCACGGCCCGGCCATTAGCCGGGAGCCGTGGCGCCGGATGGAAGAAATCCCGCGGTGCCGCCGCGGAGGGAGTTTAGAAATCTAAGGGTCACCCGGACCTGAAACTTTCGTCCCTGCCACTTCCTGATTAAAATCGCCTTTTTCACGATCGTCCTTCTGTTCGCAGGTTTCTCAAATGTTCCGATTTCATTCACGTCACTGGGAATACGAACACGGCGGTTTAACTTGCAGAAATTTCCGCTTTCACGGATTGATCTAGCGAGGCGCAGCCTCAGACGCGGTAGGGCGGGCAGTCCCCTGCCCGCCGCCGAACGGGGCGGGCGGAAATATGTTCGGAGGCGCACGAACGGAGCGCACGGACCAGAAAACACAAGAATATGAAACCGACTCGTTGTTCGTGGGCGGAAGGCGATCCGCTCATGCGCGATTATCACGACCGGGAATGGGGCGTGCCGGAATATGATAGCCGGGCCCTTTGGGAAAAGCTGATGCTCGATGGATTTCAGGCAGGCCTTTCCTGGTCGATCATTCTTCGCAAACGCGATGCCTTTCGCAAAGCGTTCAAGAATTTTGACCCGGAAAAGGTCGCTCGCTTCGGACCGGCCGACATGGCCCGTTTGCTCAGCGACGCCGCAATCGTGCGCTCGCGGGCGAAGATCGAGGCTACCATCGCTGGCGCCCGCGCGTTTCTAGCGATGCAGGAAGCCGGACCGAACTTTTCCGAATTTGTTTGGGGGCTGGCGGGCGGAAAGCCGATTCAGACCACGGGCGCGATTCCAACGCAAACTCGACTGTCGGTGGACATTTCAAAGGCGTTACGGGCTCGGGGATTTAAGTTTGTTGGGCCAGTCATCGTCTATGCCTGGATGCAAGCGGTCGGCATCGTCAATGACCACTCGATTAGCTGTTTCAGGCGTAAGGCAGCCCTCAGGGCTGAAAGCCCGTAATGTGATAGCCCGGGGTGCAGCGCTCTGCGCGTAGCCCCGGGTAAACGGAAAAAAATAAAAGTTCTTCCCCATCTTTCGGGTTGGCTCTGCGGAGAATTGGCCGGCAAAGCCAACCCGAAAAATGGGGAATCGCAGTCGGGACATGTTACAGGCGTTTGACAAACGCAGCGCTCTGTGGTCGATTCAACAGTGTCCCAGAAGATCGAGTGCGCGATTGCGGCATTTGCTGCCTTTTCGGTGCGTTCTAGGGAAAGCGAGAACCAGGACAAAAAGACAAACATGAAGCATCTCAATGTGGTTTCCTGTATCGCAGCCGCTTTGATGCGTGTTGCGGTGTTCGCCCAAACGAATTCAACGGAGCAAGTCTTTCGCTACGACCAAACCCTGCCCGTGTTGGGAACGCCTGAAATCCGGGCCGCCCTTCCCCCCGGTGAAACGCGGTACAGGCCGGTTTCGTACCAGGCTGACAAAGGCGGGTGGGTGATTATCGCCGATAGCTTTCAGGACTACCGAGCCGCTCGAAAAACCGGATTGGCCACTCGCCCGGCAGAAGCCTCACCATCAGCTTCTGGGTCGGGTGCCGAACCACAGAATCCTGACTTCGCAAACTCGCCGGCGAGTTTTCCTCCGAATGGCAACTCATGGAACACGATCAGTGGCCGAAGAATCCTCAAAGAAACTGCCACCCAACCCGCTCCGCCCCAGACGCCTCCTTACTGGCTTGAGGATGACCCGGTGATATATTTCAAAGCTGGCGATGAAGCCCGCGTTCACGCTGCTGCCAGGCTTTTGTGCTCCGAGCACCTGCCTACCACTCAAGCCAACATAAACCGCCTGCTCGGCTATACTTCCACACCCCCCGCACCGGGGGCTGCCGGCTCGGCTAACCCCGGCGGATCGGCCTCGACGGCGGCGGCCGCCACCGTTCCCAGTGCGGGACCCGACACAAGTCAAGGTGGCAACCCCGCCGTTGGGGGCCCGGTTCGCTCCGTTACAACGCCGCTGCCCATGCCGGCTCAAGCGCCTGGACGCAGACTGCCTTCCCCAAAGGCCACTAGCAACCGCTAGTCGGGGGTGAGCTCTGAGCCCACAGAGTCACCTCACCATCAAAGTGACTCGGAAAACCGTGACGAAATACGGGCGTAAGGACTTGGTGCCCCTGGTTCGCGCTATGACCGGCAATCACCTCAAAGTCCGCAAACTCCTCCAACGACTCTCAAAGGTGCGGCAGACTGCGGGTCGGGCGACGCCCCTGCGGAGCCGAGGCTGGCTTGCACAAGAGGCTCGGCAGGAGCCTCGCCCTACCATTCGCGTTTTCAGTTTGCGCTTCCGGCTTTTCCCATCATCAGCTGTTCCAGCTTCTCCAGCCGTGCTTTCAGATTTTTAATCTCGGCGTCCTTGGCTATGAGCTTCTGGTTCAAGCCCTGGATGGCCGCGAGCGCCACGCCGCTTTCGTCCACGGTGCCGATCGCCGTGTCGCTGTCACCTAGACCAAAGGCCGTATGGAAATCTTGTGCGACCGGGCCAATATGTTTGATGTCATTAGCCTCAATTTTGTATTTCCATTGCGTGATGGGCAATGCGACAACTTTGGCCAGCACGTCGCCGGGCGCAATCGAAGCGAAATTTTCCTTGGCATTGCGGTCGGAAACACTCGTCCACACACCCGCCGCGCTGCAATACGCGCCGCTGCCCATTTCGAGCGGATAAATTGGCATGTTGGTGCCGATGCCGACGTTGCCGCTGTTGGCAATGGACATCCGGCTGCTGCCGGAAATGAGGAAATCCAGTCCGTATTGGTTTCCACCAGCCGTTCGCTTGGAGCCAATGCCCTCGCTGCTTCCGGTGCCGCCAAAAATCAGGCCGGGAGTCACGGTGCCGTTGTTTTGCGCATTGGCGTCAACATAAATCGTGTTGGTGGCAGATAGTGTCCCCACTGAGACCGGACCGTTAAAGATGGTCTGGGTGCCGGCCTGAATCGTGAGGCTGGTGCCGGCGACAAGCGCCGCGCTCCCAGTGACGGTGGCTTTTAGATTGTTGCCCACAGAAAAAGTGGTGTCGTGGGCCGCCGTTACATTCAGATCCCTGGCCGCTTGAATCTTGAATAGGTTACTTCCAGCGGTGTCATCAAACATCAGTTCGTTGATTTGTGTGGGCTGGCCAATGGTCCCGGTGGACCGGATGGTGGAAATCGCCGCGCTGGCTGGCAAGGCATAAGGTGGCATGTCCGCGGCGTTGTAAAGGTTGCCCGTGACGACCGGCTGATCCGGGTCGCCCTCGATGAACGAGACCAGCACTTCGTCGCCGATGCGCGGCAGAAACAGCATGCCCCGTCCGCTCGAACTGGCCATGGGAGTAGATAGATAGATAGGCGCAGGCAGGCGCTGGAATTCTGATCGAGCGTGCCATAACGATCCCATTTGAATTGAACCTTCACTCGGCCGTATTTGTCCACATAAGTTTCCTCCCCGTAGAGACCGGTAAGGACGGCGATGCAAGGCTGGGCCTGCGGCTTGGGCGTGGCCAGCGGCGGCCGGTAACTGAGCGAAGCCGGAATAGCCTGAAACTGATTTCCGTAAAACAACGTGCTCACCCCGTTCGTCACCCTCACAAACCCCGCGTGGTGGACGGAGGTAACCACATAGCTGCCGCCCAGCCCGCTGCTGGTATGGTCACTGAGCGTGAACACATAACCCGCGCGCAAATCCGGCGCCGTGCTGGCACCGGCGATCATCGCGCGAGCGGCCGTCTGACATTCCTGCCGGACCTGAGCGATCGACTGGATGTAGGTACTATCCTGGATGGAGGAAGAACCAAATTCGAAATTCGAGCCGATTCCTTCGGTCCCGGAAAAAGTACTACTTAGCAAGTTCGCGGGATGGGTAAAGTCATAGCTGCTGACAACCGAAGTGAGAGTTGACTGATGCTCCGCCTTCTGGAAGGTCTGGATATATTCCGTCCCCGCCGCGATGTTGGTGTTCAGATTCCCGTAGTAGGCGAAAGGCGAGTTGGGCGAAGACAAGTAGGCGGATGGGGCGTCGCCCAGAACCAGACCGGGTGGACTGGCGCCCTGGTTGAAGAAGTAAAAAGCGCCTTCGTATTCGAGAATGCGTTTGAAAAAATTCAAGTCCGTTTCGCCGTATTGGATGAGACTGTCATGGACTGTATAAGACAGGGAAAGGCTCTGGCTGACGGCGCTGCCGGTATCGTTCGAATAGACTGCCACCGCCACCGCCGGCGCCGTCTCGGCCTGGTTGACTTGGTAATCCGTTGTCAGCGCCAGCTTGGCCAGCGGAGATTCGAGGCGAAACGCGTAAAGCAAACTTGCGGTATTCGAAGGTGGGTGCGGTTACGAGGCCGAAGCCGGACACCGTCACTACCGTCAGCCACCGGAATAGGATGCGATTTGTTCTCATTCTCATATAGTTAGGGTTCATTTGTCTTGGGAAACGAGGGCAAGCTCTGGAGATCATCTAGTCAATCCCGAACCAATCTGGCTTTAAAGTCCAAATTGCTGTTCCGACCCGTCGTGATCGAAGCTTTCACAGCGTGATTAATTCAATCAGATCGCTAGAGATATGTCAATCCACATTTCTTCCCCTCACTGTTAAATCCTGAAACCGAGATATGACAACTCTGCTCATCGGCCTCGCGCTCGGCCTGCGGCATGAAGTCCATCATGCGCCTATCTCTGCTTTCTGACTTTTCTAGTCCACGTTAGCGCCGTGCTGTTCCACACGCTCGTCCTTGGGGATCGGCTTCTGCACCGCATGGCCTATGGTCCGCCCCCTCCGGCAATGTGAAGCTCAAACCCGATCCAAATAGCGACCGGTCGCAGTTGACGAGCTGCGAACCGGAGGCTCCTTCGAAAGAAGGAGGCGCAAGTAGTCCATCCGGCGCACCAAAATTTCAACCACCTGGGCAATAGCGCTATGCCTCGTGGCAGGCGATGTTTCAGGCCGGATCCAAGTTCCGGAACATTCACTTATGACCGCCAGTTCAACCAGAATCGCGGAGTGCTCAACACGGGGTCTGGGCGTTCTCTGGCATCGTTGAGCGAAAAACCATGATGAAGACCTCAGCAGGAGTAACAAACCGATGAGCGAACATACGCCCACCGGCACAATCACGAACCCCGCTCTCGCCCAGCAGATCCTTGAGACCTTTGACGCGCTGTTCGGGCTGCACCCAGGCTTTCGGCCCGCCCATGCCAAAGGCCTGATGTGCTCCGGCACCTTCACGCCCTCGCCGGAGGCCGCGAAATTGACTCGTGCGCTGCACGCCAGCTCGCCATCCACCCCCGTGACCGTGCGCTACTCGGACTCCACGGGCCTACCGACCATCCCGGACAATGACCCGGCGCGGTCCGGCCCCTGGGGCATGGCCATCCGCTTTCATCTGGATGAGCACCGTCACACTGACATTATCGCCCAATCTACTGACGGCTTCCCGGTCCACACCGGCGAAGAGTTCCTGGAGTTTCTCCGCGGCGTGGCAGCCTTCGCAGCAGGCCAGCCGGCGGCGCTCGGTTCTTTCCTCGCCACCCACCCGTCCGCGAAGCGGTTTGTCGAAACGCCTAAGCCGGTCCCAACCAGCTTTGCGCGGGAAGCATTTTTCGCCGTCACCGCCTTCAAGTTCACTAACGCGCATGGCCTAAGCCGCCACGGCCGCTTTCGCATTCGGCCCGCAGCAGGGACCGACCACCTCTCCGACCAGGACGCCGCAACCAGGTCCGAGAACTTCTTGTTCGATGAGATCGACCTTCGGCTCGCCAGGGAACCCATCAAGGTGAGCGTGTCCGTGCAAATCGCGGAACCTGGTGATGACGTCACCAACGCCAGTGTGTCGTGGCCGGACAGTCGCCCGGAGATCCCCTTCGGCACCATCATCCTGGCGGCCCATGTGGATGACCAAACACCAGACCGGCGGCGGATCATTTTTGATCCCCTCCCCAGGATTGACGGCATTGATTCTTCGGGCGATCCGCTCACAGACGTACGCTCGGACGTCTATTTGCTCAGCGGCCGCAGACGGCGGGCCGCCTCGGGCGAAGGGGGGCGTTGATCGGCTGCATGGGGAAATGATCCTGAAGACACACTCAAAGCCAACCTTCATGATTCGGCCTTCCATGTGCTGGATGGTGACATTGCTTCTCCTCCAGCAAGCTGGGCTTGTTGCGGAGAGGGTCGATCCCGCCCTTGTCCCGAGTGTTTTCGCTCCGGAATCTGTGCCGGCCCACTCCATCTCAAATCTGGCGACTTTTGTTCTGGCGATAACCGCTGCCATCTTTGTCGTCGTAGTCAGCCTGCTCGTTTGCGCGATCGTCCGCTTCCGCCGCCGCGCGAACGATGACGGCACTGAACCAGCGCAGTTCTACGGCAGTGGACCGATCGAAGCGGCTTGGACCACCGTGCCCATCCTCATCGTTCTGGTGCTCACCCTGAGCACCGCGCGGGTCATCCAGGAGGTGCAGGACGCGCGCAAACCTGCCGGAGCCTTGGACGTCCAAGTCATTGGACACCAGTGGTGGTGGGAGTTTCGATATCCGAAACTAGGCATCGTCGCGGCCAATGAACTGCACGTGCCGGAGCGATTGGCCACTTTCCTCGAACTGCGCTCCGCCGATGTCGTTCATAGCTTTTGGGTCCCTCGTCTGGCCGGCAAGACTGACCTCATCCCCAACCGGGTAAACTCGATGTGGATTGAACCGGAGCGCCCTGGGCTGTTCGTCGGACAATGTGCTAAATACTGCGGCGCTCAACACGCCAAGATGCTCCTGCGTGTTTATGTGGACACGCGGGGGGACTTCGACGCCTGGGTGAGGCAGCAACAGCAGCTCGCCGAGCGCGATTCTCAGGTGGCTGCGGGGCGACTGGTTTTCGAGCGAACGGCCTGCATCAATTGCCACTCAGTCAGGGGCACCGTTGGAGACGGACGATTTGGACCCGATCTGACACATTTGATGAGCCGCGACACACTGGGCTCCGGCGCCCTGGAGAACTCTCCAGCAAACCTGCGGGCGTGGGTCAAGACACCCGAACACTTCAAACCCGGAGTGCTGATGCCCGCGATGAATCTCGACGATGCCCAGTTGGATCAACTGGTGGCTTACCTCACCACACTCAAATGAATGGAACAGCCAAAGCCGGCGCGCTAACCGGCGCGCTACCTGCGCCCTCCATCGCCATCGACCAACCAACGGTACTGGAGCACATTCATTCATGGCTGGTCACCGTGGACCACAAGAAGCTCGGCCTGATGTATATCATGTACGGCTTGTTGTTCTTCGTGATCGCCGGTTCGGAAGCCTCGCTGATGCGCGCCCAATTGGCTGCCCCGAACAATCACTTTCTGTCTCCCCAAGTTTTCAATCGGCTCTTCACTGTGCACGGCACGACGATGGTGTTTCTCGTGGGAATGCCGCTGATCTTCGGATTCGCCAATTATCTCGTGCCACTTATGATCGGTGCACGCGACCTGGCCTTTCCGCGACTCAACTCGTTCGGTTTCTGGCTGAGTGCGTTTGGGGGACTGTTGCTCTACTTCAGCTTCATCGGAGGCGAAGGGATGGCTGGAGCCGGGAGCGCTCCGGACGTGGGCTGGTTCGCGTACTCTCCCCTCACCGGCAAAGCATTCTCGAAAGGGCATAGCACAGACTATTGGATCCTCGGCGTAATGATCGGCGGCTTCGGATCGATCGCCACGGCTGCCAATATCATCACGACCATCCTCTGCATGCGTTGCCGGGGCATGACGCTGACGAAGATGCCGCTGCTGGCGTGGCTGAACCTCGTCATGTGCGGGATGGTCCTCATCGCGGTCAGTCCTCTGACAGCCGCCCAAATCATGCTCCTGCTCGACCGGTTTGTCGGTTCGCACTTCTTCGACACCCAAGCCGGCGGTTCCGCAGTGCTCTGGATGCACTTTTTCTGGATTTTTGGGCACCCCGAAGTTTACATCCTGATCATTCCCGCGTTCGCGTTCGCCTCCGAGATCATCCCGGTCTTTTCCCGCAAGCCGATATTTGGCTACCCGGTCATGGTGGGAGCCACCGTGGCCATCGCCTTTGTTAGCCTGAGTGTCTGGGCGCATCACATGTTCACCATCGGCATGACCTCGACCGGGAATATCTTCTTCGCCGTTTCCACCATGCTGGTTGGCATACCGACCGGCATTAAAATCTTTAACTGGCTGGGCACGATGTGGGGCGGAAAACTGCGCTTCGCCACGCCCATGCTTTTCAGTATCGGCTTCCTGTTCCAATTCCTGATCGCGGGATTGACCGGGATTATGTTGGGAGCGGCGCCCTTCAATTGGCAACTTAACGATTCCTACTTCGTTGTTGCGCACTTCCACTACACGCTGGTGGGTTCATGGCTATTCATGATCTTCGCGGCCCTGTATTATTGGTTCCCCAAGGCCACCAGCCGTCTTCTGAGTGATCGCCTTGGCAAGTGGCACTTTTGGCTGTTCTTCATTGGGTTCCACCTGACCTTCGACACGATGCACATTCCTGGCCTCCTTGGAATGCCGCGTCGAATTTACACTTACGAAGCTGGACGCGGCTGGGGGCTTTTGAATCTCATTTGTTCGATCGGCGTCGTGTTCCAGGCGGCCGCCACGCTGATCTTCCTAGCAAACATCCTCCTTTCCCTGCGCAAAGGGCAGCCGGCTGGAAACGACCCCTGGGATGCCTGGACGCTCGAGTGGGCCACGACTTCGCCCCCACCGGCATACAATTTCGCAGAAATTCCCGCGGTCAAGAGCCGCCGTCCGCTCTGGGACATCAAGCACCCAACCGACCCTGATTGGAAATACGAATGACCTAAACGAAAACGCCATGAGCACAGCCGCTGCATCACGAACACTCGAACCAAAAACCGATTGGGTCCCAGACAAGGGTGTGGTCGGCATGACCTGCTTAATCATCGCGGAGAGCGCGATCTTTACCATCTTTGTCGTCGCCTACCTCTATTATCTGGGAAAGGACTCGAACGGGCCAACTCCGCGAAGAGTTCTGGACCTGCCGATCGTGAACAGCATTTGTCTTCTATCCAGCAGCGTAACCATCACGTTCGCTGTGCGCGCGTTGAGAAACGGTGATGCTGGGCGCTTTAGCCGATGGTGGCTCGCAACCATCGCACTCGGCGCCTACTTCCTGCTCGCCACCGGGCTGGAGTGGCACCGCTTGATCCACGTTGAAGGACTCACCCTTCAAACCAACCTTTTTGGCACAACCTATTACTCGCTCGTCGGCTTGCACGCCTCGCACGTCGTTGTGGGTCTAATGGCGCTGCTAATTGTAATGGCCTTCGCCATTGCCGGAGCGGTCAAGCGGGAACATGCCAGCCGCGCCCATGTGCTGTCGCTCTACTGGCACTTCGTGGACACGGTTTGGATTGTTGTGTTCACCGTTGTTTACATTATCGGTCGCTGACCGAGAGAACCTTTGCATGAACTCCGACGAACTGAAACCGCCAGATAACGTCATTCAAGTCCCCGGATCCAACGGCTGGCCGTTAGTGGCCGCCTTCGGCCTTACTTTGATGTTCGCGGGACTGCTCACCCATGTCATGGTCTCAATTCTGGGTGCTTCAATCCTCGGCGCCGGGCTGGTCGGCTGGTTTCGAGAGGTTCTGCCACAGGAACTTCACCAGGCCGTGACCCTAGAGAAAGAGGTTCCCGTGCCCACGCCGCCTAGGCCGCCGGTGCCACTTCTCGAAGTCGGCCAACGCGGTCATCGAGCGAGACTACCGTTGGAGATCTATCCCTACTCGGCCGGCGTTCGTGGCGGGTTGGTCGGCGGCGCTGCGATGGCTGTGCTGGCGATTCTCTACGGCCTCCTCGGCCACCACAGCATCTGGTATCCCGTAAATTTGCTGGCCGCCGCAGGCTCGGCGCGAATTGCGGCCATGAGCTACGACCAATTGCTCGCCTTCAGCGGCACCGGGTTGGTGCTGGCCACCATCATTCACGGCGCCGGATCGGCCTTGGTCGGTCTGTTGTATGGTGTCACACTGCCGATGTTCCCGCGTCGCCCGATGTTGCTGGGAGGAATTCTGGCGCCCTTGTTCTGGTCCGGAATTTTATACACCGAACTGGGCATCATCAACCCGACGCTGCAAGGGCGGATTGATTGGAAATGGTTTATGGCTTCCCAGTTTGCTTTCGGTCTCACCGCCGGTTTCGTGGTGGCCCGCCATGAACGTATATACACGCTGCAACACCTGCCCTTCGCCGTGCGCGCTGGCATTGAGGGGCCCGGCATCGCCGAGGAAGACAACGAAAGCGGATCCGAACCATGAGCACGCGCCTGTCGTCGGTGATCCTTTGCGTTGCCGCAGCCTCTCTCTGCGCCGGGTGCCGGCCCCCCGGCAAGCCAACCAGCGCCGACGTTGAACTCAAACCGGAAGAGGTGCGCGACTTCGCAGCGCTTTATCAACAGAATTGCGCGGGCTGTCATGGCAGAGATGGACAAGGTAACACGGCGCTCGGTTTGGCGAATCCCGTTTACCTGGCGATTGCGAGCGATGACACGATTCGGCACGCCACGGCTTCCGGCGTCCGTGGTTCGCTCATGCCGGCCTTCCAGAAGAGCGCGGGTGGAATGCTTACCGCGGACCAGATCGATATCCTGGTGCGTGGGATGCGGGAGCGTTGGGCGAAGCCGAAAGAGCTCCTTGGCGCACCGCTCCCACCGTACGCCGCGAACCATCCCGGTAACGCTTCCCGGGGCGCCCAGGCTTACACGACTTTCTGCGCTGGATGTCACGGACTGGAGGGCCAAGGCACACCCAAAGGCAGTTCAATTGTTGATGACTCCTTTCTCGCGCTCGTGACCGATCAAAATTTGCGCACGACCGTCATTGCTGGACGCCCGGACATTGGTCAGCCCGACTGGCGCCATTGCGCGCCGGGCAAGGCGATGACGCCGCAAGAAGTAAGCGATGTGGTTGCCTGGCTGGTCGCCCACCGGAAGGCTAACCCCGGCCAGCCATACGCAAGGAGCGAAGCATCGCAAAGCAATAACTGAGGAGACTGCCTATGCCCGACCTCATTCAAGAACACGGGATTTCCGCGCCGAGCTCAACGCTCCCGAAAAAGGTTTCACGCCGCCAGATGTTGATGACCTTTGGCATCGCGCTCAATGCCGTGGCTGGGGTCTTGTTCGCAGTGCCCCTGGTCGGCTACATTTTCGCTCCGGCAAAACGGAAAGAGATCAAGAAGGAATTGGAGTGGATAACTCTCGGACCGCTCACTCAGTTCCCCGAGGGCGAGACGCGACTGGCGACGTACCGCAATCCTTTCGTTCGGCCTTGGGACGGCGATACTGGCAATATCCCCTGTTGGGTGCGGCGGATCTCGGCCGACGAGTGGCAGATCTTTGCGATCAACTGCACGCACCTGGGCTGCCCAGTTCGGTGGTTCCCGCAATCCGGATTGTTCATGTGTCCGTGCCACGGCGGCGTGTACTATGCTGATGGCGCCCGCGCCTCGGGTCCGCCGCCACGTGGCCTGTTCGAATACGTTTTCAGGATTGAGGACGGACAGCTTTGGATCAAGGCCGGCCAGGTTCCAACTCTCGCGTCGCCGCCAAGTCAGGCGTGTGCCGATCAACCCAAGAGGTGCGCATGCGCCTGACCAAAGACCTGGCAGAATGGTTCGACCATCGCCTGAAATTAGGCCAGTCGATCAAAGAAACGATGCAGCATCCGGTGCCGCGAAGCACCGCCAGTTGGGCCTACGTGTTCGGCAGCGCCAGCCTCACCGTGATGGTTTTGCAGTTCCTCACGGGCATCTGCCTCGCCTTCGTTTATGTTCCTTCCGCCGGTCAGGCCTGGACGAGTTTGCAGGTCTTGAATCACCAGCAGGCGTTCGGCTGGTTCGTTCGTGCCCTCCACGGTTGGGGTTCCGACTTCATGGTCGCGCTCGTGCTCGTTCACATGGTCCAGGTGTTCCTCTTCGGGGCGTACAAGTACCCCCGCGAACTAACTTGGATGGTCGGCGTCTTTCTTCTGCTGATGACGCTCGGTATGGCGTTCACTGGCCAAGTGCTCCGCTTTGACCAGGACGCTTACTGGGGACTCGGGATCGGTGCTTCCATCGTGGGCAGAACGCCTTTGATTGGAACCCCACTGGTTCACGCGATGCTGGGTGGGCCAATCATTGCTGGTGAAACATTATCACGCTTCTTTGCGATCCATGTCTTCATCGTTCCTGGCATGCTGCTCGCTTTTGTGGGCGTGCATTTGCTCATGGTGCTCAAACTGGGGGTGAACGAATGGCCGATGCCAGGCCGTCTCGTCAAGCGCGCTACCTATCTCAAGGAGTACCATGACCTCACGCATAAGGATGGCGTGCCGTTTGTGCCGGATGCCTTCCGCAAAGACTTCGTGTTCTCAGGTCTAATCATTCTTGCCCTGGTGGCGTGCGCGGCTTTTCTCGGGCCGTTTGGTCCCACCGGCCAGCCCGACCCCACGGTCGTGCAAGCGGTGCCCCGCCCCGACTACTTCTTTCTTTGGATTTACGCGGCCCTGGCGCTGTTGCCCCCGAACATGGAGACAATTCTGTTGCTCGTCGGCCCGGTCATTGGCATCGGCTTTTTGATCGCATTGCCGCTCATTTCAGGCACGGGCGAGAAAAGCTGGCGGCGCCGGCCGGTTGCGGTGCTGGCCGTCCTGCTCATTATCATTTCACTGGCGGCGTTGACCCAGCTCGGCACTTACGCCCCTTGGTCCCCAAAAATGGATGCGTGGAGCAGCGCGCCGGTGCCTCCCAAACTGCTCGAAGGCCGCTCAGCCCTGGAACGTCAAGGCGGGCTGGTATTTCAAGCCAAACAATGCCGCAACTGCCACGCCCTTGGCGGAGAGGGCGGCCAGCGGGGCCCTGCCCTCGACAGGGTGGCGACACGGCTCACCGGCGACGAACTGATCCGCCAGGTTCTGCAAGGTCGAGGCAACATGCCCGCGTACGGCAAAAACCTTAGTCCGGCCGAGACGACAGCGCTGGTCGCTTTTCTTAAATCTCTGCATCCGCCCAACCAAAGACCTGCACAGGACGCGTCGCTGGCGAGCGCTGGTGCTGCGTCCCAAGCCACCGCACGCCCTGGAGCACCTTGAGCCATGTCAGCGACCTCGCAAGCAATTCTTAGTTCATGGTCTTTCGACCCGAAGATTGGCTTGGGCGTCGTTGGTTCAGTGGTTTTGTATTTGCGCGGCTGGCTCATTTTGCATCGAACCTCCCGGAGTCGTTTCCCGGTTTGGCGATTATTGGCTTTCCTCGGGGGAGCTGCAGCGCTTTGGCTTGCCATCGCTTCGCCGCTCGACGCGTTTTCAGGCTTCTCGCTTTCCGCCCACATGGTGCAACACGTGTTGCTCCTGTCCGTCGTCCCGCCGATGATCCTGCTCGGCTCGCCGCTTCTCCCGCTGCTGCGTGGGCTGCCAAGGAAATTCGCTCGCGATGGTCTAGGGCCCTTTCTTGTCTGGCCGGCTCTACGCCGTATCGGGAGTTTGATCACAAGTCCAATGATTTGCTGGATCGTGATGGCGGTGACGCTTTGCGCCTGGCACTTGCCCGCGGCGTTTGAACTCGCCCTCCGCTCTCCCGGATGGCACAAGATCGAGCACGCCTGCTTCCTCGGGGCAGCGCTGCTCTTTTGGTGGCCCGTCATTCGCCCTTTCCCCAGCCGCCCGCAGTGGCCGCTCTGGTCAGTGCCGGTCTATCTGCTCGCGGCCGATTTGTTGAACACCGCGCTCTCAGCCATTCTCACCTTTTCCGACCGCGTGCTCTATCCAGCGTATTTGGAAGCGCCCCGGCTGTTCGGAACGACCGCTCTAAGCGACCAGAGCTGTGCGGGCGTGATCATGTGGGTGCCTGGCTCGCTTGTCTTTCTGATCCCTGCCGCTCTCATCGCGATTCAGTATCTCTCCCCGGCTCATTTGCTTGTCCGGCCACTAAGGCCTAACCAGAATTCCAATTTGGGTTCGCGGAGGATTCCTGCCCGGAGCCCGGCGCTTGCGGCCGTTTCTCGTTTTCGGCCATCGGAGCCACGGCCTGCCGTACTGGGAGGCAACCTTGACTTGCTATCTATGCCTGTGGTCGGGCCATTCCTTCGCGCAGGATCTACCCGCCGTTTCATGCAAGCGATGTTGTTCATCATCGCCTTGGCGGTCATTGCTGACGGGCTGTTCGGTCCACAGCTAAGTTCCACGAATCTCGCGGGCGTGCTGCCTTGGACTTATTGGCGCGCATTTGTTGTCGTCGCTCTCTTGGCCGCCGGCAACTTCTTTTGCATGGCCTGCCCGTTTATGCTCTTCCGCGAATTAGGTCGGCGTCTGGGTCTCCGACAACACTCCTGGCCACGGGCCTTGCGTTCCAAATGGTTCGGCATTGCGCTGCTCGTCTTGTTCTTTTGGGGTTATGAAGTTTTCGGCCTCTGGGACAAGCCTATCTGGACGGCTTGGTTAATCATCAACTATTTCCTCGTTGCCTTGGCCGTCGATGCGCTTTTCCACGGCGCGAGCTTCTGTAAGTACGTCTGCCCGATTGGTCAATTCCAGTTTGTTGCCTCCTTGGTTTCGCCCCTGGAAGTCAAAGTTCGCGCGCTTGGCGTTTGTGCCAGTTGCAAGACTCATGATTGTTTCCGCGGAAACGAGCGGCAGCGTGGTTGCGAAATGGGCCTCCACCTGCCGCGCAAATCGGGCAATCTGGATTGCACGTTTTGTCTCGATTGCGTCCGGGCTTGCCCGCACGACAACGTCGGTATTATGCCGGTGGCGCCGGGCATGGACGTGGTCCACGACTGGCAAAGGTCTTCCGTTGGCCGCCTCTCGCGCCGGTTGGACATCGCAGCCTTGGCCTTGGTGTGCGTATTCGCAGCCTTCGCGAATGCTGCCTTCATGACGGCTCCCGTGGTTGCATTCAGCAGTAACCTCGCGGCACGACTCGGTTTGGCCTCCTCCCAGCCAGTGACGATGGCTTTGCTGCTCACCGCTCTGGTTTTCGCTCCAGCGACTCTTGCTTTGTCCGCCGCGTATGTCAGCCGCGCTGCCGGCCAGTTACCGGTTACGATCCGCGAGCTGCTCTGCCGATTTTCTATGGCTTTGGTCCCGCTCGGCGTTGCCATGTGGGCCGGACATTTCCTTTTCCATCTCTTTGCCGCGTGGGGTTCCGCATGGACAACGCTTCGGCGTGCCGCGAACAACGCCGGATGGCATCTGGCAAGGTTGCCAGACCGAGAGATGTCCTCCCCATTGCTCGGTGCTGACGCCATGCACGTCTTGCAAACAGTCCTCCTCGACTCGGGATTGTTGCTGGCGCTTTACCTGGCCTGGCGGATCTGTCTCGTTTATGCTCCGCGAGGGCGCAACGCTTTGCGCTTGTTCGCATCGTGGGCTGGCGTGGCAGCGCTCCTTTATGCCGCGGGGGTCTGGATTACCCTCCAGCCGATGGAAATGCGTGGGCTGGCCAACACAATCTTGCCACCATGAAGAGCTTCCGTTGCGTCCACGTTTTCAGGACCCTTCTCTTGCTGGGGTTGTCCTCGGGAGACGCTCGTGCCGATGGGGGTGCCATCCTCATCCGTGAACCGCGCGGGCCCTTCATGGTTACGATTTTCACCTCGCCCGCACCGGTCCAAGACAGTGCCGTTGACGTGAGCGTTATGGTTGAGAAACGGGATTCGAGCGAGGCGATTCTCGACGCTACCGTGGATTTGCTGTTTCGGCCTCCGGCTTTATCGGTCGTCGGGCTCAGCGGCCAGATGTGTGGCCTGCCCAGAACGGTGCTTCTGGGTCAGGCATCGAAGGACGGCATCACCCAACTCTCTGTCCCCGCGACCCGGCAGCGGGCCTCGAACAAACTCCTTTACGCTGCGCCGATTCAGTTCGACAGAGCCGGCCAGTGGACGTTGGATGCAATCGTCAAATACGGCAAAGACTCGGCAAAGATCTCGTGCAGCATTCCAGTCGGTCCAGCGCCGCGCCGCCTGATGGGCCTCCTTCCTTACCTGATTCTGCCACCTGTGATGGTGGCACTGTTCGCGGTAAATCAGTGGCTCGTACAAACCAGCGGAAGGAAAAAAGATCACTGCCAGACGGGGCCTCGAATTGCCCTGCAGTTCAACCACCTTGTTAACCAACGGCTCCGATTACCATGATCCAACCGTCTGAAAACTCAGTTGCTTTTGGTTCGCCTGGAATCGAGCCGCGTTGGACTTCGAGCGCGAAGGAAGGCGTCGGTACGGCTTGTCATACCAGTTGCCGATTGTGGTTCACGTTGAGTCACGGTATTATCAATGAGATTTACTTCCCGCATGTCGATCAACCCAACACACGTGACTTTCAGTTTCTTATTACTGATGGGGAAAGCTTTTGCCATGAAGAAAAGCGCGACCTCGACTATCTGATCGGGTACTCGGAGAGGGATTGCGTCTTCTACCGCCTTACGAGTTCGGAACGCCAGGGCCGTTACCGGTTGGAAAAACATGTCCTAACAGATCCGCATCGTTCGGTCCTGCTTGTACATACCAAGCTTGAGGTGCTCGATCGGCCTCTGCGCGGCAAGTTGCGCCTTTATGCGTTGCTCTCGCCTCACATCGCTCGTTACGGAGCCGCTAATTCCGGACGGTGCTCTGATATCGGAGCCGCCAGGCTTATCCACGCCCAGCGCGAATCTGTTCACCTGGTCGTGGGCTGCAGCCCGGGTTTTTCTCGACGATCCGTCGGCTACGTTGGCGCCAGCGATGGCTGGCAAGACTTGATGAGCAATTTCAAAATGGATTGGGAGTTCCACGCAGCCGAGCAGGGCAACATCGCACTGACCGGCGAAATCGATCTCCCCAACACTGGCGAATTCACTATCGCCATTGCCTGTGGAGACAGCTACCAGAGCACAGCCGCCGAATTACTCCAATCCCTGGCCGAGCCTTTCGAGGCCCACCGCCAAAGGTATGTGCGCCAGTGGCAGCGCGCCGTCGTCAACCCCCAATTCGACTTCAGCAAAGACACGGCCGATGGCGGCGGGATGTACCGGCTGAGCCGTTGCGTCTTGCTGGCGCACGAGGACAAACTTTTTCAAGGCGCACTCGTCGCGTCCATGAGTATCCCCTGGGGTGAAACTAAAGGAGATAACGACCTCGGTGGTTATCATCTGGTCTGGACCCGGGACTTGGTGCAGAGCGCTACAGCGCTGCTCGCCACGGGCCAAACCGCCACGCCTCTTCGCGCCTTGATCTGGCTGGCGGCGCTCCAGCGCTCGGATGGCAGTTTCCCGCAAAATAGCTGGATCGATGGCACCGCTTATTGGTCTGGTCTGCAGCTCGACGAAGTCGCCGCACCGATCCTGCTGGCCTGGCGCTTGCACCAACACGGCGTGTCGCTGGGCCTGTTCGACCCTCGGCCGTTAATGGTGCGGGCCGCGGCCTACCTGATCCTTCAAGGACCAGTCACCTCGCAGGAAAGGTGGGAGGAGAAGGCCGGTTACTCACCCTCAACTCTTGCCACCGTCATCGCCGCCCTCGTTTGCGGAGCAGAGTGTGGGAAGGAGCATCACCAGGAGTCATCGGCCGACTTCATTTTGACCTATGCGGACTGGTTGGTCGCGCATCTTGAGGAATGGACGGCCACAACCAAGGGCGAACTGGTGGAAGGTTTCCCGCGCCATTACATCAGGATCAATCCCACCGATTCCACCACGCCGGATCCTCACGCCGATCCGAATACGACCATGATCCAAATCGCCAACGGCGGCGGTCTCCATCCCTCGCGGAATGTAGTAGGTGGCGATTTTCTTCACCTTGTGCGGTTCGGCATTCGCAGCGCCAGCGATCCGATCGTGCTCGACTCCATCGAAGTCATTGATCGGGCGATTAAACGCGACCTGCCGCAGGGACCAGGGTGGCGTCGCTACAATCACGATGGATACGGGCAAAAGGACGACGGCAGCGCCTTCGACGGCACAGGCGTGGGCCGTTGCTGGCCTATCTTGACTGGAGAACGTGGTCATTACGAACTCGCGGCTGGACGCGATCCCAAACCGTTCATCGCAGCCATGGAAAAATTCGCCAACCACGGTGGGATGATCAGCGAACAGCTTTGGGATGCTGACGACTTGCCGGATGGCAGTATGAAGCGAGGATACCCGACCGGCGCGGCCATGCCGCTGTGCTGGTCGCACGCCGAATACGTTTCCCTGGTGCGCAGCCGTCACGATGGAGTGTGCTTTGATCGTGTTGAGCCCGCCTTCCAACGATATGTGGCAAACCCAGTAAAGAGCCATCACGAAATCTGGAGTCTTCGCCATCCCTTGCGCCACGTCTCGCGCGGAAAGATCTTGCGCATCATTCTCGGTAACGAGGCAACGATCATTTGGTCAACCGATGCCTGGGCGCAGACCAACAAGTCGGATACCAGACATGAGAGCGAACTCAACCTCTGGTTTGTGGATTTTCCGACCAAAGATTGGGCGGCCGGCACGGTCGTTACATTCACTTGTTTTTGGGCGCGCAGTCAGCGATGGCAGGGTCACAATTGGCAGGTGAGCGTTTTATGACATCGCATCAAATTGGTCGACCCGCGGGCCTAACTCGATGAAAACCTTCAAAATATGAAAGCGACACAACTACTGCACAACCTCGGCCAGAGCCTGTGGCTCGACAACATCACCCGCGATCTGCTGAAAAATGGCACGCTCAGACGCTACATTGATGAACTGTCCGTGACCGGGCTAACCTCGAATCCAACCATTTTTGATCATGCCATCAAAAACAGCAGTGCCTACGACAGCGCGATTCTCGACGGATTAGCCGCGGGGAAATCCGGCGAGGACCTCTTTTTTGATCTCGCGATTGCTGACATTACGGGGGCCGCGGACCTATTTCGGCCCACCTACGACCGGACGAACGGGGTGGACGGTTGGGTGTCGCTGGAAGTGTCACCACTCCTGGCGCATGACACCGCCAGCACTCTGGCAGAAGCCGGTGAACTTTTTTCCCGCGCCAGACGCTCCAACTTGTTCATCAAAATCCCTGGTACCAAGGAAGGGCTGCCCGCGATCGAGGAGGCCATCTTTTCCGGCATCCCCATCAACGTAACCCTCTTGTTTTCGCGGGAGCAATTTTTGGCTGCAGCCCAAGCCTACTTGCGCGGCATCGAACGGCGCATTGCCGCCGGACTCAATCCGAAGGTCAGTTCCGTTGCGTCGGTGTTCGTCAGCCGGTGGGATGCGGCGGTGGCAGGCAAAACTCCGGTGGAGTTGAACAATCAGCTCGGCATCGCCATCGCCCGCCGAACGTACAAGGCCTACCAAGGCCTGCTCGGCTCGCCGCGCTGGCAACGCATATTCAACGAAGGCGCCCTCGCTCAGCGGCTTCTCTGGGCCAGCACGGGAACCAAGGACCCCAGGGCATCCGATACACTTTACATCAAAAGCCTCGCCGCGCCGTTCACAGTGAACACGATGCCCGAGCAGACTTTGAACGCCTTCGCCGATCACGGTGAGGTTGGCGAGAGCATGCCGGCGGATGGCGGCGATTGTGAAGCAGTCTTGTCCGAGTTCGCCAGAGCTGGGGTCAGGGTGGATGGCCTGGCTGCCCAGCTCCAGGATGAGGGCGCAAAGTCGTTCGTAAAATCCTGGAACGAACTACTGGCGGTAATTCAGTCCAAGAGCGCCGCGCTCCAGCAGGCCGCCTAGCATTCTGGAGGATTATGAACGTTTTGGTTGTTGATGTGGGCGGAACCCACGTGAAGGTCCTGGCCACCGGCCAGGACAGCGAACGGGAATTTACTTCGGGGCCAACCCTGACGCCAAAACGGATGGTGTCCAAGATCCGCCGACTCGTGGCCGACTGGGAGTATGACGTCGTCTCCGTCGGTTATCCGGGCCCGGTTTTACGAGGACGGCCTTTGGCCGAACCGTGGAACCTGGGCAAAGGCTGGGTTGGTTTCAACTTCGAAACTGCCTTCAAGCGACCAGTCAAAGTGGTGAACGACGCCGCCATGCAGGCTCTGGGAAGCTATAAGGGCGGCAAAATGCTCTTTCTGGGTCTCGGCACGGGTCTTGGCTCTGCGGTGATCGTGAACGGCGTTGTTGAGCCGATGGAGTTAGGACACCTGCCTTACAAGAAGGCCACCTTCGAGGACTACGTTGGCGTGCGGGGACTGGAGAGGTATGGCAAGAAAAAGTGGCGGCATTACGTGGCCGACGTCGTGCAACGTCTGGTTGGCGCCCTTGAACCCGAAGACATCGTCCTGGGCGGAGGCAACATCCACAAGTTGAAGAAACTGCCGGCTGGCTCCCGCGCGGGCGATAACAGTAACGCATTTCTCGGAGGCTTTCGCCTCTGGCAAGAAACAAGCCCCCGCAAAACTTTCCCGCGCCTTTGTACCAGCGTAGGAACCCGATTCAACCCCACGAAGGAACGAAGTCGGAAACGGGCATGAAAGCAGCAGAGATCACGACCATGCCCAGCCAATCCTTGAACCAGACTGTAGTCAAACTGGCCCCTTCGGTCCTCGCAGCCGACTTCACCCGATTGGGCGAGCAGGTGGCCGAGGCTGAGCGGTGCGGGGCCGATCGCATCCATGTCGATGTCATGGATGGCCATTTTGTGCCGAACATTTCCCTCGGGGCGGTCGTCGTCGAAGCCCTGCGGAAGGTGACGCGGTTGCCACTGGAAACCCACATGATGGTTTTCAACCCCGACCTGTTCCTCGACGAGTTCTGCGCGGCGGGTTCGGATTCCTTTCTGGTGCACTGGGAAGGCAATCCCAATCTGCACCGCACCGTGCAGCGCATCAAAGCGGCAGGCAAGGGCGCCGGGGTGGTTATTAACCCGGCCACGACCGCCGCCATGATCGAGGAGATTCTTCTCGACGTTGACCAGGTGCTCGTCATGACGGTCAACCCTGGCTTCGGCCACCAGCATTTCCTCCACTCGACCCTCGCCAAAATTCGGCGGGTGCGCCAGATGATCGAGCAGATCAAGCCCGCGTGTGACTTGGAAGTGGATGGGGGGATTGACCCGCAGACAGCTCCCTTGGCCTTGGCCGCCGGGGCCAACGTCCTGGTCGCTGGCACCTCGATTTTTGCAGACAGCCAAGGAGTAACCGCAGCCATGAGGAACTTACACACCGCGGCGAACAAGGCAGTGAATCAAAGAAAGGAATAGGAGAAGTCGATTATGCAACCGAAGAAAACAATGCAACTCGGAATGATTGGGCTGGGCCGGATGGGCGCTAACATGGTGCGCCGGCTCCTTCAGCATGGACATCAATGTGTGGTTTTCGACCGTTCGGCAGATGCGGTAAAGGACCTGGTCAAAGAGAAGGCCGTCGGGGCCTCCTCGCTGGCCGATTTCGTCAAAAAACTCAACCAGCCGCGAGCTGTCTGGCTCATGGTCCCGGCCGCGGTGGTGGACCAGTCGATCACCGACTTGTTACCCCTGCTCGAGGGCGGCGACATCCTCATCGACGGAGGCAATTCCTACTACGTGGACGACATCCGGCGCGCGAAGGAATTGGCCTCCAAAAAAATTCATTATGTGGACGTGGGCACCAGCGGCGGCGTTTGGGGATTGGAGCGCGGTTATTGCATGATGATTGGCGGCGAACAGGACGTGGTTCAAAGTCTCGATCCCATTTTCGCCACACTCGCGCCCGGCATCGGCAATATTCCGCGCACTCCGGGCCGCGAGAAACTTGGCGGTACTGCCGAACAAGGTTACCTGCACTGCGGCCCGAACGGAGCCGGCCATTTCGTCAAAATGGTCCACAACGGCATCGAATACGGGATCATGGCCGCCTATGCCGAAGGCTTGGGGGTTTTGAAAGCCGCTAACGCGGGCACACGCCAAAGTGAATCCGACGCGGAGACGACACCGCTGCGCGACCCAGACCACTATCAATTCGAGCTTAACCTGGCCGACATCTCCGAAGTCTGGCGGCGCGGTAGTGTCATCGCCTCGTGGCTGTTGGACCTTACCGCGAACGCCCTGACCGCAGACGCAAAGCTCACGAAATTTGCCGGCCGGGTCTCCGATTCCGGTGAAGGCCGTTGGACGATCAAAGCCGCCATTGATGAAGGCGTCCCCGTGCCGGTGTTGACGACCGCCCTCTACGAACGCTTCGCGTCACGGGGTGAGGCCGATTACCAGGACAAGCTGCTTTCCGCGATGCGCTTTGGTTTCGGCGGGCACCTGGAGAAAACGGCTTAAGGCTATGAACAACAACTCAACTCATTCGGACACGTTGGTTTTTTTTGGAGCCACCGGCGACCTGGCCTTTAAGAAAATCTTCCCGGCGCTCCAGGCGATGGTAAAACGCGGCACCCTTAACGTGCCCGTTATCGGTGTCGCCAGGGGAGGCTGGAACCTCGACCGCCTCAAAGCCCGGGCCAAAGACAGCCTGGAGGCGCACGGGGGCGTGGATCCCCAGGCGTTTGATAAATTGTGCGGTTTGCTGAAATACGTTGGCGGTGACTACAGCGATCCGGCGACCTTTCAAGCCCTTTGTCGGCAGCTCGGTTCCGCCCAACTCCCGGCTTATTACCTCGCCATTCCACCGACCGCATTCGGTCCCATCGTGGAGCAACTCTCTCGGACCGGCTGTACGCGAGAGGCGCGGGTCATCATCGAAAAGCCGTTCGGTCGCGACCTGCCCTCAGCGCGGGCTCTTAATCAAATCCTGCTCCAAACTTTTGACGAGAAGACGATCTTTCGCATCGACCACTACCTGGGAAAACAACCCGTCCACAGCATGCTCTTCTTCCGCTTTGCCAATGCTGTGCTCGAGCCGTTTTGGAATCGCACTCACATCGAGAGCGTGCAGATTACCATGGCGGAGGATTTTGGGGTTCAGGGACGGGGCGCCTTTTACGAGCAGGTTGGCACCGTTCGTGACGTGGTGCAGAATCACCTCTTCCAGGTGCTGGCCAATCTGGCGATGGAACCGCCCATCCGCACGGACAGCGAGTCCATCCGCGACGAAAAAGCGAAGGTTCTAAAGGCCATATCCCAGCTCGATTCAAAGAACCTCGTGCGCGGCCAGTTTAAGGGCTACCGTAACGAGGCTGGCGTGGCGCCTGATTCCAAGGTCGAGACGTTCGCGGCACTCAAACTCTACATTGACTCCTGGCGCTGGCGTGGCGTTCCTTTTTACGTCCGCGCTGGCAAATGCCTCGCCGTGACTTGCACCGAAATCCTGGTGCGATTACGCCAACCTCCCACCATGTACAAGCACTATGACCTGACCTCGAACTACGTCCGCCTGCGGATCAGCCCGGATGTCGTGCTGGCGTTCGGCTGTAATGTCGCTTCTGCCGTGGAAGAATCGCAAAGCCTCTTATCGGAATTGCTGGCCAGCCGCCAGCCTTGTGCCAAGGAGATGGACGCTTATGAACGGGTGCTGACCGACGCGATGGCGGGGGACGCAACACTGTTCGCCCGCGAGGACTATGTGGAAGAGGCCTGGCGAATTGTTGACCCGGCGCTCCAGGCGGGCACGCCGGTTTACGAGTATGAGCCAAAGACCTGGGGGCCGGCGGAGGTTGAGCGCGTTACTCCGCCGGGCGGTTGGCAGAATCCGCGCCTGACCAACGACCAAGCAAATGAAGCCGAACTCTTGCTCGTGAAAGGATGAAGCTTATGCCCATGACTGACAACAATTCGGTTCAATTGGCGATCAATACCATCCGCACGCTCTCAATGGATGCGGTTCAAGCCGCCAAATCCGGCCATCCCGGCACGCCGATGGCACTCGCGCCCCTGGTTTATACGATCTGGAATCGTGTCCTCCGGTTCGACCCGCAGGATCCCATCTGGCCAAACCGCGACCGGTTTGTCCTGTCGAATGGTCATGCTTCAATGCTGCTCTGGTCCATCCTTCACCTCACCAAGGTCCAAGCAGTGAACGCCGACTATGAGAAACTCGGGCAGCCTTCGGTCACGCTCGATGACATCCGCCGTTTTCGCCAACTGAACAGCAAAGCGCCAGGTCACCCTGAGTATCACTGGGTGTCAGGGGTTGAAACCACCACCGGCCCGCTCGGCCAGGGCGTCGCCACCAGCGTGGGCATGGCCATCGCGCAAAAATGGCTCGCCTCCCGTTACAACAAACCCGGCTTCGAGCTCTTCAACCACAACATTTACGCGGTGTGCGGCGATGGTTGCATGATGGAAGGCATCGCCTCCGAAGCCGCCTCGCTGGCCGGTCATCTGGGCCTCGACAATCTTTGCTGGGTCTGGGACAATAATCACATCACCATCGAGGGGGACACTAAAATCACTTTCACGGAGGATGTGGCTGCACGGTTCCTCGCTTATGATTGGAACGTTCTACGCGTCGGCGATGCCAACGACATTGACCGCATCGAACACGCGCTCGCAATTTTCCGCCAGACGAAAGGACGGCCCACTTTCATCGTCCTGGACAGCCACATCGGCTACGGCTCGCCGCACAAACAGGACACCGCCGAAGCGCACGGCGAACCGCTTGGCGACGAGGAAATCCGCCTCACCAAGCGCAGCTATGGCTGGCCTGAGGATGGCAAGTTCTTCGTGCCCCAAGGAGTTTACGAACACTTCCAAGCCGGTATCGGCAAGCGCGGTGAAGAGGCCCGCCAACAATGGACGCAACTATTCGATGCCTATCGCAAATCCTTTCCCGGCCTGGCAACCGAGATTGACCAGATCCAGCGAAGGGAACTCCCGGCGGGCTGGGATCGTAACCTGCCGGTCTTCCCCGCCGACTCGAAGGGTTTGGCAGGACGCGATGCCTCAGGCAAGACTCTGAATGTTCTAGCGCAGAACGTCCCCTGGTTCCTCGGCGGTTCCGCCGATCTCGCTCCGTCGAACAAGACTAGCCTGAGTTTCGAAGGCGCGGGTCAGCTCCAGCCCGCCAGCCCAGGCGGTAAAAACCTCCATTTCGGCATTCGTGAACATGCCATGGGCGCTATCGTCAACGGGATGTCCCTCTCCAAGCTGCGCCCATTCGGCGCGACCTTTTTTATATTCAGTGATTACGCGCGCCCCGCGATTCGTCTCTCCGCCTTAATGGAGCTGCCCACTCTCCTTGTGTTCACCCACGACGCCATGGGCGACGGGGAAGACGGCCCCACCCATCAACCGATCGAGCACCTGGCCTCCTTGCGCGCCATCCCCGGACTCGTCACGTTGCGACCTGGCGACGCCAACGAAGTGGTCGAGGCATACCGATACGTGGTGCAACTGCGCCATAAGCCGACCGCGTTGGTCTTGTCGCGCCAACCTCTCCCGACGTTGGACCGGAGCAAATACGCTCCTGCATCCGGCGTTTCACACGGTGCTTACGTCTTGGCCGATGCCCCGGGTAACAGTCCCGACCTGATCCTCATCGCGTCCGGCAGCGAGCTAAGTGTCGCCGTCGAGGCGCACGCGCGTTTGCTCGCTGAAGGCTTCCGCTCCCGTGTGGTTTCCATGCCCTCCTGGGACATCTTCGAGCACCAGACCGAGGACTACCGCGATTCCGTCTTGCCCTCAAATGTGACGGCGAGGATCGCGATCGAGCAAGCCTCAACGTTCGGTTGGGAACGATATGTTGGCGCGACTGGCCGAGTCATCGGAATGCATACCTTCGGCGCCTCCGCGCCGCTTAAGGAACTCCAAAAGAAATTCGGCTTCGAACCAGACGCTGTCGTCACCATCGCGAAGGAATTATTGACCGCCGTCGGCGTTGCCGAAGGTGCGCGCCTGCCTGGCCCTAGCTCAGCGAAGGCAGGCCACTCCGTGCGCGCCGCTCCCGCCGATCCGTCGCTGATTCCTAAAGGAACGATAGCCGCTAAGAACCAGCTCTAGCAAGAGGAGATCACCCGCACCCGTGCCGACTTAGCCAAGGCCGATGACCCAGCCTAGCGGGAGTTTGGTCATTTGCGTTTGTGGAGCATGACTTTATTATTGTCAGGATCGAGGACAAAAGCGAAACGGCAAACAGGGGTGTCGGTGGGCTCCATGGCGACTTTGACGCCACGGGATTTGAGGCGCGCGATCTCGGCGTCGAGATTATCGACTTCGAAAGCAATGCAGGTGCCGTCGGAGACGGGCTTCCAGACGTCGCCGAAGCAGCCCAGGCCGAAAGTGACGTCGCCGATGGTGTATTCAACCCACATGCCGCCGGCGGATTCCATTGTGCATTTGAGGCCGAGGTCGCCTTCGTAGAAGGCGCGGGCGCGTTTCATGTCGGTGACCGGAGAACCAGTGAAAGAAATTTCAGTGATCATAGTGTGAGTCGGATAAAGTCATACTATTGTTGCGGCGATTTTCGGCGGATCATATTCAGAAAGAATTGCGAAGGCAAAGCGTTCTTTTCGAGGCTCCTGGCTGTTACGGTGGGGTTGGAGATGGCGGCCCGTCGGGAGGTGACGCGTGTTCGCTGGCACGACTACCGTGGGCACCGTGTTCAACCGGCAAGCTGATCTCCTCCAGAAACTCGACCCGGATGCTAACCTCGGACTGGACGCCGGTTGTCGAAGCTCGCTCGGCGGCGCTGCTGCGCCGCGCGATCACCGATCGCCGGTAATTGGCTTCACTTCGCTACGGCACGCCAAGACGCTCAACCTCCGGACTACTGTCTGGCAACACGTCCGGTTGCGGGCAATGAGGCAGACCGTTCCCAACCGGCTAGCACCAGTGACCTTGGGTTGGTCTAAGAGACTGTGCGGGTGCGGGTCATATATAAAGAGAGTTGCGGTCATGAACCCTTCTCGGCTAAGAATCTGCCCACGGGAGTATTCGGCCGCAACCTCCGTCCAATGAAGACGATTAACGGATAGGCTCTTATGGTCCACATCTCATCGGTGCAGCGGGCCGGGCGCGCGGCATTCGGAACTCCTCGGCCTGGCGGAGACCTCTGCCTTGCGCTACGAGAATTCCCGGTCCACGCGGCGGTCTGGATGGGGCTTACCTCTATTCTGTTGGCCAGCCAGGCGTCGTTCGGCGCCGTCCCATCCACTGCTCTGGACACCAACACGCCGGTTGCCCGCGCGCTGCAAAAGGCCGGCGAGCTCTTCAAAGAGCAGGATTGGGCGGAGGCGCGCGCGGCTTACGATACCGCCCGCGAACTGGAACACGATTGGGCCTCGCCGCCGGTGCGGTTGGCGGTCGAAGGAGCCGTGGCCTCTTCGTTGAAGTTGTCGCTTTGGGATGATGCGCTGTCCCGTGCGCAGGAGTTCGTGACGAAAACCAGGGGGAAGTTCGAGGAAGCTGTGGGCGAGCGCTTCCTCGCGGGGCTTTACCTGACAGTGCCGCACTACGGGACCAAGCGCGGGACGACCTTCCTGCGGGGGCAATGGACGCAGGGCGTCCAGGCCTATTCGTGGCGGAAAGATTCCAGGGAAGCCGTCCAGCACTACGAGCGGGCGCGCGAACTCCTGCTCAAGCTTCCAACCAAGACTCCTGAGCTCAAGGAGAGGGTCAATGCCGAGCGCATCGGGCTCGATTTCGATCTGGCCACCGCGCTGTCGAGCGATAGCGGCTATGGCTACCGTTACGCCCGCTGGAGCCGGCCTTTCTGGTGGTGGTGGGGTGAGGGTTTGGAAGCGGAAGAGGATTCCCAGGCGGTGGAGGAAGCGGATTACGAGGAGCCTCGCTGGGGCTGGGGCGGCTGGAATGAAGACCAAGCGCCGCCCACCGGCATCCCGCTGGGGCCCGATGGCCGGCTTCAGTTCATCCAGGCGCCCAAAGAGTACTCCTCCAACCTGGGCGGCGGCCAAAAAATCCGCTTTCTGCTCCAGGAAGTTCAACACCTGGACGCCTCGACGAACCTGACCGACGCTGCGCGCGCGCTCTTCCGGTGGGCCATGATCGCCCGCACGTTGTACGGTCCAGATTCGACGAGCAGCTACAGCAGCGCGCAGGTCCGTTACGACCGCTTCGGCCAGCCGCTGCCCGCACGGCCGGATCCTGATGAGCCGAAGAAGAAAATCTGGGAACTGGCGGACGACGAGGCCATCACGCTGGTGGGCGGCAAGTTGCGGCTGGTTACGCTGCCGGTGTCCGAAAGCCCGGTGGCGTTGTTGCTTGAATTGGAAAAGAATTACCCGCGTAGCGAACTCAGACCCGAAGCGCGATACGCGCGCGCGCTTTACCTTCAGACGCGCCAGCAGTTCCCGGAAGCGGTCAAAGAGTACGAGGCCTTCGTCGAAGCCTACCCGAACCACAAGCGCGTCGCCGACGCCCGCGAACAGCTCCGGCGCATCGCCCAGCCTGACATCATTCTAGATCGAAGCGGCGTCTATCTGCCCGACGCCCGGCCCAAGCTCTCTCTCAACTATCGCAACGCCGACACAGTCGAGTTCAAAGCGTTCAAGTTCGACCTGGTGAGATACGTCCAGGACAGCCTGGAAATCACGCCGACCAACGGTTGGTGGGAGTACCGCAACTTCCAGTATTACTTTTTCCAGGACAATCGCTGGAAGAAGTATCTCGGCGCCGAAGCGCAGCGCTGGAACGAGAACGTCCCGCGGCCGCCCGGCAACCGCGTCGCCGAGGGCAGCACGGCCGCACCGCTCCCCGAGCCGGGCGCGTACCTGGTCGAGGCGGCCGTGCCGGGCAAAGCAGAGCCGTCGCGGGTGCTGGTGCTGGTGACTGACCTAGCCCTGGTGCAGAAAAACGTGCCCGGCAAAGGCATGCTCTATGTGTGCGATGCTCGCACCGGCCAGCCGTTGCCCGAGAAGTCAGTTCGCTTTTACGAGCATTGGCAGGTTTACAACCAGAAGAACCAAAGAAACGACCTTTTCTGGGACTCGGCCACGGCCACAACCGACACCAACGGCCTCATATTCTTCGCGCGGAAACACTCGGAGCAAGGTTCGTCCGTGGATGCCGTCGTCACTGGGGAACAGGGGCGCATGGCGTTCTCGTTTTTCCAGAACTGGAACGAAGCGGCCTACACGCAAGGGGATTATTGGGAGAATGGCCCGCGCTACTACGTCGTCACCGACCGGCCGGTCTATCGTCCAGGCGCGACGGTGCAGTTCCGGGTGTGGGTGCGCAGCCTGCAGGAGCGGCGCTATGTCGCGCCCCGCGCCGACGAAGAATTGCGCGTCGAGATTTACGACGCGAAGAACACACCGGTGAAAACCCTTTCGCTTAAGGCGGACGAATTCGGCGGCGCCAGCGGCGAATACACCTTGGGAGAAGAGCCGCCATTGGGTGTTTGGTATTTGAACGTCAATGGCTACCGGCCCGACGCCCACCATTGCGCTGGCGCTCTTTTCCGGGTCGAGGAATACAAGAAACCCGAGTTCGAAGTCAGCGTGAAGCCCGCAAAATCGCTCGCTCGTCTCGGCGAAAAGATCCTGGCGAAAATCGAGGCGCACTATTACTTCGGCGCTCCCGTGGCAAACGCGACGGTGGCCTATAAGGTCTTTCGCGAGGATTACCAACACGTCTATCTCGGTCCCGGCGAATACGACTGGCTTTACGGCCAGGGTTATGGCCGTTACGGCTACGCCTACCCCTGGTTCGCGTGGTGGCCCCGCTGGGGCGGGTTTCTCTGCTGGGAGGGTTCGTGGCCCTGGCCATACTACGGCCGGAGTTGGTGGTTCCCGTGGGGCTACTACGGCGAGGAGGCGGACCAGTGGCGAAACCGATATGAAAGCGGCACCCGCAAGGCCCTGCGCGAACTCGTCGCCAAAGGCGAGGGTAAGCTTGCCGCAGACGGCACCTTCGCACTCGAAATCGATACCGCCCGCGCCAAAGCCCAACAAGGCGACCGCGACCATCGCTACACCGTCGAGGCCGAAGTGCGCGATGAGAGCCGCCGCACCATCGAGGGCCATGGCAGCGTGTTGGCCACACGACAAGAGTTCTACACCTTTGTCGAGACCGACGGCGGTTGGTATCAGCCCAAGAACGAAGCGTTCGTCGAGGTTCGCACGCTCAAGCCGGATAACCAGCCCGTCGCCACAGCCGGCGAAGTCGTCGTGAAACGCGTCAGCTACGGTGGCGCGGACAACCGTATCCCCGAGGAAACCGTGGTCAAGCGCTGGGACGCCGAAACCGACCTGCAAGGCCGGCTCTCATTCCGTTACCCGATCCCCTCCGAAGGCCAGTATCGCATCACGTTCGTTACGCACGATTCGGCCAAGGAAGAGGTGCAGGGCAATTTGGTCTTTTGGGTCAACGGTCCCAAATTCGATGGCCGGGTCTATCGCTTCAACGACCTCGAAATCATCGCCGACAAGCGGACTTACAAGCTCGGCGACACTGCCCACCTGCTTATCAACACCGCCGAAGGCGACTCGCGCCTCCTCTTTGCCGACCAGGTCAGCCGGGGCGTGCTGCTCAACTGGCGTTTTCTTGATTTGCCATCCCACAGCACGGTGATCGACCTGCCCATCGAGGCGAAGCACGTGCCGAACTTCTTCGTCGAGGCCACCCTGGTGCGCAATGGCCGCGTCCACACCGAAGCGCGCGAGTTGTTTGTGCCGCCCGTGCAAGGCTTGCTCAACCTCGATTTGCAGACGGACAAACCGGTCTATCAGCCCGGACAAACCGGCAAGGTTTCGGTCACTGTGACGGACCTGAGCGGCAAACCAGTGCGGGGCGAGGTCGCGCTCACGGCGTACGACAAAGCCGTGACGTATATCCAGGACGAATTCGGTCCCAGCCCGCGGGTGTTTTACTATGGACAAAGGCGCTTTCATACTCCTTACGTGAGTTTCTCGGCTGACCAGACCTTCGGCGCCTGGGGCAGCTTCGAACGGCCCGAGTGGTACGTGAGCCAGGGCGGCGAGCCCGAAGGCTGGCGCGGTTCTTGGCCACTCGAAGAATCCGGGCTGAGCCTCAGCCTTTTTGGCGACATCAGTGGCGTGAGCGGTGGCGGCGGGGCGGGTGGCGGCTTCTACGGTGCCAACCGCTTCATCACTGCGGTTGGGGGTGTGGGATCGTTGGCGTCGCCAATGTCGGCCGTAAGCAGAGAGATGTCGCGGGACACGAAAACGTTGGGTTTCGACCGTGCCGACCTGATGGACGCGGTCAAAGCTAAGGATAATCGTCCCGGCACCTCCGCCTTGATCGAACCCGAAGTGCGCGTGAATTTCGCCGACACGGCGCTGTGGTTGCCCGCCCTCACGCTGGACGACAACGGCAAAGCCGAAACCGAAATCCACTTCCCTCAATCCCTCACCACCTGGCGCTTGCACGGCTATGCCCTCACAAAATCGACCCAGGTCGGGGATGCCACCAACGAAGTCACTACCACGAAAGACCTCCTGGTCCGCCTCGAAGCCCCGCGCTTCTTGGTCGAGCGCGACGAAGTCGTTCTCTCGGTCAACGTCCACAACTACCTCTCGAGGACGAAAACCGTCCGCGCCGAATTAATACTGCCTTCCGACCTTTTCGCTTCCCTTTCCCCAACGGATGGGGAAAGGGTCGGAAGCAGAGCCCCTTCGACATCTGACCCCCGAGACCCATCCTCGCCCCCCGAGATCCACCTCTTCGCCACCGCCACCGTGAACCTCAACGGCGAACACCGCTTCGACTGGCCCGTGCGAGTGAAACAATCCGGCTTCGCCCAGGTTACCGCAAAAGCATTCACCGACGAGGGGAGCGACGGCATGCGCCTCGCCTTCCCAGTGCTCCTCCACGGCATTAACAAGACCATCGCCCAGAGCGGCTCCTATCGGGTCGCGCAAGAAGGAGAGCGGACGCTCGAACTCGATCTGCCGCGCGAAATCGATCCCGAACAAACCCGCCTGGAAGTCACTCTGTCGCCCAGCCTCGCCGGCGTCATGCTCGACGCGCTCCCGTACTTAGCCGGCTATCCCTACGGCTGCGTGGAACAAACCATGAGCCGTTTCTATCCCAGCGTGCTCGTGAAGGACACACTGAAAAAGATGGGCACCGATCTCGAAACCATCGCCAAACAGCGCAAACAGATGAACCCCGGCGACCTCACCAACCGCTTCGGCCGCTGGCAATCGCCCGTATTTGACTCGGCCGAGCTCGACCGCATGGTGCGCGCCGGCCTCGACCGCATCTATTTCCTCCAACGCAACGACGGCGGCTGGGGCTGGTGGCGGGAGGACGATTCTTCGCCCTACCAAACCGCTTACGTATTGCAAGGCCTGCGGGCAGCACGCGATGCCGGTGTGAACGTCGATGGCGGCGTGTTCGAGCGTGCGCTCAATTATCTCCAGAACAGCACCGAAAAGGAACTGGCCAAACCCAAAGACCAGCAACAAATTGGCGCGCTGCAAACCCAGGCCTACCTCGCCTGCATCCTCTCCCAGGAACACCGCCTCAACACCGACGAGCTCAGAAAATGGTTTGCCGCGCTCTTCGAGCAACGCGGCGAGTTGAACAATTACGGGCGCGCGCTGCTGGCTCTGGCGTTGCACAGCGAAAACCGACCCGACGACGCCAAAACCGTCCTGCGCAATATGCTCCAGTTCGTCGAGCGCGACGATTCTAACGAAACGGCTTGGGTGCGCACACCCCAGAACTGCTGGTGGTTCTGGTGGAACAACGACATCGAAGCCAATGCCTGGGCGCTCAAGGCGCTCGTCACCATCGAGCCGCAGAACGACCTGGCGCCACGCCTGGTCAAGTGGCTGCTCAATAACCGCCGCAACGGGTACTATTGGCGCAGCACTCGTGACACCGCGCTCGTCATCGCCGCCATGACCGACTTCATGCGTGCGAGCGGCGAGGCCACGCCCGATTACTCGTTCGTCGTCAGCGTCGATGGCCGCCCGATGAAAGAGGTCAAGCTCACGAAAGAGAACTTTTTCACCTTCGACAACCAGCTCCTGCTCCAGGGCCTCCAGCTCAAGCCCGGCGCCCACAAGATCACGCTCACCAAACAGGGAAAAGGCGCCCTGTACTACTCGGCCTACCTGAGCTACTTCACCAAAGAGGAGGACGTCAAAGGCGCTGGCAACGAAATCTTCGTCGAACGCCAGTACTTCAAGCTCGTGGCCAAACTCGAGGAGGTCGTAAAACCGAAGTTGGGGCGGGCGTTTCTCGGCGCCGGCCACCCCGCCGGCGAAGCCAAACCCGCCAGCGGGACCGGTCGGGTCGAGCTGAGAGATACCTATAGGCGGATTCCGTTGAAAACTGGCGATGCCGTCGCCAGCGGCGACAAGATCGAAGTCGTCCTGAAGCTCACTGCCAAGAACACCTATGATTATCTCGCCTTCGAGGACATGAAACCCGCCGGGTGCGAGCCGATGGAACTGCGAAGCGGCGGGCGTTGGGCCGGCGGCCTCTGTGCAAACCTGGAGTTGCGCGACGAAAAAGTCGTTTTCTTCATCGGCCTGCTGGAGCAAGGCCAGCACGTCCTGCGCTACAAGCTCCGCGCCGAAACCCCTGGCCGTTTTCACGCGCTCCCCGCCAAAGGCTTCGCGATGTACGCCCCCGAGGTCAAAGCGACCAGCGACGAAATGCGGCTACGCATCAGGGAGTAGCATCACGCGCTGATGGCGTTGTGCCCGGCGCCGGGGACCAAGGCAGTGCGGCACTCACGAGCAATGGGATGGTGGTGGTGTGGGGAGTTGAGAACCCTCCTCCGCCTGGCCTAAACAACGTGATCGCCCCCCAACGCCCCCCCACCTGGGGTCATAGCTTTGGGCTATCAGTGCGAGGCAAAAAAGGTATTGGCCGGCTTCATCGTCGAGAGAGAATTTGCCTCCGGCGTTGGTTTAGCCAACGCAGATCACCGATAGCACTCAGCCATAATGAACGAGCAACAGAAAGATACGCCGATTCCGAGGCACCTCATTTGCTCTGACGACGTTCCCGTGACGGACTCGTCCACACAGCGGTGTCGTGGTACCACCACCAAAGCAGCAACGGCCGCAGTGAGAATTGATGCAACGACGGTTGCCTTTCCTAGCCGAGCCGCCGCGACGTTCGTTCGCGATGTTAGGCTGGGCGTCGCCGCGTATTTCGAGACCAAACGATGCTCGCCGAAGGGCAATTGGTGCATGTGGTTAAAGACGCTTCTCCTATTCGGCGTGGTTATCGGGTCATACGCCGCCATCATGTCGAATCGATTTACCCCGCTCGCGATGCTCGGCCTTTCCGTCCTGCTGGGCATCGGCATCGCGGGCGTTGGGTTCAGCGTGTCGCACGATGCCTTGCACGGCGCCTATTCTGACAACCCCGCCGTCAACTACGTGCTCGGCCTCAGCTTCGACCTTCTTGGCGCCAACAGTTACATTTGGAAGATCACCCATAACATCATCCACCACACCTACACCAACATCGACGGGGTGGACGAGGACATCGACCTCTCCCCCTTCGTGCGGCTCTCCCCCGGCACACCGCCCCGCCGTCGCTATCGCTATCAACATTTCTACGCTTTCATCGCCTACGGCCTGGCCATGCTGTTTTGGGTTTTCGTCAAGGATTACAGGTACTTTGTCCGCCGGGACCTCGGCCCCTATCGAAACCGGAGCAATCCGCCGGGGGAGGTGGCGATGTTGGCAGTGACCAAACTCCTGCATTATGGCTGGACGATTGTGCTGCCGCTCATCGTGCTCCGCATCCATTGGTGGCAGTTCCTAATCGGCTACCTTGCCATGACTCTCACTGCGGGGGGCATCCTCGGCCTGATCTTCCAACTCGCCCACGTTGTTGAAGGAACCGACTACCCGCTGCCCGATGCCCAGGGTGCCATGGAACATGTCTGGCTCGTCCACCAGATGATGACAACCTCCAATTTCGCCCCGCGCAACCGTGTCCTCTCTTGGTACGTCGGCGGGCTGAACTATCAAATCGAGCACCATCTCTTCCCCAAGGTGTGCAGCGTTCATTATCCCGCCATCAGCCGGGTGGTGCGCCAGGCTGCCGCCGCTCACCAGGTGCCTTACCATGAGCAGCCGACCTTGCTGCGGGCGATCGGCTCGCACTATCGGATGCTCAAGCATTTTGGCCGAGATGATGGTTCCGAAAAGATTCTGCGGGACAAGGTGCAACCGCCTACACGCTCGGACAGGAGAGACCAATCAAGTTCCAAATCGGCAAAACGCGCTCAGGAGAATTCACGGTGGATTGACTTTTAATTCGCCAATCTTATGGAGCGCCGAGTGACACGACCACACGATAGAACCGTTGCGTGTTAGTGATGGTGTCTGAAATAGACACGATAGAATTGCTGGCGGTAATGGGATTTCCCCAATTGGTCCAGTTCGCCGCACGCAAATCGGTGGAATATTGAACCTGGTAAACCTGCCCGGACACTGCCGACCAGTTGAAGCTGAACGAACTCCCTTCAACGCTGGGCATGAGAAGTTCCAGTGCAACGGGAACATAAGCCCTCACGCCGCTGACGTACATGGAGTACGGGATGTTTTTTCCGTGAGTCTGGGCGCTGAGGATCAAGTAGAAGTGCTGCTTCGCCGCGATAGCAGGCACGTAGGGCGAGACTGCACTCATCTGTCGCTGGCCGTCAACCCACCACGTCACCATCTGGTGCCGCGGGTCATAGCTTCCCCCCAAAGTGTGTTTTTGGCTGCGATCCAGGGCAACGGGCGAAAGGTTATTCGGATTGGAAACGTTCGTATAATTCGGCCAGATTCCGCTCCAGCTATGGACGGTTCCAAGAAGGCCTGGGCCCCAGCCGCCTTCATCGACATCCAATTCCATCCAGCGCTCGAAGCCAGGCGGATCTCCAGGATAACGATCCTGCGCTTGGGCATTGTGCTCGACCGGCATCAACCACACAGCGGGCCAGTGGTCTTGATTAGTGTCAGAAAGCTGCACTTCGAATTCAACGTAGAAACCGTTGCTACCCGAGAGCACAGGAAGCGCGCCGGCCGAGAAATCGCGCGGGGTGCTGACAAGGTCGCCGCCAAGACTGAGCACGAGAACGTTACTGACTGTTGAATAGTCGGTGAGAGGAGGCGGCGTCTCCCACCATTGGCCGCTGAACCAGTTATAGTGGCCGTTGCTGCCGGGGGCGATCTCAGCGGAAGTGGGGCGGTCGTTGATGACGCGAAGCGTGTAGTTGAGCACCGCGGCGCCGGGCGGTACGTTCTGGGCCGCGCCATTCAACCCAGCACCGACTGCCAGGGAAAACACCAATCCCATCCTCGGTTTATTCAGCATTGCCACGTTCAGGTCCCACCGTTGACCAAGCGAATCTACAAACGAAGCTCAGCTATATTCTCTCCACTTCTTGTCGAAATTTCACCGCTTTTTGCCCCATTCCATTCTGTGGGATCATCCGCCCGGCCAGACACCGAACCAGCATTCGCACCGCTGCGGGGTGTCTGGCCGAGATTGACGGAAATGGTTGCCTCCCAAGCCGTAACCGTGCAATCTCAGCGGAAGTTGACTATGAAACATCACCTACTTCGGTTACTCATGACTGGTGCTTTGGTATCCTGCGCTCTATCGGGTTCCGGTTTATGCGCCGGTTGGTTTCAATACCGCGGAGCAAAAGTGGATGGAGTTTCGGGCGAGAGAATCCAATCTACGTTTCCGGCCGGTGCTCCCAAGTGCGTTTGGCGCGCGCCCACGCCTGCCGGCTTCAGTTCGTTTGCGATAGACGACGGCAAGGCCTTCACTTTGGTAACCCGTGAAATCGACGGGACGCGCACGGAGGCATGCCTGGCCCTGGACGCCAAGTCCGGCAAGGAACTTTGGGCGGTGGGCGTGGGTGCGGCCAAGTACCCCGGCGGGGGCGAGAGCGGCACCTCAGACAATCAGGGCGGCGATGGACCGCGTTCCACGCCCGCGGCAGGCGGCGGGAGGGTTTACGTCTATTCTTCCGAGATGGTGCTGCGGTGCCTGGACGCGAACTCGGGAAAGTCGCTTTGGGCAAAGGATCTCATCAAGGAATTCGGGGGGCAAAACCTTCAATGGAAAAGCGCAATGTCGCCGGTGCTCGACGGTGGCCTGGTATTTGTCGCTGGCGGAGGCCCGGGACAGTCAATGATTGCCTTCAACCAGACGGGTGCGGTGGCCTGGAAGGTCGGGGACGACAAGCCGACTTATGCAACGCCCACGTTGGCGACGCTGCAAGGCACTCGACAGGTGATCTTCCTGATGCAAAGCGGGTTGGTTGCCCTGGAAGCGGCCACGGGCAAAGCCCTTTGGAAATTTGCCTTCCCGTACCGGACGGCCACTGCCTGCTCGCCAGTGGTCGCGGGCGATGTGGTTTTCTGCACTGCGGGATATGAGGTTGGGGGAGCGGCTTGCCGGGTGAGCAAAACAGGCGCTGATTTCGAACCTAAAGAGATCTGGCGGGTCAAAGGCAACGAGCCGCTGGCCTCGCTTTGGAGCACCCCAGTACAGAAGGACGGGTGCTTGTACGGGATGATCAGTTTCAAAAAATTCGGACGCGGCCCGCTGAAGTGCGTTGATCTGAGCGACGGCAAGGTGAAATGGGAGCAGGCTGGTTTTGGCGCTGGGCAAGTCCTGCTGGCGGGTAACTGCCTGGTCGCCTTGAGCGACACTGGTGAGGTGGTGATTGCGGAGGCTTCCCCGGACCACTACCAGGAACTGGGGAGGTTCAAAGCGGTTTCCGGGAAATGTTGGAGCAGCCCGGGTCTGAACCAGGGCCGCCTTTACGTGCGCAGCACCAAGGAAGGCGCTTGCTTCGATCTATCCGCCACAAACTGAGCCGGGCCAGGGCGTGTCGGGAAAGCAGCCCCACATCGCTGCTGCCTGGGGCAGTTCGGGCTCAAACTCGACGCCCCGCACGTTTCGTGCTACAAGACGATTGCAGTGAACATGAGAGCCTTCCTGGCGAAGTCGCCATTCGTGCTTCCAGCCCTGGTCGCCATCGCTGCGTTGGCGTTCCTAGTGACCTGGCTTGGGCCTGGGACGGATCGCGGATTGACGCTGCGGGTGCCCGGAACAGACCAGGCGCCCACTGGTGGAGCGACCGGAACGTCCAACCCTGTGCTGGCAGGGAAACTAGTTCGCTCTGATGGCACTCCTTCCGACCTCCCCGGTGTCTGGCCGCGGTTTCGAGGTCCGGATGGCGATGCCATCAGCAAAGAGGCGATACCTCTATTACGAAGCTGGGCAGCCTCAGGCCCGCGCCAGTTGTGGTCGGTTGAAGTCGGCGAGGGCTTTGCGGGTGCTGCCGTCTGGACCGGCCGAGTGTACGTGATGGACTATGACCGCGACCACAAGCAGGATGCGTTGCGATGTTTATCGCTTGCCGATGGCCGCGAGATTTGGCGCTTCTGCTATCCCGTCGTTGTAAAACGCAACCATGGGATGTCGCGAACAGTGCCGGCGGTTACGGACCGGTTGGTGGTTGGCCTAGGGCCGAAATGTCACGTGGTATGTCTCAATCCCGTGACGGGTGAGCTCCGCTGGGGGTTGGACCTGGTGCGGCAGTACGGCACGACCGTGCCGCCCTGGTACGCCGGCCAGTGCCCTCTGGTGGACAAAGGCAGTCTCATTCTTGCGCCGGCCGGGAAAGACGCTCTCTTGGTGGCGCTCGACGGAGAAACCGGCGTCGAGTTGTGGCGGACGCCGAATCCTCATGGCTGGAAAATGACCCATTCCTCAGTAGTGCCGGCTGAGTTCGAAGGCGAGCGCATGTACGTGTATTGCGCAAGCGAGGGCGTTGTCGGTGTCTCCGCCCGGAACGGCTCAATTTTATGGGAATGCCCCGACTGGAAAATCAGTTTCGCTACGGTACCCTCACCGGTCAGCCTGGACGGGGGCCGAATCTTCCTGTCCGGCGGTTATGGTGCAGGCAGCCTGATGCTCCAACTCAAAAAGGAAAATGGCCGGCTGGTGGCCCAAACAGCCTTCAGGCTTCCACCGGAGGTCTTTGGCGCTACCCAGCACACTCCGATCTTATACGGCAACCACCTCTACGGCGTGAGGGCTGATGGCAAATTCGTTTGCCTCAGCACCGACGGCAAGGTGGTCTGGACCAGTGCCATGGGCCAACCATTCGGGCTCGGTTCTTTCATCCTGGCGGACGGAGTTCTGCTGGCAATGAATGATTCGGGCCTGCTGCGGCTCATCGAGGCAACGCCGGACCAGTACCATTTGCTGGCGCAGGCGCAAGTGTTGAACGGGCACGAATCGTGGGGGCCTTTGGCACTAGCGGGTGGACGCCTCATCGCTCGCGATTTGACGCGGATGGTCTGTTTGGATGTGGGGCGGCGCTGAGGCTCACCTGGACTCCAATCGAACCATGTCAACCGACAGAGTCTGACCCGATGGCCAGGTTTGGCCGGGACGGGCATCGTTCTTTGCTTTCAGCCGGGGCTGCTGGCAGCCGCCAACCATCGGCAAAGGGGACAGAGCTTTTCCAGAAACAGGGAGTCGGAGGAGAGAAACCAGGCCGATTAACCGGCGGATTCTGGCTTTGCGCAGGTCAAAAAAAGGTTAGGTTTCCACAAGATTGCTGTAGCCGCGCTCTGCTACAGGGTTGAAGCTTTCTTTGAGTTAGAATCAAACTAGCGTAGCCATGCGCTTTTCTGCCCAAACAGTCGGAAGCCGGCGTGAATTCGTTCGTGCGACGCTCCGCTATGGGCTGCTGGCCCTGCTGACAGCCGCTGCCAGCCTCGCTGCTCGTAGATCGGCGCCATCCGGACAACGCTGTGTCAATCGTGGCATCTGTGGCGATTGTGAAGTCTTCGCCCAGTGCGGACTGCCTCGGGCGCTCTCTGCCAAACAAGCGAGCGGACGGGGAATATGAGCGAGCTTTCCAGGAATCGGTTGGTAAACCGCCGCGACTTTCTGCAACGCGCGACCGAAACAGCAAAGCTGACTGGACTCGGGGCGGCACTTGGGCTTTTCGACGGGCGCGTGGCCGCCACCGCCACGCCCACGGTAAACCCGTGGGCTTATGATGACAGCAAAGTCCGCAAGACTGACCCGAACCTGCTCCATTACCATGAGGTGGGTCACTTTCGTTGCGCCCGCCCCTCGCCGCGGTGTATCGCCCTAACCTCGGACGAGCGGCTGCTGATCGGCGCGGGGAAGTACCTGACCGAGCACAGTTTTGATGGGACAACGGTTTCAGAAATCGCGCTGGCTGAGGAGGTCCGTTGCGTTGGGGCAGGGAAGGACGGGGCATTGTACGTCGGCCTGCGCCAGCACCTCGAGGTTTTCGACCGCCAGGGCCATCGCCGTGAGACCTGGCAGGCGGCTGGGCCGAAAGCCTATTTTACCGGGGTTGCTGTGGGCGAATCTGATGTTTTCGTGGCCGATGCCGGGAATCGCGCGATTCTCCGCTACGACCGCTCCGGGCGGCTGAAGGGGCGCATCGGTGAAAAGGATAAGGCCCGGAACATCCCCGGGCTGATCGTTCCCAGCGCTTTTCTTGACGTGGAAATCGCTCGCGATGGTTTGCTGCGGGTGCCTAATCCGGGTCGGCACCGAGTCGAGGCCTATAGTTTCGACGGCGACCTCGAATTGGCATGGGGCACGCCGGGCTGGGCGATCGAGAACTTCTGCGGCTGCTGCAATCCCATCAACCTCGCTCTGCTGCCGAACGGGCGCATCGTCACCTTCGAGAAAGGTATTCCGCGAGTAAAGGTTTACAGTGCGAAAGGCGCCTTCGAATGGGTGGTGGCCGGGGCTGAGTCATTTGTGGCAAACGCGAAGGTTTGCAGTCCAAACGACTGCACGTTGGGTGGTCTCGACGGGGTGGCGGACGCCAAAGGCCGAATTTACATTCTCGATCTCGTTGCCGCCGAAACGCGCGTGCTAGAGCGGAAACAAACCGGCGCATGAAGGACACGGGCGAACCCAAGAGCGACGCGAAGGCTGTCCAACGCCGGCAGTTTCTCCGGCTCGGCGTGCGCGCCGCCGCGGTGACGGGCCTGGCGGGCCTGTTTGCTGGCCTGGCTCGCCGCAGCGCAGCCCCGGCGATGGTCTGGCAAATTGACCCGGGAAAATGCCTGCGCTGTGGCAACTGCGCGACCCAATGCGTCTTGGAGCAGTCGGCGGTGAAGTGCGTGCAAGCTTACGCCCTCTGCGGCTATTGCCAGCTTTGCACGGCCTATTTTGAGCCGGAGCCCAACGACCTCAACACAGGCGCCGAGAACCAGTTGTGCCCCACCGGCGCGATTCAACGCGGTTTCGTGGAAGACCCCTACTACGAATACACGATCGATGAGCGCCTGTGCATCGGTTGCGCTAAATGCGTGGAGGGCTGCGTTCGTTTTGGCAACGGCTCGCTCTTCCTGCAGATCCGCCACGACCGTTGCTTGAATTGCAACCAGTGCGCGATTGCCAAAACCTGCCCTGGTGACGCATTTCGCCGTGTGCCTGCGGCTCAGCCCTACCTGCTGAAAACTGTCATGACCTGAGATGAGATCAGGTTTGCGATTCCAAACCCTGAAATGTGGAGTGCCACCACGGCTGCTCTCCGGCCTCCTGGTCTTCGCTTTAGTAGTGCTCTGGTGTCTCCTGGCCGGGGCGGAGCAAAGGTTTGCGCCGCCAGACTTCGAGGGCGGCCACCAATTGCCGCTCACCACGATTCCGGCGCCGCTCGCACCGTTGCTGCAGTACCTGGACCTCGCTGTCCTGGCTTCGGCCCTGGCGCTGGCCGGCTGGTTGGTTCTCAAAAAACGCTCGCGCAAGGGCCTGATGGCCCTGTCGATTTTCTCACTGCTCTACTTCGGCTTTTGGCGAAAGGGTTGCATTTGCTCGATCGGTTCCGTACAAAATGTGGCGTTGGCCGTCGCCGACCGCGGGTACGTGCTGCCGATTACGGTGACCGCCTTTTTCGTTTTGCCACTTTTATTTGCGCTGTTTGCCGGGCGGCTCTTCTGCGCCGGCGTCTGTCCGCACGGTGCCTTGCAGGATTTAGTATTGTTCAAGCCGCTGAAAGTCCCGCCCTGGCTCGAACAGGGTTTGAGCGTGCTGCCGTTCATTTACCTGGGCGCGGGGGTGCTATTCGCCGCGACGGGGAGCGCGTTTCTTTTCTGCCAATATGACCCCTTCGTGCCGATCTTTCGCTTGAGCGGCCGGATTTCGATGGTCATGGCCGGGGTGTTGTTGCTGTTTCTGGGCATGTTTGTCAGCCGGCCGTTCTGCCGGTTTCTGTGTCCTTACGGCGCGTTGCTGAAGCTGTGCGCTGCGGCCGCGAAATGGCGCGTGACAGTCACCCCGGATCACTGCGTTCGCTGCCGCATCTGCGAAGTAGCTTGCCCCGCGGGTGCGATCGGTGAACCCATACCAGAGATTCTGGATGCTCAGGTGCTCGCCCGGGACCGCAAACGTTTGGTCTGGCTGCTGGTGCTGATGCCCGTGCTCGTGGCCGGCGGCGCCTGCCTGGGCCGTCAGTTCAGCCTCCCTGCCTCACGGTTTAATGCCACGGTCAGCTTGGCCGATCGGTTGGCCCGCGAGCGAGCAACGCCAACCAAACCCAAAGTGCCAGGCTCGAAGAGTGAGGCCTCATCGGTGGAAGCTCTAGCGTTGTCACGCGCGGAGTTGGCGCCGGCAGAGATTCTGGCGGCGGCGGCCGGCATCCGCCGGCAGTTTATACTCGGCGGCTGGATGTTTGGCGCCTGGGTGGGCCTGGTCATTGGCGCGAAATTGATCAGTCTTTCTGTTCACCGTCCGCGGGCCGATTACGAACCCGAGCACGGCGGCTGCTTTGCGTGCGCGCGTTGTTTCGAGTACTGCCCGCGAGAGCGTTTGAGCGCGCCCGTCATGGCGGCCGGCACGGCGCCAGGGACGAGCGCCCCTCCGCGCTCCATTTAAACCGATGGCCGGTGCCCCACAAACCCCGCCGGTCATTCGGCTGCGCGAGAACCCGTCTTCAACGGCAGCTTTGACCTGGCGATTGACCGCCTGGGTCGCGGCCGTTTTTTCGGCCCTGGTGGGCTTCGCTTTGCTGCTAGTCAACCTCCGGACTGGGTCGCGCGCTCCGCTGGAATCGCCGCAACTGAGCCAACTTAAGGACGAGCTCCGGCGCAGCCCGGGGGACGAAGAGAAGAAGCGGGACATCCGCGAGCTGGACTTACGGCTTCGCCAGCAGCACTTCCGCCATTTAGCCCGGGACAGGTCCGGCCGCTGGCTGCTGGCTGGCGGCTCCCTGGTGTTCCTCCTGTCCATGTATCAAGTGGCGCGTCTGGAGAAGCAGCGCCCTCGGCCCAAACCCAGGTCCGGAACTCCTCAAGAACGAGCTGCGCGTACGGTCGCCACCGCTCGCTGGTCGGTAGCCGCCAGTGGCGGAGCCATCGGCGCCTTCCTTTTCATTCTGAGTTTCTTCACCACCGCTCCTCTGCCACCTCAGTCGCTCGACCTCCGGCGACAGGATACTGCCGGCCAATCGGCTGCCGCGACGAGCGATGCGGCGCCTTTTGCGGAGCTCGAAAAAAATTGGCCCTGTTTCCGAGGCGCAGATGCCAACGGCGCGTCTTCCTTTACCAACATGCCCCTCAAGTGGGACCCGAACACCGGCTCGGGCATTGGCTGGAAAGTCGCGGTTCCCGCCGGCGGATTCAGTTCGCCGATTGCGTGGAATGGCCGCGTCTTTTTATCGGGAGGTGATGCCGCCCGGCACGAAGTCCTCTGCTTCAGCGGGCAGACTGGCCAAATTCTATGGCGACAGGCCGTCACCGACGTTCCGGGGAGCCCGGCCAAGCCCGTGGAGGTGCCAGAATCCTCTGGCGTGGCCGCGGCGACGATGGCCACTGATGGCCGCCGGGTTTATGCGGTGTTCGCCAATGGCGACCTGGCGGCGTACAGCCTTGAAGGTAAGCTAGCTTGGTCAAAGGGCTTTGGTGCGCTGAAGAACCCTTACGGCCATGCCTCTTCCTTGGTCACCTGGGAGGGCCGGCTTATCGTCCAACTCGACCAGGGCGAAAGTGAAGAGGGCAAGTCCCGCCTCTATGCCCTGGATGGGCGCACAGGGCAGGTCCTATGGCAGCAGCCGCGCAAGGTTCCCAGTTCGTGGGCATCGCCAATTGTGTTTGAGGCCGCCGGAAAAACGCAGGTGGTCGCGCTGGCCTTGCCCTGGGCCATCAGTTACTCTGCCACGGACGGGACAGAACTCTGGCGGGTCGAATGCCTCAGCGGCGAAGTGTTGCCTTCCCCTACTCTCGCGGATGGCAGGCTGTTCGTCGCCAGCCCTTCGGAAAAGCTCCTGGCGATTCGCCCCGACGGCCAGGGTGATGTGACCAAGACCCATGTGGTTTGGACAACGGAAGCCAATATCCCTGACATTGCCAGCCCTGTCAGTAATGGCGAGCTTGTCTTCACGCTTAGCGGTGCCGGCGTCCTTACCGCCTTCGACGCGAAAGACGGAAAGAAACAGTGGGAACATGATTTCGACATGGATTTCCACGCCTCGCCCGGTCTGGCCGCCAGCCGGCTTTACCTCTTTAGCCAGAAGGGAACCGCCTTGGTCGTCGAAGCTGCCCGGCAGTTTCGCGAGCTGTTCCGCACCGAAATGGGCGACTCTTTCCACGCTAGTCCGGCATTCGTCAGCGACGGCATCGTGCTTCGCGGCGCCACCAATTTGTGGAAGCTTCAGCCTCCGAACCAGCGATAATCACCGACGCGGCCGCAGTCGGGCCAAATGCGCGAAATCCAGCCCCTTTTCCTCTGCTGCAAACGGGTTGCCTGCGGTGCGCCCGCACGCACCGCACGCACCGCACTCAAATCCTTGTGCAAGCTGGAGGGCTCTGGTTCATTGGAAACATTATGTGCCGCGTTGCCGTGCTTCTCTTCACGCTAATCGGTGCTTTATGCGTCTGCGAACCAGTTTTTGCGGAGGCTGTAGCGGGCTGGCCGATGTTTCACGGTGGCCAATCACTTGCCGGCGTGGCGCCGGCCGGGCTGGCCGAACCGATGGAGCTTGCATGGACTTTCAAAACCGGGGCACCGATTAAATCCTCCGCCGTGATTGACGGCCAACGGGTGTTCGTCGGGTCGGATGACGGCCGTTTATATGCACTGGATGTGCGTAGCGGCAAGAATCTGTGGTCTTACAAAACTGGGGATACCGTTGAAGCCACGCCATTAGCGCTGGAAGGCATAGTTTACGTCGGCTCCGCCGACGGTTGTCTGTATGCGCTCGATGGGGAGAAGGGTGCCTTAATATGGAAGCACCAAACGGATGGAAGAATTGTCGGTGGTGCTAACTGGTTTCGCCTCAGCCCCCGGGAGTCCAGCCGGATCCTGGTCGGCAGCTACGACAATCGACTCCATTGTGTGGACGCATCAACCGGTAAAGCAGTATGGACGTTCGAGACCTCGAACTACATCAACGGCACACCTGCCGTAGCCGGCGGCAAGGCCATCTTCGGAGGTTGCGACGGCAGCTTACACGTCCTCGACTGCGCAACCGGCAAGGAGTTGGTTTCAGTGGACGCAGGCGAGTACATCCCCGGCTCCCCAGCGGTGAGCGGCACGCACGTGTTTGTCGGCCATTATGGCAGTGAGGTGCTTTGCGTGGATATCGGCGGAGGCTCCGTCTTGTGGCGCTCGAAGGAAAACAACGCGCCTTTCTTTTCCTCTCCTGCGCTCACGGACTCCGCCCTGGTCATTGGGAGCCGTAACCGGCGCGTGTATTGCCTGGCGCGTGTGGACGGCAAGCAGCTCTGGACTTTTTCGACGAACGGAGATGTGGATAGCTCGCCGGTGGTTTCCGGCCAGAAAGTCGTGTTTGGCTCATCGGACGGGAGGCTGTACGTCGTGGACCTTGGCTCGGGCAAGGAGCTTTGGTCCTATGAAATTGGCAAACCACTGGTCGCCTCGCCGGCGCTGGGCAAAGGTCTGGTCGTGATCGGGTCTGAGGACGGTGTGGTCTATGCGTTTGGCGCAAAGAAGGGACGTTGAGCTCGTGCGCATCCTGGTATTGACGCCCGGCACCGGCAATTTTTATTGCGGCAGTTGTCTGCGTGACAATTCCCTAGTCCATGGTTTACGGGCAAAAGGCCACGAGGTGTTGATGGTGCCGCTCTATCTTCCTCTGGTCACTGACGAGCCGCCCGAGAATGAAGATGCGCCAATTTTCCTTGGTGGTATCAGCATGTTCCTCGAACAAAGGCTCCCGGTGTTCCGGCATATCCCGGAATGGCTAAACCGGATTCTAAGCTCGCCCGTGCTACTGCGCCTGGCCGCCAACCTCGCCGGGATGACTAGCGCTCGGCAGCTTGGCCAAGCCACCGTCGCGATGCTGCAAGGGAAACCGGACCGGCAGGCCCAGGAAGTGGAACGCCTCGTGGCCTGGTTGAGGAGCCAGCGCCCGCCCGATGTGATCTGTTTGTCCAACTCGCTGCTCGGCGGTCTGACACGCCGGCTGAAAGAGGAGTTTAACGTGCCGGTTGTTTGCTCCCTGCAGGGTGAAGACTCGTTCCTGGACGCCCTGCCCGAGCCTTATCGCGGACAATCGTGGGACCTGCTTGCCGAACGCTGCGCCGAAGTCGATCACTTCATTGCCGTCAGCCAATACTTCGGCCAGTCCATGCGCAGGCGGGTGGGACTGCCCGCCGACAAAGTCACCGTGGTCTATCCCGGCATCGCGGTCGGCGACTTTAAACCCGCCTCGGCCCCTATCGATCCACCCGTCCTCGCTTATCTAGCCCGAATCCACCCGGCCAAAGGCCTGGAAACCTTGGTCGCAGCGTACGTTAAATTGAAACAATCCAACTGCGTGCCTGGGTTGCGGCTGCGGGTCGCCGGGGCCATGGCCGGCAAGGATAGCCAGTTCGCCGATTCCATGAAACGACGGCTGTCGCCGTTTTTGCACGAGGTCGAGTTCCTGCCCAATCTTAACCGGGCACGGAAACTTGAATTCTTGCGCGGGGCGACAGTGTTTTCCGTCCCTGCGACGTACGGAGAGGCCTTTGGACTTTACGTGTTGGAGGCCTGCGCTTCCGGAGTGCCGGTGGTCCAGCCGGACCACGCCGCTTTTCCCGAGCTGCTCGCCCACACCGGCGGCGGTCTGCTGTGCGAGCCGAATAATCCCACTGCCCTCGCGCAAGCGATTCAACAATTGCTGTTGGACCCGACCGAAGCCCGCCGCCTCGGCCAAGTCGGCCACAGAGGGGCTCAGCAGTTTACGGTGGAGGTGATGACGCAGAAAACGGAAGCTGTGTTGCGGAGGGCTGTCCATGCTGCTTGAGCTGATTACCATTTCGAAAACCTATGCGCCACCCGACGGCGGCCCGCCGGTGGCGGTTCTCCAAGATGTGGAGTTTCAGCTCGCCGCCGCTGAAGCCGTGGCCATCATCGGGCCATCAGGCTCGGGAAAGAGCACATTGCTGAACATCATGGGTGCTCTGGACCATCCGAGTGCGGGCCAGGTGCGGTTGGACGGTCGCGAGTTGGGCAACCTGAACGAGCTTGAACTGGCCACGATTCGCAATCGCAGCATTGGCTTCATCTTTCAACTGCACCACCTATTGCCGCAATGCACGGTCCTGGAGAACGTGCTGATCCCCACCCTCGCCGAGCCAGCAGAGTTGCACACCGCCGCAACCATCGAGCGTGCCGAACGATTGCTCGAGTGGGTCGGCCTCAAGCCGCGGTTGTCGTACCGTCCGGGCCAACTCTCGGGCGGCGAACGCCAGCGCGTCGCAGTGGTCCGCGCCTTGATCAACCGGCCCAAACTGCTCCTGGCCGACGAGCCGACGGGTTCGCTCGACCAAGCCTCGGCGGTGAGGCTGGTGGAGCTGTTGGTCGAGCTCAACCAGACAGAAGGAGTCGCGCTGGTTCTGGTAACCCATTCCCTCGAGCTCGCCCGCCACCTGCCAAGGGTGCTGGAGTTGCGCGCGGGAGTCCTTCGTCCTCAACCCTGATGAGCCTCGAAATAGGTTCCTGAACATGACCATTGGTACCCTCGCCGGCCGAAGTCTGCGGTTTTATTGGCGGACCCACCTTGGCGTCCTGTTGGGCACCTGTGTCACCTGCGCGATCCTTACCGGCGCGTTGGTCGTCGGAAACTCGGAGCGATACACGCTCGAGCGGATGGCCCAAGCGCGGCTGGGCAAGATCGAGATGGCGCTGCAGACCCAGGATCGCTTCTTTCGCGCAGCGTTGGCCGATGACCTGGAGACAGACCTCCAGGCTACCACGGCGCCCGTCCTGACTCTGCGCGGTTCCGCCGCGCTCCCGGACGGTCGGGCGCGTGCAAACGACGTCCAAGTGCTCGGCGTGGACGACCGATTCTGGAAGCTGGGTGCAGCCAGAGACCTTTTATACCGCGCCCGCAGTGACGAAATCATTCTCAACACCAGGCTTGCCAGGCAGCTTGGCGTGGAAGTCAACGACACCGTCATTCTGCGCGTCGAGCAGCCTTCCTTCATGTCGCGGGACGCGCCCTTATCGGGCCGCAGTGATGTTTCGGTCGCGCTGCGCGGACGCGTGCGCGCCATTGCGGGCGACGCTGACTTTGGCCGGTTTAGCTTGCGGGCCAATCAAGTACCACCTTTGTCGGCGTTTGTATCACTGGCCGCCTTGCAAGAGCAGGTCAAACACCCCGGCGGGGCCAACCTGTTGCTGACCAGCGCCGGGACGAATGCCAACGCGGCCTTGCGCGCCCGCTGGACTTTGGCGGATGCGGGGCTGGAGCTGCGTAAACTGTCCGCCGGCGGGGAAATCGAGCTGCGCACGGACCGCATCTTCCTTGACCCTGCGGTCTCGCTTGGCGCCTTGGCGCGGTCGTCCAACGCCATCGGCGTTTTGACCTATTTCGTGAACGAATTCCGGCTGGGCGGCCGCGCCACGCCTTACTCCTTCGTCACTGCGGTCGGCCACGCGGCGAGCGATGACGAGATCACGATCAACTCGTGGCTGGCGGAGGACCTCGGAGCCAAAGTGGGCGATGATCTGACGCTCCGTTATTTCGTCATTGGCGAGCGCCGGAAGCTAATCGAGCAAACCGCCCGGTTCCGGGTCCATGCGATCACACCGTTGGAACGCGACCCGTCCTGGGTGCCGAATTTCCCCGGGTTGGCGGATGTAAGCAACTGCCGGGAATGGGAGCCGGGCACGCCGATCGACACCGGCCGCATCCGGCCCAAAGACGAGGACTATTGGAATCAATGTCGAGGCACTCCCAAAGCCTTCATCACCCTCAGCGCTGGCCAACGGTTGTGGTCCAACCGTTTTGGCAATATGACTGCCGTGCGGTACCCGGCCGACTCGCCTGCGGAAGCTGAACTCCGACAAGCGTTCGACCCGGCCGCACTGGGCTTGTTTTTTACGCCGGTGCGTGCGCAAGCGTCGCAGGCTACCCAGGGATCGCTCGATTTCGGCGGATTGTTTGTTGGCTTCAGTTTCTTCCTGATCCTGGCGGCGCTACTGCTGACCGTGATGCTCTATGTATTCAACCTCGAACAACGCAGCGAGGAGGCCGGGTTGTTGCGCGCGCTCGGATTCCAGCCGCGTCGGCTGCAACTCATCTTGTTGTTGGAAGGATGCTTGCTCGCGATGGTTGGAACCGCGTTCGGTGTGGGAGCAGGGGTGCTCTATACGAAGCTAACCTTATACGGTCTGTCCACTGTGTGGCACAAAGCGTCCAGCGTTTCGGCGTTTCAGTATCACGCCGAGCCAGTCACGCTCCTCCTCGGGGCAGGTTTGAGCCTGGCGGCCGCCATCGTGGCAATGTGGCTGTCCCAGCGCCGTCAGGCTAGGCGTACGCCCGCCGAATTGTTGGGCGGAGAGACTGGGATGGCGGAGGCAGGGGTACGGAGTTCACGCCGATGGGGTTCCTGGTTCGGTGCGGTTGCCTTGCTTGCCGCGATCGCCACGTTGGCCTTGGCCGGCCGAGGGGCAACCCCTGGCGTCTTTTTCACCGCCGGCTTGCTGGCCTTGTTGGCCGGAGCCGGGTTCAGTCAGCGGTTGCTCGCGGGCATGGCCCGGACGACGAAGTGCGCGCACAGCCTTGGTGCCATGGGCCGGCGAGGCACAGCCCGTCGCCGTGGGAGAAGCATGACAACCATTAGCGTGCTTGCGAGCGGCGTGTTTCTTGTCGTCGCCGTCAGCGCCTTTCGGCAGGATCCGCAACCGGACGCCGGGCAAAGACAATCCGGCACGGGGGGATTTGCCCTGTATGCGCGCTCGGCGCTGCCGGTTTACGACGACTTGAATACTCCCGCTGGGCGCGAGCTGTTTGGCCTGCCGAGCGCCGAGATGAAGGAAGTAAGCGTGGTGCCGCTGCGGGTTCGAGAGGGCGATGATGCGAGTTGTCTCAATCTGAACCGGGCCGTGCAGCCCCGTTTGCTGGGCGTGCCGCCGGAAGAGCTCGCGCGCCGCAAAGCGTTCACATTCGTCAGTCCGGACGGCAACTGGGGGTTGCTGGCGCAGCCGCAACCCGATGGCGCGGTGCCGGCGATCGGCGATGAGCAGACCGTAAAATGGGCTTTGGGGAAAAAGCTCGGCGATACGCTCGTCTGCACCGATGACAGCGCGGGGACCTTCACCGTTCGGCTGGTCGGCGTGGTGGCGAACTCCATCCTGCAAGGCAGCCTCTTGATATCGGCGCAGCACTTCGTAGAGCACTTTCCCGATACAGCCGGCTACCGCGTGTTCCTGGTGGACGTGCCCGCGGAACGGGCGGATCAACTCGCGGATACCTTGTCACGCGCTTTGCAGGATCGGGGCTTGGAAGTCGTTCCGGCCTGGCGCCGGTTGGCCGATTTTTTGGAGGTGGAGAATACCTACCTGGCGATTTTCCAGGCGCTCGGCGGATTGGGCCTCCTGCTCGGCAGCGTCGGACTGGGCCTGGTGGTTTTAAGGAATGTCCAGGAGCGGCGCGGCGAACTCGCGCTGTTGCAAGCCGTCGGATTCCGCAAGCCGGCGTTGCGTCGGCTTGTGGTCAGCGAGCACTGGCTGTTGATTTTTCTGGGGATGGCGATTGGGCTCGGAGCCGCCGGTTTGGCGGTATGGCCGTCCTTGCTTTCTCCAGGCACTGAGCTGCCGGGAGCCAGGCTGGCGTTCATCCTGGCCGGCCTGGCGCTTGGCGGGGTGTTATGGAGCTGGTTGGCAGCGTGGGCGGCCCTGCGCGGACCGCTGTTGCCCGCCTTGCGCAACGAGTAGGTGCTGACTTGGCCTTAACGTCGTAGCGCGGCCGGACGTCCTGGTCGAGGAAATGAAGCCGATCCGCCTTGCAAACCAAATACCGACGCTCCAATCTTCGGCACGTTGACAATGAATGCAAACAACTGAACCCAGGCTAACCCCCATCGGCAACCGGCTGAGCCAAGACCTATCGTTCCGAACGCATTGCCCACGTTCTACCAGCCGCAGCAGAACGCTTTTGCTGGCATTGGCGGCGTTGGTGGGCTCAGCATTCACAGGTTACGCCGCCAACCTTTACGTGCCGAATTATTCGTTTGAATCGCCGGTTGTGGCACAAAGTTTTCCGTACGCAACTAACGAGGTGGATGAGTGGCAAGAGACACCCCAGCCGGCCAATTATGATCCTACCCAAAACTACGATACCCCATGGTCATATCTCGTGGGTACCTTCTACAACGCTCCCTTTCCCCAAAGCTACATCACCAATTTGGACGGTGTCCAAGCGGCCTTCTTGCAGGCCTACCCGGGTGTCGGGCTGTTCCAGGATTACAACTCCATTGGCGGAACTAACACCGTTCCTGACCACGCGTTCAACGCCACTTTCAAGGTCGGCGACGCCTATGCCTTGACCGTCGGATTGACCAGCAGCAGTGACGAGCCGTTAACTCCCGGTTCCACCATCCAACTGAGCTTGTATTACCATGACCGCGCCAGCAACGTTGTGACCGTGACCTCAACCAATGTGACTTACGACACGAACGTGTTCACCAACCTCCTCCAGTTGACGGATTTTCAGGTGCGGGTTCCCGGAGTCAAAGCAACCGATCCCTGGGCTGGCCAGAACATCGGCATCCAGTTGCTCTGTACCCCAAGCCTGGAGTTGGCCGGAGGGTTTTGGGATGCCGACAACGTGCGTCTTGCGGAAACGGTCGGCCTCAATTTGGTCAACACGGCCATCACCAACGGTCTTTTCCAGTTCACTGTGCAAAGCGAGCCAGGTATTGTTTGCCAAATTCTCGCCACAACCAATCTCGGTCTGCCGGCAGCCAACTGGACCAGTCTCGCAATCGTGACCAATATCACGGGGAGCCTGCCCTTTGCCGATCAGACAATGGGCTTGACCCACCGGTTCTACACCGCGCAGCCAGTGCCGTAACGAAGGAACGGCCCATGACAAAGCCTGCCTGGCGACCGCTGCTTCCAGCCTTCACGCTCATCGAACTGTTGGTCGTGATTGCCGTCGTGGCCATTCTGGCTGCATTGCTCTTGCCCACGCTCGGCTCAGCCAAAGGGAAAGGCAAGGGGGCGGCCTGTCTGTCCAATCTCCGGCAAATCGGCATTGCCATTCGCGCTTATGCTGAGGACGATTCGGGCAACATTCCCTTTGGCCCCAAGGCCCCTCCCTACACGAGCCCGTTCGACCTTTATCCCTCCACCGGCGCGCCTACTAGCCTGATTTCCCTCGGCAGCGGCGCCCCGGACGGTTTGGGATTGTTATTGCAGTCTTATCTGGCGAGCCAGCCAAAGGTCCTGTTTTGCCCCGGCAGCGACCAATTCATGGACACCGAAGCCCAACTGGCCCAGGTCGGCGTTGGACAAGCAGAGTGCAGTTACTATTATCGCCATGCAGGCAACACTCTGCTTTCAGATAACCCTGCCAACCCTTTTGTGCCAGTCCACATAAAGCTCGATAACCTGGGCGCCAACCGCATCGGCCTGCCCATCCTGACCTTGGCCATTGATACGGAGTTTTTGTGCTCGCCGGCGCTGGCATCCTACAAGGTCCTGCCGAGTACACATCACCAGCAATTGTTCGCCAGCATTCTTTTCTCCGACGGCCACGCCGCCGCCCGGCGCAACACGAACGGTTGCTTTGTGGTAAATCTCGGCAGCAACACGGATCCCGCCGACGCTTTCGGCCTGATCCTCTCTGTCATGGAACGGGCGGATACGCAATTTTGACATGAAATCGTTTGCTATCAATTTGACTTGCGCAGGCGGCCGCACCACTCTGCCGCGATGAGCCATGAAAAGAGGCCTTCGTTGGGGTCCGGCAAAGATTCGATCTGCGGTAACAGATTTCTTCCCCTCTCCTTCCGGAAGAATTTGGGCCTGGCACATTGGAAGCTGAACTTGCGAGTATTCCTGGCTCTGGGCCTGTGGGCCTTGGTCGGGCTGCCGACACGCGCCGATTGGCCTGAGTTCCGCGGGCCGTGGGGCGATGGTCATGTCTCGGCCCCTGGTGACACCAGGCCCATCGGCCTGCCGCTGCACTGGAGCGAGACGAACAACCTCAAATGGAAAACAGAGATCCCGTACCGCGGCTGGTCCACCCCCGTGGTGTTGGGCAGCCAAGTCTGGTTGACCACAGCGAGGGAGGATGGACATGATTTCTTCGCGATTGGTGTGGATGCCGAGACGGGCGGGATTCGTTTCAACGAGAAGGTCTTTCATAGCGATAATCCGGAGCCGCTGGGCAACGGAGCTTCAATGAATTGTTATGCGACCCCTTCGCCGGTGATTGAGCTGGGCCGGGTCTATGTCCACTTCGGCAGCTTTGGGACGGCCTGTCTGGACACCCGGACGGGCCAGGCGCTCTGGAAACGGGAAGACCTGCGCTGCCGTCATTACCGCGGCTCGTCCTCCTCGCTGGTCCTGTTCGATAACCTGATCATCCTGACGATGGATGGCGCCGACTTGCAGTACCTGGTGGCCTTGGACAAGCAGACTGGGAAGACGGTGTGGAAGACGGATCGGTCCGTCGCGTGGAACGATGAGAACGTGCCAGGACAAATGGCGAGAGAGGGCGACCAGCGTAAAGCCCACAGCACGCCCTTGCTCGTGACCGCCGACGGAAAACCGCAACTGCTCAGCGCCGGTGCCAAAGCGGCGTACGGCTACGACCCGCGAACCGGGCGCGAGCTGTGGCGGGTTCAGTATCCCGATTATTCCGTCGCTCCCCGCCCCCTGTTCGACCACGGCCTGGCCTTCATCATCACCGGCTTTGACAAACACGAATTGTGGGCCGTGAAGACCGACGGCCAGGGGGACGTGACGGACACACACGTCGTCTGGAAGCTCACCACGAATGTGGGCAGATATTCCTCACCCCTCCTGGTGGATGGCCTGATTTACACGATAACGGAAGAGGGTGCCGTTACGTGCCTCGAAGCGGCAACTGGAAACGTAGTGTGGAAAGAGCGGATCGGAGGCAGGTATGCGGCTTCGCCGGTTTATGCGGACGGGCGGCTCTACTTCTTCAGCCAGCAGGGCATAACCACCGTCCTCAAACCCGGGCGCGCCTTCGAGTCTCTGGCGGCCAACAGCCTGGCGGACGGCTTCATGGCTTCGCCAGCCGCCGCTGGCAAGGCCTTCTTTCTGAGAACCAAGACCCACCTCTACCGGGTTGAAGCCGCGCAATGACTCGGTGGGGGCGCTACTTGTGGCCATGATGCCTAAACTCGGTTCCACCGGTCTGGGGTTCAAGGATTGGTTCGTTGGCGTAGTGCTCGGCCTCGGCGTGGCTTTTGCCGCGTGGGGCCAGATCCCCGTGCTGAAACATTCGGACGTGGTGTTCATGTATGAAAGCCCGCGACCGACCTACGAAGACTACGGCGCCACGGTGCTGGCGTGGGGAGGCAAGCCGACGCCACAGTCCCTCGAAGGAGCGCGCGGGTTGAAGTTCTTCGGCAGCGTCGGCATGGTGACCGAGTTCGGCCGCTACTACGAAAGATTTCCGGACACCTATGCACAGGGCCTCTGCCGCGGCCTCGACGGGCAGCCTTTCAAGGTCCCCTGGCTCACCGACCTGCAGCACAAAGGAATCCCCTTTTGGTGGTGCTGCACCCGCCAACCGCGGTTCCGCCAGTACCTCTCCGACCGCGTCGTCGAAACCGTCAAAGGAGGCGCCGACGGCGTTCACATTGACGACCACCTAGGCACCGCCGGCGCCCTCTGGACCGGAGGCTGTTTCTGCGATCGTTGCGTCGAGCAATTCCATGATTACCTCAAGGCCATGCCCGCCGGCGAGCTAACCCGCTTGGGCATCCAGGACCCCGCCGGCTTCAACTACCGTGCGGTCCTGCGAGAGTGGCTGGCCCAAAAAGCCGGGCGCAAAGCGCAGGACCATCCGCTGTGGTCTCAATGGAGGATATACCAACTCCAGGGAGCCGCCAGGTTCATGGAAGAACTGCGCGCTCTGGCCGCTCAGACCGCCGGCCATTCCGTCCCAATGGGCGCCAACGCCGGCCTGTTATGGGGGAACCACCTGAATGATTTTAAGGCGCTCGACCTTTTCAGCGCCGAAATCGAACATCACGCCTCGGACCGGTGTTTCAGCGACGCCCCGCTGGTGGCCTACCGGCTGGCGGATAGCGTCGGGCGTCCCTTGGCTTCGACCGCCAGCGGCTGGGATTGGGCCTACATCAAGGAGCACAACCTGCCCGGCCTGGTCCAGGGATGGATAGCCTTGAGCTACGCCGCCGGCCATGGCCTGATGGTGCCGAACCACCAATGGTGTTACACCCCCGAAAAGGGCACCCACTGGTACGAAGGCCCCAAAGAGAAGTATGCGCCGCTTTACCAGTTCCTGCGCCAACATGCCGCCCTCTTCGATGATTATCGGAACTACGCCGATGTCACTGTGGTCTTCTCCTCGCGCACCTTTGACCGCGACCCTGCCCGGCTCATTGCCGCCTGCGGCCAACTCAGCGCCGCAAATGTTTCCTATGGCGTGGCGTTAGGCGGAGATGAGGTCGTGGACCACGCGCTCACGCCCGACGATTTGCGGCTCAGCCCGCGGCTCGTGGCCATCGATCCCCAGGATTTGTCGGAGCCGGACCGCAAGCTCCTGGCCGGCGAAATCAAGGTCCAACGCTACCCGGGCATCAAGCAGGCGATAGCGGACATCGCCCCCGCCGTGCAGCTCAAGACGACCGGAGCCGTCCGGGTGTTGCCGCGCGTGAAGGCGGGAGCGGCGGTCGTTCATCTTTTGAACTGGGGCTACGATGCGGACGCCGACGGCGTCCGACCGCTCAAGAATGTGGCGCTCCGCCTCGATCTCAATGCCCTCGGCGTAGCCAAGGCCACCGAGGCAGTCCTATTCTCGCCTGCCGCCCAACCCGTCAAGCTCCCGGTCACCGACGGCAGCGTGACGGTGCCGGAGCTCGGCTTGTGGGATATAGTAGAAATCCGCAGACCCGATGAGTAAGACTCGCGGCTGCAAGCTAGCCGTCGCTGGGCGCAGATCATCAGGAAATCCCAGGATTTCCCAGGACAGGAACTGCCTTTGAATTGATACTATGAACCGCCCCCTTCATGGATTGCGGTGGCGGTCTTGTGGCTTGTAGGGCGCGCCTGCCCCCCATAGCTCGGCGAAGGGGGGTCACTCCGTGCGCGCCGCAATTTTCATGCCCTCCTCCGAGGGCTGAAAGCCCGTAATGTGAAAGCCTGGGGCGAAGCAAGTCCGACGAGCGCAGCCCCAGGTTACGCGCCCCACAAATCCCTGAAGCCCTGTAAGAGGCGTCCCCCCCTCTCAAATCCCAAATCGCCGCTTCTCATCCATTGTCCTCTTTTTCCCTCCTCCCCTCCGCGCCCTCAGCGCGCTAAACCAAGAGCCCTGGAAGGGCGAAACGAAAATAGCCCAGGGCGCC
>Ga0209517_10000381_pt1 | contig 77563 bp, 70 predicted proteins | sample PeaSoiMetSII2010_FD_187695 | JGI IMG/M metagenome (GOLD analysis project Ga0209517, IMG submission 187695) | Peat soil microbial communities from Weissenstadt, Germany - SII-2010 (SPAdes) (version 2) | ecosystem: Environmental > Terrestrial > Soil > Wetlands > Peat | place: Germany...
TTTATCATCGGCGAGGCCTAACGATGAGACAGATTGCTGAGCTTATGAGAGTTGATGAATCCCGAGTTTCGCAACTTCATGCAGTGGCCTTGGACCGATTGAAGGCGCACGTGGATACCCTGCTACGCCCCCGCCAAACAGAACCCTCACAAGCCAGTGCTCTGCCGCTCGCGGCGGCCGGGGCTTAACCCAAGTTCGTCAATGCAGCCCAATGGTACAGATCGCGGGTAGGCGGAGCTACCGCCCACCGCCGTCCTGCCGTTTATGCCCAAACGTGGCATCTCGCCTGCCAACTTTTTTTCGCGGGTCGACGTTTGTGAGAACCACGCTTCTTTCCGGGTCCTGCGTTCGTCAGACCATGATAATTCAGGGGCTTTCAAACTGCGGGGGTTGACTGCGGGCATGTCGATTCAGCCGATTTGACGCAAAAGGAGAACTTATTCTATTAATTTGGATGGGATTCCCCACTAGGTACACTCTCAGAGCCACACACTGCAATCTCGCAAGGACACCAGCTTTGGAGCAGTAGGAGAAGATTACGTCATGGCAACGGCAAATGCGAACACGTTTGGAAGATGGGATCCTCAGAGCGCGCGGGCTTCGCCGGAATTAATGACGGCCAGAGACCTCGAGGCGATGCTGAAAATCGACGTGAAAACGATCTACAGCTACGTGCAACGCGGGCTAATTCCGTATGTGAAGATTCAGTCGAATGTGCGATTCCCAAAGCAGGAAATCTTAAACTGGATTGAACAGCAGAGTCATAGACCAAGATAATCTGTTGTTTGTTGGACGTGACGCCTGGCTGGAATCGGCTCTTTCTGGAATGTTAGCTTGCTATCCACCTTCGCCGTATGGTAAGGGACCTCACTTAGATTTGCCGCCCAAAGAAAGCCGGTTGACCGCTTCACGCGCGCGCTCCTGATCTGGAGCAAGATATTTCCGGGTTGTCTTAAGGTCGGAATGGCCGAGGAGATGCTGTACGGTTACGATGTCACAACCGCCCTCAAGGAGCCTAGTTGCATATGTGTGACGGAACTTGTGAAGGGTTGCATGCTTCACACCCACTCTTTCGGCGACATTCTTCAGGCGGCGGAGCATTTCATTGCGTCCCAGGCGATTTCCATTACTGCTGGGGAAAACCCAGTCCGAATCGTGCTGTAACTCGCGCAGGATCTGTACAAGATCAGGAGGAAGGGGAATTTCACGTTCTTCGTAGTCTTTTGGAGCAAAGCCGTCCTTGGCGGTCAGGCGCAGGGTGGCATGATCCAGATCGACGTCCGACCAAGCGAGATGGCCCGACTCTTCCTTGCGGATGCCGGTCAATAGCAGCGTGGCGAAGATCGCGCGATCCATCTTGTCACAGGCGGCGAGAAGCTTGTCAGTTTCCTCCTGTGTATAAGTTGGGGGCCGACGATTGAGACGCTCTTTCTCAGCGCGGAGCGGTTTCGAGCGCGCACATGGATTTCCCATTGCGACGCCGCGCTCGCGAATCAGATAGTAAAAGAAAGTCTTGAGAACAGTGACCTCGAAATTGACCGTGGCCGGAGAAAGAAGGCGGGGCTTTTTCCCGACCGTCTCGCGGCTCCGCGCAACTTTGTAATCGTCGATGTCGGAGCGGGTGATCGTCTCAACGTATTTCTTGTTGGCCAGGATACGTTCGAAGTGAGCCAGGACTTCTTGATAGCGCTCGAGGGTTCGGGGCTTGGAGGGGGAGTGAACCCTGACATGGTCCGCGAAGACCTTGGCGGCGGCGCCCACTGTGATTCCGGCCAGCGTGGCATCGTGAGGGTCCACGCTGGAGGCGCCAGATACGAGTTCCCCTATGAGCTCATTTCGTTTGCGGCGTTGCGCCTCCAAGGCCTCGCTGGGTGTGTCGCCGGCGCGCTCGCGCCGGCGCTTCCGGCCCTCCCACCATTCCACGAAGTAGTATCCCGGTCGCTTGTCCCATCTGTAGCGGCTTCCTGCGCGGTCGAGAGAAATGAATTTCCAGCCGCCATCCGCCAAGCGGATTTTCTTGATAATCCGGACTCTCTTTTTAGTGGCGCGATGTTTGGTCGGGGCGGGCTGAGGGGGTTGTGCGGGTTGCTGTGGTATTCCGAAGGCAATGTGGCCCATGCTCAACTCCTTGGTGTCTATTTCTGCAAATTCATAGACACCAAGAGAGTAGCCCAGTCTCTAATTTATTGCAAACAAGAAACGAAGCGGAAAATTGGTGCCGAAGAGAGGACTCGAACCTCCACGCCCTGACGGGCACTACACCCTGAATGTAGCGCGTCTGCCAATTCCGCCACTTCGGCACGCCTTTGATCAGGAGAGCTGCTACGGCCAGGCCAGAGCAGCCCAAGGGCAGGCTTTAATGGTGCCATCCACCAGAATTTCTGTCAAGGTTGTGCCGGGTGATTTCCGAGTTTGAATGGTAGCGCTGGCCTTCAGGCCAGCATTGCCGACCTAAAGGTCGGCGCTACATCCAAACTATACGATCCAGCCGTTTTCGAGTGGGTCGCGACTCAGATGCAAGCGCCCACGGTTTCTTGTAGAATGGATGTAATGCGGCGCTGGCTGACTTTCGTTACAACCCATTCCGGCCTCCTTCCATTCCTCATCCTGATCACTGTTGTGCCGGCCCATGCCGAGCAGTGGCAAAAGCTGAACGTTCAAGGATACGTTAACGACTTTGCCGGCGTCCTCAACCCGGCGACGGCGCAAAGCCTTACGCGGCTGTGCACGGAAGTGGATCAAAAAGCCAAGGCCCAGATCACTGTGGTCACGATCAAGTCCCTGGACGGCGACTCGGTGGAGGACTTCGCCAATCACCTTTTTCAAAAGTGGGGTGTCGGATCCAAAGGAACCGACCGCGGGGTCATGGTCCTGCTTGCGGTGGGCGACCACAGGAGCCGAACCGAGGTCGGATACGGGCTAGAACCGATTCTTCCTGACGGTAAGGTGGGTGGCTTCGGCCGGGATATGATTCCGCTACTGCGCCAGGGCGACTACGGCGGCGCATTGCTGCAGATCGTGAGCCAGATTGCACTGGTGATCGCGGACGACAGCCATGTCTCCCTGGACAGCCTGGACGCTTCCCACGTCGTTCCCGGCACGCGCCTGCGCAGGGGCCAGGAAGTGCACCTGACAATGGGGCAAATTCTCGCTCTTATCGTCGTGCTGATCGTCGTGGGACCCATCCTGATCAGGTTCCTGGGCCCGTTCTTTCTATTGTCGATTTTGACGGGCGGGTCCGGGCGCGGTGGCGGGGGCGGTTGGAGCGGTGGAGGATTTGGTGGCGGCGGCGGCGGCGGAGGTTTCGGAGGTTTTGGCGGAGGATCGTCGGGCGGGGGTGGGGCCAGCGGAAGCTGGTAAGTTTTTCCGCGGCGCGCGAAGAAAAACAGATCCCTCGTTGCTTTGAGAATGGCGAACCCGAACCCCCTCACCCGGCTCCGTCAGCTGACGGACTGGTGAAAGCGCCGTCGCGGGCCTCTCCCCCAAGGGGGCGAGGGGATCGTCAAGACGTATGAGGGACAGGAAACTGGAACCATGAAGACAGAAGCGCAACTGACCGAGCTGGTGAGCAAGTTGAAGAAGGCGGCGGAGAGCAATCTTCTTTCCGTAATACTTTACGGCTCCGCGGCCACGGACGAGTTCCACCCCGAGCACTCGGATTTGAATGTGCTTTGCATTTTGAGAGACCTTAGCAGCAGAGAACTCAGCAAGCTGGGCGCCGCGTCCGTCTGGTGGGCCAAGAAGGGGCACCCGGCGCCGCTGTTCTTCACGCCGGAGGAGCTTCACCATTCCGCGGATATTTTCGCGATCGAACTGCTGGACATCAAAGCGGCGCGCCGTGTTCTCTATGGCGAGGATCTTATTGCTCAGCTCGAGGTCCCCACGGAGCGGCACCGGATGCAGGTGGAACGGGAGTTTCGAAACAACAGCCTGCGTTTGAGGCAGCACTACGTCTTGCTTGCGGGGGATTCCGGCAAAACCCTGGAACTGATGCTCTCCTCAATTTCCACGTTTGCGGCGCTCTTCCGTCACGCTCTGCTGGCTCTGGGAGAGGAACCGCCAACCACCAAGCGGGCGACTCTTGAGCGCGCAGGGATGGCGCTGGGATTCGATCCCTCTCCTTTTTATACCCTGCTGGACATTCGCGAAGGGCGAAAGCGCGGGAAAGAGGTGGACGTTCAAGCCACGTTCGACAAATACCTGCACGGGGTCGTCAAGGCCACCGAAGAGGTCGACCGCCGGCTGGCTTCAGGAGGAACAACATGAAGGTGCTACTGCTCGTCGTAGGGATACCGTTGCTGCTCGTCCTTATCGTGGGAGGAAGCTACGTCAGCAGCCGAAACGAAATGGTGCGTAAGAACGAAACCATCAAGCAAACCTGGTCGCAGGTGGACGTCGTGCTCCAGAGGCGCGCGGACCTGATTCCCAACCTCGTGGCCACCGTAAAAGGCTATGCCCAGCAGGAGCAGAAGGTGTTTGGAGATATCGCCAATGCCCGCGCCGGTTTACTGAATGCCCGCACACCCGCGGCTAAAATCGCCGCCAATGGCCAGTTGGACGGCGCGATCGGTAGGCTGCTGGCCATTGCCGAGAACTATCCCAATCTCAAATCCAACCAGAATTTTCTGGCCCTCCAGGACGAACTGGCGGGAAGTGAAAACCGTATTGCCGTCGAGCGCCGGCGGTATAACGAGGCCATCCAGGATTACAACACCTACATCGGCCTGTTCCCGCACAACATCTTTGCCGGATGGGCAGGCTTCCAAAGAAACAACGATTACTTCGCAGCGTCCGGCGCCGCGCGCGAGGTTCCCAAGGTGGACTTCAGCACGCCTAAACAATAACCCGGAGGGCGGCCCCGGTAGGCGCCCCATAGACGATAAGATAAGCGTGTGGAAACGATGTTAAATGCCCGAAGGGCATTAATATCATTAGCCGTAGGTGAAACCTACGGATGTGGAGCCCCCACCTTGTGATCGTCTCCGACCCCGCAGGGGTCGAATATTCGACCCTTTCAGGGTCGGATGCTGCTTTTGTGCTCCGCCCGCCCGTAGGTTTCACCTACGGCTAATGATCTTGGGTCCCTTCGGGACCCTAGGCACGCGCTTAGCTTAGCGCCTATGCGTAGGTGCCCTGCGGTGACAACCGGCCTGCCCTGACCCAGTACCGGCGGGTGGTGTCCTGATTTGAAAGTGGCGCCGACCTTCAGAGCCTGCCCTGAGCAAAGCGAAGGGTCGGCAGCCGCTGGCCTAAAGGCCAGCGCTACGAGTTAGACCACAACTTCATCCACACCCGCTACCAACTTGCGGCCTTTTGCAGTATGCTCTTGCAGCCAGGCGAGAGTGTCATCAACGGGGTGCAGCATGAAGAGAGCGGCGGGTGGTGTTCTTGTGAGTTTGCTCATTGTGGCGGCCATTATCTGGTTTGTCGTCAAGCCACAATTCACGCACGGTCCGGAGGGCGGCGCCTCGCCTAAACAGATGATCGACGTGGTGGGCGTCAAAACCGATCTGGTGGTGATCGGAAAGGCGGAGCAGCTCTACCTGGCCGTTCACGGTTCTTACGCCAGCCTCGAGCAGCTCGAGCAAGACGGAGAGATCGCCTTTTCCGGTACCGGTCGCCGCGGCTATAACTACACCGCTGAGGTCAACGACGGTCTGCATTTCAAGATTACCGCAGTCCCTTCTGCGCCCGACAAGCAAGGCTGGCCCACGCTCTGGATTGATCAGTCCATGCAAGTGGCGCAACAGTAAGGCAGTAGGCAGTGGCCAGCGGGCGTGCAGGGAGAGTAGCAAGTGGCAGCCCGACTGACGACTGACAACTAATGACACACAACTGTTCTTCCACGAGGTTCCCATGCGAGTCGAGGCGCGAGCGCCGGCAAGAGTAGATCTGGCGGGCGGCACAGTCGACATCTGGCCGCTCTACCTTTTTCATCCGGGGGCACAGACCGTCAACATCGCCATTCGCTGTTACGCCTCCTGTGTGATCGAGACGCGGCCGGACAGGCATATCGTTCTGGCGTCCAAGGACCAGGAGATTAAAGAGACTTTTGAAGACTTGGATGACTTGATGCGCGGGAAGTCCCGGCTGACTTTGGTTCGAGAGTTGGTGGTCTACTTCGCGCCCAACCGGGGGCTCAACATCGAGACCAGCTCGCAGGTCCCCGCCGGCGCCGGATTGGGTGGTTCGTCGGCCCTCAATATTGCGCTTTGCGGAGGTTTGGCCCGCGTCACCGGCAAGCATGTGACGCGCACCCAAATCCTCGAAATCGCCAAGAACGTCGAGGCCATTGCGATCCGCGTTCCCACCGGCTGGCAGGACTATTTCCCGGCACTCTACGGCGGGGCAAATGTCGTCCACTTGGAGCCCGGCGGAGTGAGGCGCGAGAAGCTGCCGATATTTGTTTCCGAGCTCGAAAAACGCTTTGCCCTGTGCTACACGGGCCAGCCGCGAGATTCCGCCATCAACAACTGGGAAGTAATGAAGTCGCACATTGACGGCGATGAGCAGGTGCGCCGCAATTTCGACAAGATTACTACCATCGCCAACCAGATGCGCGAGGCCCTTCTTACGGGAGACTGGAAGGATGTGGCGGAGTTGCTGGCTCTGGAGTGGGAAAACCGCAAACAAAACTTCAAAGGCATTTCTACTCCCACCATCGACAAGATGATCGAGGAAACGCAGAAGCACGGCACCGTCGCGGCCAAGGTCTGCGGGGCGGGTGGCGGAGGCTGCGTGGTTTTCATGGTAGAACCGGGGACCAAGCCCGCCGTCGAAGAAGCGCTGGCTCAAATGGGCGGGCAGATCATCAACTTCGCCTATTCCCGCACCGGCCTTGAAGTGTGGGCGGGCCAGCCCGAGCGAATTCCGGAAATGCCGGAGAAGACCGTCCCTTGAAAACGCCAGTCATTCCGAGCGGTCATAGGGCCTCGACCCACCCAAAGGTATGAATACCAAGTCTGTCGTCGCCCCCGCGAAAGCGGGGGTCCATTGTAGGTCCGGAGCACAATGGATTCCCGCTTTCGCGGGAATGACGAGTTTGTTGAGGGAGGGCAGCGAGGGAGCTTGCTCTGGTTCCGTCCATCGTGATCCCCGATGCAGAGCGAGATTCCTCGCTCCGCTCGGAATGACAGGGCCCTTTCTTGGTTCCCGGGCGCCGCTGACGGCATGAGCGACAGTAATGATTCTCGAAAACGTTTTCCTCGTTGATGGAACCCTTCGACCGATTTGGCGCTGCTTCCTTTCGGTGGTCCTGGTTTTCCTTGCGCATGGGGCTGCCAACCTGGCGGCTGGAGCGCTGCAGGATGCTGTGCCGTGGATGGCGGCGAAGTACGCGCTCTACTTTCTTTTCGAGCTCGCCGCGCTGCTGGGGGCCTTCAAGATTATGACTCGGGTATTCGAGCGAAAGCCTCTCGCGATGGTTGGCCTGGCGTTTCATCCTGCCTGGGTGAAAGAGTTGTGTGCCGGACTGATAATCGGGGGAATCATGATGGTGTTGGTCGGAGTGGCCGAAGCCCTACTGGCTCTGACCCGCTTCACACCAAGCCCGCTGGCCGTAACGTCGGAACTCGCCTACGGCGGCGGTTTGTTCCTGATTCTCTTGATCAGCGCCACGAACGAGGAGCTGGTTTTTCGAGGTTATCCCTTTCAGAAGCTGGTGGAGTCCCTGGGCCCCTCGGGCGCGGTGGTTCTGGCTTCAGTTTGCTTCGGCCTTATGCACCTCGGTAACCCCGATCACACGCTTTTTTCGACGGTCAACACGATGCTTGTGGGCGTTCCGCTCTCCATTGCCTATCTTCGCACACGCGCTCTTTGGATGCCGGTGGGCATCCATTTCGCCTGGAATTATGTGCAGGGTTTCGTCTTTGGACTTCCCGTAAGCGGCTTCCGTCTTCCCGCCACAGTTCTCAACCCACGAGTGCATGGGGGGGCTTGGTTGACCGGCTCGACCTACGGTCCGGAGGGAGGGCTGCTCTGTACAGTTGTGGTCGTGGGTGCAACGCTCTTCCTTTTTTTGTCCCCACGCATCAGAATGAGTGGGAAAATGAGAGAGTTGGTTTACGGCCCCTCTCCCTATACCGCCGAAACGCCGACGCTTCATATCTCGGCGGAACGCGGCCCCGGGGAGGAAGGACCGAGTTAGATGCGCAGCCTCTATCTCTGGAAAACGGTTGATGGCGCGGCGGTGCTTCGGCTCCGGCTCCAGCGCTGGGCGGGGGTGTGTCTAACGCTCGCGCTCGCGTCGTCCGCCTGGGCGAAGAATCCATCCAAAGACGACACCCACATTGTGCTCATCCGCGGTTTACTGCGCGAAATTGCGGTAAATAAAGTGGCCTTGCCACGAGGTGGCAAAGGAGTGCGCGTAGATTCAGCCGGCAAACTCGACAAGGCCGACGCGGATGCCCAGCTCAGCGCGAATGGTTTGGCCATCAAGCCCGGGATGCCGGTCGAGATCAGCAAGATCACCTTCAAGTCCAAGGAAATCGTGTTTGAGCTTAATGGAGGCGGGAAGAAGAAGAGCAAGTGGTATCAGCATCTCGAGGTGGGAGTGGGAATGGACACCGTCCCCATCTCCCAAGCTCCGCCCGTGCTGACCTACGGCTCTTGGGTTACGCTGGTGTTTCCCGAGAAGGTTCCTAATTTGACCGTCGACCAAGTAAAACAGGAATTGGGAAACGTGCTGGACTTCGCCCGGCGCACGCCCACCGAACTCTATGCGCCGGAGGTGCCTGCTAAGTTCAAAGACGCCATCAAGAATCACCAGGTCCTGGTGGGTATGAACCGCGATGCCGTGCTCTCGTCAAAGGGACCGCCCGACCGCCGCGTGCGCGAAGAGCGCGAGGGCGTCGAGCAGGAGGATTGGATTTACGGGTCCCCTCCGCACACCCTCTTCGTAACCTTCGACGGGGACACCGTGATCAAAGTTCAGCAGTTCTAAAGGGCAGGAGTCAGACGGAAGAAGGCGGAAAGCAGTAGGCAGTAGGCAGAAAGCGGCAAGGTGCGTCATTCCGGGTGGTCATGGGCCTCTGGCCCAGTCAAAGGAATGAAAATCACCCGCGACGTCACCCCCGCGAAAGCGGGGGTCCATTGTTGCTTCGGAACACAATGGATTCCCGCTTGCGCGGGAATGACGGGATTTTCGAGAGGGCGCGACGGAAGCTGTCATTCCGAGCGGAGCGAGGAATCTCGCCCTGAATGGTTCCTTCAAAGACCAGAGCGGGATTCCTCGCTGCGCTCGGAATGACAGACGAGAGTGCGGCCCGCAAGGGTTGAAAGCAGATAGCTGACGGCTGAGGGCTGACAAGTGGTGGATCTATCGGGAACCTGCCTTGGGGAAATCGTCGCGGCGAGACGGCGCTGGGTCGAAGGGGCACGAGCCTCTGTGGCGCTTGAGACTTTCGAACGTGCCGCCGCGGCCAGAGCGGAACGGCGCGATTTTGCCGCCGCCCTCTCCCGCGGGCCGCTGCAGGTTATTGCGGAACTGAAGCGCGCTTCGCCCTCGCGTGGCGTACTCCGGGAAGACTTCCGGCCTGATGGCATCGCCCGAGGCTATGAAGCCGCAGGCGCTTCCGCGCTTTCCGTCTTGACCGAAGAGCGCTACTTCCGCGGTTCGCTGGCTGACCTCAAAGCTGCTCGCGCCTCCGTGCGCTTGCCGGTTTTGCGGAAGGACTTCATCATTGCGGACTATCAGATCTACGAATCTGTGGCGGCCGGGGCGGATGCGCTGTTGTTGATTGTGGCGGCGCTCTCCGATGAAGATCTGCGCAGTTTTCTTAAGCTCTGCCGGGACCTGCGCGTTGCTCCGCTAGTCGAGGTCCACGATCGAATCGAACTCGAGCGCGCGGTCCAGGCAGGGGCAACCATCATCGGCGTTAACAATCGCGACCTCAAGACTCTCGAGGTGGACCTCGCGACTTCCTTCCGCTTGCGGGCTGGAATCCCCGCAGACTGTATTGCCGTGAGCGAAAGCGGAATAAAAACCCGCGAAGACCTCTTCCGGGTCGCCGAAGCCGGTTACCACGCGGTGCTGATCGGAGAGAGATTCATGACTGCGGCCGATCCAGGCGCGGCCCTAAGAGAAATGAAGCGTGCCGACACGTGTTAAAATTTGTGGGGTAACCCGACTCGAGGATGCGCAGCAGGCTGTCGATCTGGGAGCCGCGGCCCTGGGATTCAATTTCTATCCGCCTTCTCCCAGGTACATCGAGCCGGCAGCAGCGAGAGCCATTGTGGGCCACTTGCCGCCTTTCGTGGTCCCAGTGGGCGTCTTTGCGAATGAGACGGATGCGGGCCGCGTGATTTCAATTGCGCGCGAGGCAGGCGCGACCGCTGTCCAACTGCACGGCCCAGGCTTTCCGGACTTCCACGAGTTACTTTCGGCCTTTACGCTGGTAGTCGCGGTTCCGGTACGAGAAGGCTTCAAGGTGGAAGAGTTGGGCAAGCTCAAGCCGAGCGCTTACTTGCTCGATGCTTTTGATCCCGATCGGCCCGGGGGCACCGGAAAAACTTGCGACTGGAATGCCGCGCGAGAAGCCAAACGTTACGGACCGATCATCCTGGCCGGCGGGCTGACGCCGGAAAACGTTGGCCGGGCTGTGCGAGTGGTTCGGCCTTTTGCCGTCGACGTGGCCAGTGGCGTCGAGTCTGCACCGGGGATCAAGGACCCCGCCAAGCTTAGGGCTTTCTTCGCAGCAGTGGCGGAAGCAGACAGGGAGTAGCGCAGACCCCCGATTTTGGGGTCTGCAGGGGTGCTTCCCCTTCCCTACTCGCCTGTAGGGGAACGGCTTGCCGTCCCCTAGCGAACGGGGTAGGGCAAGCCCTACCCCTACACACCGTTCCAGGGCGGAGTTTGGAGACGATGCAGGAGCAACGACAATCCGAAACATGGCCGGACGCGCGAGGGCGATTCGGGGAATTCGGCGGGCGCTATGTGCCCGAGACCTTGATGCACCCGGTCGAAGAGTTGGAAACGGCTTTCGAGGCGGCGCGCACTGATTCCGGCTTCAAGGCGGAACTGGCGCGCCTGCTGAAGGATTTTGCCGGCCGCCCGACGCCGCTTTTCCTCGCGCGGCGAATGACTGAGCATCTGGGTGGTGCGCAGATTTACTTGAAGCGTGAAGATCTGCTGCACACGGGCGCGCACAAAATTAACAACTGCCTGGGACAGGGACTGCTGGCGCAACGCATGGGCAAGACACGCCTGGTGGCGGAGACGGGGGCAGGCCAGCACGGCGTGGCGACGGCTACTGTGGCGGCGCTTCTCGGCCTCGAGTGCGTTGTGTATATGGGCGAAGAGGACATGGCCCGGCAATCTCCCAATGTCTTTCGCATGCGTCTGCTGGGCGCACGTGTGGTCGCGGTTTCTTCCGGCAGCAGAACGCTCAAGGATGCCATCAGCGAAGCCATGCGCGATTGGGTGACCAACGTTCAAAACACTCATTACTTGCTGGGCTCGGTGCTGGGACCCCATCCTTACCCGCTTATGGTGCGCGAGTTTCACCGTGTCATCGGGCAGGAAGCGCGCCGCCAGATTTTGACGGAAACGGGCAGGCTGCCGGACGCGCTCGTCGCTTGCGTGGGCGGAGGAAGCAACTCCATCGGCTTATTCTACGATTTCATTCCGGACGCCCAGGTCAAGATGATAGGCGTCGAAGCGGGAGGGCGGGGCCCGAAACTGGGCGAGCATGCGGCGCGGTTTTCCGGCGGAAGCCCCGGCGTACTTCAAGGCACTTACACCTACGTGCTGCAAGATGCAGACGGGTTGATTGCGGGCACGCACTCTGTTTCAGCGGGCCTGGACTATGCCGCCATCGGCCCCGAACACGCCGCCCTTTACCGGGGGGGCCGCGTCGAGTATACGCGCGTGAGTGATGACGAGGCGCTCGAGGCGGCGCGGCTTCTTGCCCACAAGGAAGGTATTATTCCGGCGCTCGAATCGGCTCATGCCGTCGCGGAGGTCATCAAACGTGCCCCCAAAATGCGCCGGGATGAAATAGTTGTGGTCAATCTTTCGGGGCGGGGGGACAAGGATTTGGGGATTTTCCAGTCGCAGGGGATCCTTTAGTCGCCTGAGTATGAAGAAGTCAGCCCGCGGAGCGGGCGGCAGCGAGTAGCCCACGGCGCAAGCCGTGGGTCGCGAGACCGCACCCTCACCCCCGTCCCCTCTCCCGCCCAGCGGGAGAGGGGTGCCGAAGGCGGGGGGAGGGCCATCTAACCCAGGGCTTACGCCCTGGGCTACTCTATGCCGCCCCTGACGGGGCTCCGAAAACAATTTCCCTGGACGCCAAAGGGTTTGCCCGTATACTTAGAGGCCGCCTTTTCGGGGCAACCGGCAGGTGAGAATCCATGCCCATGGTTTCAACAACCCGCATCGAATCCCGTTTCCGCGAACTGCGCGAGAGGCAGGCGAAGGGGTTGGTGGTGTACTTCACGGCGGGTGATCCCTCGCTCGAAGCCACAGGCGAGCTGCTCCTCGCTCTGGACCGCGCCGGGGTGGACGTGATTGAACTGGGTGTGCCCTTTTCCGACCCGCTCGCCGACGGCCCGGTGATCCAGCGCGCTTCCGAGCGAGCCGTGCGAGGGGGAACCACGCTGCGGCGAATTCTGGAGCGATTTCCAGGCTGGCGGGAAAGCGTGCGCGCGCCCGTCATTCTTTTCAGCTATTACAATCCGATCTTGCAGTACGGCCTCGAGAATTTTGCGAGCGATGCCGCCCGCGCGGGTGTGGATGGCGCGCTGGCGGTGGACCTGAGCCCTGAAGAGGCTTCGGCCTATGTCAAGATCATGCACGCTCAAAACCTGGACACGATTTTCCTGGCCTCGCCCACTTCAACGGACGCGCGCCTCGAGCAGGCCTCGCAACTTTCCTCCGGTTTTCTTTATCTGGTTTCTCGTACCGGCGTGACGGGCGAGCGCAGCGAGATCTCGGCCACTCTCCAACCGCTGGTGGAGCGGGCCCGGCGGCACACTACGCTGCCCTTGGCCGTAGGGTTCGGAATTTCGAGTCCGGCCCAGGTACGGGCTGTGCAGTCGGTTGCAGATGCGGCGGTCGTCGGCAGCGCGGTAGTCCATACCATTGAAGAGCGGTACGCCGGGGAGGGGCCGGCGGCGATTGAGCGGTTCGTCCGCTGGCTCAAAGAAGGGACGGGGGAGAAGCCCGCATGAATGACCTCGATGGCTGGCGCAGGCGAATCGACGAGATCGATCAACAGATACTCAAGCTGTTGAACGAGCGCTCGCGCTGCGCCGTCGAAATCGGTCACCTCAAGAAAGGCTTGAAGCTTCCGGCCTGGCAGCCGGACCGTGAGATGCAGATACTCCGCAACGTGGTGAAATCGAACCTCGGGCCTCTCGACGACGGCGCCATCCGCCGGCTTTTCGAGCGCATTATTGACGAAGCGCGCTCTCTGGAGCGTCATTCCATGGACAGCGGCAGTTCACAGGAGAAGGAGTGAAGAAGCATGGTAGTGGTGATGCAAGAGGGCTCGACGGAAGCTCAGATCCAGAACGCCATTAATAAGCTCATGGAAATGGGATTCGATATCCATCGTTCCACGGGGGCCCGTCAAACGGTTCTGGGCGCGGTGGGGGCGATCGTCGATTTTGACACCCGGAATATCGAACTGCTGGAGGGCGTGTCGGAGGTGGTGCGCATCTCCGCGCCCTACAAGCTCGCCAGCCGCCATTTCCGTCCTGAAGGCTCCGTCGTTCAACTCGGGAAGGGCGTGGCGGTGGGCGGCGAAGAGATCGTGATGATGGCCGGCCCCTGCAGCGTGGAGAATCCTGAGCAAATTGACACCGTAGCCGCCTTTGTGGCGAAGCACGGGGCAAAGGTGTTGCGCGGCGGCGCCTTCAAACCCCGCACCTCTCCCTACAGTTTCCAGGGATTGGGACTCAAAGGACTGGAAATGCTGCGCAGCGCCGCCGACGCACACGGCCTGCTTTTGGTTTCGGAGGTGATGGACCTTACCCAAATCCCCATGATCATGGATTATGTTGACGTGCTGCAGGTGGGCGCGCGCAACATGCAGAACTATAACCTGTTGAAAGAGGTGGGCAAAGTCACGAAGCCGGTGCTGCTGAAACGCGGCATTTCCGCCACCCTCGAAGAGCTCCTGCTCTCCGCCGAATACATCATGATGGGAGGTAATTACAACGTCGTTCTGTGCGAGCGGGGCATTCGGACCTTCGAGAGCTATACCCGAAATACTCTCGACATCTCCGCCATCCCTGTCATCAAGAAGCTCTCCCACCTGCCGATCATCGTCGATCCCTCGCACGGCACCGGCCGCCGGGATAAAGTGCCGCCCATGGCGCGAGCCGCAGTGGCCGCGGGCGCAGATGGCTTGTTGATCGAAGTCCATAACGATCCGGAGAAGGCTTTGTCCGACGGCGCGCAGTCGCTCTATCCCGAGCAGTTCGAGCAGTTGATCAAGGAATTGCGCATGATTGCACCGGCGGTGGGACGGAAAATCTAGGGGCTAGGGGCTAGGGACTGGCAGCTAACGAGGGCACTGCAAGATTCCTCGCCAACGGCTCCCCTGAAAATCGCGCCCTCAATGTCATTGCCGCGAATCGGGCTGGTAGGGGCGGTTCGCGAACCGCCCCTACTCGAGGGCCGCGTCATTCCCGCGAAAGCGGGAATCCATTTTACGGACAATGGGTCCCCGCTTTCGCGGGGGACGACGACGATTTTCATTGCCTAGGGTGGGCCAAGGGCCCATGGAAACTCCTCGGAGTGATGCACTAAAAGGGTTTTTCAGCAGCCCCTAGCCCCTAGCCCCAGTCCCTAGCCCCTCAATGAACATGACTTTCGAAAACGTGACGATTATCGGCCTCGGCCTGATTGGCGGGTCCTGGGGAATGGCGCTGAAGAAGCGCGGGCTGGCGGCGCGGCGCATCGGTTTCGGGCGCCCCGCGACGGTTGCGCGCGCGCTCGCCATGGGCGCCGTGGACGAAGGGACGGACGACCTCCCGAAGGCCGTCGACGGGGCCCAACTCATCATCCTGGCTGCGCCTGTGGGAGCGATCTTGGAATGCATCCCGCGCTTGAAGGACATCGCCTCACCGGAAGCGCTGGTGACGGATGTGGGCAGCACCAAACGTCTCATTTGCGAACGCGCGCGCGAAGCTTTCGGCGTTGAACCGTTGTTCCTGGGCGGGCATCCCCTGGCCGGAAAAGAGCGCTCGGGGGTGGAGAACGCCGACGCCGCTCTCTTCACCAACGCTCGCTACGTCCTGACGCCGCTCGCAGAGGAGCATCTCGAGGAGCCCCGCATCAAGGCTTTCGTCTCCCTGGTTTCGGCGATTGGGGGGCGGCCGTACTTCATGGATGCGGCCAAGCATGACCGCGCCTTGGCCTTCCTCAGCCACCTTCCGCAGCTCGTTTCCTCCGGATTGGCCAGCTTGATTGCCGAGGAAGACCATAACTCGCAACTGCCCGTCGGGTTGGCGGCCACCGGCTTCCGGGATGTAACTCGCTTGGCGGAAAGCCCCTACTCCGTTTGGCGTGATATTTGCCGGACTAACCTCGAGAACATTCAATATGCACTCGATGCATTGGGTAAGAAGCTTGAGTTCATGAAGCACCACCTGGGCGACGGCGAGTTAGAGCGCGAGTTCGAGCTAGCCTCGAAGTTGCGCGAAGAACTCAAGAAGGCCGGTTGATTGACGATGGCCGATTGCTGACGCCGTTCGCCGTCATCCTGAGAGAGCGTGATTTTTTTGGATATTGCGAAAAAGTGCCATTGATAACAAAAGAGTTAAGTGCTCGAAAATGGCCAAAAATCCAAAAAAATCACAAACTCTGAGCGAAGCGAAGGATCTCCGCAGTTCGTCGAACTCGGCGCAAACGCCACAACTACGGTGATTCTTTGCTTCGCTCAGAATGACAGATGGAAGGAAGGCTGCCGATGGCCAGTGGGCGCGAATTTCGATTTTCGAAATTCCATCCGGGAGGTAAACATGCTCAAGGATGTACTCGCTATTCTGGTTTCCACGCCAGAAAAGCTCAAGCAGGAACTCACCTCAATGTCGTTGAAGGAAATGAAGACACGCCCTGCCGCGAACAAGTGGTCCGTCGAGGAAGTCCTCGCACACCTGGCAGACGTCGAGGAGATTGGAATGCGGTCGCGTGTAGCGGCGATGATTGAGGCGCAGAATCCTCTCCTTCCTTCCTTCGACCAGGAGAAGCGCGGGGAGGAAATGAAATACAACCGGAAACATCCTTTGCGAAGCCTGGCCAGCCTCGCGCGCCAGCGGGAAGCGAATGTAAAGTGGCTCAGAACGCTTAAACCCGCCCAACTGAAGCGGCGGGGAACGCATGAAAAAGTGGGCGAGATCTCCGTCGAAGAATTGGTGACGGAGTGGGCGTTTCGCGACCTCGGGCACCTCAAGCAAATCCTCGAAATTAAACGCTATGCGCTCTTTCCGCGAATCGGAAACATGCGGGCGTTCTATAAGCTGACCTAGTGCTTAGCGGAATTAGTAGGCGAACTCGTTCGTCGGAAGGGGAAGGGCGGGGCTTCAGCCCCGACGCTGATGTCGCGAGCTAATTACGGGGCTTTAGCCCCTGAAGCGGCTTGACTTCAGGGCCTAAAGGCCCCTCCAACCCTGCAACCATCGACGGCGGGGCTGAAGCGCCGCCCTTCCGAGGGCCACCTGAAATTGCCCTCCATCAAACCAACCAAGCACCAGCCATCCAGCCCCTGTAAAGGCTGGGATGGGCGGGTACAACAGATTATCTCGTCCCCCCAACCGGCGACAAAAAAGATCACTAAGAATTCTTGAATCCTCTGCCGTCGTGCTTCATCTGTTGTAGGGGAGTATGACGTGGAGAATCAAGGACTTGCGACAGAATGTCCAGGATAACCGGCAAGAGTAACGATGTGAATATTTACTAGTTCAGTACTTTACTGGAGCCGGTTTTCCGGAGATAATGTCCGACGGGGTTGGCGGGTTGCTGGGGTCGTTGGTAATCCCAGTTCCCAACCAACGGTAGAGGGGTTTCCAAAACAGCCAAGTTGTCGTATCCGTGGCTTGCGGCCACTGGTCAGTGGGAAAAGCCGTGGCAGATGGTGACGTGACGTAACCGCGATTCCGTTGCGGTTCTGAGGTTCGGCTTCAAAGAAAGGTGCGGTGACTGCCCAATGAAAGTTTCGAACGAGTCGGGTTTCCGATCAATATGTCAGAAAGCGTGGCGGGCGGGTTATCGCGTCAGACGCGAAGAAGGCTCGACGATATTTGAGTTCGGGATGGCGGCGCTCGTGCTGTTCACATTATTCATCGGCATCGTTTATGGCGGGATCATGGCCTACGACAGGGTGGTGCTGGCCAACGCAGTTGCCACCGGCGCCAGGACCCTGGCCACCGAAAACGGTGTCCCTACAGCCTGCACCGATGCTAACAATGCCATCATCGCCGCCGCTTACGGCATGCAGACATCGCAAATCACGATCCCGACTTACCCAATGTTCATCGCCCAAAGCGGCACCGGGGCCGGCACGTCTTCATGCAAGGTGACTACGGGAACCAATCCGGCCAACGGCACCAGTTGCTCGGCGGCTGCACCTTGCCAGATTCTAAACGGGCAGGAGTACGCAGTCATGGCGGCCACTTACCCGTGCAGCATGTATTTTCCACGCCTCGGGATCAACCTTTGTTCTCTACCCCAGGGTAACACTCAAATTACGTATCCGTCTGGCCAAACCGGCAACAATCAGACCACCATCACCGTGAATTGTCCATATACGTATTGCGTTTATTCGATTGAAATTGCCCGCATCGAGGGAACCGGTCCAGGTTAGTGAGATTTGCGCGGTGTTCGACTGATTATCCAGGGCTATCGGCTCTTCACCAAAAAAGGCGACACAAAGTCGGATCTGATTCTTTGAAAGGCACGGTTACAGTCCTATGAAGCGATCTACCAGGCTGAACTTCCGACGGTCATTGCGCAGGGTTCTGCGCACAAGCACACGCCCGGGAAGTGAAGAGGGCGGGGCATTGTATGAGTTCGCGATGGTACTGCCGGTTCTGTCGGCCATGCTGGTGGCGATCATCTTTGGCGGGATTACCTTTTTCAACTACGTCGAATTGGGTAATGCGGTGGAGGCAGGCGGCAGGCAGTTAGGACAGAACGGCAGAGACCAGGGGACGGCGGCGTGCTCAACGGCGGTTACGGCGCTTCAAACCGCCGCCGGGAACCTCAAAGTATCTCTAATCACGACTACTGAGTCGTTCGCCTCGGGCAATACATGTACGTCGACACCCTTACAGGGCGATGCCGCGACCATCTCAGCCTACTACCCGTGCAACTTGCCGATCCCATTCACGGGTATCAATCTTTGTCCGGTGACGGGCGGCTCGAGCAGTCCCGTGCAGAACGGGGTTACGTTGTGCCCGACCACCTACTGTATTGTGGCGACAACAACCGTATACGTCGAATGAGGTGAAACATGAACTCTCTCCTTCGGAGACTCTATCGCGAGCAGGACGGCCAGACGCTTTATTTGGTGGCGGCCTCCATGGTCGCTATTTTAGGCATGGCGGCGTTATCGATCGACATCGGTTACGCCATGCACGCCCAGCGCGAGTTGCAAGCCAACGCGGATGCGGCGGCCAACGCGGGAGGAGCGGCCATGCCTAACCCCGCCACGACATCCGTGGTTAATGTCGTGGACGCATACAGCGGCCAGACATCAAGCGAATACAACTATCACAAAGACCTCAACATCACGGCCGTGAATGTCCAATTCGCGTGCCTCGTGACCACCACGTCCAACTTCAACCTCCCCCCGTGCTCTACCGCCCCGAATACCGGTACTCCCAGCTACCCACTGTGTGGAGAGCCCCCGGCACCCAATCAGACTGCCAATCCGTATAGCGGCTGCAACGCCCTCCAGGTTGTGGAGACAGCGACCATCCCCACGTTCTTCGCCAAGGTGTTCGGCTTCAAATCGCTGAACCTCACGGCAACCTCGGTCGCCAGCGCCAGCGGAAATGCAGTCCCCTATCACATCATGCTGGTGCTCGACACCACGGCGTCGATGGCCTCGGGTTCGGACACGGGCTGCCTGTCCAGCAACCCCAATAACACCTACACTCCCGAGCAGTGCGCGCAGATGGGTGTTCAGACCTTGCTCACCGACCTTGCGCCCTGCGCCCAGGGCCAGACGTGCACCAACGGCAATAGTACGCCGGTCGACGAGGTCGGAATTATGGTTTTTCCCGGCTTGTGCAGCGACACTGCTTCGGGAATCACGACCCGGACTTGCCCCACTCTTCCCTCTGGCTCGCCGTTGACCAATACGACCGCGAACTCAACGTATGCGCCGAAGGATGTGTCCTGCCCTTCCACAGCCCCGCCGATCACACCGTACAATAATGATCCGGAATACCTGCTCCTGGGGTTTCAGGACAACTACCAAGTTACTGACAGTTCTGGTTTGAACACTGCCGCCAACATCGTTGAATCGGTTGGAGCAGGGACCTGGATTGCCACCGACACTGCTAATAACTGCGGACTGTCCGCTCCGGGCGGCGAGGGAACATTCTATGCGGGCGCCATCGTCGCGGCGCAAACGTATCTCACCAACAACCACACCTCGCACGTCCAGGACATCATGATTCTCCTCAGCGATGGCGACGCAACTGCCGATACCACGCAAATGGGGGGAAACGTGAACCAAACTGTGCTTATTTCCGGAATGAGCGGGCACCTTTACTCAGCCACGGCAGAGTGCACGCAGGCGGTCAACGCGGCAGACTGGGCTAAGGGAGTCGTCCAGACCGATAACACCTCCACCAAGATCTACTCCGTTTCCTACGGCTCGGAAACGTCGGGGTGCACCGCTGGGGAAAATGTACCGGCCATAGGGGGCAATAACGCGAATACGCCCTGCGCCACGATGGCGGGTATCGCCTCGCCGCCGTTGTCCCAGTACTTCTTTTCGGTTCCCCAGACAGTAAAGGGAGTGACCGGCACGGTATGCAAAGACGCCGTGCAGATCTCGAAGTTGAACCAGGTTTTTTCGGCGATCAGCTCGCAACTCCAGAGATCCAGGTTGGTGCCCACTACCGTCAGCGCCAACTGGGTGGCGCCCTAGTAGCTTCAATCAGCGTCGGCTTCACGACGACCCGTTTGCTTCCTTTCGGCCATTACCCACCGTAACCGCGATTCCCACCAGGGCGGCCCTCGCGGCCGCCCTGGAACTACCCGCCAGGGTTTCCCCCCGCCCCAAATCGGAGTCTCTACAGCTTGAATGCCCGAAGGGCATTAACATCATTAGCCGTAGGTGAAACCTACGGAGAAATGACCCTTTCCTTGTGATTGCCCCGACCCTGAAGGGGTCGAATTCAACCCCTGCGGGGTTGGCTGAATCTCGTCGCCGGCACTTTCCGTAGGTTTCACCTACGGCTAATGATCTTGGGTCCCTTCGGGACCCGTCAGAAAGGAGGGCTCGTTATCCCGCATGCGCGGCGACGCCTTGTCGACCAGTAACAAAGAAGGTATGAAGTAAAAATGTCAGGTTATACAACTAGTATTGGTCCATAAGTACCATTGACAAGTACTAGTTCGATACTTTACAGAGCGCCTACCCTCGCCTAGAATACCCGCGGGTGGGAGTATTCTGACGCTTCTCTCCCACCACGGAGTCTATTCCAGACAACTTGTTTTCCGATCCGGCCGCAGTCCAGGGCCCCGCCCTGCACTCACGTATGTCCGGGGCGCGGCTGCACTGGGCGCCAGGGCAGTACCGTTACCCGCAGGGGCGCTGTACTGTTACATCCGTACGGTTGCTCCGCGACGCGGTTAGGGAGAATACTCGCAGCATCAAGTTCGGTAAGAAATTCAATTCGTCAGAAAGGCACGGTCGCAAATCAATGACAGTGTCAAAGAGGTTCAATTCCCAACTCACAAAGTGCGGATTGCGGCGCATATGGGTCCTTGCCCGCGGCGAAGGCGGCTTGGCCGAGCTGTATGAGTTCGCCATGGTGGTGCCGGTTCTGTCGATGTTACTAATCGGAATTATCTTTGGCGGGATTACCTTCTATGACTACGCGATACTGGCCAATGCGGTGGCGGACGGCGCCGCTGCGCTGGCGCAGGGCCGGGCGAACCAAACTAGCCAGGCTCCTTGTGCAGCGGCGATTCAGATGGTGAAGACGTCCACGTACACACTGAACCAGTCGCTGGTCAGCGTGGCAACGCCGACCTTTACCGCCGGGCAGAACTCGACGGAAGCCTCGGGATGCGCGTTGACGAGCGGAACGAATCCGTTGAACGGCAACCCATGCACCGCCGCGGCGCCTTGCCAGCAGTTATGGCAGGGCAACATGGGCACAATTTCCGCCACCTATCCTTGCAACCTGACGATCCCATTCAGCGGACTCAACCTCTGTCCGACAAAGGGCGCTGCCGCCTGCGGCACAGGCGTGGCCTCGTGTATCAGCGCGCAGACAACGATTCGTATCGAATGAGGTCTGGTTTGTACGTTGCGGCAAGACTGGCCTGCGATCTACGGCCTGCGACCTGTGATAGTGAGTTCAACGCAGGGAACGATTTCATGCTCCGAAAGGTATGGGTTAATCCCATGAAGCAAACTAACAGACTCGGGTTGCGACGTTCGTGGCACAAAACTCTACGCACCGGCGCCCGCCCGGGAGGCGAAGAGGGTGCGGCGCTTTATGAGCTCGCGTTGGTGACGCCCTTCCTGTCGATGCTACTGGTCGGCATCCTCTGGGGCGGGATGACCTTTTACGACTACGTGGTTCTGGCCGATGCGGTAGCGGCGGGCGCGCGGACGCTGGCAACCGGTTCAGCGGATAATATAACGACCCAAAATCCCTGCCAACTGGCGCAAGCCACCGTTCAGTCCGCGACGCATAACCTCAATCAAACGAACCTCAACGTGCCGCTCCCGACGCTCACGGGGGCCGGTGGTTCGACGTGCAGTACCCTGGTGGCGAACGACACGGGAATCGTATGGGCCACGTACTCGTGTAACCTGCCGATCCCATTCAGCAGCATGAACCTTTGTCCCCTGGCGCAGGGCGCCAAGATAAGTGTGACTTTGCAAAATTCCCAGAGCGGCCCTCTGCAGTTAGGGACGTGCCAATACGCGCACTGCATCAGTGCCATAACCACAGTACTTATCGAATGAGGTGGAACATGAACTCTCTATTTCGGCGGCTGTATCACGAGCAGGAGGCTCAGGTCCTCTACCTGGTGGCGGCGCTCTTGGTTTGCCTGCTTGGGATGGCGGCGTTGTCCATCGACATCGGTTTTGCGCTGCACGGACAGCGTGAACTGCAAGCCTCGGCGGATGCGGCTGCGACAGCGGGCGCCGCGGACATATCCAACAACGACACGGCCGCTGGGGCCGTGAGCTTTGCAAACCAGTACAGCGGGTTGACCTCGGAGAACAATGCCATTAAGGATCTGAGCAATGTGGCCATGGGCAAAGATTCGTCCGGAAATGCTTACCCGCAGGTGCAATGCCTTACTTACTTGAAGAACTTAGGAATGATGTGTGGCAACGCCGCGGGCGGAAACGCCATGGCCGTTGTGGAAACAGCCACCTCACCGACGTTCTTCGGCAAGCTACTCGGCATCAATTCGATTCATCTGGTCGCGCGATCTCTCTCCTCCATGAAGGGCGGCTCGCCGATTCCGGCGAACATCATGATTCTTGTTGATACCACACCCTCGATGAACCAGCAGGATACCACTGGAGACTGCAAGTCTGGTAGCATCCCTGGATTCACCGGCACCCCCACGAAAGAGGATTGCGCCAAGTGGGGAGTCCGCACCTTAATGGACCAGCTCTCGCCATGCGCCACCGGCTTGGCTTCCTGCGGCACCGTCACCAACGGCAACGTCCAAAACGCGGTTGACGAGGTGTCCATACTGACGTTCCCGGGACTCGCAAACACTTCGTCCCAGACAGCCGATTACTCGAACTGCGGGGCACAAGGCATTCAGCAGTATAAGTATGCGCCTGCCTCCCCTACCACCACCCCTCCATACTCTACGGTCATTCCGCTTTCCAGCGATTACAGAACCTCCGACAGCGGCGCCCTGAACGGCGGTTCCTCACCCTTAGTGAAGGCAGTGGACTGGCAGGACGGCGCCGGCTGTAATACCTCGAAATACGGCCTCCAGGTTCCTGTCGTGTACGACACCGAGTTTTCGACCGCGATTGATCAGGCGCAGGCGGACCTCACCGCCCTTACGGCGCCGCGCTCGGGCATGCAGAGTGCCATCATCCTTCTCAGCGACGGCGACGCCACCGCGAGGTGGTGCGTGTCAGGTGTCTGGTGCGACGCCGGCTGCGGCCCGAAGAACTCGTGGTGCCTGGGACTTTCGGGCCCCAATATGCAGATGGATTTCACCCCGACGACCCCGCAGAAGTTTGCTGTGAACGAGTGCCATCAAGCGATCAACGAGGCCGCGATCGTCGCGGCGACGGTGAATACCGCGGGGCTGAAGACCTGGATCTACTCGATCGCCTATGCCTCCTCCACGTCGCCTTATAGCAGCTCGAACCCAAACGGCAGTTGCTTTACTGACACGGCCCCTGTTGGCACCAGCACCATCTCCGGGTGCAGCACCATGCAGCAGATTGCTTCAGACCCCAACAAGTTCTACGCCGACCAGGGTACGCCTGACGATCGTTCGTCCCCATGCAAATCCCCTGCTCACCCAACGATCATGGACCTGAGTGAGATCTTTACGGCTATCAGTGGCGATTTCCACACTACAATGTTGCTGCCGTGGGGCACGACGTAGGGGAGGGAAGTCCACAACGGTTAAGGAGTAAGACGTGTAAGGCCGCTTGGTGCGCCTGCTCGCTTGCACGTTACCCGGCGAGCACGCCGGTTATATGGACGGTTTCACGCCAGGACGCAAAGTACGCCAGGATCGAAACACCAGGATGTTTCCCTCTCTCCGGTGCATCCTGGTTTGACTCGTAGCGCCCGTTCTGCAGGTTCCGTTGCCGCGCTCCAGTACCAATTCCCACCAGTACTGTGACCGACGTACTGTTGTCATTTGAAGTTGTAGGCAGTAATAAGGTGTCATCGGTATTCATAGCTCGGAGGTACCTGCAATGAACTTCAAGAATCATCGGCCGCTGCGGCCATTTATTGGTTTGGCAATCTTCACTATAGTTGCGGGGCTCACCGTCTTCATGTCCGGCCAGCAACGCGGGCAAATGGCCAACCCCCAAAGCAGTATGCACGTTCCCATCTTGACTTCAGGGCCGCAAGAGGAGGAGTTGCCCGGATTGCCGGATGACTGGAGCTTCCACCACTTGAACTTTACCGATCCGGGAACGGAGGAAGAAGCGATCAACGCCGACCGCCATGAGGAGTGGCTCAGGATCGTCAATGAACCTCGCTACATCATCCAGCAGTTGAAGCGGCGCCAGCCGGCCCAGGGGCCCTGGGCGGACTACGTTGCCAAGATGAATGAGAGGGGACGAACGCTGGAGGATTCCGGCGAGGCGGAGCCGAGCGCGGATCGCGTGGAACAGTTGGAAGCCTCTTTTCGGCCCGTGAAAGGCCACAGGCCGGCCAGGCCGGTCAAGGAGGGAATCGATCGCGACTGGAGCATGGACCTGGGTGCAAGCGCCGCGGCGAGAGCGGGGCAGTACCCCGCCAAGTACACCTTTTCAACCACTAGCGCGAACTGTAGCGACTACGTGGTCTACCCGACGGGCGCCACCGGCAGCTCGAGTCAGGCCACCATAGTAGCCTATAGTAACCTATACGGCACCTCTGGACCAAATGGCACGGGGTGCGGCGCCGGCGCTAGCGGTGGCGCTGTCCCGGAAGTCTATTGGGCCTACAACACACCGGTGGGTTCGACCGCTGCGACCGCGAATCTCTCCCCGGTGATCGACTTCAACGGCACGCAGGTCGCGTTCGTCGAGACCGCGGGCAGTACGGCGTATCTGGTGCTGCTGCACATGGCGAATTCGGGCGGCTCAGCCACCTCGCCCGCCACGATCACTTCGAGCAGCAGCTATCCGTGCACTGCGCCCTGTTACACCACGTTCACGCTTGGCGCCGCGGACACCAACTCCCCGCCCTTTTACGACTACAATCATGACGCGATATACGTGGGCGATGCCTCTGGCAAAATGCACAAGTTTAGCCCTGTATTTCGCGGCACGGCTGCCGAAGTCACCGGCGCCAACACTTGGCCGGAAACGGTGAGATCCGGCAGTCAACTGACCGGCCCCGTTCTCGATTACAATAGCGGGTACATTTTTGTCGCGGATCACTCTGGTTATTTGAACCAGTGGAGTTCGTCCGGTGGAACAACAGCCGTGGGAGCGTCCAATTCAATGAGTACTCAAGGCATTCCGGACGCGCCGGTGGTCGACTCCGGCACTAACTCCTCAACCAACCCATCCTGGGTATATGTCGAGAACGCATACGGAGGGTCTACAGGTAACCCTGCATACCTTAACATCTTTAACGGTTCGAGCGCCATAAGCGGGTACGGCACCAGCGTTGCTCTCACCACGACCGGGAGCACGTCGCTGACAATCTATGCTGGCGCCTTTGACAATCTGCACACCTCAACGACAACCGGGAACTACTACGTGTGCGCTACCGACGTAACGAGCGGCTCAGCCAACACAACGCTCTACCAAGTCGCGCTGGGCGGTACCGCCACTGCAGTCACGCTTACAAAATATGCTTACAACCAGGTATCCAGCACTAACACTTCCCCTACGTGCTCACCAGTCGCCGAGTTTTACAACAACTCGACGGACTACGTCTATCTGAGCGTAACCGCGAACGGCGACGCCACAGCGTCATGCACCGGCGCGTGCCTTTACAACTACAAGGTTCCGACCAGTACGGGCACCCACACGGGTTCAGCCACGGCTGGGATGACAGTAGCCAGCGGCGCCAGCGGTGTCATAATTGATAACAGTTTGACCTCTCCCGCGGGGGCCTCGCAGATCTACTTCTCCTCGCTCGCGAGCGAGTCTTGCGCGGGAAACGGGACCACCGGCAGCGGCACGGGCGGCTGCGCCGTGCAGGCGTCTCAGTCAAGTCCAAGCAATCCGGTAACCGCCAACGGCACGGTGACTTTCATCCGAGACTCCTACTACTGGCCGGGGCACGAAGGGTGCACAGGGACCTGCTCGCCGACGGCGAGCGTCACGGTGGGAGCGACGACCTACACCTTCGTGGCTACGATAAATGGAACAAGTACCCAAGTCCAGACCTATGATAGCGGCACGACGAGCCAGGATGAGTCGGATGCTGCCCAGAATCTTGCAGCCGCGCTCCTGAATGATTCGACTAAATGTTCGACGGATACGCCCAAGCCGTGTTTCTACGTGAGTGGAGCGAACGCCAGTGTTACGGCGACGTACTCCAGTAACGTAACCAGTCTGACGGCCAAGACCTCGGGCAGCGGAGGGGACTTCGCCCTAAGCGTCAGCAGCGACGCGACAACCGACATCACGGTGAGCGGGGGAAACAACGGCAGCCCCTAATCTTCTGGTGTGTATTCGACGGGATGCAGAACGGCTGCACCACGGGCAGTGCCTCCAGTAGCAACGCCACGCAAGCCTCGCAGTCGTCGCCGTGATATGCGGGCGCATAGGGGCCACCATGGAGTGCGGCAGCGAAGCCTGTGAGGCTGCCGCCTTCAGACGGTAAGTGTGAAGTTGAAAGGCTGAATGCAGGCAAAGCCTTTTCACGCCACGACGCGAAGTACGCCAGGTTCGTAATGCCAGGATGTTTCTCTCTCTCCGGTGCATCCTGGCTTGGCACGTAGCGCCGGTCCCGCAGGTACCGGGCCGGCGCTGCGGCCATATCGAGATCCCGCCCTCCACTTGGTTCCCCTCTAATTTGACTCGCGACGCTGTCTTGTGAGCCCACACCATTTCGTGCCGTCCTAATTTGGCCGTAGCGCCGCCATCTTGGCGGCTCCGGTGCCGGCTGGAAGCCCGCGTTGCGGCCCAAATCAGGACAGTACCCACCATTTCGAACTCTTGACAAAGCTCCCTAATTCATTCGCGCCGATTGCCGAAGTGAAGGATTGGAGGGACTAGTTTCGGCGGCAATCAGTTCACCACTGAGGCACAGAGGCACAAAGGGATCAGAAGAGAGGCCGTTCTAAGTACCTCAGCGCCTCGGTGGTTGATTTCTTCACACGTGCAGACGCCAGTGCACCATCGCCTGAACCGGGCAGGTGGAGTAAGCGAGGTGACAATTCACGTCTAGTACCTTCGTAACCTTGCCCCGTGGCCAGGATTGGCGGAAAACTATGGTCTAGCGTAGAGCCCAGATTGGTCCTTCGGGAAAGGTACGGTTCGACTCCAATGAAACTGTCCAACATGCTCCATGTCAGGTCGAAAATGCGAGTGGGACCGCGCGGGTTTACGCCCGCACGAGGCGAGGAAGGCCAGGCGCTGTTTGAGTTTGCCATCGGGGCGCTGGTGCTCTGCACATTTTTGATCGGCATCATCTACGGCGGGATAATGGCCTATGACAGGTCAGTGCTGGCCAATGCGGTCGCCATCGGCGCCAGGAGCGTAGGAGCGGGACGTGGCGACTCGACCGCCTGCACGGACTCCCAGACTGCCCTCACCTCCGCCGCTTACGGGCTGAAAACATCGTCGATTACGGTCGTGTCTCCCCCAGGGTTCACTGCTACCAGCGGCTCCGGGGCCGGGACCTCCTCCTGCAACGTGACCACCGGAACCAACCCGTACACGGGCGGCGCTTGCTCGACCACTACACCTTGCCAGATTCTAACGATGGGGGAGTTGGCAACCGTTGCCGCCAGCTACCCGTGCAGCATGTATTTTCCACGCCTGAAGATCAACCTCTGTTCCATAGCCCAGGGCAATACTGTAGTCACGACCTCGGGCGGCTCGATCACGGTGAATTGTCCGTACACGAATTGCGTTTATTCGATAGCCACGGCCCGAATCGAATGAGGCGGCGGTTGTAAACGAGGTTTCCGAGACCTTCGACTTGGTATCCGGAATTGCAGGCCTCCATCGAAAATGCAGCGCCGAGGCGGCTCTGAATGTCAGAAAGGCACGGTTACGGTTCCATGAAACATCCTACGATATGGGGCTTCAGACGATCCTGGCAGAAAGTTCTTTGCTCAAGCGTACACCCCGGCCGAGAAGAAGGCGCGGCGTTGTATGAGTTCGCAATGTCGCTGCCACTTCTATCGGTCATGCTGGTGTCGATCATTTTTGGAGGGATCACCTTCTTCAACTACGTCGAGCTGGCGAATGCGGTGGAGGTTAGCGCCAGGGTGTTGGCAACCGGCAGACAGCAGGGGGCGAGCGCTTGCTCCCAGGCGAACACGGCGCTCACCAACGCCGCGGGGAACCTCAATACGTCTCAGATCAGCATCGCGGCGGAGACTTTCGCCAACGGCTCAACCTGTACCGCGACATTACTGCCCGGCGATGCCGGGACCGTAACGGCCACCTATCCGTGTAACCTGCCGATCCCATTCACTGGTCTCAATCTTTGTCCCATGCCGGGCGGCTCCAAAAGTCCCCTGCAGGGCGGGGTTAAGCTGTGCCCGTCCTCATCTTACTGTATTAGCGCGACAACGACGGTATATATCGAATGAGGTGGAACATGAAATCTCTTCTTGGCAGGCTCTATCGCGAGCAAAACGGGCAGGCCCTCTATCTGGTTGCGGCTTCACTGGTCGCCATTCTAGGCATGGCGGCGTTATCGATCGATATCGGTTTCGCCCTGCACGCCCAGCGCGAGCTGCAGGCCAACACCGATGCGGCGGCGAGCGCGGGAGGGGCAGCCATGCCCAATCCCGCCACCACATCGGTCTACGGTGTCGTGACTGAATACAGCGGCAGCAAGGCCTACAGTGCCCTGTACAACGTGCATCCCGACCTCAATATCACGAACGTGAGCGTCAGCTTTACGTGCCTCTCGACCACCACATACCCCGGCTATAGCCTCCCCCCCTGCGCCGCTGCTGCCAGCTACCCCTCCTGCGGAGTCACCGCCTCTAATCCGGCGGGAGGTTGCAACGCGATCAAAGTGGTGGAGACAGCGACGGAGCCGACGTTTTTCGGCAAGATCCTCGGCTTCAAATCGCTTACCGTCACGGCGACCTCAGTCGCCAGCGCCAGCGGCGGGGGGGCGATCCCGTACCACATCATGCTGGTGCTGGACACCACCAACTCCATGGGTTCGGGTACGGACACCGGCTGCGTGACCGGTTCGAGCAGCTCATACACACCTGAGCAGTGTGCCCAGTTTGGCGTTCAGACCCTCCTCTCCGAACTCGCCCCTTGCGCTGTGGGAGTGTCAAGCTGCGGCAGCAGCGCGGCGGTCGACGAGGTCGGCGTCATGTCGTTTCCGGGCATCTGCAGCGACTCCAATTCAGGAGTTACGACGGCAAACTGCCCCACTCTTTCCTCTGCCGCGCCGTTGACCAACACGACGGCTAACCCTACTTATGCGCCGAATGATTACGCGTGCCCTGCGGTGGCCCCCCCCATCGCCCAGTACAACAACGACCCGGAGTACCTGGTCGTCGGCTTTGGGAACGATTATCGGCTTTCTGACAATTCCGCGTTAAATTGGAGCTCCGACGTCGTTAAAACCGATGGGGCGGGAACGAACAACTGTGGGATGCCCACTCCGGGCGGCGAGGGAACATTCTATGCGGGCGCCATCGTAGCGGCACAAACCTATCTTACCAATAATCACGCCTCGCATGTCCAGGACATCATGATTCTCCTCAGCGACGGCAACGCGAGCGCCAGCACCACGCAAATGGGTGGGAACGTGAAGCAGGCCGTGACCGGTAGTCAAATCGCCGGAATGAACGGGAACCTTTTCTCAGCCACGGCGGAGTGCACGCAGGCCGTCAACGCCGCGGCTTGGGCCAGGGGAGTCAAGCAATCCGATGGCACCTCCACTCAGATCTACTCCATCTCCTACGGCTCGGAGACGTCGGGGTGCACCTCTGGGGAATCCGTACCATCCATAGGGGGCAATCCCGCCAATACTCCCTGCTCCACGATGGCGGGCATCTCCTCCACGCCGTTGTCGCAGTATTTCTTTTCGGTTCCCCAAACGGTAAACGGAAATACCAGCACTGTATGCAAGGGCGCAGTGCCGATCACCCAGTTGAGCCAGGTTTTCACCACCATCGGCTCGATGCTCGAGACCGCCCGGCTGATACCGCTCAATGTGGCCGGCACTTGGGTTGTCGCAACATCGTAGTTTGGCTTGCAGGCTGTCTAAATACTCGATTAGCCTGTTATTACGGGGAGTTTTCATGGGCCTTTGGCCCACCCTAGGGAATGAAAATCAGCGTCGTCACCGCGAAAGCGGGGACCCAATCTGGGTCGGGAGAAAGATGGATTCCCGCTTTCGCGGGAATGACGTGACCCTCGATAGGGGCGGTTCGCGAGCCGCCCCTACCAGTCCGATTCGGGGGAATGGCCTGATTTTCAGGAGAACCCCAGGCGACGAGGAATCTCGCTCTGCCCTTGAAGACATTCAGAGCGAGATTCCTCGCGGAGTTTACCCTGAGTACCCAGAGCGAGATTCCTTCAGTTCGTTCAGGACAGGCTCATCGCGGAGTTTACCCTGAGTGCAGAGCGAGATTCTTCGCTCCGCTCAGAATGACAAGCGAAGGGCTCAGGATGACAAGCGAAGGGTTCGGAATGACCTCCTGAATGAGGTTATCACACAGACTCTTTAGCCCCGCCGAAACCACGACCCCAATTCTCTATTGAACCCCGCTCTTTCTGAACGGTGGTGGGAAATCCAGGCTAGCTATTCGGCCTCGAGGGGCGTATTCTCTTCACTCTATAGTGGGAAGGCGCGGGCGCTTCGCGCTGGGAGGACAGGCCCGCCGTCCGATCGGCGCGAGACCTGGGGCGACCCCAACCGCCCTGGCGCGGCACCAGACAGTGCCCCACGCACTCTGTGCAGTCGAAGTGCCTTATGGAGCTCAATAGCATTGTCATTGTGAGCTTGGGATCCCCCAAAGAGAAGATCTGGGGACAACTGCTCGAGCTCGACGCCCGGGGCGTAACGGTGCGCGGAATTGAACTCAACTCCTTCGACGACTTCGTCCGCCAGATCGTGGCGCGGGAAGAATGCAGCGTGGGAATGACCGAGGTTTTCTACCCCATGCACCGCGTGGAGCGCGTGGCGCTGGATGAATCCTCCGGCTCGATTCCTTCGCTTTCAGAGCGATTCCGGAGCTTGGTTGGTTTGAGTATCCAGGAATACCTCGGAATTGAGACGCCGCAGGGCTGAAGGGCAGTCGACAGTCGACAGTTGACAGTCAAGAACGCCCCTTGTCAAAGCAGCCCTCTCCCCTTTGGGGGACATGCGCGCTGAGTTAATCGCGTGCCTAGGGTCCCGAAGGGACCCAAGATCATTAGCCGTAGGTGAAACCTACGGGCGGGCGGTGCAAAAAAATCGTATCCGACCCCGAAAGGGTCGAACCTTCGACCCTACGGGGTCGGAGAAGATCAAAAGGCGGGGGCTTCATCTCCGTAGGTTTCACCTACGGCTAATGATATTAATGCCCTTCGGGCATTTGACATCGTTCCTACACGCTTATCCCGGCGCTTATGCCCTTGGGGGAGCGGGTAGCCCTCAGCCGGCGCTTTCATCAGTCCGTCAACTGATGGAGCCAGGTGAGGGGGACGCCAAGAAATACCGCAACCATGACATTCAATCAGGTATTGAAAACGCTCGAGTCGAAAGCCGACCCGGCGGCGGTGCTCGGCATGGCACGCTTCGGGATTACTGCGGCCAAGGCCTTCGGCTGGTCGGCGCCGGCATTGAAAAAGTTGGCTCGAGAGATCGGCAAGGACCACGCTCTGGCAGAGCGCTTGTGGTCTACGGGCACACTGGAAGCTCGATTTCTCGCGGGCCTGGTCGCCGAGCGGCAGCGCGTAACCGAACGGTTGATGGAAGACTGGGTAAAGGATTTCGATTCCTGGGCAGTCTGCGATGGAACCTGCCTCAACCTCTTCCGTTACACCCCCTTCGCCTACCAGAAATGCCGCGAGTGGAGCGGGCGCCGGGAGGAATTCGTGAAGAGGGCGGCGTTCGCGCTGATGGCTTGCCTGGCGGTGAGCGATAAAGAGGCGCCCGATCAAACCTTCTTACGACTCTTGCCGCTCATCAAGAGGGAAGCATGCGACGAGCGGAACTACGTGAGAAAGGCCGTAAACTGGGCGCTTCGCCAAATCGGCAAGCGAAACCGGCGGCTAAACCGTGCGGCAATTGAAGTTGCGCAGCAGATTCATGACTTGGATTCGCCGGCCGCCCGCTGGATTGCCTCGGATGCGTTGCGGGAACTGCGCAGCCCCGCAGTCGAACGACGAGTGAATTTGACATCTCGAACGCAGGGCCGCAATATTGTTTCGTAGCCATGACTTCTCGCATCCTGACGCCCGCCAACCAAATCACGATTCTGCGCCTGGCCTTTATTCCTTTTTTCGCCATCCTGGTTGTTGACCAGCGGTATCGCGGCGCTTTGGCGGTGCTCGTTGCGGCGGCGTTTTCGGATATGATCGACGGGATTGTGGCGCGCCTGCTCAAGCAAGAGACTCCCCTGGGCGTGGCGCTCGACCCGATCGCGGATAAACTTTTGATGACTACCGCCTATCTCGCCCTGGCTTTTCGCGAGGCACTCCCCTGGTGGTTGACCATTATAGTAATCAGCCGCGATGCCGCCATTATCATTACCGCGCTGCTGATCAGCCTGGTGGCCGGTTACCGGCCATTTTACCCCACTGCCTTGGGAAAGGCCTCCACGGTCGTCCAGGTGTTGACCGTTTTTGTGGCAGTCAGTTTCCAGGCCCACGTGCCGTTTGTCGTGAGGGGCTTGGTTAGGACCTTTGCCTACCTTGCCGCGGCCCTCACCATTGCTTCCGGGATTCATTACGGGATGGTGGTCCGCAAGCGCTATGGGCAGCACGGGGGGTAGGTCGAGAAGTTGAGAAGCCCAGGAGTTAAGTAGTGGCTCGGTTTGATGTGGCACGGCCATCTTGGCCGTGATTGTGCACGGGCGGGACGCCCGTGCCACAGGACTCAAAATCTCAGCATCGGGGGTACTAGCTGTGGCAACGACCATATTTGAATATTACCACGAGAATCATGACCGATTTCTACAAGGGCTGACGGATCTGCTGAAGATTCCGAGCGTCAGCACTCTGCCCGAACACAAGCCGGATATGCAGCGCGCCATCGAGTTTCTAGCGAGCGAGCTGCGCGAAATGGGGATGAAGAACGTCGATATTATCGCGGGGAAAGAAGGCCAGCACCCGCTCCTCTATGCGGAGTGGTTGGAGGCTCCCGGAAAGCCGACCTTGCTGCTTTACGGGCACTACGACGTGCAGCCGCCCGATCCGCTCGAGGAGTGGGTGTCGCCGCCCTTCGAACCCGCCATCCGCAACGACAACATTTATGCTCGCGGCGCCGTGGATGACAAGGGGCAAACTTATCTTCTGGTGAAAGCCGTGGAAGGATTTCTGAAGACCGAAGGCAAGCTTCCCATCAATATAAAGTTCCTGCTCGAAGGCGAAGAGGAAGTGGGCGGCGAGCACATCGAGGAGTACGTGGCGGCTCACCCGGAGCGGCTGAAAGCCGATGCGGCGCTGGTCTGCGACACGGAAATGTTCGCGCCCGAATTGCCCACCATTACGACCGGCCTGCGCGGCCTGGTTTACACGGAACTCGAAGCGCGCGGCGCGGATCACGACCTGCACTCGGGCGTCTATGGCGGAGCGGCGCCCAACCCCTTCCAAGCCCTGGCGGAGATGATTAACCAGCTCAAAGGGCCGAATGGGAAGATTCGTATACCGGGCTTTTACCAGCGTGTGAAGAAACCCACCGCGAAGGAATTGGCGGCGTGGAAACGGCTGCCCTTCAATGAGAAGGCATACCTGCGCAAGGAAGTCGGCGCGATCGCCCTTACCGGCGAGAAAGGCTTCTCGGTGCTCGAACGCACTTGGGCCAGGCCGACACTCGAGGTCCATGGCTTCCGCGGTGGCTTTACGGGTGAGGGCGCGAAGACCGTGATCCCCGCCGTCGGGGTGGCCAAAATCAGCATGCGCCTCGTCCCGGAGATGAACCCCAAGGAAGTCATTCGCCAATACACCGCCTTCGTGAAGAAAATCACGCCCAAGGGAATCAAGACCGCGGTGCGAGTGATCAGCTCTGCGCCCGCTTCCGTGGTGAGCACGGAGAGCAAATGGATCGCCGCCGCGGCCGAAGCCATGGAGCAGGTCTTTAAGAACAAGACTGTTTACATGCGCTCCGGCGGTTCCATCCCTATCGTGGGAGTCTTCCAGAAAAACCTCAAGATCCCCAGCGTCATGATGGGCTTCGGCCTGCCCGACGACAACCTGCACGCCCCCAATGAGAAATTCCACCTGCCGAATTTCTATCGCGGGATTGACGCGGTGGGGAAGTATTTCGAGCTGCTGGGAAAGTGAGGGGTTGAGCGGTGAACGGTAAAGGGTGAGGGGTGAAGGGTAAAGTAAAGGTAAGGGCCAAACGGCCAAGCGACCTTTAAACTTTACCCTTTAGCCGTCCCCGCACGTCTTCAATGAATTCGTCTACACGAGTGTAGCCCAACTCCTTAAAGCTCTTCCCACACCGGCCCTTCAACCGGGCCAAGTTCAGTCTTCCCGGTTTCTTGCGTAGGAGAATGGAGTTATTCACAACTTTGAATTCCACTTCCGTTTCAGGCTTCAACCCAAACCTCTCCCGAAGGTCTTTAGGTATGGTGACTTGACCACGCTCGCCTATTTTCATATTGTCGAGTATGATTTGAATTGCATACAAACGCAACCCGGCGCAGTGTCTGATGGTGTCTGAGATCTGCGTTGCTGACAAACTGACCGTATAAGTGGTCGCTTTCCGAGGGCAAAATCACTCACGAAGGAGGGCGAAATGCGGTCCCCATTCAAAAGCGGAATGCAAGGTGTATTTCTGACGGCAGCCGAATTGACACACCGCGATTTCATCGTTTCGCTGACCGCACGGAATGCACCTGGGGCCGATTTGCTCGTTACTGACTATCAGTGCAAGCTCACCTGGTCCGTCCAAGTGAAGACGAATCAGAGTACATCCGCGAATTTTTGGCTTCTGAACGCCAGCGCCGAAAAGCTCGTCAGCCACAACTTCATCTACGTTTTCGTCGGATTGCAGGGCAATCAACGTCCGAAATTCCTAGTCGTTCCAAGTCGGATTGTTGCTGCAAACGTCTGCAAGGAGACTACGCCGAGAGGAACTTTCTACTCCTTCCTTCGTAATACGAAATTCGACCACAAGGATGAAGGATGGGAAGAAGCGTTTGGACAGCCATCCGCCCTGTTTCCCGAGGAAATTGCCCCGATAGGCCTGAAAACCAGCCCATAGCGGCCTCAACGCACTTTTCAGACACTACCCAGTGTCTCAGTTCGAGATGACACGGGGATCCCGCCCGTGTCATTTCGTGGCAAGATGGCCGTGCCACTTCAATCTAAGTCGCTGCCAGTTCCTCGCAGTTGACGGCGCAGCCATACGTATGTATAGTGAGGTTTGCGGCCTGTTTCTGCAGCTTGTGGAGCCGCTGCGTTTTGAACTTCTCGACTTCTTAACTGCTCTTATGAGCCCACGATCTCTAAAGCATCTTCGATTGCGCCTTAAGCTCACGCAAGCGGCGGCCGCGGCGCTGGTGCGGGTAAGTCCGAACACCTGGGCGCGATGGGAGCGCGGCGAAGCGAAGCCTCGAGGTGTTTTGCAGCGCGAAGGAATCAAAAAACTCGCGAGCCACAGCGACGTGTTTCAGGGGTCGCCTGTCTCGGAAACCGGGCAAACCATCGTGCATTCCACCGCGAGATCACTGCTGAAGTTCGCCGGCACCTGGGTCGGCGACGACCTTGAGGAGCGGCTGGCCGAAGTCCATGCTTGGCGGGGGCGGGCCAGGTTTTGACAAACTACCTCCTCGACACGAACCACTGTAGCTTTCTATTGCGGGGGCATCCCGGATTGATTCGGAAGCTGCGCGAGCTCGGGGAGGCGCCGGCGGCGACCTGCGTCATTGTACAAGGTGAACTGGTATTCATGGCCCACAAGTCGGACCATCCGTCGACCAACGAAGAACGTGTACGCCAATTCTTAAGAGGCATAGCAGTATTGCCTCTCGATCGACATACAGCCGACCGTTACGGCAAGCTCAAGGCGGCGGTACTCGAGAGGTATGGACCGAGAGAGAAGGTGAAACGCAGAAAGGCGCAGCTCCGAGAGTTAGGTTTTCAAGACAATGATTTATGGATCGCCGCTCTCGCCGAGCGTTACGAGTTGATCCTCGTTACCTCCGACAGCGATTTCGAGCGTCTCTCTCACGTTGGAAGTTTCGCAGTTGAGAACTGGCTTGTTGAGTAATCCCATTATGAGACTCAGGCGCTTCATTCCGCCCGCCCTCATCGTGTTGTCTTTCGCGGCCGGCTTCGTGGCGCTCCAATACTTGAGCGGCGAACCGGCCGCCACGCCTTCCATCTCCGTACCAGTCCACTTTACGGACATCCGCGAGGCGGCGGGCATCACCTGGCAACACGATCATACCTTCACGGCGGAAAAGAACTACATCGAGACCATGGGCAACGGCCTGGGCTGGATCGATTACGACCAGGACGGGTTGATGGACCTCTACCTGGTGCAGACGGCGGAGACCGAGTGGTACAAGCCTCCTCACCCGCTGCATTCCGCGCTCTATCATAACAACGGCGACGGCACCTTCACGGACGTGACGGAGAAGGCGGGCGTGGGCGCCATCGGCCTCTACGGTCAGGGCGTGGCGGTGGGAGATTATGACAACGACGGTTACCCGGACCTTTACGTCACCGGCTTCGGCCACGCCATCCTTTACCACAACAACGGCAACGGCACATTCACGGATGTGACCGCCAAGGCCGGCGTCGCCGATGAAGGCCAGTGGTCCACCAGCGCCGGCTGGTTTGATTACGACAAGGACGGATATCTCGACCTCCTGGTGTGCAACTACATCGACTGGACGCCCAAGAATAACCTGTATTGCGGCGAGCACCGGCCCGGCTACCGCGCCTACTGCCATCCGGACAACTATCGCGGGCTGCGGCTGAAGCTCTATCACAACAACCACGACGGCACGTTTACGGATGTGAGCGAAAAATCCGGACTCGGCATCCCCGAGGTAAAAGGCATGGGCCTGGTCCTTGCGGATTTCAACAACGACGGCTGGACGGACGTGTTTATTGCCAATGACACCTGGCCCAATTCTCTCTTCATCAACAAGAAGGACGGCACGTTTGAAGATATCTCCTTCATGTCCGGGGTGGCTGCCAGCGAAGACGGAAAATACGAGGCCGGAATGGGCACCGACGCCGCCGATGTGGACGGCGACGGCTGGTTTGACATCTACGTCACGCACCTGGATTTCGAGCTGAACCGCCTTTACCACAACAATCACGACAATTCCTTCGACGACGCCACCTACAGTTGCGGGATGGGCAACAAGGCGATCTTCTTGAGCGGGGTGAGCGGCAAACTCTTCGATTACGATAACGACGGTTGGATTGATATATTTCAAGTCAATGGATCAATGCTGGATAATATTAAGCTTTATCACAGCGAAGAAACCTTCCCCGAAGCTAAACTGATGTTCCGCAACCTAGGCCAGGGGAAATTCGAGAAGGTATCCGAACTTCTGGGACCCGACTTCATGAAGCCGGTCGTGGGGCGAGGCTCAGCCGTCGCCGACTTCGATAACGATGGCGACCTGGACATCGCGATTTTGGTCAGCGGCGACTACCCTCAACTTTTGCGCAACGACGGCGGCAATGCCAACAACTGGCTGGAAGTAATGCTGGAAGGAACCAAGTCGAATCGCGACGGCGTGGGCGCGGCGCTGAAGCTGGTTTCGGAAGGATTCACCGAATACCAACAGCGGAAAGGCGGGATGAGTTACATGTCCGCTCAGGATCCGCGCATACACTTCGGCCTCGGAAAGCGCAAGACGATCGAGCGACTCGAAATCACTTGGCCCAGCGGTGCGGTGGACAAGCTCACGAACGTTCCCATCAATCAGATCATCACGGTTAAGGAAGGAACCGGGATTGTGCCCCGCCCCTTTCCCCGCGTGCCGAGCAAATAATTCCTACCAAGCCACCATGGCGTCGCTGAAGATTTTGGCCAGGTCTTCCGGCTCGAACGGGCGGGGCGAGAGCTTGGTGACGCGGTGTTGGGGCAGGGTGCCTTCGACGAGCGCGGGGATGTCTGAGGCCTGGTAGCCGAGCGCTCGCAGCCCATTAGGAATGCGGAGATCCTGCATGAATCCGATGATCTGCTCAGCCAGGATCTTACCCGCGTCTTCCGGGCGCGCGCCATTGATTTTAGCGCCGAGTATTTCGGCGGCCTTGAGATGGCGCTCGGGACAGGCCGGCGCGGTGAAGCGAAATGCCGCCGGGGCGTTGAGGATCACCGAGATTCCGTGGGGGACCAGAGGATGTCCGGCGCCGTAGCCTGGCGCCCGGTAATCCCGCACCAGGCCCGAGACGGCGTAGGACATGCCGTGCGGTAAATGCAGGCCGGCATTCCCGAATCCGATCCCGGCATAGGATGCGGCGAGCAGCATGGCGGCGCGCGCCTGGTCGTCGCCCGGATCGGCCACCGCGCGCCGCAAGTATGCCGCCACGAGCCGCAAAGCCTCCAGGCTCCAAACGTCGCTAATGGGATTCGACCCTTGATATGCCGGGCGCAGAATCGGCCGCGCGGGCAGCGGGCGCTTATCGAAGGGCAGAGTGGTATAGGACTCGACGGAGTGGCTCAACACGTCCAGCCCGGCGGACGCGGCCACGGCAGGCGGCTGCGTCCGTGTGTTCTCGGGGTCGAGAAGGCCCAGGGTTGGTTTCAGCCGGCGATGCGCGATGCCGGTCTTGGCATGGATTCGAGTGAAGTCGAAAATGGCCACTCCGGTTGTTTCACTTCCGGTGCCGGCCGTGGTGGGAATGGCAATCAGGGTTTTGAGAGGCCCGGGAACGGGCTTCCCCTTGCCGATGGGCGGATTGACGTAGTCGAGGAAATCGGCCGGGTAAGAACTGTAGAGATTCGCCGCCTTTGCGGTGTCGATTGTGGACCCTCCACCCACGGCGACAAGGCAATCAAATTCGTCCGCCTGAGCGGCAGAGATCGCATCGCAAAACGATGCATCGGTAGGCTCGACACGCACGCGGTCAAAGATTGAATAGCGGACCTTGTGCTCGCCGAGCGATTCGAGCACCGTGGACACGGGCGGCAAGGAGCGCAAGTTGGCGTCCGTAAAAACAAGTGCATACTTCTTTCCCTGGTCCGCGAGGTCCGCGCCCACTTCGCGGGTTACGCCGAAGCCGAAGCGAACGGCTGACGTCGCCATCTCGAATGCGTAGTCGTTCGCCATCGTATCCTCCGGACTCTGACCACCCCACTTAGCCGATGTCACTGGGCGGGCAGTCGGTAGAGCACAAGATCGAGTCCTGGGATGTCCTCGAAGTCGTGGGAGTTTCTGGTTAGCAACCGGCAAGCATGTTGCAGCGCTTGGCTTGCCAGCCAGAGGTCTTGGACCCGGTAACGGTGCTGCCGTCCGGCAGCCCTGATCTGCGCGGCCAAACTGCCAAAGATGTCTCCCGTAGTCCCATCTATGGGTAGAAGCGGTTTGCGCGCAAGGCGCCGAAGAGCGGCCAGTCGTCTCTGGCGCACCCCAGGGTCTCGAGCGATGTCCGCACCAAAGCGCAGTTCCGCAAGTGTAACAGGAGAAATGAAGACCGGCTCGCTGGAGGTCAGTACTGCCACATCGGCAGGGGCCAGTGCTCCTCGTTCTACATCGATCCAAACACAGGTATCCACTAGGAACCCCACGGGTCTCGAACCCCCTTACCCAGACGGCTTCCCCTCCATCTCCCCCGGCGGCTGTCCGCCTCCCACGCAGCCGCGGCGTCCGCCGGGAGAGTGTGGTAGAGGTCGGCCATCGCCTCGAGCGCAGTCTGCCGCGCCGGACCAGGGAGAAGACGCGCGACTTGGGCCCGGTTACGTTCGACAACGATTTCCTCGCCCTCTACGGCAAGACGGTCAAGCACCTGTCGCAGATTGCGCGCCAACTCCGTTGCGGTTATAGTCTTCACCGATTTACCTCATTACGTAAAATCTGATTCAATCAGAGTTTACTCCATTTGCGCCCCGCTCGCTAGAACTTCCGGTTCCATTCCCGCGGCCAGCGCTCGATCAGGACTTTCGTCTGGGTATAAAACTCCACGCCGTGCCGTGCCTGGGCGTGCAAGTCGCCAAAGAAGCTCTCACCCCAACCGCTGAAGGGGAAGGTGGCGAGCGGCGCGGCCACGCCGATATTGACGCCGATGTTGCCCGCGTTCACCTCGTAACGGAAACGTCGCGCGCTCGAGCCGTCGCGAGTGAAGATGCACGCCATATTGCCGTAGCTGCGCGCATTAACCATTTGAATCGCCTCGTCCAACGAGGCGGCGTGCATGAGGCTCAATACGGGGCCGAAGATCTCGGTGCGCGCGATTTCACCTTGCGGGGGAACATTATCCAAAACGGTGGGGAAGATGAAGAATCCCTCCTCATAGTCCTTCACTTTCCTGCCGCGCCCGTCCACGCGCAAGCTCGCTCCTTCGAGCTCGCCCTTGGCAATCAGGGCTTCGATCCGCGTTTTACTTTCGAGCGAGATGACGGGCCCCATCTCCACGCCTTCGTCCAGTCCGTACCCAACCTTGCGGTTGCTTGCGGCTTCCATCAACTGCTCCGTCAGCGCTTTTCGTGCCTCGCCCACGGTGACGGCGACGGAGGCCGCCAGGCACCGCTGCCCGGCGCATCCGAAAGCGGAATCGGCCAGAATCCTGGTAGTCATCTCGAGGTCGGCGTCCGGCATCACCACCACCGGATTCTTGGCCCCGCCCTGGCATTGGGCGCGCTTGCCATTGGCGGCCGCCCGGCTGTAAATGTAGCGCGCGGTCGCCGTCGAGCCTACGAAGCTGATCGCCCGGATGGCCGGATGGTCGAGAAGCGCGTTCACCGTCTCCTTGCCGCCGTTCATGAGCTGCACCACGCCGGGGGGGAAACCGGCGGCCTCGAGCAGGTGGAACAGCTTACTCGAAGTCAACGGCACGCGCTCCGAGGGTTTCAGGATGAAGCAGTTTCCCGTGGCCAGGGCATAGGGCATGAACCAGAACGGGATCATGGCGGGAAAATTGAACGGCGTGATGGCCGCCGCCACACCTAACGGCTGCCGGATCATGTGCTCGTCGATCCCCGGCGCGATGTCTTCGCTGTTGTAGCCCTGCATCAGGCTGGGGATGCCGCAAGCGACCTCGACATTCTCGATGGCGCGCCGCACTTCCCCCGCGCTTTCGGCGTAGGTCTTGCCGCACTCTTCGGTGACGCTGCGCGCGAGGTCCGGCAGGTGCTCCTCAAGCAGCGCCTTGAGCTTGAAGAGCGGTTGAATCCGCTCTCCCGCCGGCCTGCGCCGCCATTCCGGAAATGCCTTCTCCGCCGCGGACGCTGCCGCGGCCACTTCCTCCGGCGGCGAGAGCGGCACCTCCGCCAGAACCTCGGTCGACGCCGGGTTCAGCACCTTCAACGTCTCGGTAGCGCGGGAAGCGCGCCACCCGCCTTCCACGTAGTTTTCCAATCGTCTGGGCATTCGAACCCCCAATGTATTGGCAACCCTATCGTTGCTCCAGGGCGGCCGCAACGGCCGCACCTGTGGATTTGTCTATTTTAAACTCTAATGCTGGCAGTGGTACAGCGCGGCCTGAAAGCGTAGCGCGGGCGTCTTGCCCACGCCCCAGCGGGCGAGACGCCCGCACTCCGAATCGCATCAAAGGTACTATTCTTTCAGCAGTTTCTCTGGAGTATGGTATAAAGGGACGAGTTTTGTTTTCGAGGGAACGCGATGGCGATGAAGGCTTTGTTTTTCGAAGGCGTGCATGAAGATGCGGTCGCAACGTTTTCACGCGCCGGCTACGAAGTCAGGACCTTGCCCGGAAGCCCGAACGAGGGCGTACTCCTCCAGGTACTCCGGGATGTCAGCATACTCGGCGTCCGGTCCAAGACAAAAATCTCGAAGGCCGTTCTGGAGTCTGCTCCTGAATTACTTGTAGTGGGCGCGTATTGCATCGGCGTCGAGCACATCGACCTGCCCAGTTGCACCGCGCGGGGCATCGCCGTGTTTAATGACCCCCACAGCAACACCCGCTCCGTGGCGGAACTCGCCTTGGGGGAAATCATCATGCTGGTGCGGCGGGTTTTTCACAGCAGCCACGCGCTGCACCGCGGCGTTTGGCACAAGAGCGCCAAGGGATGCCATGAAGTCCGCGGTCTGACCCTCGGTATAGTAGGCTATGGAAAGATCGGCTCGCAGCTCTCGGAGCTGGCGGAAGCGATCGGCATGAAAGTCATCTTCTCGGATGTGGCGGAGGTCCTGGCGCGCGGCAACGCGAAGAATTGCACCTTCTCGGAGCTGCTGCAGACCGCGGACGTGGTTACCCTGCACGTCGACGGCAAGCCTCAAAACAGGAATCTCTTCGGAGATGAAGAATTCCGCATCATGAAGAAGGGCGCCTTCTTCCTTAACCTGAGCCGCGGATTTGTGGTGAATCACGAAGCTCTGGCGGAGAATCTCAGGAACGGCAAGCTGAGCGGGGCGGCCATCGATGTCTTTCCCGACGAGCCGGCCAGCGGGGAGCTTTTTTCCAATTCGCTCCAGAACCTGCCCAACGTGATTCTGACTCCGCACGTGGGCGGAAGCACCGAGGAAGCTCAGGAGAGCATCGGACACTTCGTTTCGGCGCAAGTCCACCGCTACTTGCAGAGCGGCAGCACCAAGCTCAGCGTCAATCTGCCGCACTGCCAACTCGAGACCACGCCGGATACCCATCGCCTGGCGCACATCCATAGGAACATTCCTGGAATGCTGCTGGCCATCAACCGCGTCTTCGCCGATCGGGGCATTAACGTAGAACGGCAAGTCTACGAAACCAAAGGGGGCGTGGGATACGCCATCCTGGATACCAATCGCGAGTGGGACGACGGCTTGGTCAGCGCCCTCGAGAAGATTCCGGACACCATCCGCTTTAGAGTGCTTTGACGGCGCCGGGGGAGGGCTGCATATGCGGCGTCTCTGCCTCGCCTATTTGAAGCCAGGTAAATAATATTAGTGTCCTGAGTCAGGAGTTCGTTGAAGAATTCAGCCCGTCAGCCGACGGGCGGCAGAATGTAGCCCACGGCGCAAGCCGTGGGTCGCAAGAGCCCACCCTCACCCCCGTCCCCTCTCCCGCCCGGCGGGAGAGGGGTGCCGAAGGCGGGGTGAGGGGAGTCTAACCCAGGGCTTACGCCCTGGGCTACTCTATGCCGCCCCCGACGGGGGCTCTAAAGAACCTTGCGCATAAGAAAAACTTTCTTACCGAACTTTTGACTCAGGACACTAGCTTCGTGCACACTTTCTCCTGACCTCGAACCGCCCTCGGGCATCCACGAGGGTTCCCCAGCGATTGTCGGTCACCTAGTGTGGTGTCCCAGGTAATTCCTTACAACGACCACCCCCTACCCCCTCCTTATCAAGGAGGGGAGTCAGTCCAGGAACTCCCCTCCTCCTTGAGGAGGGGGCCAGGGGGTGGTGAGCCCGTGTCAATTATAAATAGTCACGTGGGACACAACACTAGCTGAGGAGCACGATTTTCGAGTCGGCCTTGGCGGATTCGTCGGCAGCGGCCTCCCGAACCATGTCCAGGAAGGCTCGGCCCTTTGGGCGGCCATTGTCGCGGATGGCCGCAAGCTTGGTGAGGTAGATCAATGCATCCCGGATGTCGCTATTCCGGGTACTGATCAAACCTTGCCTTTGAGTCTCGGTGCGTTGGAATTCTTCCAGGGTGGCCTTCAGTTCCTGGTAGAGTTCCCGCTGGTAAAGGTAGTCAGGAAGTTTCTCATAGTAAAGGCCGCTCGAAAGAGTGCGGTAGGACTCGGCCAGCGCTTTCAGCGACGCCAGCGCATCCGTGTCCACCACCTGGCGGTGCTCCCGTGCAAATCGCCCAACGCGATCGAGAAGCGCCATAATCAGCGGGGCGTGGGACTGGGCGAACGCGTGCGAGATTTCGACATCCGAAAACGGGAGACTCTTCCAGTCGATTTCGCGCCGCCCTGCGTCGTACGGGCGGCTGGCCACGAGGTAGGGACAGTCGGAGGGGCAGTCGATCGAGACTTCACGTTCGGTTCCGCAACACACCGCGCAGATGCTGTCTCCTCTGGCGGGGCAGAACCTCTTCGCCTTGCGTTTATTGCAGATCGGGCAAATCAAGCGTTGCCTCCTGGAACGGCACTGTGCGCCGCCCACGTGGGACGAAAGCTGGATTATGACACAACTTCCCGGCGCGCGGCAGGGGCGTAAGGAACGTGAAGATTAGCGAACGAGACCCCCTCACCCGTCTCCGTCGGCTGACGGACTGGTGGAATCTCCGTCGCGGGCCACCCTCTCCCCCAAGGGGGAGAGGGCATTTTTCGTGACAAGTGGTGAACCGAACCGTATCGTTGTCCAGGGACCGGCCGCTGCCACAACTCGACGCTGCGCCGGCAACACTAGTGATACAATAATTACATGGCGCCCACACTCAACTCATCGAACCACGCTGACGTGATCGTTATTGGAGGCGGCCTCATCGGTTCATCCATTGCGCTGCGGTTGGCTCAGGCCAAGCTGCGAGTATCCGTTTTCGACCGTGGCGAACCCGGAGCAGAGGCCAGCAGCGCGGCGGCGGGAATGATCGGTCCGCAGGGTGAAACCGTTGTGCCGGATGCGTTCTTTGCCTTGTGCGCCGCCAGCCACGCTCTGTTTCCGGATTTCGTCGCGGAAATTGAGGATTTGAGCGGGCATGACGTAGGCTTTCGCCGCGAAGGAAGCCTGCTGGTGGCGACGGACGAAAAGCAAGTCGCGAACCTCGAGAAGCTCTTCTGGAACCAATCACGCGCCGGGTTGCCGCTCGAACGGCTCAGCGTGGCCAGCCTCGAGCATAAGATGCCCGGGCTTTCGAAGAAAGTGCGGCTTGCCCTCGGCGCTTCTGAAGACCATTGGGTGGATAACGAGAAACTGACGCGGGCTGTGATCGAAGCCGCTCACCGCCTGGGGGTGAAGTTTCATGCCCGCTGCGCGGTGGAGGACCTGGTCATCCGCGATAACAGGGCGGAAACCGTTCACACCCGGACCGGCCCTCACAACGGCGAGCCCTCGCTCTTTTCGGCAGGCTTGTTCGTGCTGGCGGCGGGTTGCTGGTCCGGAGGACTTGCCGAGCAGGCCGGGCTTCACCTCGCCATGCAGCCTTGTCGAGGCCAAATGATGGAGTTCGAATCGCCCCGCGAGATTCCCCACGTGGTTCGCGCCGGAATGCATTACCTGGTGCCCCGCTCCGCCCGCCGGGTCTTAATCGGCACCACCGCCGAATATGCCGGGTTCGACAAAAGCGTCACGGCCGAAGGACTGCAATCCATCCTCACCGGAGCAATGAAGTTCGCGCCTTTCTTGAAGGAGTGCGTCTTCCTCCGCACCTGGGCGGGGCTGCGCCCCGATACTTCCGATCATCTTCCCATTCTAGGTTATGGTAAACTGGATAATCTTATACTTGCTACAGGACACTATCGCCACGGCATTCTCCTGGCCCCTATTACCGCTCAACAGATCTCCGAACTGATTCTCAACCGCACCAGTTCTATTGCTCTGGAACCGTACCGGCCCGGCCGCTTTGCGTGAGGGACAGTCGCTTTCCTGAATGGGGCGCGGGCGTGGAATCCGTATACGACAATATACGTATAGCATCGAATAATGTATGATACGTCAATGCCCGATGCTATACGTAACGGTACCTCGGTACCATGGCTGCGCTGTTGACTTGGCCTCCTCAATCCTCTAAGATTTTCACGCCCTAATATGCTGCCAACTCCCGATGAACCCGAAATCCCTGGTGTGGTGGGGCGACGGAGCGCCCGCCTGTCGATCATTGTTCCTATAACCGTGCACGGCACCGACGCGACGGGACAGTCCTTCAAAGAGAACACCTGGACGATAAGTGTTAACAAGCATGGCGGCAGAATCGCCACTTTCCACCGGTTGGCGGTTGACGATCAGATCTCGATCGAGAATCCACTGCTCGGCCGGTCCGCCCGAGGCCGGGTTAACAGGGTCTCGGAGAAGCGCTTCGCCGAAGATCCCTTCGAAGTTTGTGTCGAGTTCCTGGAAGCGCAGAATGTTTGGGGCGTCAGGCTTCCCCCTGAAGATTGGGAAAAAGAGCGGCATGGTGTCTTGGACGGGCGCAAAGATTTGAGCCCGCAGGCCGAGCCACGCCCTGCCGCGACGTCCGTTGCGCTTCCTGACGAGGAGACCAAGATAGAGACGACGCACCCTGCGCCAGGAGGATTGCCGGTGGAAGCGGGAGAGCAAACCGGGGGCCTGAGTCAATTCAACATGGCGGTGCATGCCTTGACACGCTTGGCCGGGGAAGCCGCTGCTCCTTCAGCGCAGCCGGCGGCTCCACGGCAGGAGCCCGGGCCCGCCGAAGCGCCTGCCGCACCGGTTGAAAACGCCGGCCTCGCGGCATGCGAATCCCTGCAACAGACGATCCATGAAGCGCAGTCGCTCAAGGATGAATTGAACGCCCTATTGGATCGCATGCAAACTGCGCGAGGGGAAGTGGAGAACCTCCTCAGCCGCACCACCAAAGCCTCCGAGGAATTCCAGTCGCAAATTGAGGGCGCCCGCCGTAGCAGCGAGGACTCGCTCCGGCAAAGCCTCGAGGCAATGCGTCAGGAAATCCAGGCGGACACTCTCGAAGCGGGAACTCAGGCCAGGAAGATCTGCAAGGAGGAATCCGGCACTGCCGTCAAGGCAATTTCCGTCTGCGTGGACTCTGCCGTGGATTTACTGAACAGGGCCGGCGACGAGGCCGCCGCGCGAGTGCAGGGGGCCCGCCAGACCCTGGAGCTCAGTTTGAAGAAAGCAGAGGAGTGCCTGCCGCATCTGGCCAGCGAATCGGCGTCGCTGCTCGAGAAGTTTCGCGGCGAGGCGGAGGCGTTCGCAGGCCAGTTAAGATCTGATTTTGAATCCACCACTCGCGAGTCTTCAGCAAAGGCCGGCGCGGCGATTTCGGAAAAGCTCGAAGGCAGTGTCGAATCGGCGATGGAAGCAGTGGTCAGAGACTTCAACAAACAAGCCGAAGAAGCTCTTGAGCTGCTGAAAGAGGGGCTCCGTTCGGGCCGCGAGCAGTGCGTGGAAGAGACGCAGAAGCAATTGGCTACGGCGCGGGAATCAGCCTTGACAGCGCTAGAGAGCGAAGCGGCGGAGAAGTCGGCGTCGTACCGGGAGCAACTGCGAGCGGCGCTCGTGGAGATGCAGGCGCAGCAGACGAAGGAGATGGAGGAGGGGATTCAAGCCAGCCTGGAAGGCCTGCTGCAAACGCTTCGAGGCAAGATTCAAGAGACGCAAGGGCAGTGCGTGGAGGAGACCGCGAAGCAGTTGAGTGCGGCGCGGGAATCGGCCTTGACGGCGCTGGAGAGCGAAGCCACAGAGAAGTCGGCGTCCTACCAGGAGCAACTGCGGGCGGCACTGCTGGAGATGCACGCCCAGCAGACGACAGAGATGGGGACGGAAATTCAAGCCAGCTTGCAAGGGCTGCTGGAATCCTTACAGGTAAAGATCCAGACTACCGAAGAGCATTGCGTGGAGGAGACCGCGAAGCAGTTGGCGGTGCTGCGCGAATCGACTTTGAGTTTACTGGAGAGCGAAGCGGCGGAGAAGTCAGCATCGTATCGGGAGCAACTGCGCGCGACGCTCGTGGATACGCAGGCGCAGCAGACGAAAGAGATGGAAAGAGGAATCCAAGCCACCTTCGAGCCGTTGCTGCAATCCCTGCGCGCGAGAATTGAGTCGACGGCCGAAGAGGCCGCCGCACGGCTTGCGGCCGAGGTGAGAAACGGCGCCGACCAAGCCCTGCAGGAACTCCCGGAGCGGCTCTCCCAAAGCGTTGAGATGGCCCTTTTCGTGGTGAAAGAGTGGGAGCAGCAGACGAGAACGGAATTGGATGCGCATTCGCGCCGTCTCCTGGAGGCGTTTGACAGGCGGCTTGAAGCCTTGAGTGCGGCTGCGCAAATGCGGCAGCGCAGCGAGGCTGAAGCCTTCAAGAGCCTGCTCCAGGATTTCCTGAACCATGCCGAGGCTCTATCGGCAGAGAGCAGTCAGGCAAAGGCGGCGGTCCCTTTCGAGTCCGCGGAGGCGCCTTCCCGGCCTGCCCAACCATCCGCAGAACCTTCCACACCAGCCCTCGAAAACCTGTTGGAGAAACAGCGAAAAATAATTGAGGGTACGCTCGGCGCCTTCCGCTCGAAACTGGGCCAGACTCTTGCCGGCACGGCCCCCAAGCGGTAGATTGAAGCCCCACGGGCCTGAAGGGACGGAGACCAAACTACGGTAAGGTGTGCTCCCTCTCAATGGGTTCGGGTATCGGTAACCCACCGTCGGATTCGATCAACTGAACCAACGCATCCACCGCCAAGGGATCAAACTGGCTTCCACTGCAGCGGCGCAGTTCAGTCACTGCCTCGTCCATGGTGCGCCTTCGGCGATAGCGACGGTCGCGAACCATGGCTTGGAAAGCGTCGGCGACGGTGATAATGCGGGCGCCGACAGGGATCTGTTCTCCCTTCAAACCATCCGGATAACCGTTCCCGTCCACCGCCTCGTGGTGGTAGCGCACGATGCGCTCGATGCCCGTTTCTTTCAAGGGTTCCAGAATCTTCGCCCCCCAGGCCGCATGGCTCTTCACCAAGTCGAACTCAGTCGGCGTCAGGAACGAGGGCTTGGAAAGGACATCTTCCGGAACGTGGATTTTGCCGATATCGTGGACGATCCCCGCCAGCTTAATGTCTTCGACTTCCGCTCGAGACAACCCCACGTGAACGGCTATCTTGGCTGCCCACGCGGATACCTCGGCAGAATGGTGCTTAGTGTAAGGGTCCTTAGCTTCAACGGCAAAGGCGAGCGCCGTGATCGTATCCCACAGCGGTTTCATCTGCTCGAATCTGTGAAGGTAACGATTGTTGACAGCCTCATTGCGGTTAGCGAACATCCGTTTTACCGCCACTCCCAGACACGCGTCCAATAATTCCTGATCCCGTTCCGCATTCCCCGGTGCAATTCTTAAGGAAGCCACGCGCACGCAATTTCCCTCGCAGTGTTTGGCCAGGTACATCCCGGAGTCCGCAACGCTCAGAACGTCCTCAGGGGTTGGACCGTGGGTTGGAAAGGACGCAACCCCGATGCTTGCCGTCACGTGGTGAGAGTGCAGATAGTGGTCCGCCTGCAGGGCGGAACGGAGCCTCTCGGCCAGGATTTCAGCCTGTTCCGTCGTGGTTTCGGGCAGCAAGATCGCGAACTCATCGCCGCCGTACCTCGCCACCACATTGGACTGCCTCGATCGGGAATCGAGCACACCGGCCACAGCCGCGAGCACTCGATCACCTTCCAGGTGCCCTCCGTTGTCGTTGACCTGCTTAAAGCAGTCCAGGTCCATCATGATTACCGAAAACGGCCGGCCACTCCGGATGGACCGGCGCCATTCACCATCCAGCGCTTCTCTAAAGAAGCGATGAGTTTTGAGATGTGTCAAGCCGTCGGTGATGGCTTGATCTAGCGCAATCTGGTAGGCATGAGCGTTATGAAGATTAATGGCAAGCTGGTTGGCCAGCGACTGTAACGTCAGCACGTCCTGCTGGGAAAAGCTATGCTCCCGCAGGCTCTCGAGACTCAACACGCCCAGCAGATCGTCGCGATACTTCAGGGGAAGACTCAAGGCCGATCGCACGCCCGGGCGCAGCGCAACGTACCGAAGGTCGCGCAGCACGGAGTTTGCCAGAATGGGCTCACTGCCGATGGCGGCCGCACCCGAAAGCCCATCGCCGAATTGGATTCGACGGCCCAGCAGATCAGCGCCGTAACCCGCCTCAGCCTCCACAATCAGTTCCTTCTTCTGAGTGTCCGCCACTTCAATTCGCGCAAAGTCGCGTTCAAAAGCGCTGCGGATCTCCCGGCAAATGTTGGAAAGGAGTTCCTTCGGATTGAGGTCGGAGGCTGCTTTCCGCGTTAGTTCATTCAGAAGAGCCAGGTGGCTCGCCCGCCTCCGCTCCTTCTGGAAAAGCCGGGCGCTTTCAAGGGCGCCGGTGGCCTCATCAGCGAGCACCTGCATCAGCTCAAACTGTTCCTGGTTGATGGCGTTGTCCCGCTCGAAGTCCGCGACTGACAGCACGCCCATGGCCCCGTCGGAAAAATGAACGGGCACTCCGCACCAGGTGCGCAGCCGTCCATCCACGGTTTTGATCCCCAGACGGCGCGCCTTGGCAGGAAGGTCCTGGGTCAGAAGCAGGGGGCGCCGGCCCTGGCATACGAAGTCGGCCAGTCCATCCAACTCTGATCCTCCCGAGAGAACGTCGGGATTAGCGGGTTGAAAGGCGACAACCGTCTTCAGCGGGCCATCCTGTGAGTCCTGTAATGCCAGAGAGAAGTTGGTTGTGCCGAGCACCCCTTGCAACTCCTGGCGCAGGATTTCCACCTGTGACTCCAGATCAAATTTCGTGCGCAACAATTCACTGACTCGATGCAGCAACCTGAGTTCCTGGTTGTGCCGTTCTGCCGCGCGGTGCAAAGACCAATTCTCCATGGCCACGCCGAGTTGGTTGCCAATCGCCAGCAGCAAGCGGAGTTCGTTCGCACGGAAGTTCTTGGGCTTGCGGCATCCCATCAGCAACGCGCCGTAAGAACTCTCGCGCACCTGCAACCCCACTACCACCAGCGTCCTCAGCCCTTCCCGCACCCAAAGCGCTCGAAGCTCGTGAAAAAGCGCGTCGCGTTGCCAGGCGAAATCCACGGAAGGACGAGAGAGGTCGGGGAAAATCAACAAGTTCCCCCAACGTTCCCCGCACGAGATAAGATAAGAACGTAAGGGATCGGCCGACAACAACCCGATCGACTCCGCGCTGAGTCCTTGCGCGGAGACGTGGCCGGGCGCTTCCGATCCGCTGGCCTGCACTAAAATGTAGCAGCCCCCGCTCCCCACCACGTCGTGGATTCGCTGCCCGGTCAAGTCGGCCATCTGTTGCGGGCCAGCACTTTCGGCTAGGGATCTGCCAAAAAGATGCAGCTCCGAAAACCACTGCAATTCGGCATTCTTGTTCGCGCGCTCGATGCGTTGATGACGAAAGTAGATCAGGAGCAAAAAGAGCGTGAGAAGAATTGCTGAATAAGGGTACATTGAGCTTGGGAAGAGTTGAACAAAGATAAGACCCATCGCAGCCATTCTCCAGTAGAGTGCACACTACCAGGGTTAACGCCAATCCCTCTGCGAGTTCGAAGTGATTTACCCGCGACTGGCGCCGGCTCGAGGGACGTAGAGGCGTGATCAAAACGCGTTGTCGGCCGCCCCTATCCACCGGCCGGCAACACTCTGTAAATCCGCGACAAAATATACGGAAGTCAGGCGGGAATGTCAATGCTGTATTTAGGCAATAATCAAGAAATCATAGACGCGCTTGCCTTTAGCTGCTGCCAGTGAGCTTCTTGCCAGCCCCTGTTCTGAAACTTAGCTGTCATTCCGAGACCTTCGCCGTCATCCTGAGCTCTTCGCTTGTCATTCTGAGCCCTTCGCTTGTCATTCTGAGCGGAGCGAAGAATCTCGCTCTGCCGCTCAGGATAAACTCCGCGAGGAATCTCGCTCTGGCCTTTCCGGGGCGGTATGCCCGACGCAGAGCAAGATTCCTCGCTTCGCCCGGATTGACAGCACATGGATTCTTCGTGCCTGTCAGCCGACGGGCATGAGCGAGTGCTTAGAATGGCAGACGCGTTCGAATAGTCTACCCGGAGGCTGAAAAACAGTGTTAGCATCTTTCTCCGTCGGTCGCGATGATTCGATAGGCCGAAAGGAGGAAGCAATGATTCGTCGGGATTTTTTCACTCGTCTTGCCGTTGGGGCCGGGGCCTTCGCTTTCGGCGGAGATCTCCTGGGACAGACGAAACACCGCCCAGCCGGCGTTAACAGACCAGATAAACGAAGCCGCATTTCCATATCCACTTGGAGTCTTCATAATTATTTTCAGTCCACGCGGGAGAAAGAGTTCACACTGCCTGGGGATATGCTTAGCTTGATCGAGTTCCCGGAGATGATTGCCGACCGGTACCAGGTTCATAATCTGGAGTTTTGCGCGCCTCATTTCGCTTCCACTGAAAAGACCTACCTTCAGGAAGTCAAGGGCCGCTTGGTGCGGGCCCACTCGCGCGTCGTGAACATGCCGGTGGACATTGATGAGCTGTGGAGGGGCGGCGGGTTATCCGACACGGAGCAGTCAGTTCGGGACGCGGCGGTGAACGCCTCAAAAATCTGGATCGATGTGGCGCAGGCGATCGGCTCAAAGTCCGTCCGATGCGATCCCGGCAAGTTCAATCCGCAGGACCTTTCGCCGACCCTCGAGTCGTATAGGCGACTTGCCGCGTACGGCAAGCCCAAGGGCGTGCATGTGATCATTGAGAACCACGGCGGCGTCGGTTCGGAACATCCCGAGGAATTGGTGAAGCTCTTCGAACAGGCGGGTCCGGACGTGGTCGGCGCGCTCCCCGATTTCGGCAACTTTCCGGATGAGGCTACACGCGAGACGGGGCTGCCGATTCTCTTCCCTTACGCGCACGTGGTATGCCACGCCAAAGGACTGGAGTTTGACTCGGCAGGGAACGAAACCAAATACGACTTTCCGAAGTGTATCGAGATTTCCAAGAAGGCTGCCTTCGCAGGGGTCTACTCGATCGAGTTCGAGGGCCCGGGCGACCCCTACGAGGGTGTAAAGAAAACGCTGGATGAACTGCTGAAGTATTTGTAGGCGCGGTGGGCAGCGATTCTGGGAAAACCGTCATATCGAGTATGCACGGGCCTGCGGCTCCCCTGAAAGTCACGTCGTTCCCGCGTAAGCGGGAATCCATCTTTCTCCCGACTCACCGTGGGTCCCCGCTTTCGCGGGGACGACGACGCTGATATTCATTCCCTCGGGTGGGCCAAAGGCCCATGGAAACTCACCTGAAAAAATCAAAGTCATACGCGCAATAACCCCCGCGAAAACGGGGGTCCCTCTGGTAGGGGCGGTTCGCGAACAGCCCCTACTTTCCACGGGTGGATTCCCGCTTTGGTGGGAATGACCTTGTAATCAGTGGTGTCCGTTGCCGGCGCCGGAGGTTGCACTATGCGAACTGCTGGTTGAGGGGCTCGGCGTGGATGATGGGGCGCTTGGAATTCCGACACTGTTGCCACCATGCGTCATCTCGCCGCCCTCGGCGCGCGCGGATTGCGCGGAGTGGCCGTGAGGCAGGATGCTCGGCCCACCCGCGTGGGAGGCGGCCGAAGCAGGCACTCCATTCATCATTTCCCTGTTGCCGGATCTTTCAAAGCTGTCACCCTTGAATTCGCCGACGCTGCCCCCCACGTTGTACCGGCCGCCTAACGTTGTGCCCAGGCGGTAACGCAAGGGTTCGCGCAACGGGTGGCCGCCCAGCAGCGCGCTTTCCTTGCCGCCTTCAACTCCCATCAAAATTGAAGACGGCGCCGCCGCGTGTGCGCCCGTGGGATGCGCGCTGGTGAGTGTCGCGAACCCGCCTGCCAGAGGAATTCCCCGAATTGCGGCGCCTGCGCCCGGCTGGGAGGGCGGGTGCTCTGCCACGATCGCTTCTTTGAAATCGACATGGTTTACGGTCTCAGGAGTAATAAGCTGGCCGGCTTGAAACGCCGAACCGGAGACGGTCGTCACCGGCCTCGACACTCCCGCTCGGGGATTCAAACCCAAAGGAGCCCAGCCCATCCACCCCGGCCCCGTATACCAGGAAACCAAGGCAGGCGACCAGAAGCTAAAGTCACCCGGCATCCAAAAATAGCCGAATTCAGCGGAATAGTTCCACATCCCGTAGTGGTAAGGCAGCCAGCCCCACGGTTCTGCACCGATCCACGTGTAACCCATTCCGGGATACCAGTTCCACATCCCCGCGGTGTACGGCGACCAGCCCATCGGCGCAAAAGGCGACCAGCCATAGCCGAAGCCCGGGATCATAGCCCACTCGCCGTAAGCATCCAGGTCGCTCCATCCGTAGACTGGTCCTCGTGCCGCCACTGCCTGATCGTTCATCGCCAGGGTCGCCTGCGAATCCCGTGCCTCGGTCCACTTGTCCCAGTCGTCCTTAGCCATTCCGCGACGAGTGTTGAACGCCACCTCAGTGGTACTGGTATCGTATTCCAGCGTTTTGTCCTTACCGAGTTTCTCGGACCCGGCTCGGGCCACGACCTCGACCGATCCGTTGAAAACTTCCACGCGAACGTGGCCTTTGTCAAAATCCGTTCGGAAGACGCTCTTGCCATTCGGAGTCAGCGTTGCGTCTGCAACTTTGACACTGTAGGTGTCGCGCTTCTCAGGCAGGAAATGAAATGTAGCGTAGCCCTGCTCGAACGTCATGCGATTGAGCTTGTCGCCGTCCGCATCCAGAGCCAGTTGGTCGAAAGTCAAATGGGAGAGCTCACCCAAACGGGCCGTGGAACCATTTTCGAATTCCACTTCCGCAAAACTACCCTCTGAAGTCGATACCTCGAACCCCTCCTGGACGGGAGTGTTCACGAGGGCTTTCGTCCATTCGGTTGCGCCTGCCCGCCTCACGCCCACCGTGCCGCTGATGTAGCTAAGCCGCACCACCCGCACGTGGGAGACGGCTTGTTGGGCGGCTGCGACTATTGGCAGGAAAAACAGGCTTCCGATGCACACCAGGAGAATCCGGCCCGGAAATCGCGATTTCATGATTGCCCTCCACGGTTGGACACAGCGATGATACACTCGCTTGCCCACACTTGCTTAACTTTTTGGATTTGCTCCCCGCACATGGTTTTAGATGATTCATCGTGACCAAACGGTTGTAACCTCCCGGGGGGAAGAATCTGCATTTGGTTGGGGCTTTGCCGCGCTGTGCCCTCGGTGGTGAATGTGTTTAAAGTTACTCGCCCCGCAGGCGTTCCAGGGCCCAGGCGGCGTGTTCACGGACGATCGGGTCGGGATGCCGGGCCATCCGCTCGAGCCAGGGAACAAACCTTTCATCACTGGAGTTACCCATGGCTACCGCGAGGTTGCGCAGCCAGCCTCGATACTTCGCCCGCTTGATGGTCGAATGGGCGAAATTCAGCCGGAAGCCTTCTTCGGTGATCGAGGCAAGAGCCTCCAAGGGCGGATTGAACAGAGAGAAGCCGACAGGCTCCGTGGTCCGTGGTCCGTTGTCCGTCGCCTGTTGGCCGGAAGTAGCCCCATCGGAAACCCTGGCGTGATCTGGCTCTACAATCATGGGATGGAAGTCTTGAATTGCCGTGGTCGCAGGACGCGCAACTTCCCGTGGATCCAATGGCCGCTCATGCTGGGACTGGGTTTGCTGATAACTGATAACTGCCGACTGACGACTGCTGTTCCACGGACACACATCCTGGCAAATGTCGCATCCGAACACATTGCTGCCCACTTTTGAGCGGAACTCATTCGGAATGGATCCCCGGAGTTCGATCGTCAGGTAGGAGATGCAGCGCGACGCATCCATCGCGTAGGGCTCAACCAAGGCCCCCGTGGGGCAGGCCTCGAGGCACGCCGTGCAGGACCCGCAACGGTCGGGAGCGGGCAGGTCCGGCTCGAGCTCGAGGCTGCACAGGATGACCCCAAGAAACAACCAGGAACCCTTTTCCTGATTAATGATGCAAGTGTTCTTTCCCGTCCAGCCAATGCCAGAAAGGCGCGTGAAGGCGCGTTCGACGACAGGGCCAGTGTCGACATACACCCGCGTCTCGACCTCTGGCGCTGACTCATTGATAGCTGCGCGAAGCTGCTCGAGTTTAGCCCTCATAATCTCGTGGTAATCACGCCCCCAGGCGTAACGCGAAATCCAAGCGCGAGGCCCGGAAGCGGCTCCGGCCGTCTCCGTCGAGTACGGAAGCGGCGCGTTATACACCAGTCCGACACAGACCACCGATTTAGCAGAAGGCAGAACCATGAGCGGGTCGAAGCGCTTGGGGTTTTCAAGATAGCGCATCTCGCCGTTAAAGCCCTTCTCGACCCACCGCCTGGAAAACTCGAGGTCTTTCCAGACATCCAGGGGCGCGATTCCGGCCAGATCGAAGCCCAGTCCGACCGCGCGTTCTTTGATGGTCCGCCCCGATAGCATTGCCTGAATCATAACCCGCCCGAGCGCGAGATTCCAGCCGAGCCTGCAGAGACGACCTTCACAGGCCGCGGGAAAACGCCTGGATACTGTCATTCTGAGCGAAGCGAAGAATCTCGGCAGTTGTAGTTTCAGCGAACTACGGAGATCCTTCGCCGCCTGCGGCTCCTCAGGATGACAGCCGAACGCGTTCTTCCGCAGCCTCGTCAGGTCAGCATGCCGACATGCCGACCCTTCGCTTGGCTCACGGCAGGTTCTGAAGGCCGGTGCTACGAGCGCCGGGCTCGAGAACACGCGTCCCGCCCGCGTCTGCTATACTCGCCTGATAGGTGAATTCTTCGAGAGGGAGTTAACAATGCCACCAGTTCGCTTGACGAGCATGGTGAAAGCGGCGGGTTGAGCGGCCAAGTTGAGTCCAAGTATTTTGGACCGAGTGCTGGCCACGCTGCCGAAACAATCCGACGCAAATGTCCTGGTGGGCTTCGACACCAATGACGACGCGGGAGTGTATCAACTCGCGCCCGACCTGGCGCTGGTCCAGACGGTGGATTTCTTCACTCCGATCGTAGACGATCCCTACACTTTCGGCCAGATTGCGGCCGCCAATGCGCTCAGCGATGTTTACGCCATGGGCGGCCGGCCCCTCTCGGCGCTCTCTATCGTGGGATTTCCCAACAAAGAAGAGGGCCTCGAGATCCTGGAGAAGATTCTCGCGGGCGGGCACGCCAAGATGCAGGAAGCGGGATGTGTGGTGATCGGCGGCCACTCGATCGGCGACGAGGAGATCAAGTTCGGCTTTGCGGTCACCGGACTCATCCACCCGCAGCGCATCCTCACCAACCGTGCTGCGATTGTGGGCGATCACTTGCTCTTGACCAAGCGACTGGGGACCGGAATCATCGGCACGGCGCTGAAAAAAGGAGAAGCCGGCGAGGCCGCCGTGGATGCCGCCATCGAATCCATGCGCGCCCTGAATCGGGCTGCGAGTGAAACCGCCCTTAAATTTGACGTGCACTCGGCCACCGACATCACGGGTTTCGGCCTGCTGGGGCATGCTCGCGAGATGGCGAGGGGAAGCCAGGTAAGCATGGCGATCGACTCCGCCCGGATCGAATTCCTGCCGGATGCCGTAGAATATTCGCGACGCGGGTTTTTGCCCGGGGGCCTGAAGAGAAACAGGGATTTCATCGGGGACTGCGTCGAATTTGCGAGCGGCGTCGCCGAAGAGGTCCGCAACCTCTTGTTCGACCCGCAGACGTCGGGAGGATTGTTGTTATCGGTCGCCGCGCAAGACGCGCCCGAACTCCTCGAAGCCCTCCGGACCCTCGACATCCCCGCCGAGACAATTGGCAAAGTCATCGACAAGACGCATCCGCTCATTGAGGTCACGTAGGCCTTGCGGCCGCAAGCGACAAGTCAGCACAGAGGGCACAGCGCGGCAGAGCCGTGATGCGAAATTCAAGAATCCAGATTCAAGAAGAAATCGTCGCAAAATAACAACGTCTCATGAGCTAGTGGTGCAGAGAACAAGCCAGATCGTCTACCCTGCGCCCTCTGTCCCGATGCTGTTCCCGAGTTTCGTTGCCGATTGCAAGAATTCTGGTCTGGAATTTTGAATTTGGAATTTTGGATGCGGCCGACAGGCCGCGCCATAACCTCTGGGGTGAATTCTTTACTCGAGCGCCGATGATAACCCTGGTCCAGGTAGAAACGCCGCGGCAAGTCGAAGACGTGCGGCAACTGCTCCGCGAATACGAGGCATCCCTCAACGTCAGCCTGTGCTTTCAGGGTTTTGAAAAGGAACTGGCAGAGCTGCCCGGGGATTACGCGCCGCCCCGAGGCCGGCTGCTACTCGCATACGACGGCGGCCAACCCGCCGGGTGCATCGCCCTGCGCGCACTTGATGACGAGACCTCGGAGATGAAGCGGCTTTACCTGCGGCCGGGATTTCGCGGCCAAGGCGCCGGACGCCAGATGGCCACGGCCATCATCGAGGAAGCTCGCAAGCTGGGCTACAAACGGATGCGGCTGGATACCCTGGCCGCGATGCAGGAGGCCCGGGCTCTCTATGAATCGCTGGGCTTCAAACGTGTTGAACCCTATTATCATAATCCGCATTCCGGCACGGAGTTTATGGAATTGGAACTCTAGTGGGCAGCGCAAAAACCCCTTTAACCGTCATCCTGAGGAGTCCGTCAGCCGACGGACGAGGAAGGATCTCCGTAGTTCGTCGAAAGTACAACTGCCGGGATTCTTCGCTGCGCTCAGAATGACAGCGGCCAGGAGTTGTTCTGTGCATGCTAGAGCCACGGCTACACCGTTGCACCGTTCACGCACACAGAGTAAGATGGCACTCATGGCGAAGCGAATACCTTTCCAATTGATCCTTGGCTTCTCAATCCTGATCATCGGAGGCGGATTGGTACTGGGGGAATACGTGCTTGTGAGATGGCTTCCCGGGCACCGCGAACGGGTCAGGGAAGAAACGCTGAAGCCGCATGACTACCACAATGACGCGCTGGGCCTTGATATTCAAATTGCCGATGGAATCTACGGAAACGTGGAGACCTTCCCGGGTGGAGTGAAGATCGGCCGCCCGAAGTTCTGGAGCGTCGGGCCCTCGCTGACGATTACTTCCCAGCCCAACCCCGACCAGACCTGGGAGTTTTCAGCGCAAGAACTGGCGACGTGGGAATCGAGAGGCGTCACCGACAACCTTGACTACTATCATCTGGAGCACACGAAAATCAATAATCGTGACTCCATGTTGATTCGCCAGCTCAAGGGTCGTTACATGCACTTGACGGCGAGAATCATGTCCAAAGACAAGATCATCGAAGCCGATTGCACCACCGGCGGCGAAGACGAAGCCCTCTACACGGACGCGTGCGACGAGACGCTGCGCAGCATGAAGATCGCCGGGCCCGAACCCCCGCCGCCCGCGCCATTGGAACTTAAGCCGGCCGGGCCCCTCAAGCTCAAGCGATAGGAGGTAAGGTCCTAGTTTCGGCGTAGCGCTGGCCTCAGAGGCTGTGGGAAATTGTCCTCGTCTGTCATTCCGAGGAGCCGCAGGCGACGAGGAATCTCGCAGTGCCTTGAAGAACTGATCAGAGCAAGATTCCTCGCTCCGCTCGGAATGACAAGGAAAACGGGCTTTCGTCAGCCTCCGAAGGCCAACGCTCCGAACTGAACTGGGATACTGCGTAACAGGAGCAGGCATGCAAAAGTGGGAAGTTGTAGAAGGCAATCTCGCTTCCCCGCGAGGCTTCCGCGGGGCCGCGGTGGCCGCGCGAATCAAGAAGAAGCACGGCGAACTCGACTTGGCTCTGCTGGTTTCGGATGCCCCGGCGGCCACGGCGGCCGGCGTGTTCACAACCAACCTGGTGGCTGCCGCGCCGGTGCTCGTGTCACGGCAGAACCTCGCCGAAAGCCGCGGACGTTGCCGCGCGCTCCTGGTGAACGCGGGAAACGCCAATGCTTGCACGGGCCGGCAGGGCCTTCACGCGGCAAGGGAGAGCACGCGGGCAGTAGCCAAGCTTCTGAACCTCACGCCGGCGCAGGTTCTGGTGGCTTCGACGGGCGTTATCGGAGTGCCTCTCAATTTGAGCCTGGTCACAAGCCAGCTTCCTGAGCTGGTCGCAAGGCTTTCCATCGAAAACGCCTCGGCGGTGGCGCGGGCTATCATGACCACCGACACATTCCCCAAATCATGCGTCCTCCGCTCCGAGGCGGGAGGGAAACCCGTGTACCTGGCGGGAATTGCCAAGGGCTCAGGGATGATCCATCCGCGCATGGCCACGATGCTTTCCTTCCTGACCACGGATGCGCTGGTGGGCCCGCGGACGCTCCAGAACTTGCTGCGCGCAGCCGTGGATGTTTCGTTTAATTGCATTACCGTGGACGGTGATACCTCTACGAATGATACCGTGCTGGCCTGGGCGAGCGGCGTCGCCGGCGCTGGTGTGCGTCCCGGCAACGCAAGCTGGGCATGGTTTCTGGAGGGGCTGACCGAACTCTGCCGGAACCTGGCCAGGATGATCGCCCGGGACGGTGAGGGCGCCACAAAACTCATCCTTGTCGAGGTCGAGGGAGCCAGAAAACCCTCTGATGCCGAACGTGTGGCGCGCGCCATCGCGAACTCCCCCCTGGTGAAGACGGCCGTGGCGGGGAGTGATCCCAACTGGGGTCGCATCCTCTGCGCGGCGGGCTATTCCGGCGCGGTCTTCGACCCCAATAAGGTGGATATCCGCGTCAACAATCTGCTTCTCTGCCGGGACGGTGTGGATGCGGGCTTCGACGAAGCCGCCGCGCGCAAGGAACTGGATAGGAAGGAAGTGGTGCTGCGGCTTGACCTCCATCAGGGCAGCGCCACTGCTCATATCTGGACCTGCGACCTGACCCACGGCTACATCACCATCAACGCGTCGTACAGAACCTAGTGTTTAGCCGAATTAGCAGGCGAACTTGTTTGTCGGAAGCGGAACGACGGGGCTTTAGCCCCGCTGCTGATCGTGGGAGGTGTATAAGGGGCTTTAGCCCCTGAAGCGAGATGGTTTCAGGGCCTAAAGGCCCATTCAACCGTGCGCCCCTAGGCGGCGGGGCTGAAGCCCCGCCCTTCCGAGTATCAATTGAAATTGCGCTCATTAAACCAATTTGGCGCCTAGGCCAACGTCATTCCCGCGAACGCGGGAATCCATTTTGGAAGATCCCATGTCAGGAATTATTGGTTACATCGGAAACAAACGGGTAGTACCCGTACTGCTGGAAGGGTTGCAGCGCCTGCAATACCGCGGTTACGACTCCGCCGGAATCGCCGTCATCGAGGGCGACCGCCTGCAGGTGCGGCGCGCTACGGGCAAGCTGCACAACCTTGAAGAAGTGGTTCGTCTGAACCCCGTCTACGGCACTTACGGCGTGGGACACACGCGCTGGGCCACCCACGGCGCGCCGACGGAAGAAAACGCCCATCCGCACCGCGACTGCAACGGCACCGTGGTGGTAGTTCACAATGGAATCATCGAGAACTACCTGGAGCTCAAGAAAGGGCTGGTCGAGGAAGGCCACAAGTTCGCTACGGAAGTTGACACCGAAGTCATCGCCCATCTGGTGGAGAAATACCTGACAGGCAACGGACAGGCAGGAGGCTCGAGTTCGAATAATCTCGAGGAAGCCGTGCGCGCCGCGGTGTGCCAATTGCGCGGGGTTTTTGCCCTGGCCATTATTTCCACGCGCGATCCCAACAAAATCATCGCCGCGCGCGAGGGACCGCCGGTGGTCATCGGGCTGGGCAAGGACGAATACTTTGTAGCCAGCGACGTTCCGGCCATCCTCTATCACACCCGCGATCTTTTCTTTCTGGCGGACCACGACCTGGCCGTGCTGACGCCCAACGGCGTGAAGTTGAGCGGCTTTGACGGCCACCCCGTCTCGCGCCGCGTTCAGCACATTACCTGGGATCCCATTCTGGCTGAAAAAGGCGGCTTTAAGCACTTCACCATCAAGGAAATCTACGAGCAGCCGCGGGCGGTCCGCGATACCGCTCTGGGCCGATTTTCGCTCGAAACCGGCCAGGTCTTTTTGGACGAGATGGAAATTCGCGAGGAGGAATTCCGCGCCTTCCACGCCGTGAGAATCGTGGCGGCCGGGACTTCACGCCACGCGGGCCTGGCGGGGAAAATCATGATCGAGCGCGTGGCGCGGGTTCCCGTCGAGGTGGATCACGCTTCGGAGTTTCGCTACAGCGATCCTCTGGTCGATTCGAATACCCTGACCGTGCTCATCACGCAGTCGGGCGAGACGGCAGACACCATCGCCGCGCAACGCGAGGCGCGCGCCAAAGGGTCGAAGACGCTCGCCATCTGCAACGTGCTGGGCGGCATGGTCTCGCGCGAGGCCCATGGCACCATTTACACTCACGCCGGACCGGAACTGGGCGTAGCCTCCACCAAGACGTTTACCTCACAGTTGACGGCACTTTATCTCTTCGCGCTCTACTTGGCCCAGGTGCGCGGCCAACTCTCTCTCGAAGACAGCAAGTCCTGGCTGAAAGCTCTCGCGGCGCTCCCTAAACACCTCGAAGCGGTGCTCCAGAAGGACGATGAAATCGCCGAACTGGCGCAGCACTTCTACAGGTCTTCGGATTTCCTCTTCCTCGGCCGCGGCATCCACTTCCCGGTGGCTCTGGAAGGCGCCCTCAAAATGAAGAAGATCTCGTACATTCACGCCGAGGCCTACCCGGCCGGCGAAATGAAACACGGCCCCATCGCTCTCATCTCTGACGGTCTGCCGGTGGTGGTGATCGCCACCTGCAACTGGAACTCGCCCTCGTCCCGGCAGCGCTACGAACGCACCATTTCCAACATCAAGGAAGCCAAGGCGCGCGGCGCCACCATCATCGCCGTGGTGACGGAAGGCGACCGCGAAGTCCCCGCCATGGCTGATCACCTGGTGGTGCTGCCCCATACAAGCGGGACTCTCTCGACCATCCTGGAAGCGGTCCCACTCCAACTCCTCGCCTATCACATCGGCGTCCTGCGCGGTTGCGATGTGGACCAACCAAGGAACTTAGCGAAGTCCGTAACCGTGGAGTAATGTGAAGGGGCGGCCCTTGTGGCCGCCCGCGGCGTGGCGCGCTCGGTGCTCCCCGGAGGGGGAGCACATTGAGTAGTCCGTCGGCTGACGGATGAAACCCCCGGACAAAGGCCCCACACCCCGCCTCCGGCACCCCCCTCCCCGCGTGCGGGGAGAGGGGGCAGGGAGAGGGGGCTGACGTATCCGGGGGCGTTGCCCCCCGGCTACTCAAGTCCAGCCCGTGCGGGGCTGAGGCCAACACTCTTCAGAGGCTATGGGTTCTGGCAAGTGCGCTTGCTGAAGTACAGGGCAGTTGCGCTGTAGCTACAATTGGAGTTATATTTCGATGCTCGTGAAGTTCGAGCGGGACGAGCGGAAGAACGAGATAAACATACGCAAACACGGATTCGACTTCCGGGACGCTTGGGAGGTATTCGCGGGACCTTTTCTGGTTCGGCTTGATCAGCGCGAGGATTACGGTGAGGATAGGTGGCAGGGCATCGGGCTACTACGGGGCCAAGTCGTGGTTCTGATCTTCACCCAAAGGGGCCCAGACATTATCAGGGTTATCTCACTCAGGAAGGCAAGAAAGCATGAGCGTGAGGGCTTCGAGAAAGCGCTCCAGGACTGATTGGGAGCGCATTAAGAAAATGAAAGATCGGGAGATCGACGTTTCGGAAAATCCCGAACTGGATGGAGTTTTCTTTAAGGAGGCCATCTGGTGGCCAGGCCCCAAACAGCAAATCACCCTGCGACTCGATCCCGATGTCCTGACCTACTTCCGCAAGCGTGGCCGAGGTTATCAGACCGCGATCAATGCTGTATTGCGCAAGTACGTCGAAGCCCACAAGTCCCGTGCATCTGGACCGTGACCAACTTGGACCCCGCGCGGCTTGCCGGGCAAAGGGACCCGTGGCTTTCGTAACGCACGGGCCCCCGACCCGATTTAAATCTCACTTGCCGCTAGCAGTACGGCTTAACGCCCGCGGTAATTATCGCGATCGCGGGAGTATCCCCCGCCACCCCGTGGGCCGCTCCCTCCTGCCCTGGGCTTCGCTTCGTTTACGTTCAAGGCGCGGCCGTCCATCTGTGTACCATTCAACGCCGAAATCGCTTTGGCCGCTTCCTCGTCATTAGTCATCTCCACGAAACCGAAGCCGCGAGCCCGGCCGGTGTCCCGGTCCGTGATCACATTGACGCGCGAGATTTCTCCAAATGGTTCGAAGAGAGTGCGTAGTCCGCTTTCCGTAGTTTCAAAACTCATGTTTCCGACAAATACATTCTTCATTCTTTTATTCTCCTAAAGTTGCCGCACCGCAAATGCGGAGCGAACACGTAGGCCAGTCGTCAGCAATTCGCTTCGACAGAGCTCTAGGACATTTGATGGAGTCAATTAGGCAGGGAGCAGACAACAACTCGAACTCTTCTCAACGCAAACGGACTACTTCAAAGTCACTACGAAGTATAACACAGCACAAAGAATAATTGGGAAAATAATTTGGGGGTGCGGAAACCATGTGGTTTTCACGCGCCTGGCCGCTGGTCCCTCGCACGGGTGGCGCATCATACGTGCCGGCTAACTTCCGGCATGGCTGGGCTCGCGCCGGAGGTTGGGGAAGAGGTCTTCAGGGGTCTTCCCGGTCAACTTCAGATAGATAGCATCAGGACACAGCTCGATCTCATCATTCCATCGGATTTGCCTGGCGGGGCCGACGTGGACCTGTGCAAAGAACTTCTCATCCTCACACGCCTTGAAGACGCCCTGCCCCGCCAACTCAGACAGGTCCACGCAGCCTTCCGTGCCATCCGAGAAGACGACCTTGATTCGCAAGTTCGGCAACGCGCTTACCGAAATCGGTTTCACCATACTTGGCCCCTCGCCCTCGCCTCGCATTATTGTATCAAACAAAGGAGGAAAGTTGGGTGATCGGACACGCGGACACCGAACAGGCTCATGACCAGTGGCAGCTGGGCACTGTCGTAGTTTGATCGTAGCGCTGGCCTTCAGGTTAGCATTTGGCGACCTTAAAGGTCGGCGCTACGCCCAACTAGGACACTAGTGGCAGCTCAGACTTCGGGGTGGCGGGAAGCGGCACGGCATCCGCGCGACGACCTCTGCCGACTTCTCGGCCCCTGGACCGCTCGACGCCTTGACTGATAGACATTTCGAGTTTCTTCGAGTTTATCACTTGACAAGTCCAGGAGGCTATGATAGCCTATCATGGTGGTCTTATTACCGACACATTGTCTCAGACGAGCGCCGGGGCGCAAGGGAAAGCGGAGGGTGCCGGCTTTGGGGGAATGTCGGGAACTACAAGAAATGAGAAATAGTGGGAACGAAGCTAAGAAGTGGCTGAAAACAAAGCACATCACTTTTTTGGATGCCGCAAATTGTGCGCGTTTTGGGTGCAATTTAGCACAAATTAGTGCCTGAAAGGGGCAAAAAACAGCGCATTTGCGAAAACGCAGTCAGGCTTGTGGGGTTTGCGGCGGGACCGGGAGAATGACAAACCGTCGGCTACACGGGTTGTAGGTTGGGCTGGCGATCGTTCCGGCGTAGCGCTGACCTTCAGGTCAGCACCTCCACATGCCGACCTAAAGGTCGGCGCTACACGCTCTCGATATCGTGCATGGCTGTTGGTGGCTTAATTGCTTAGAGTTTTAATTCACGTCAAGGGTAGTGTGCCTTTTTTTGCATGCCTCATCCAACTCGAACTATTGGAGGTTTAATATGCTTGATCGTCATAACCGCCGCGACTTCCTGAAGACCTCTGCGCTGGCTGCGTTCGGGAGCGCCGCGGCGCTCAGCGCCAAAGAGGGGCTGTCTCTTGCGGCGCCAGTCGGCGTCCCAGCCATGCCCCAGACGTTTCACCAGGGGTTTCCGGTCGGCAAGCTGGGAAATCTCAATGTGACCCGCCTGTTTCTGGGCTGCAACCAGGTGAGTGGTTATTCCCACTCGCGCGAACTGGAATACGTGTCGAGCCTGATGCGGGAGTACCAGACCGATGAGCGAGTGATGGACACTTGGCAATTGGCCGAAGAACTGGGCATCAATACGGTGCTTTCCGATCCATTCGACAAGCCGGTGCGGATTATGAAGCGGTATCGACAAGAGCGCGGCGGGAAGATTCAGTGGATCTCGGAGGTCCATCCTCACGCTAAGTCCTACTACGACATCCGCTTAGCGCAACTTAAGGAGAACATTCCGCAAGTCGTCGACCACGGCGCTAACGCTATGTATATCCAAGGCGGGGTTACAGATTCCTTCGTCGACCGAGGCCTGTTGGATGAGCTTGGCGAAGCCCTCGAGGTGATGAAAAAGACGGGCTTGCCCTCCGGCTTGGGCGCGCACTCGATCGAAACCCCGAAGGCATGCGCAAAAGCGGGCATTGTGCCAGATTTCTTCATGAAGACCTTTCATTCGGACGACTATTTCTCCGCCACGCCTCGCGAAAAGCGCCGGGAGTTCCTGGTGGACAGTAATAGCCCCGACAATCACGACAACATCTGGGACATAAAGCCCGAGGTTACGCGCGAGTATATGGCTACGGTCCACACGCCTTGGGTTGCGTTCAAGGTGATGGCCGCCGGCGCGATCCCCCCGGAAAAGGCCTTTAATTTTGCCTACCGCGGCGGAGCGGACTTCATCTGCGCCGGAATCTTCGACTTCCAACTCAAGGAAGATGTGGCAATTGCCAAGAAGATCCTGGCTGAGAACCTTGACCGAACCCGCCCCTGGATGGCGTAAGCTAGGCGTCAGGTTGTAGGGGCGGCCACTCACGAAGTGTGCCCGAACGATCCCACGCCACGAGGTGAGAATTCTATGAAACGCCTTCATGCCGGCTCCGTGAGCCTAGTTATGTACGCTATTATCGTCATCGCCGCTGCGAGCGCTTTGGCCGCCCAGCAAAGTCAGCTTGCCCCGACCCCGCCCATGGGCTGGAACGATTGGTATCAATACGAGTGCAAGGTCAGCGACAGCATCATGCGAGCCAACGCCGACGCGCTCGAGAGCAATGGAATGAAAGCCGCCGGTTATGTCTACGTGAATATTGACGACTGCTGGCAGGGCAAGCGCGACGAAAAAGGGTTCATTCATCCCAACGAGCGTTTCCCCGATATGAAAGCTCTCGGCGACTACATTCACAGCAAAGGACTGAAGTTCGGAATTTATTCGTCACCCGGGCCCAAAACCTGCGGGAATTACGAGGGCAGCTACAAGCACGAGGAGCAGGACGCCGAAACCTACGCCCAGTGGGGCGTGGACTTTCTGAAGTACGACTGGTGCAGCGCGCCGAAGGTCTACAAGCCCGAGGAGATGCAGGGAGCCTACAGGAAAATGTATGACGCCCTCCGGCGCACCGGCCGCCCCATGGTTTACAGCCTCTGCCAGTACGGGCTGGAAGCCGTCTGGCGCTGGGGGCCAAAGGTCGGGGGAAACATGTGGCGCACCACCGACGACATTGGCGGCGACTACGATCGGATGTCGTTGTTCGGCTTCCAGCACAATGGGCTAGACAAGTTTGTCGGGCCGGGGCACTGGAACGATCCGGACATCCTGCAGATCGGGATCGGCAAACTGAGCAATGACGAAGGTCGCACCCAGATGGCCTTGTGGTGCCTGCTCGCCGCCCCTTTGCTCGCCGGTAACGACCTCACCAAGATGACCCCGGAAACGCTCGAGATTCTGACCAATCCGGAGGTGATCGCCGTCGATCAGGACTCACTCGGCGCTGCGGCGCACCGGGTGTGGCAGGAAGGTCCGTTAGAAGTCTGGATGAAGCCGCTGGCGGATGGCAGCAAGGCGGTAGGGCTTTTCAACCGTACGGTATCGCCGCTGCCTATTACGGTGAGGTTCGCGACGCTTGGACTCGGCCATTCCGTCCAAGTGCGCGACCTGTGGGCGCGGAAAGATCTCGCACTGTTCAGGAGAAATACACTGCCGCAGTGCCCAAACACGGCGCGGCGCTTATCAAAGTTAGATAGTGAATTACGAATGATGAATAGTGAATTGTGAGTGTGAAGAGAGCAAGCAATGCTCCATTCACAAATCGCAAATGCTGATTCACCACGACCGCTTCCTGGCGGGGCGATACTTCGCGAGGTATTCGTCGACGTCTTGATCCGAAATCGTAAGGTGGTGCTGGAGCGGGACATCGGCGGTTTCGCCAAGCAGCTCTTTCTGCAGCTTCTGGTAGCAGAGCGCCGCCCCGTCCTGGTAGGGAATGTGCCGCTCCTCAAAAGAGCGGTTCGAGATGGTCAGCGTGAACTCCCGGTCCTCGGATCTCACGCCGACAACCCGGTACAAGTAATCCCTGCCGCGGGCCTTCAACTGGAATCCAGTGTATTGAATGAGCACGCTCACAGTCCTGGACCCTCCTCACTACCAACCGTGCGAAGCAGAAGGTTCTGAATCCGCCGGCCATCCGGGCGCTGCGCTCCCCCTACTTGTCGGTCAGCTAGATGATTAACTCTATATAATACACGCTTATGGTGGATAACGCCAGACTTATCTTCTGTTTTGAAGGGGGTCAGGCCGGCGTTTCAGGACGACAGCCGGCAACGCCGCAGGCCGCCGCGGAAACGTGTCTAGCCGCTGCGCCGCCTGTTTCGCAACGCTGGCTGCCGATGTAAAGCGCGTGGTAACGCGTCGCGCTTGGCTCCCATAAAGGATATGGGCGGGGTTCTCAGTGGCCAAGATGGAGTTGCCCAAGGTGCGTGCCGAAGCTCAAGGCTTCCTCTGAAGGGGCCGGATAATCATCACTTCCGTGGCTTTGATGAGCGCGGCCGCCGTCTCACCCACCTTCAGTTCGAGGTCGCGGGAAGCGTCGCTGGTAATGATGGATGTGACCGACTGCCCGCCCACGTCGAGCACCACTTTGGTCAGCAGGCCAACCGTTTGCAGCTTGATGATGCGGCCCACTAACTGGTTTCGCCCGCTGATCACGTGTTCGAGCCCCGCGCCCACGCCCGAAACAGGTTTGGCGGCCGCAACTTGAGCGGTTGTGCCGAGCGCTGCTTCGTGCCCCCGCTCGCCTCTCTGAAACAGCAAGCGGTCAACCTCCGAACGCGGCACGCGATGGTGCCCCCCGGGCGTCGTCACCGTCTTGATCTTGTGCTTGTAGATCCATTGTTTCAGCGTCGGGTAGCTCACTCCCAACTCTCGCGCAGCTTCGGGCATGTGAAGGAGTTCCATGGTTTAACTCTCATCAAATACGGCTTATAGAGCAATTATATACGAATCAATACGATTCGCCAAGCGCCCCATCGCGGGAATCTGTCGCGGCTTCATCGGAGCCCCGTCAGGGGCGGCATAGAGTAGCCCAGGGCGCAAGCCCTGGGTTGGACGGCCCTCACCCCGCCTTCGGCACCCCTCTCCCGCAGGGCGGGAGAGGGGACGGGGGTGAGGGCTGGGTCTCGCGACCCACGGCTTGCGCCGTGGGCTACACGCTGCCGCCCGCTCCGCGGGCTCAGTTCCTCAACGAACTTCTGACTCATGACACTAATGAATTCTCTGCCCTCTGTCGCGAGCTCCGTTGCTGCGCATACCCTCGAGCTCTTCGAGCGTGCGGGGCCAGTCCTGCTTGAGCAGGCGGGAGAGCGAGCGGTCCGCCAGCAGCTTGCCGCCGGTCTGGCAGCGCGCGCAGTAGTTGGTCTCGTTGTCGGCGTAGCGAATGCGCAGCACTTTGGCGCCGCAGCGCGGGCAAGGCTGGCCGTGCCGCCCGTGCACGGCCATGGCGGGGCGAAATGCCGTCACTCTTTCCGGGAAACCGCCGCCGGTTTCCTCTCGCAGTCTCTCGGTCCAATCCCGGAGCGTCTTCCGGGTGGCTTCGTAGAGGCGCGCGATCTCCTCGCCGGTCAACCGGCTGGTGAGTGCGGCGGGCGAGAGCTGGGCAACGTGCAGTATCTCATCGGAATACGCGTTGCCGATGCCGCTCACGAGATGCGGATCGGTGAGCGCGCGCTTGAGCGTGTGGTTCTCGGACGTGAGGCGCGCCGCGAACTCTTCGAGGCTGGACTCAAGCACCTCGAGCCCGCCCGGGTCGAGGCCGGCGAGCTTCTCCGCGCCTGCCACCACGTGAATCGAGGCCCGCTTGCGCGTTCCCGCCTCGCTGAGCGTCAGGCAGCCGGAATCGAAATCGAACGCCGCCACGTCCCTGCTGCGCGCCGCAAGCTTCTTCGCTGGCGGGCGTGCAGCCGTCCGGTCCCTCCAGTGCAGCCGCCCGGCAATCATCAAGTGCAGCACCAGCCAGTAATCCCCGTCGAAACCCATCGCGATGCGCTTCCCGATTCGCCGCAGGCCTTGCACTCTTTTCCCTTCCAGCTCTTGAATCGACGGAGCGGCAGTCCGCAGCAGATACGGTCCCGACAGGCGCACGCTCTCGAGCTTGTGATAGAGAATGCGCCGCTCAAGCGCCTCGATGTAGACGACAATATCCGGCAATTCGGGCATCTGAAATCATGATGTCACGGAAGCAGGGATCTGTCAGCACCTCGGCCGGCGATCGCAATGGGGATGCGCATGCGTGCGGACGTTCTTTGTCGGCATGTATGCGCACCCCGCGGGACGTTTGATGTCGCGCGGGTTTCGAGTCCATAATGGAAATTCCGGATTAGCGGGGACTCCATGAAACCGTCTGACCGCGGCGCGGTGTCCAAGAGGCTGATGGCGATTCAATTCGCCATTGTGGCGGGTCTGGCGGCTTTCTATTTCCTCTATCTGCCTTATCGGACGAAATCGCAAGCGGAGGCCAAAGCCGAAGAGCGAGAACTGAAGATCGAAGCACTCTTTGAGTCCCTGGTTGTCGAGGACGCCCACACTGAAGTCGAGGCAACTGGAACGGGAGGCAAGGTGCACCCCCAGAGATTGAATCGCACGCCGGCCGTCGACGAGTTGGTCCAGGAGCTTGGCTTGCCGAATCGGCGCACGGCCGATTTCCGCGGCGGGCTGCACATCACCTGGACGGGCACCGCGCACTCGCTCGAGGCCGCCTTCGACCATGGCCGCCTCTACTGCCTGCGCCACGAGGACCTCCGCACCGGCCACGGCGCGCTGGTCTTCGAATCGAGTTCCGCGTGGCGCCCCTTTTGAGCGAGAACGCAGCTGTAGCGCGGAGGTACGCGCAGCGTTCCTCCGCGGTTCTTCTTCTGTGGACACTCATCGCGAGGCAATGCTAATCTGGCTCAAGCGTTGTTTGCATCGAAGGCTGTCCGAACCTGGCACCGATAGAAGGTCCGGCCAGCCTGACAGGGCGACTACTTATGGCAGCTAATCCAGTGGGCGGTCCGCAACTTTCGGATGGGGGGCGCGGCGTCGCGCAAGCGGTCGTTGCCCCGCTTACTCGCGCTGCGATATTTCTGGTGGTGTCACTGAAGCCAGGCTCCAACACTCGAGCCATCATTCGTTCCTTCTGCGCGGATCTCTCAGCCATATTTCGTGCGGTGGAATTTCGCGACCTCGAAGCGGGACTTTCCTGCATTATGGGGATTGGGTCGGAGGCCTGGGACCAGCTCTTTGGCGCGCCACGTCCGGCAGAACTGCATCCCTTTCGCGAGATTCGCGCCGGGGCGCGGCATGCCGTCTCCACCCCGGGCGACATGCTGTTCCACATCCGCGCCAGGCGTATGGATCTCTGTTTTGAGATGGCGACACAAATCATGGCTCGAATCGGCGAGGCGGTGTCGCCAGTCGACGAGGTGCAGGGATTCCGCTATTTCGACGATCGCGATCTGCTGGGGTTTGTGGATGGCACCGAGAATCCTCGGGGCGACGAAGTGGCGGAGGCGGCGCTCATCGGGGACGAGGATCGAACCTTCGCCGGCGGAAGCTATGTCATAGTGCAGAAGTACTTGCACGACCTCGCCGGCTGGAATGCGTTGCCCACCGAGGCGCAGGAACGAATCATCGGGCGCACCAAACTCTCCGACATCGAATTGGACGATTCGGTTAAGCCCACTTCCGCGCACAACGCACTTAACACGATCGTCGAGAACGGCAAGCAGATCCAGATCCTGCGCGATAATATGCCTTTCGGGCATGCCGGCTCGGGCGAATTCGGGACCTATTTTATTGGTTACAGCCGCTCGCCCCGCTCGATCGAGCAGATGCTTGAAAACATGTTTGTCGGTCGGCCGCCGGGCAACTACGACCGTCTGCTTGACTTCAGCCGCGCCGTCACCGGGAATCTCTTTTTCGTGCCGACCGCGACATTTCTGGATAACGTAACTGAAGAAGGATCGGGTGTTCCTTCTGCCGCTTCACCAGCGGCGGAGCCTGGGAGCGCGGGCATCCTGCCCGCAAGCTCGGCAATTCAGCCTGAGGGTGACGGTTCGTTGCACATCGGATCGCTAAAAGGAGACGTCGAAGATGAATAATCTACATCGCGAGCTTGCCCCGATTTCCGATGCCGCCTGGGCCCAGATCGAAGAGGAAGTGACACGCACTTTCAAGCGCCACCTCGCGGGCCGACGGGCAGTGGATGTTCGCGGGCCGGCGGGTATGGGCCTCTCTGCCGTCGGCACCGGCCACCTGCGGGAAATCTCTACGCCCGGCGACGGCGTCCACGCCCGCCAGCGGGAGGTGAAGGCGCTGGTCGAGTTGCGCGTTCCGTTCGAACTCGAGCGGCAGATGATCGACGACGTGGAGCGTGGCGCCAACGATTCCGATTGGGAACCGGCGAAGATCGCAGCGCGCCGCCTGGCCTTTGCCGAGGACGGCGCCATATTTGTAGGCTATAAGGCCGCCGGGATCGTCGGCATCTCGGAGGGAACCAGCAACCCGAAGAAAACGCTGCCCGGCGACGTACGCGCGTACCCGCAAGCCATTGCCGAGGCACTGAGCCAGTTGCGCATGGTCGGCGTCAATGGGCCCTACGCCGCGCTGCTGGGTTCCGACGCCTATACGAAGTTGGCCGAGACCAGTGACTACGGCTATCCCGTCCTCGAGCACGTCAAGCGCCTGGTCGACGACAAGATCATCTGGGCGCCCGGCATCCCCGGCGCCGTCGTGTTGACCACGCGCGGCGGCGATTTCGAACTGCACATCGGCCAGGACGCCTCCATCGGCTATCTCAACCACGCCGACACCGCCGTCCGCCTCTACTTGCAGGAGACCTTTACCTTCCTGCTGCTCACCACCGAAGCCGCCGTCGCCCTGGCTCCGCCCGACGCGCAAAAGAGTTGAGGCTCGGGATGAATTACGGGTGGCGCATGCCGACGCTGGGCGTCGGCATGTATGCGCCTTTTGCGTCGTGGAAGGTACCGGCCCCGATTTGCGTGCTGAGGATGGGCGCATACATCGCGCCAGAAAGCGTCGCGACGTATGCGCCACCCGCGTGATGACAAACCAGAGCGAGATTCCTCGCGGAGTTTACCCTGAGTTGCAGAGCGAGATTCTCCGCTCCGCTCAGAATGACAAGCGAAGGGCTCAGAATGACAGCGAAGAGCTCAGAATGACAAGCGAAGGGCTCGGAATGACAAGTGAAAAGTCTATCCGCACCCTGTAAAGCCGGCGCTAGGAGTCAGGAGCGAGGCCTATGGGCAGGCGGATATGGAACGTGCTGCCCTTTCCGACCACGGACTCAAAGGTCAGCGAACCGCCGTGGTTATCCACCACGATGCTGCGGGCGATCGCGAGGCCTTGGCCCGTGCCGCGTCCTACCTCTTTGGTGGTAAAGAAGGGCTCGAATATCTTGTCTTGGATGTTCTCAGGTATCCCGCAGCCCGTGTCGCTGATCGAAATCACCACCTGGTCGCCTTCCCGGCGGGTGCGAACGCCGATTGCACCCTTCGGCCCGTTTCCGTCACCCCGGTCTTTGATCGCGTGCGCGGCGTTGACCAGCAAGTTGAGAAAGACCTGGTTCATGTCCCCGCCGTTGCATTGCACCAGCGGCAGTTCCTGGAGGTTGGTTTCCACGTCGGCAACGTATTTGATCTCGTTGCGGGCCACAATCAGCGTGCTCTGCAAGGCTTGGTTCAAGTCCGTCGCCGCTTTTTCGCTGGGGTTGGGATGGGCGAATTCTTTCATGGCGCGCACAATGGTGGCGACGCGGGTAACGCCCTCGAGGGTTTGAGCGATGGCCTTCGGAATCTCTTCCTGGATGAAAACCAGGTCTGCGGCCTCCTCAGCCGCAGTTACTTCCTGCGCCGGGCCGCATGCCCTGCCACAGCGGCCGGCTGCCTGCCCGAGTTTGCGGTAGGCGTCGAGCACCTTGGCTAGGTCCGTGAAGGAGTCCAGAAGGAAACGTGTGTTATCCCCAATGAACTGGATGGGCGTATTGATTTCATGGGCGATGCCTGCGGCCAGGCTGCCGACAGCCTCGAGCTTCTGTGCGTGGCGCAGGTCCATCTCGAGTTGCGCGCGCGCGGTGACGTCCTGAGCGACGACGAGCACCGCCTGATGCCCGTCGTAGCGGAGCGCGTGCGAGCTGGACTCCACTTGCAGGGTGCGGCCGTCTTGGGTGCGATGCTTCGAGGCACACGGGAGCCGCCGGGCGGAGCGGCTCTCAGCACTTCTCTGTGCAGGCTGCGCCGACGCCTCGCACAAGCAGATATCCGTGATCTTCATGCGCAGGAACTGGTCGCGGCTGTATTTATACTGGTTAACAGCGGCTTGGTTGACCTCCAGGAACCTGAGCGTCGCCTGGTCGTAGACCCACACGGGAGTGGGAATCGTCCGAAAGAGCAGGCGTGCGCGTTCTTCGCTGCGCTGCAACGCTTCTTCCGAGGCCTCGCGCTCCGTGAGGTAGCCGGAGAGCAGCAGGGTGAGGAGCAGGCCGGTCACGACCACCGCCCAACTGCTCCAGCGCGCCGGACGGAATGCCGAGCCTAGCGGATACGCTACAATTTCCCAGGTGCGCTCCCCCACAGAGACAGTGCGGATGGTGCGAAAACCCCGGGGGAGGTCTTCCACGCGCTCGAAGCGCGCGCCCTTTGGATACAGCAAGCGTTCGCCGGGCTTGGCGTCGCGGTCGAAGACGGCGATGTTCAGGCCGGAAAGGCCGCTCAAGAACGTGCCGCGCTTGTCCACCATATTCTGAATTCGGAAAACCCCGAGCGCGAATCCCTGGAGCGCCGCGCGGCGCCCCTCTTCGCTGCACGGCTCGTCCCCTCCGTTGTAAAGCGGGTAGAAGACGAGCGCCCCGTATTGATCGGCGACCTCCTGCACCAGAGTAATGCGGCTGGTGGCGGCCATTCGGCCGCTCGCTGCCGAGGTCTGAAGCGCTTCACGACGAGCCGGATTGGACGCCAGGTCAAAGCCCAAGGCCTTCTCGTTGCCTTTGAACGGCTCGACGAAGTAAACCGGAAAGTACTCTTCCCTCTCGCCTGCTGGCCCCATCTTGCCGTCAGAAGCGCGCTCCGTGAACTGGAACCCTCGAAAGCCGGCCCGCCGCGCCGCGTTTTCGTAGCTCGAGCGCGAGCCCTCCGGCACCCGGGGAATCCATTCCAGCGCCTGGATCGCCTTGTTCTGCGCCAGCAGCGGTGTTACGAAACGCTCGAACCCCGCCCGATCGAAACCTGGAGAGGCTTTGAAAAACGCTTTGACGGAAACCAGGTTGTCGAGCGTTAGTGCGACGTTGGTTTCCAAAGCGTCCAGCCGTTCCAGGGCAACACTTTCGAATGATGCCCGGGCATTCTTCGTCTCCAGATCCCGCAGCGTGACGAATAAGCTCACAGTCAGCGGAACGCCCAAAGCAATCGCCACCAGGGAAGGGAAAGAGCGGCGCGCGGGTTTGAGCACGGTCTTCATGCGTCGATGAACCACTGTAGTTCTTATCGTCCGAGGAGTTGCTGGCCTTTACCCGCCCCGGAAAAACCACGCAATTGTCATCCTGAGCCCTTCGCCGTCATCCTGAGCCCGTTCGCTTGTCATTCTGAACGGAGCGAAGAATCTCGCTCTGCCGCTCAGGGTAAACTCCGCGAGGAATCTCGCTCCGGTTTGTTTTCAAGGCACTGCGAGATTCCTCGTCGCCTACGGCTCCTCGGAATGACAGGCAAGGAGGGTTTTTCAGCAGCCTGTTTAAGCAGATGCCGTTCTGCCCTGACGGAACGCCCGCGAGCCCAGCCCGCTCGATCTCGCCTGCGAATAAAGCGCGTCCGGCTAATGCCGATGAGCACTAATATGAGAATACTTGGCCTGATCTTTCTTTCATTCGTGGTTGCACTGGGCGCTCCTCGGGTCCTCACGGCGCAAGGGGCCGCGGACGGGACTGCGGTCGCGTTTTGGAACGCCCTCGAGCAGGGCAAGTTTTCCGGGGAAGCGCGCTACCGCTTCGAAACTTTTGAGCGCGCGGGCGCGCCGTTTACCGGCGACTCTTATGCCCCCACGCTCAGATTAGCGCTCGGCTACGAGACGCCTTCCTTTCATGGCTTCTCGGCCTTTGGGCAGGGCGCCGCGGTGATTGTCACCGGCCCCGCTGACTATAGCGTTCCGACCCTCCCCTCGATGAATCGCCCGGACCGGCCGGCCATCCTGGAGCCGAAGACGGTGCAGTTAAGCCAGGGGTACGCCAAGTGGAGGAGAGACTTCGAGGGCCGGCAGGTGGCGGTTACGGTAGGGCGTCAGGAACTTATGCTCAACGACGGACGCTTCGTCAGCACTTCCGCCTGGCGCCAGATTCATGAGAGTTTCGACGCTGCCCGATTCGACGCGGACCTCGCCTCTCACACTGCCTTTACCTACGCCTACATCGATCGCTACTATCGCGTGGTGGGGCACGACGCGACGGACGGTAAGCCCCCCATGCATTCGCACCTGCTCAACCTGGCGTGGCGAAAGCCCCGCCAATCGAATCTCTCTTTTTACGGCTTGTTGCTGGACTACCGATGGCCCGCTCAATTTGCACTTTCGACGGAGACCTTCGGCGTGCGCGCGAATGGCCCCTTCGAGTTCAACCAACAATGGAGCGTTCTCTATACCGCCGAGTTCGCCAAGCAGCGCAACTTCGGCACGAATCCTAACTACGTCAATGCCAACTATTACCTGGGCGAGTTAGGTCCCTCGTGGCGCGGGTTCGGCGTCAAAGCGGGATACGCGCTATTGGGCGGCCACAGCCTGACCGACGAGGTGACTACCCCCTTGGCTAATCCTTTCAACGGTTGGACGGAGCTTTTTGGCACCACCCCCAACCTCGGGAACAGCCACGGACTCGAAGCTCGATATCTGACTGCGAATGACGCGCTGAGGTTTTTAGGCGGGGCCACGGCGACGGTCGCTTACTACGACTATCACTCCGATAGCGATCGCATCCACTATGGCAGCGAACTGGATTGGGCGGTGGCCTACAAGGTTCGCAGGGTCAGCAATCACTGGGAAATCGGCTCCCGCTTCGGCCGCTATTGGTCCGATCGTCTCTATTCCCGAGCCTTGCGCGTTTCGGGTTATACCGATGTCACCTTTTGACTAGTATCGGTGGAGAGCTCCTTAGTGTCATGAGTCAGAACTTCGCTGAAGAACTGAGCCCGCAAAGCGGGCGGCAGCGTGTAGCCCACGGCGCAAGCCGTGGGTCGCGAGACGCAGCCCTCACCCCCGTCCCCTCTCCCGCTGGCGGGAGAGGGGTGCCGAAGGCGGGGTGAGGGCCGTCTAACCCAGGGCTTACGTCCTGGGCTACTCTATGCCGCCCCTGACGGGGCTCTAGAAAACGGTTGCGCAGGAGAAAGACTTTCTTAAAG
>Ga0209517_10000382_pt1 | contig 77435 bp, 69 predicted proteins | sample PeaSoiMetSII2010_FD_187695 | JGI IMG/M metagenome (GOLD analysis project Ga0209517, IMG submission 187695) | Peat soil microbial communities from Weissenstadt, Germany - SII-2010 (SPAdes) (version 2) | ecosystem: Environmental > Terrestrial > Soil > Wetlands > Peat | place: Germany...
CCAAAAGCGGGCTGGCTGGGGCCCCGCTGTCGCCGCCAGTCTACTCCCTGTTTTGGGTGAACTGAATCTCAGATGTGTAGCTTAACTTCCGGTCTCAAACTGTCCCATTTCCGCTGACGTGGCACACAAAACTCGATGTGCTCGAGTGGCTGGACTTAAGGAGCCTGCGGCAATACGCTTGCGTGTCAGAGCGAACGCTGCGTGACTGGATCCATCGTGACGTCGACCCCCTGCCAGCCGTGCGTGTGGGGTGCAAGATCCTGGTTCGGCGGAGCGAGTTCGATCGCTGGCTGGAAGCTCACCGGGTGACGCACATTGACTTAGGTTGTATCGTGGATGAACTGGTCGCTGGAGTAAAGGGGCTGGACTGATGGGCGTGAAGGTTCGCAAACGTGGGGCCAAGTGGTACGTGCTAGTGGACTACCACGGGCGGCGCAAGTCGAAATGCGTTGGAAGCCGAGAAGCAGCAGAGCGGGTTCGGCCACAGGTTGAGGCGAAGCTCGCTCTCGGGGACCTGAGTGTCCTAAATGCTCCGGACGATAAAAAGCCGACTTTCGACACGTACGCGGATGGCTGGCTGAAGAACTATGCCCAGATCGAGTGTAAGACTTCAACCGCTCAGGGTTACGAAGGGGTTCTCGAACAGTATTTGCGCCCACGATTTGGAAAGAAGATCCTAGATGAGATCAGGCGGGATGACATCAAGGCTTTGATCAATGACCTGATCGGCAAAGATCTCTCGCGCAATACCATCCGCAACGCGCTGTGCGTCATCCGCGGCTTGTTCAATTACGCCATCGAGGAAGGGCTTATTGAGTCTAACCCGGCGGCCCGTTTGGGTCGGTTCACGCGCTCGGCTAAGACGCCCGAGACCAAGGGCATCGCTCTCACCGCCGCGGAGGTCCAGCAATTCCTAAAGGCTGCTCAGGAGATCTGCCCGGACTACCATCCCCTCTTGCTGATGGCAGTGCGCGCCGGGTTGCGCCGCGGAGAACTCGTGGCGGTCCAGTGGGGAGACGTCCAACTCGGTGGAGAAGACAGTAATTCGGAACGCTTCATCCTGGTGCAGCACAACTACGTGCGCCGCGAGCACACGACAACGAAAAGCAAGAAGTCGAGGCGGGTGGATCTGTCCCGTGAGCTCCGAAGGGTGCTCGTTGAACTTCGAGACAAACGTCTGTTGGAGGCGTACCTCAAGGGCAAGAACGACATCTCCGACGAACTGGTCTGTCGGTCACCCGAAGGGAAGATTCTCGACCCGGATAACCTCTACCATCGGGTATTCCTTCCGGTGCTGGCCAAGGCCGGCATCCGCAGAATCCGCCTGCACGACCTCCGTCATACCTTCGGCTCGCTCCTCATCCAAAACGGGGCCTCGATCGTCTATGTGAAAGAGCAGATGGGACACAGCTCGATTCAAGTGACCGTGGACATCTACGGACACCTGATTCCCGGCGCCAACGTGTGCTTTGTGGATCGACTGGACGGGGTTCTGGCCGAAGAGGCAAAAACAACTCCGGGACAATCCGCAACCCCCGCGCAACAACGCGAAATGGAGATTCCCCGAGATCTTCTGCAAGTTGTTGAGAAGATTGGTGGCGGCGGTTGGACTCGAACCAACGACCTACGGATTATGAGACCGTCGCTCTAACCACCTGAGCTACACCGCCACTCTTTGTTTTCAACAACTTAGAGCTTGACGCCGGGAAGAGACGCTGTGCGGACGTCGCACCGTCCGCCCCCTCAGCTTGTCTAGCCTCATTGCCGGAAGCGACCCCGAGCACCATGGGTCATCTTTTTCGAGGCCCGACGACCCGCCACAGTCCGTTGTTAAGTCAGGAAGATTGTAAACGGCCAACCGACCATGGTGCAACGGTGTCAACGCCTTTGCACCAACTTGCTGCGACGTTGTGGGTACAGCCCACAGGCAAAGCAGTAGACGCTCAGTACGTCCTCAGGCACAAGAATCTGTCGACGACAACGTTCTACGTCAAGCCTGCCCGGACTGCGGCTGTGGAAGACACGAAACTGGTCGAGGAGACCTGGCAAAGAGGACAGAGCTCGCCAGCAATACTTAAGTGTCCACAATCTTATTTCACGGCAAGCAGCTGCACGTCGAAGATCAACGTGGCGTTCGCCGGGATGACGCCGGGATAACCACTCGCACCATAACCTAACTCAGGGGGAATGCGCAGTTGCCGCTTGCCGCCGACCTTCATTCCCGTCACGCCTTCGTCCCATCCCTTGATGACTTCACCCTTGCCGACGGTGAATTCGAACGGCCGGTGCGCGTCCACGGAACTGTCGAACTTCTTGCCCGTGGTTAGCCATCCGGTGTAGTGCACTTTCACGTGGCTGCCTTCCTTGGCGACTTCGCCGGTGCCGATCGTGATGTCCCAATACTGCAGGCCGGAGGCGGTTTTGACGCTGTCGCCAGTGACTTTGGTGGGAGCGCTGGTGTTGGGGCGGGCAGCAGCCGGCGTTTGCGCAGACTGGGCGAGCAGGACTGCAGCGCTTAGAACAAGAATTGCCGTAATGACGAGTTGATTCCTCATGATCAATGCCCTTTCACCATGATTCTACAACCGCCGAGGGCGCTGAGTACGTCGAGAAAACACGCGCTGATCGGAACCGCCGGCAATGTTCGAAGCCGAAATCCTTGTGTTCGTCTGTGCCCTCTGCGTTCCCTGCGGTTCTGGTTTCTATTCCAGCGCGATCACGTCAATTTCTACCAGGACGTCTTTCGGCAGGCGCGCGACCTCGACGGTGGAGCGAACCGGGGGCGCCGAACTGAAGTACTTGCCGTAGACAGCGTTCATGGCGGTGAAGTCGCTCATGTTCTTGAGGAACACGGTCGAGCGCACGACTTTCCCTAGGCCGCTGCCGGCCGCTTCCAGAATCTCAGAAAGATTGCGCAAGACGCGGTCGGTTTGCGCGGCCACGTCTCCGGTGATGACTTGCTGCGTCGCCGGATCGATGGCGATTTGACCGGAGGTGAAGATAAATCCGTTAGCTTTGATGGCCTGCGAGTATGGGCCGATGGCTTGCGGGGCGTGTTTGGTAGAGATAATTTCGCGCATGGGTAGTGGTCAGTGGCTAGTGGCCCAGTGGTCAGCCAAAAAGAAAAACCACTGAGGGCACAGAGTACCACAGAAAAGATGCCCTCAGAACTTCCCGCGGTAGCCGTCGAGCATCTGTTTCGCTCCCCAGGTAAGGAAGGCAAGCATAAGAAACAGACTTACGGCGTTTCGGGTGCTAATCCTGTGGGTCACGAAGGCGAATATGACTATCGAACCCCAGATGCAAGCAGCGATGCAGGCGGCAATGAAACAGGTCATGAAGTACGACCTCGACCAAGATATTTTCAAGTCGGCCGCCTCTTATAGTTCGGCGCTTTCAGGGTAACACCGGTTCCCTCAGGGGCTAAAGCCCGTTTGCCTGGTCGGCACGGCTGAAGCCGTGCCCTTCCCAAAACCATTCCGATGAAGCAAACCGAAAACTGCAGAGGTCCTTCGCGGCCAAGAACGCCGCTCAGGATGACAAGCGCGTTTGCTAATGACTGGCTACTGACCGCTGGTTACCGGTTCTAAATTTTCTGCAGTCTTTGCACTTCGTGCACGCCGGGGATTTTCCGAAGTCCGGCGATGATCTGCTCAAGATGTTTCAGGTCAGCAATGTCGAGCACAACTTCCACGCTGGCCTGGCTGTTCGACGTACGGGCGGCAATGTTGCGGATGTTCGATTGGGCGTCGCCGATCACCCCGGTAATACTTTTCAGCATGCCGAAGCGGTCGTCGCAGTAGACGGTGAGCTTTACTGGATAAGCTGTCGGGGTACTTTCATCACGGGCCCACTCGACATCAATGCGGCGCTCGGGTTCGTAGAGGAGATTGGTGACGTTCGGGCAATTGACCGAATGCACGGCCACGCCTTTGCCGCGCGTGATGTAACCGACGATGCCCTCCCCGCGGATAGGATTGCAACATCGAGCGCGATAGACGAGCATGTCCCCCTGACCGCGGACGGTAATGGCATTGTGGTCTCCGAAAACGCGCCGGACGACGTTGGCGATGGCGCCGGGCTGCGAAGTCAAGCCCTCGGCTTCGATTTCGCCCGCAATCGATGGCGTGGCGCCGGCGGGCAGAAGCTTCGCTAGCACCTGACGCGCCGAATACTTGCCATAGCCGATTCCGGACATGAGGTCGTCGGCCTTGCCCAGTCCGTAGCTGTTGGCCACCTTCAGCAGATCTTCGTCTCTGATCTCCTTCAGGGCGATGCGGTACTTTCGCGCTTCTTTTTCGATCAGCTTGCGGCCGATTTCAATGGCGCGCTCGCGCTGGTGCAGGTTGAGCCAGTGCTTGATCTTGTTGCGCGAGCGCGAAGAGCGGACCAGGCCGAGCCAGTCGCGGCTGGGCTTGTGGCCGGGCTGAGTCAGGATCTCGACAATGTCTCCGGAGTGCAGTTTGTGGCGCAGCGGCACCATGCGTCCGTTGACTTTGGCGCCGATGCAGGTGTGCCCGACTTCGGTATGAATCGTGTATGCGAAGTCGATGGGCGTGGCGTCGCGCGGCAGCACAACGACTTTACCTTTGGGCGTGAAGGTATAAACCTCTTCGGGGTAAAGATCCACCTTCAGCGTGGAAAGAAATTCGGCGGGATCGCTGACGTCCTGCTGCCATTCCACCACCTGCCGCAACCAAGCGAGGCGTTGCTCGTCCTGAGCGGAGACCGGTCCATCCTTGTATTTCCAGTGGGCGGCGATGCCCTCTTCCGCCATCTTGTGCATGTCTTCGGTGCGAATCTGGATTTCAAAGGGCGTGCCATCCTCGGTGATGACTGATGTGTGCAGGGACTGGTAGAAGTTGGGGCGCGGCATGGCGATGAAATCCTTGATGCGCCCCGGGACCGGCCGCCACAAATTGTGAATGATGCCGAGGACGGCGTAGCAATCCTGCAGCGAGCGGGTGATTACGCGCATGGCGCAGAGGTCGTAGACCTGGTCCACGGAGATGTGCTGCCGCTGCAATTTCTTGTGGATGCTGAACAGGCGCTTGATGCGGCTTTCGACGCGGGCCTGGATGCCGGCCTCTTTGAGCTTATGGGTGATGATCTGCTCCATCTTGGCCAGAAAAGCCTCACCCTGCTTGCGCCGCGCATTGACTGATTTTTCTACCTGCTCGTAGCCGACGGGGTCGAGGAAGCGGAATCCAAGGTCTTCCAGTTCACCGCGAATCTTGCCCATGCCCAGGCGGTGGGCGATGGGCGCGTAGATTTCCAGCGTCTCTTCGGCGATCTTGTGCTGGCGGTCGGGCGGCAAATGCTCCAGCGTGCGCATGTTGTGCAGGCGGTCGGCCAGTTTGATGAGGACGACGCGGATATCGTCGACCATGGCCAGCATCATCTTGCGCAGGTTTTCGGCCTGCTGCTCTTCGCGAGTGGCGAAATCAATCTTGCTGATTTTGGTGACGCCCTCGACGATGTGGGCGACCTGTTCTCCGAATTCCTTACGAATGTCGACGATGGTGACCGACGTATCTTCGACCGAATCGTGCAACAGGCCGGCGGAAATGGCGATCGGGTCCATCTTCATTTCGGCCAGCACGAGGGCGACTTCGAGGGGATGGATGAGATAGGGATCGCCCGAGGCGCGGGTCTGGCCTTCGTGGTTCTTCAGGGAATAATCGTAAGCTTTCTTGACGATGGTGAGATCGTCCTGCGGGCGGTTCTCCTGCATCCGCTTCATCAGTTCGCGGAACTTGGTCAGCGTGAGAGCCGTGGTAGCGATCTGTTGGCGCAAGCTCGCCATGCAGGATTATAGCCCGCGAACAGCCCGGAAAACGCGGGGGAGAACAGGCGTGGGAGCGGGCTCCTGGCTTGATTATAGCGGTTGTGGCAGACGAGCCGAAAACACAGAAGCGACAAAGGGCACGACGGTACACGAAGCGAGCCCAAACCCCCGCCGGGTTCAGCATCTTCAACAACTGCGACGGGAATTTTCGTGATGATGAATTCCGCGCGGTGGAATTCTGGAGAGGGCGCTCGCAACCACCCGAAGTCTGGTACATTCGCAATTGTGAGCCTGCGCATGACACGGATTCTGGTGAGCGGCGTTTCGGGACCGATCGGGAGCGCGTTGCTTCCGTCGCTCGAGTCGAACGGAGCAGGAATCGTGCGGCTGATGCGGGCGCGTTCTGGTGTGAGTCCGGCAACGGCAACGGAAGTCGTTCCTTGGGATCCCGAAAAGCACATCGCCCCGGAGGCGGTCTCCGGTTTCGATGCGGTCATTCATCTGGCTGGGGAGAGCATTGTCGGACGGTGGAGCGCCGCGAAGAAGGCGAAGATTCGCGATAGCCGGGTGGTGGGAACGCGCAACCTGGCCGAGGCTCTGGCGCAGGCGAAAAGCAAGCCGCAGGTATTTGTGTGCAGCTCAGCCATCGGCTATTACGGCGACCGCGGCGACGAAGTGCTGAGCGAGAAGACCACCGCAGGTGCCGGATTTCTTGCCGAGGTTTGCCGGGACTGGGAAGCGGCGACCCAGCCCGCATCCGCGGCGGGCATTCGCACCGTGCAGATTCGTACCGGCGTCGTGCTCAGCCCCAAAGGAGGAGCACTCGGGAAAATGCTCCCCCCCTTCAAGATGGGTGTGGGCGGCCGGATCGGAAGCGGCCGGCAGTGGATGAGCTGGATTGATATCGCAGACATGGTGGGCGCGATTCAACACATCCTGAAAAGCGATGCGCTGCAAGGGCCGGTGAACCTGGTTGCGCCCAGGCCGGTAACCAATGCGGAATTCACCAAGACTCTGGCCAGTGTGTTATCGCGTCCGGCGATTTTTCCCGTGCCGGCATTCGCGGTCAAGCTGGCCTTCGGCGAAATGGGAGAAACCGTTTTGTTGGGAAGCCAACGAGTGGAAGCGGCACAGCTTGTCAGCAGCGGATATCAGTTCCGCTTCAGCGATCTGCGGATATCGCTGGAAAATGCTATCCAGCGCTAGCGGACGAGGCAGATTCACTGCGGGTTGGGATCGTTCATTTCTTCTTGCAGCTTTTCGAGCAGCTGTTCGCGCTGCTCGGTGCCCAGTTCGCGCTGCAATTCTTCCAGGGCCAGAGCGACGATGTGGTAGTGGTGCGCGGCGGCATACTTGGGATCAGTGGTGATATCGAGCCAAAGCTTGTGCATGAGTTCGACGTCCTGCGCGCGCATGCGGGGCGTGTGCGGGCCGAGTGCGTATTCGCGGACGGATCCGTCGGGACCGCAGACGTCCAGGGCCAAGCGCGGACGCGGCTCAGGCAAACGCTCCCAGGCATCGCCCGTGAGTTTGGCCTGCTCGTCGGAAGTGAGCTTGTTGGAAAGGCCGCACATGACCCGGCTGGAATCCAGCCGCTGCGCTGTCACCATGATGGCTTCAAAGACGTTGGTCGCGGGCACAACCAGCAGCGAAATCGGCTTGCCTTCCTTTTCCGCTACAGCGACGGCCGCAGTAAAGAGCTCCTGCTCGTAGTGATCAAACACCTGGGCCGCATCGAAAACGGCGTTGCCGCTGAACGCGTGCTCACGGTGGTAGAGGCGGGCGCTCATGACAACAACGTCCTGCTTAACCGTGTTGGTGTGACTCAGCACGTGACGCAGGTAATACAGATTGCGGGGATCGCGCACCGCCACCAGGATGTTGCCGGGCCGAACGCCCATAGCGCCGCTGCCCAGTTCCTGATTACCATAGACCCGGAACTGATCGAGTTGTTCCGGTTTGCCGCGCCGCTCTGCTGCCACATGGCGTTCGGACAGCGTGAAGATGGTGAAAAACGCACCACTGAAAATCAGCCCGGCAATGGTGGCTTCATACTTCGTGAACAGATTGACCACTGCGGTAATGAATAGGACCGTCGAAATCGCAATCAGCCCGATGGGAATCTCGGTCCGGCCGATACGCAGGTTGCCGGGAACCTTCCATTCGCGATTGCCCGGCTCGGTGAAACGAAGCACCAGCACGGCCAGCGACTTCGTGGCGAAGCTCCAGATCACGCCGAAAGCATAGAGCGCCGCCAGCACATACACGTTGCCCAGGCTGAGGAAGATCGTGAGCAGCTGCATGCCAACGATCAGATTGATGATGCGATAGCTGGTACCGAAACGGTGGTGCGGCTTCTGGAACCAGGCGGTGAGAACACCGTCCTCGGCCACCCGGTTCAAGACGCCGTTCGCGCCTACGATCGAGGTATTCTGGGCGCCTGCCAAAATCAACACACCCACCAGCACCACAAAGCCGTGAAACAGCAGCTTTATGCTGGTCGGCCCGACCAGATACATGGCGATGCCGCCAATCAGGTTGGCGAAGAAGCTGGGCCGGATATTGTCGGGAATGATCATGACCGCAAAGAAAGAAACCAGCGAAGTAAACAGCAGGCTGTAGATGAAGATCACCAGCCCGGTCTTCTCCAGGTTCTTCAATTTGGGATGCTCGATTTCGCGATTGACCTGGGCCAGGGTCTCTTCGCCGCTCATGGCCAGCACCGAGTGCCCGAAACCGACAAAAAGAAGAATCCAGGTCAGATGGGCAAACCAGGTTCCGTTCAGCCAGCCCAGGGAATCTTTATTCAGCGGAATCGCCCCCGCGGAACTCAGTGGACTGGGAGGCAACTGCACCGGCGTGCGCAGAATCGTAATGGTGCACCATGCGATCAGGATGACCACCATGACCGTTGTGATCACCATGATCTGCAGCGCCCGGCTGCTCGATTCATGGATGCCCTGGGTGTTTTTCCACCAGAAATAGGCCACGACGACAACGGCCAGCCCGGCAGCAAAGTGGTCGTCGTTAAAGGTCATCGGGTGGTGCGTATAAATTCCAATGTCCTTGACGAAACCGGCAAGGTATTGCCCCGCTGATACGGCGCTGATGGGACCGGTCAGAACGTAATCAAAGAGCAGCGCCGAGACGGAGAACTTCGCCAGTGTGCCGCCCATGGCCTCTTTGACCACGCGGTAGACACCGCCGCGCACAAACATGCTGCTCGATTCGATATAGAGTGCCCGCACGGCATAGCTGAAGAGCATGACCGCGAGAATGAACCAGGGGGCACTCTTGCCGATGACCTTTTCCGCGTCGCCGCCCGCGTAGTAGGCAGACGACGCCAGATCGGCAAGAACAATGGCAGACGCACGCCAGAAGGAGATGAAGGTCAACATCACCGTGGTGGCGACGAAGACCCTTACCGCAGGTTTGGAACCCTCAACTGATGTGGCCATTCTTCACGAAATGAGTGCACATAAAGATGTATGACGGTAAACCTATTGAAGATAGCACAGGGGCAGCGATAAAAGCGCGGCATAGGAGGTGGTCCAAAACAGCAGCGTCCGGACGTGCCTGCATTATCCCATGGTGGCTTCACCTGGCCTTTTGTTGCGCGATCCACTTGTCGGTGCGTGCCTCGAGCATGTCGAGAGGCAGAGCGCCACCGTTCAGCATTTCGTCGTGGAACGTGCGCAGGTCGAACTTCGGCCCCAGCTCCCGCTGGGCGCGTTCACGCAACTCCCGGAACTTCAACTGGCCGAGTTTGTAACTGAGAGCCTGGGCCGGCCACGAAATGTAGCGGTCGGTCTCGGATTGGATCGTAGGCTCGTCTACCGCCCCGGATTTACGCATGAAGTCCACGACCTGATCGCGGCTCCATCCTTTGGCGTGAATACCAGTGTCCACCACCAGACGCACCGCACGGAAGAGCTCCGAGGAAAGCCGTCCGTGGTCGGAGACGGGATCCTGATAGAAGCCGACCTCTTTACCCAGTTGCTCGGCATAGAGCGCCCATCCTTCGATGTAGGCATTGAAGCCGAGACCGTGTCGCCGGAACTTCGGCAAACCCTCGAGCTGCTGCTGGACAGAAAGCTGCATGTGATGTCCGGGGACGCCTTCGTGGTAGGCAACCGCCTCGTCGTCAATGAGCGAACGCTCAGCAAACTTCGACGTGGCTACGACGACTCGGCCGGGCCGCTTGCCGTCCGGCGTGCCGATCATGTAGTGGGTCGCGGCGGCCGCGTTGAACTCCGGTATCGCTTCGACCGTGACCGGGGACTTGGGAAGCAAGGTAAACAGCTCGGGCAGCTTCGGCTCCATCTGCGAGATGTAATGGCGAAAATCGTCGAGGATCTGCTCGGCGGAAGTTGGAATGTACTTGGGATTGGTCTTGAGCGAGGCGCGGAAGGAAGCGAGGTCGGCAAAGCCTTCTTTCCTGGCGATCGCCGTCATCTCGGCCGTGATGCGATCGATCTCGCGCAGACCAAGCTGGTGGATTTCGTCCGGCGTCATGTGGGTCGTGGTCCGGGCATAGATGTCGTTCTCATAGCGCCTCTGGCCGTCGGGCAGGGAAGTGATGGAAAGCGTCGTGCGGCCCTGCGGGGCATACTCGGTCCGGACAAAGTCAGCGAATTTCTTGTAAGCGGGGAGGACGTCGCTGTTGACCGCCTCAGTGATCTCCTGGGTCAGGCGCTTTTGATCTTCTGGAGAAATGCCGGCCGGATATTTCTTCCTCGGCTGGAGAAATGGATCGGCAGCGACAATGCCCTCACACTGCACCGGGATCTTTTCCGCCAGGAACCGCACCGGCATCAGCTTGTCCTTCATGCCAACACGCAGGACTTCCGTGATCTGGCCGAAGGCGCGTGGAATCTGGTGCAGCCGCGAGATGTAGTCTTCGTAGTGCTTGACCGAGTCGAGGGGAACCGCCAGCGGCAGATCGGCGAGATTGGTGTGGATGCCGTTCTGCTGGTTGATGGGCATTTCGTATTCTTTGAGGTCGAAGTCGGCGATGCGCTGCTGGAGAACGCGAATGAGGAGATCGTGGGAAGTCTGGTCCTGGTCTGGAAAATCGGCGGTCGGAATCGCCTCCAGGCGCTCGAGAAATGCTTGGTCGGTCTCATGGCGCCGCAGGATGGCCGCGAGCGAGTAGTCGTTGAGCTGGTCGTTGTAACGGTAATCACCGAAAGCAGTCGCGCGTTCGGGAAAATTGCGGAGATCCGCTTCGTATTGCTCGTCGAAAACCGCATCCTGCGCAGCAAGACGCTCAGCCATCGGCTTGAGGCTCTGGGCGCGAACGGAAACAGAAAGGGCAGCCACGATAACGAATACCAGATATGCACGCATAGCGTAGGTAGCGTATCAGAGGAATGGGTCCGCAAAAGAAGAATTCCTGACTGCGGGGAGAAAGCGACAACTGCTCGGACGCCATCAAAGATCTGCCTCGATCGGGCGCACTACTGTGGAGGTCGGGGCGCAGACTCCTGGCCGGCACGTCTTCCAACTGTGAGATAGGTGTGGGTGATCCGGTCGTGCCAGCACAACCCATCTTCATCCAGAAAGGCCCAGGCAAAACCCATGCCGAGGGAGGCTCCGGAAAGGTACCAAGCCAGCACGCGCCAGCGGCGCAGCGAGCGGCTGGCGGCGGTGCCGTCGAAGCGGAAGAGCTTGAGCCCTGCCAGGCGCAACCCCGGGCTGCTGGCAGCATAGACGATCAGCAGATACTGGTAGGCCGCCCAGAATAAACATGGGATTCCGGCTGCGAGCGAAAGCATCTGAACCAGCGGCGGACGAACCCTGGCCACCTTCCAGAAAATAGCGCCAAACAGGGCGGAAGCAGCGGCCACGAATAATCCGTCGATGGCGGCGGCAAAGACCCTTCGGGACAGCGATCCGGCTTGTAGAGGAGCGTCGATGCCGGGCTGCTTGGCGGATTCCTGGCGCACAGATGCGTCCATGGTGATTCCACCAAGGGCCGGGGGGTCGGGCGCAACCTCGGGGACCTCCAGGATTCGCGGCCGGGTCACGACCGGTTCGGCGAGTTGATCGGGCGGAGGCGCGGGCGGCGCCCAGCCAAGTCTAGGAAACTCCAGAATCTTGGCACCGGAGTGGCCGGAATAGGAACTGGCCGCCCGCGGCGCGGTATCCCTTGAAGAATCCTGCAGCGGCAGCGAAGCGGATTCCGCAGCGAAGGCCTCGGCCGACATTCCGTCGAGGGCCAAAGCCTGGTCTGAGACGGGACCAAAGGCAGGCAGCGAAGCGGCGGGCGAAACCGTGGTTTCTGAAGATTCCTCCGCTCCGAATTGCAGATGCAGCGAAGGGTAGCGCGGCGGACGCAGTCTGCGGCGCGAACGATAACGGTTCAGCCGCGCGGAAATCTCATGGCGCCAGGCCGAGCCATCGGGCTCTGCGGAAGCAGGCCGATCAAGCGGAGTGGTGGACACGGATTCCGCTGCAAAACTCAAACTCACACCAGCGGGCAAGGTCTCGGATGGCTCGGAGAAGCCGAACTCTCCGATGGCCTCGGCCTGCGCGTCGTCTGCGGGGGCTTCGCAGAGCGCGGCGTCCAGGCTGGCCGCGAACCTTTCCTCGCTCAGGTCGGGAGCTTCGGCATCGACCAGCTGTCTTTCCGATGCGACTTGCGGGCCTGAGGCCGCCGGGAACCGGAGCGCGGCGGCAGTGCGCGCCTCAGGTCTTGACCCCGGGGAAGCGGAGGGAGAAGGCTCGGAATGGCAGCGGCAAATCTCGCCACACAGCGGACAATTCATGCAATCCAGTTTCAAAAATCGAGTAAGGTCGCGCGAAGTGGACAACCGGAAGCGGACCAATCGGAATCCTAGCCTTTTTCGCTACTTTGCCTCGCGGCCAGCGCCGTGCTAAGTTTCACGGTGTCGCGACCATTAAGCGAAAAATGATAGGTTCGCTGCCAACGAGCGATCTTAATTCCGTTGATTTTTTCCAATGACCCTTCGCTCTAAGTTCCTTATCACGGCGCTGTTTCTTTGTCACCAGCTTCCGGCCTCGGCGCTAGTAACCAGGCAGTTGCTCGTAGAAGATTCGAATAGCGCCAGTGAGGTTGCGGCTCAAGCCGACGCGCAAAAAAACGCAGCGGGGAAGACCCCGTCGCCGGTATCAAACACTCCTTGCGCCAGTGCGGCAGCAACCGAGCAACAGAACGCAACCACCATCTGTGCGGTGCAGCAGGAGAAGGAAGGCGCTATCTACAAATTGCACGGTGACGCTGAGATCCACTATCGCGGCTATGTCTTGCGGGCCGATGAGGTGACCTACGACTCCGACAGCGGCGAAGCCTCCGGCTCGGGCCACTTCACCCTCGACGGCGGCCCCAACGATGACCACATCAAGGCGAGTCACGGAACTTACAACCTGACCACCGAGACGGGCCGCTTCTACGATGTGACGGCGACCACTGGGTTTCGCTTCCAAGGCAAGGAGGTGGTTCTGACCTCCACCGCCCCCTTCGCTTTCACCGGCAAGATGGTGGAAAAAACCAGCTCCGATCATTACCTCGTCTACGACGGCACTATCACCACCTGCGAACTGCCGCATCCCGGTTGGCGGTTTGACGCAAACAAAGTGGTGGTCGACGTGGGCGGCAACGCCAGCATTTTCCACAGCTGGTTCTTCCTGCATGGCTTCCCAGTCTTCTATTTTCCGTATGCGACTTATCCGGTGGAACGGGAGACGCGGCACACGGGATTTCTGGTTCCGACGGCGGGCCAATCTTCGATCAAAGGCACCATTCTCGGCGAAGGCTTTTATTGGGACATGAACCGGAGCATGGATGCCGAGATCGGAGCGGAATACTTTTCCAAGCGCGGATGGTCGCAGAAGGGAGAATTTCGCGCCCGCCCCAGCGACACTTCCTATGTGGACCTGAACTATTTCGGTGTAATCGATCGCGGTATCGAGGTGGGGACCAGCACCGGCCCGCAACTGTTGCGCGAGGGCGGCGAGGAAGCACGCCTGGCCGGGCAAGGCAGCTTCTACGGGTTTCGCAGCGTGGCCAACATCGACTACTTGAGCTCATTTCTATTCCGGCTGGCCTTCAACGAAGTCTTCACCCAGGCGGTGAATTCCGAGGTCAAATCACAGGCTTTTCTGTCCCGACCGGTCAACGGATTCTTTCTGAGCGGAATGGTCGATCGTTATCAGAATTTTTTCCAAACGACGGTTAGTGGCGTACTCTCGAACCCGCCGAGCTTCGATTCCATCCGGATTCTGCACGTTCCCAGCTTCGATGCCTCCAGTGTGGATCATGAACTGGGCCGGTCCCCATTTTTCTGGTCATTCGATGCCTCGCTGGCGGGGCTGACCCGCGGTGAGCCCGGCTTCACGGGCACGCTGCTGGGGCGCTTCGACTTCAGCCCGGAGCTTTCCTTGCCCTTGTATTTCGGGGGATGGTCCCTGCGCCCGGCACTGGCCCTGCATGAGACTTACTACACCGAGCGTTTCGTGAACGGGAGTGCGGTGAATGATCCTACTAATCGCCAGGCTCTGGACGCGTCGGTGGAGCTGCGGCCGCCAGCACTGGAGAAGATCTTCGACCAAGAGTTTCTCGGACGGAAGTGGAAGCATGTCATCGAGCCGCGCGTGGTCTATCGCATGGTGACGGGGGTGAATGACTTTGCCAATGTTCTCCACTTCGATGAGCGTGACATCCTGAGTAACACGGATGAGGTCGAGTACGGATTGGTGACCCGCCTCTATGCCAAGCGCATCGCCCCTCAAACTCAGGAGTGTGCGACGCCCATGACTGGGCTGGCCGTCGGGGCTGCCGCGCCGGAACAGATCGTGCCCTGGCAGCGAGCCGACAACCTGGAGAATCAGCCGTGTAATCAGGGGCCCGAAGTGAAAGAGATCGTTACCTGGGAGCTGGCACAAAAGTATTTTCTCGACCCGACTTTCGGCGGTGCACTCGTTTCCGGGCAGCGCAATGTTTTCACGACCACGGAGGATCTGACGGGCATTGCCTTTCTTATCGAGCCGCGGCATCTTTCTCCCCTGGTGTCGCGCCTGCGGGCTGCTACCAGCAGTCACACCGACACAGAGTGGGATCTCGATTATGACTTTCAGTTGGGCCGCATCAATGCCAGCACGCTACTGGTGAACTACAACGTCGGACCATTCACGGTGGGCGGCGGAGATGCTTTCCTGCAGATTCCGCAAACGGCCACGAGCCCTCCCGCCCAGAGCGAGGGCACCTGCGGACCGACAGAGAGCGGTCAGGTGACGTGCAAGTTTCAACAATTTCGCGTGGCGCTCGGCTATGGCGGGCTAAACCGCCGCGGATTCAGCGCCGCCACCAGTATTGGCTTTGACTCTGAAATCCGGCAACTACAGTTCGCCACCGCGCAGACTACCTACAACTGGAATTGCTGCGGCTTGACTCTGGAATACCGCCGCTACGCGATCGCGAACGTGCGCAACGAAAACCTGTTCCGCTTCACCTTCACCCTGGCGAACATCGCAACCTTCGGGAATTTGAGGCGGCAAGAGCGGCTGTATTAGCCCCCCGGTACTGCCCCAAAACATGGGTGAATCCGCCTGAGGGCGTGGCTCCCGCGGTCCGGGACTGCTACCATAGTGCCTATGCCGTCGGGCGAGAACAGCACTGCCGCCAAGCAGTCCCGTCTCAGCGCGAATCTGCGTGAACTGGGCCGGATGTTGGTCGCCTACTCCGGCGGCGTCGATTCCGCGTATCTGGCCTGGGCCGCGTACCGGGTGCTGGGCGACAACATGCTGGCTGTGATTGCCGACTCCCCCAGCCTGCCTCGTACTCATCTGGTGGATGCTATCGCCTTTGCCACCGAGCAGAAGATTCCGCTCGAAGTTATTTCGACCTCCGAACTGGAGAGTCCCGAGTACGCACGCAACGACGGTCAGCGTTGCTTTTACTGCAAAGACGAGCTTTTCACAGTGATGGAAAAGTTGCGTGCGGCCCGCGGGTTCGACACGATCGCCTACGGCGTGAACCTGGAGGACCAGAGCGACTTTCGCCCGGGCCAGGAGGCCGCCCGGCAACATCACGTCGCTGCGCCGCTGCTGCTGGCGGAACTTACTAAACAGGAAATCCGGGAACTCGCGCGCCAAGCCGGACTGCGCATCTGGGACAAGCCCGCATCGGCCTGTCTTTCCTCGCGAATCGAATACGGCCGTCCGGTGACGCGGGAAGCTCTCGATGCAGTCGAACGCGGTGAAGATGCGCTGCGCGCTCTCGGTTTCCGCCAGTTCCGCGTCCGGCATCACGGCGAAATGGTTCGCATCGAAATCGCCAGGGAGGAATTCGATCGGGCCCTGAATCCCGCCATGGCCGCGGAGTTCACCGCTATTTTCAAGGCGCTCGGCTTCCGCTTCGTCACCCTCGATCTGGAGGGCTTCCGTTCCGGGTCGATGAACTCGTTGCTGCCTGCAGAACAACTTCGGCGTAGCGGTTAAGGGACCTAGCCGCTCAATGGCGGCCACTCGGCCCGTATCGGCTGTGAGATAATCGGATGTTCAACTCGTGATGCTGAGGCGGTTCCTGGTGACCACAATTCGCCGCTCGTTCCTGATCCTGCTTCTGATTTGCCTAGGCTGTGTCGCCCAATCTACGCCCCCGGACCTGGTCCGCAGGATCGAGCGTCAGGTACGCGCTCATTACACCGTTCCGCCGGAGGTCAAGGTGACCGTAGGCACCATCACGCCCGGCAGCGACTGGCCTGGCTACGACACGGTCTCGGTTACCCTCGACGGCGGCGGTGACAGCAACAAGCAGGACTTGAAGTTTCTTCTCTCCAAAGACCGCACCACCATGCTGCGAGTCACAAAGTTCGACCTGAGCAAGGATCCGTTTGCCGAGGTGATGAGCAAGATTGACCTCACCGGCCGTCCGTCGCGCGGGGCCAAGTCGGCGAAGGTGGTAGTAGTTAATTTTGACGACTTCGAGTGCCCGTACTGCGCGGGCATGCACCAGACGCTGTTCCCCCAGATCTTCAAGGAGTACGGAGACCGGGTGTCATTCATCTACAAAGACTTTCCACTGGCGGAGATTCATCCCTGGGCGATCCATGCCGCCGTCGACGCGAACTGCCTGGCAGCCCAAAACGCTGACTCCTATTGGGATTTCGCCGACTATATCCATGCCAACAAGCGCGAAGTGGACAACGAAAAAACACCGGGCGCACGCCTCGATGCCATCGACAAGCTTGCGATGCTGCAGGGGCAGAAGCATAACGTGGACGTGGCTAAGTTGCAGTCGTGCATCAAGGCGCAAAACGAGGATGCGGTGCGGGCATCGATGAAGGAAGCCGATGCCCTTGGCGTGAACGGAACGCCCACTCTCTTCATCAACGGGCAGAAGATCGACGGAGCCGTTGCGGGCAGCGAAATCCGCGCCGCCCTCGACAGCGCCTTGAGAGATGCAGGGCAGCCCGTGCCGGAGCACCTGCCTACGGCTCCCGCACCAGCTTCCAAGTAGTGTCGGGCAGTAGACCGCCGGTTCAGTCGAGTTTGGTGATGGTTATGACGGGAGAAATAGCCTTGAAAAGAATCTCATTCTCTGCCCAAGCCGCCGCGGCGTTTTCTGCCGCCGCGCTGCTGGCAATTTTGATTGGGTGCAGTTCGCCGGTAGGTGGCGATGTAATGGCTACGGTAGATGGGCGGAAGATTTTTCGCTCCGATGTGGACAAGTACTATGATAATTATCAGGCTTCTTCCACGCAGCAGGCGCCCTCCGGCGAACAGGCTACCGCTCTTCGTCTCCAGATTCTGAATCAGATGATCGAAGACGAAATCCTCATGCGCCGCGCCGAAAAACTCGGGCTTCTGGCCACCGACGAAGAGGTTGACCGCAAATTCAACGAATACAAAGCCCCATTTACCCAGGAGGAATTCGACCAGCGGCTCAAAGACAAGAAAATCACGCTGGCCGATTTTAAGCGCGACATCCGCCGCTCCATTACGCGGGACAAAGTGCTGAACAAGGAAGTGTCGTCCAAGATCAACGTGACGGATCAGGACATCACTGAGTACTACAATGCGCACAAGGGCGATTTCAACCTGATCGAGCCGCAGTACCATCTGGCCCTGATCACGGTGACTACGGCTCCGAACCCGCAGGTCCAGAATCAGAACGACAAAGCACAGAACGAAGCCGATGCGCGCAAGAAAATCCAGATGATCGCTAACCGCCTGGACAGCGGAGACGACTTTGCGACGCTGGCGATGAAGTACTCTGAAAATCCGGAAACGTCTGGTAATGGCGGGGACCTGGGCACTTTTCCTGAGTCGGGTCTTAAAGGAATCAACGATCTCGCAACCCGCGAAGCGATAGCCAAGCTCAAACCCGGCCAGTACAGCCCCATCGTCAGCGTGATCGATCCTGCGTCGAGAAGAGCGATGGAATTCCGCATCGTAAAGCTGGTATCCAAGGAACCGGCGGGCCAGCGTGACCTGTCGGATCCGCGGGTGCAGCAGGCCATCCGCTCGCAGCTGCACGACCGCCGCGAGCAGTTGCTGAAAGAGGCCTACTACGAGGTTTTGCGGGATTCCGCCAAGGTGGAGAATTACTACGCTCAGAAGGTGCTTGACAGCAACGGAGTGCAGAAATAGTTATTCTACAATCGCCAGTACATCTCCGGCGTTTACGGCTGCGCCTTCAGTGACCAGGATCTTCTGAATCGTCCCTTTCTTGGGCGACTTGATCTCGTTCTGCATTTTCATTGCCTCCACGACTAGAACGCCTGCGCCCGCCTCGACCTCACTTCCCTGGTCAGCTAGCACACGAACGACCTTACCCGGCATGGGAGCCGTCAGTTTCCTTGGACCAAGCTCATCCACCGCGTCCGCGCGCCCGCGTAACGAACGCGGATCACGAACTTCGACGGCAAAGCGCTCGCTGCCCACCCAAAGATGCAGATCACTGGCCACGCGTTCGCATTTCACTTCGTAGGCCTGGTTGCCGATGCGAAGCGAGAGCACGTCCGGGCGCGCCACAACCGCGTCCACCTCGACTTCGCGACCGTCGAGGCGGCACAGCCAGTGGCCGTCGGCGCGATTGAGCTCGAGTCGATGGTGTTTCCCGTCGATGGTGATGTCGTAAGTCACGTGAAACAGTGGTCAGTTGCCAGTGGCCAGTTGCCGGAAGTAGAGCGGGTGCCCCACCCTTGTCCCTCCGTTTGTTGGAGGGACAGGGTGGGGACCTTGACATCCTGTCCCGCACAAAACCCATTCGAGCGCCAGCCGTTCGCGGGCTGTGCCTGACCTAGTTGGACTTGTTGTGTGCGTCATCGCAGCGCCTCCCGATGAGCCGCACTTTTCCATCGCGAGGCCGTCTTCGAATTGCCGCCGGGAGAGCCGTTTAGCACGGCATGTTCACCCGCCCCTGTCGCCGAGAGGCCCAGCGCGGCAAACATGCCTGCGGCGATCACCGCGACTTCGGCCGCTTTGGAATCAGTCTGGAAATCTGGGCGGTTGACCGGTTTCTCCTGTAACATGCGATCGAGGAATCCAGTGTCCAGTTTCGCGGCGCGGAAATCGGGATGACGCAAGATGCGCCGGAACAGCGAAATGTTGGTCTTGATCCCGCCCACAAAGTACTCGCTGAGAGCGCGAGTCAGCCGGCCGATGGCCTGCTCGCGGTCGGCGCCGTAGCCGATCAGCTTGGCCAGCAGCGGATCGTAGTCCATGGGTACGGTCCAGCCCTCGTACATGCCGCTGTCGCGGCGAATGCCCGGCCCCGAAGGCGCCAGCAGAAGAGTGATTCTTCCCGGGCTGGGAAAATAGTTGTTGTCGGGATCCTCGGCGTAGATGCGGCACTCGATGGCATGGCCACGAATCTTGATTTCATCCTGGGTGAAGGGAAGCCGCTCGCCGTTGGCGATGCGAATCTGCAGGTGCACCAGATCGAGCCCGGTGATTAATTCAGTGACCGGATGTTCCACCTGCAGGCGAGTGTTCATCTCGAGGAAATAGAAATTCTTCTGCTGGTCCACCAGGAACTCGACCGTGCCGGCATTGGTATATGCGGCGGCCTGGGCCACACGAACGGCGACTTCGCCCATCCGGCGCCGCATGTCGTGGTCGACAATCGGCGAGGGGGCTTCTTCGACAACTTTTTGATGCCGCCTCTGCAGCGAGCATTCGCGCTCCCCGAGATACACGGTATTTCCGTGCTCGTCGGCCAGGATCTGCATTTCGATGTGGCGCGGATTGACGATCGCCTTCTCGATGTAAACTTCGCCGTCGCCAAACGAGCGCTCGGCCTCGCTGCGCGCGCCTTCCAGCGCGGACTTGAGATCCTGCGGCGCCTGCACCAGACGCATGCCCTTGCCCCCGCCACCCGCCGCCGCCTTCAGCATGATGGGATAGCCGATGCGCGCCGCTACCTGTTCGGCCTGTTCGAGCGATTCCAGACCGCGCGAAGTCCCGGGCACAAAGGGAACGCCGGCACGCTCCATCGCCTGCCGGGCACGGGTTTTCGATCCCATTGCCTCCATAGCCACTGCTGTGGGGCCTATGAATTTCACCCCTGCATCGGCACAGGCCCGGGCGAATTGTGCATTTTCGGAAAGAAAGCCGTAGCCGGGATGAATGGCCTCAGCGCCGGAGCGGTGGGCGACGTCAAGAATTTTCGCAATGTTGAGATAAGACTCGGCAGCGGCGGGCGCACCGATCGGGTAAGCCTCGTCAGCCTTGCGCACGTGCAAGGACGCGCGATCCACCTCCGAGTAAACGGCAACCGCGGCGACCGCCATCTCGTGGCAAGCGCGGATCACGCGCACGGCAATTTCGCCCCGGTTCGCGATCAGGATCTTCTTGAACATGGAAAGGCACTGGGCGGAGCGGGATTCGGAAGCAGAAGGCTCCGGCCAGTCCGAACATTGTAACGGAGGCCCAGAGGCTGCGCTGCGGTTTGTGATCGCAGGTGGCCGCCGACTACCTCGACGGCCGCCGCGAAAAACTGACGGTGAATGGCGTTGGTTGCTCGCCGGGTCCACGCTGCAGCCAACTTTTCCGAGGGATGAAGCGGTAGCGGACCAGCGTCCAGATCGCCAGCCACCCATCGGAGTGACGGATTTTCTTCCCCTCGACGGCGGAACGGGGATTATACGAGATGGGAACTTCCGCGATCTTCTCGCCCATGCGGCAGAGCTTGGCCGTCACCTCCGGGCAGAACTCAAAGCGATGGCACTGCAGTTCGATGCGAGTCAGGAGCGAGCGTCGGATGACCTTGTAACAGGTAGCCTCGTCGTGAATGCCCGCGCCGTAAAGCAGGTTGGTCAGGTGCGTCAGCAGCTTCGCGCCGAGAAAGAAGCGCAGCCCGCGTTCCGGACGATCCGGCCGCACACCATAGACGACATTTGCCTTGCCTTCGTCGAGTGGCCGCAACAATGCGGAATAATCCTGCGGATCGTATTCCAGGTCGGAGTCCTGAATCAGTACGTACTCGCCCCGTGCATAGGCGAGGGCCGTACGAATGGCCGCTCCCTTGCCGCAGTTTCTCTCGTGGAAAACCACGGTGACGTCGTCCATCGGCGGCAGAGCCTGCAGTTTCTCGCGCGTGCCGTCGGTCGAACCGTCGTCTACGACGATGATTTCCTTCCTCACCGGAGAGCCGTGGATGGCCTGCAACAACTCGTCAACATGGGCTACCTCGTTGTAGACCGGCACGATCACCGACACGCATCCCTTCCAGGGATCGTTGGCCTCGGCCGGAATTCCCGCCGGCGCGGTATAGAGAGATGTCACAATCGGGGCTCCGCTCGCGCACATCGGCAATCTTGAGGATTCTGTAGCATAGTATCATCTAGTTTTGTCTGGATCTCCCACGTTCCGCATGTCTCCGCCTGAACTCGCGACGAAGCAAAGCGCAGGCACTTTACCTCTGCTTTCCAAACCTGCGCGATTTGCACACCGGCTCACGATTCTGCTGCTACTGGGCGCGGGCACAGCCTTGCGGTTCGTCTGCCTGACCTCAAAACCGTTCTGGTTTGACGAGTGTTTCAGCGCGGAAGCCGCCCGCATCGGCTGGCCGAGTTTCCTCCACTTGCTGTGGTGGCGGGAAGCCAACATGTCGCTGTACTACTTGTTGCTGCGGATCTGGCTGCGTTTTGGACAGAGCGAGTTCTTCATTCGCAGCTTGTCAGTCCTGATTGCTGCGGCGACGATCCCCGCCGTTTACTGGCTGGCTGAGCTGTTATACGACCGGCGAGCCGCAGTGATCGCGGCCGCTCTTCTGACGTTCAATGCCTACAGCGTTCGCTATGCCCAGGAAGCGCGCAGTTATGCGCTATTCCTGCTGCTGGCGACTCTCTCTTCCGGGTTCTTCATTGCCCACATCCGACAGCCGGGCAGGCGCAACCGGCTGGGCTACATCCTGATCAGCATTCTGGCGACGTACGCTCATCTTTACGCGCTGCTGCTGGTGGCAGCCCACTGGCTGGCGCTTCGGGGGCTGGGCCGCGCGCCGGAGAGCGCGGATCAGTCCAGCGCGCCAGCAGACCTGCGGCGCGCCTGGAGGACGATCGGGCTGGCGGCGCTGCCACTGCTGATTTTTTTGGCCAAGACAGGCGCTGGCCCCATCCGTTGGATACCCCGGCCCGGAATTCACGATTTGCTTCGATTTTTCGAAAATCTGGCGGGCAGCGCCAGTTGGCCACTCCCAGCAATCTATGCGGTATGCTGCCTTGCCGCGGTGGCTCCGCTCGGAAGCCGTTTGTGGGCGAGGAATCAGCGGTGGCAGATTTGGCGCGTGCAGTTCCTGCTCGTCTGGCTGTTGTTTCCAGTGCTGCTGACAGTTTTGCTGTCGTTCGCCAGGCCGGTTTTTCTGGCGCGCTACATGATCTTCTGCCTGCCCGCGCTGCTCATCCTGGTCGCTGCGGGGCTGGCTCGGTTGGGGAAAGCCTGGATGCTCGCGGCAGTACTGGCCGGAATACTGCTCTGTTGCTCGCAGGGAATCTTATTCGTCTACGGTCACGATTTCGACCATGAACGCGACGCTTCAGGGTCGGCGACTTACTATATTCTGGATCATAGCGAGGCCGGAGACGGGATTATCTTTCACATTGCTGAGACGCGCGTGCCTTATGAGTTTTTCCGCTTGGTCCGCGCCGGAGAGAACACCGCCAGCCCTGACTTTACTTCTCCGCTGGGGCCTGAGATTCTCTTCCCGCGGCACGGTGCAGGCCTAGACTACCGCGACTTCACGGGCAAGCCTGCGGAGGACTTCTTGCGCTCGGTCGCTCCCACTCACGCCCGCCTGTGGGTCATGCTGATGTACAACGAGACGCCGGCAGCAGTTCCCGATCCCACCACGGCGATGATGAATCGAGCGCTCCCGGAGTTTTTCCCGAAAGTGCAGCGCTGGCAGTTCGCCAGGGTCGAAGTCCGCCTTTACAGCAGGTAGTTCGGCGGTCTCAAGATCGGCGTGCCCAAGGGCGTAGAAAAGCCTCTCTCACATGGCGAAAGAGGCTTCGAGTTCTTGACAGCAGCTCAGCCGAGATTACTTGGCCTGAGCTTATTTAGGTTGATCCACCGTGATGCCGCCGCCGGCTTTTTGCGCTTCCTTCGCGGCTCGGGCTTGTTTAGCCTGCATGGCCTGGTCCACCCAACTGTCCGCGGTCTTCAGATCCTGGGTGCGCGCGTCAAGGTCGTCGCACTCCACGTCCGCCTTCTCGCGATACATCAGGTTCAGGTAGGCCATGGCATCGTCGTAATCTGGACGGAGTTCGATCGCCTTCTTGAGCGTGTCGATGCCTTCCTGGATGGCGGGCGAGTTCTTCACCTTCAGTTCGGCACAGACTCTGTTCTGGTCCTTGTTCTTGGGATTCAGATGCTCGTCCGGCTTCAGGCCCAGCTTGGCCCGCTCTTCCATGCGCGGCGCGTAGCAGGCTGTCCAGTCAATCACGCCTACCGAGTAGTAGGGCTCGGGATCGTTGGGATCGAGATCGGACGCCATGCGGTAATACTTCTTGGCATCGTCAAACTTCTTCATGTTCAGATAAAGATAGGCGATGCCTTTGGCGCTGTTGACCTTCTGATCACGGGCAGGATTGGCGTCAATCACTTTCTGATATTCATCAATGGCCTGTTGCGCCGTGCGCAGATTATCCGGTGCGTCCACGCCGGGAATGTATTGCGAAACATAAGCCGTGGCCAGATACATGCGCGCGTTGATGAGGCTCGGGTCCAATTCCACGGCCTGTTGGAAATGATCGATAGCCTGCTCGTAATGAGAGTTCTTGTAGGCTTCAACACCCTTATTGAGCTGGTCGCGGGCTCGCAGCTTGTTGCAGCCTACGGAAGAGAAAAGGGCCAGCGCTACCGCCGCCAGCGTGAGTATTCTTAGATGATTATTCATTGCGGTATAAGTCTCCCTCGCCACAGCATCCTAGGCCCAGGGACAGCGGTTTGCAAGAGCGGGCTGCGGCAGCACGGGAGCGGTACGCTCCCGCGCCGTGGGCCGGATGCGCAGACGCACTCCAAAAACCTACTCAGCGGGCAATATCAGTTGCCCGCCTCGATCTTGGCGGTGATCAGGCCAACCTTGTCCACGCCGGCAGCGTGCGCGATATCAATCACGTTGGCGGCATTCGCGAAGGGAATCGCGTCATCTCCTTTGATAAACATGACCTTTTCCGCGCGTTGCTTGTAGATATCGGAGAGACGTCCTTCCAGGTTGTCCCAAGTTGCGTCTTCGTTGTTGATTTTCAGACCCGGCTCCTGGCCCGGGCCACGGTCAATCAACTGCACGACGATAGTGCGGTCCGGAGTGGTGTTCTTAGGCGCGTTCGGTGGAGGCGGCTGCGGCACCAGCGCATCCAACCCTTTCGGTGTTACCGGCGAGATCACCATGAAGATGATCAACAGCACCAGCAGCACGTCAATGAGCGGGGTGACGTTGATGTTCGCGTTCTGTCCACCCTTCGTGCCAACTGCCATTGACATAGTCGTTCTCCTCTATTGCCCGCCCGCAGCAGGCGGAGCCGGCGGGGGCGTGGTTGTCTTCTTCTGATCGGTGAGCAAGCCAAGATCGTCCACCCCGGCAGCCCGGACGGCATCCACGACCTGCACGAAGCCGCCGTAACGAGCCCGCATGTCCGACTTCACGTAGACACGCTTGTTCTGCGCGTTGGTGAGGCGGTCCTTCACCTTGGTCGTCAGAGCGTCTACCGTAATCCGGTCGCTGCCCAGATACACCTGCCCATCCCGCGTGATGGAAACCAGCAAGGCGTCTTCCTTGTCGGCGTCCTCCATGGGAGTCGGGTTGTTCACCTTCACCATGTCCACGCTGACACCCTTCTGCAACATGGGCGTGACCACCATGAAGATGATCAGCAGCACCAGCATCACGTCCACCATGGGCGTGACGTTGATGTCGGAACTGATTTTGGATCCTTCGTCTCGCTTTGAAAGTGCCATAGCTTTCGTATCTCCCCTACTGCGGCCGGAACAGCGCACCGCGTCAAGTTGGGAAGGTCCGGCGCCGGAGTCCTCCAGCGCCGGACAAGCAACTCAATGCGGAATGCAGGCCGCGCCCTTTACCGGCGATCGCCGCGCTTCTTGAGGAAGTAGTCGATCAGTTCGCTCGACGAGTTGTCCATTTCCACGTCGAACGCTTCCACGCGGCCGGTCAGGTAGTTGAACATCATCACGGCCGGGATGGCGACGAGCAGCCCGATGGCCGTCGTGACCAGCGCTTCCGCGATACCGCCGGCGACTGCTGCCAGACCGGTGGCCTTGGTGTTGGCGATGCCCGTGAACGCGTTCAGAATGCCCATCACCGTTCCGAACAATCCTACGAAGGGAGCGGTCGAGCCGATGGTGGCCAGGCCGCCCAGTCCGCGCTTCAGTTCAGCATGGACAATGGCTTCGGTGCGCTCGAGAGCGCGCTTCGAGGCCTCAATGGTCTCGCCGGGAATCGCACCCGGGCTATCCTGGTGAGCCCTGAACTCCATCAGGCCAGCGGTGACCACCTTGGCCAGGTGGCTCTTCTTGTTGCGCTCGGCGACCTTGATGGCTTCGTCAATGCGGCCGTCGCGCAGGGCTCCCGCCACTGCGGGGGCAAAGGCGCGTGATTGCTTACGCGCCGCGCTGTAGGCCATCCACCGGTCAATCATCACTCCGATGGACCAGCCGGACATGACGAACAGAATTAGGACCACCGTCCGGGCCACCCATCCCATTGCCTTCCACAAGCCCAAGGGATCGGTTGCCATGCCACCGCCCTCCTGGATAACCCAGGTGGCTGCGATGGAAACGTGACTGAGAATGACTCCTGTTACGTGAGCTGCAAGCATGAGTTGCTTTTCCCTCCTCGGAATTCTTCTTACTGGTTAAGACACTTTGATGCGTCGGTTCGGCCAACCGCTGGCTGGAAAGTGCATCGCCGGCGGGCGTACGGCTTTCGCCGCACAGGACCCGGGTCTACCCCGTGCCGAATCAGGACTCCGGCATGACAGCGGTCTGGCCCGAGCTCTCTTACCAAGCCACTCCCGGCCACCGCGCTTTGGTGGGAAAAGGGAGGGCCCGATATCAACTAACTACCTTCTACTACTTTCGTCCGGTTCACGCCACACTTGGGAGTTTAGCCCCCGGAGAGCGTGAAGTTCACCTGCACCTGGGTTTCGACCTCGACCGGTTCGCCGTTCAGCAGATACGGCTTGTACTTCCACTGCTTCACGGCGTCGATCGCGGCCGGGGCCAACATCGGATGCCCGCTGATCAATTGCAGGTTCTCGATGTTGCCTTCTTTGCTGATCTGGGCCTGGAGAATCACCACGCCCTGAATGCGTGCCTGCCGCGCCAGCGGCGGGTAGGTGGGGTTCACCTTGCGGATCAGAAGACCCGACTGTACGCCTGACGAAACGCGGATGCGCTGCGGCGTGGCGATCTTGGGCACGGGCAAGTTGCTGGCGGCATTAACGATGCCACCAATGACGCCGCCCATCTGTCCACCCGGAACACCCCCGGGAACTCCTCCGATCACGCCGGCCGTAGACATGACCGGCGGGGGCGCCTCGTCTTCCTTGATCATCTGTACTTTTTGCGGAATCTTGGTTGGCGTGCGCAACTCGCCGTTCACGATGTCGGTCTGGATTACTTTCACGATCTTCACCGGCGCGGCGGCGGGCGGCGGCGGCGGAGGAGGCGGAGGCGGCGCCACCAGGAATGTCATGAGCTGCGTTCTCGGTAAGGCCTCGGTGAAGATCAGCGGGATCAGAATCATCACAATGATGATCATGATCTCCAGCAGAAACGCGATTGCGGATGTGCGCCCCCGCCTGGTCTTTAACCTGCCCCCTGACTCAATGAGACTGTCTTCAAACATATGATTCTCCCCCTACTTCAGAGCCTACGGAAATTTAGACACCGTCCGTTCCCTTTTTGCTCCCGGGATCCGAGTCTTGCCCGCGAGTCCCCCGGCGGCTCGCCGAACTTTCCAATAAACCTTTCTAACTGCTTACAATCAAAGGCCTAAACCGAACCACTTCCACGGCTTCGTAGCCCTTACTTGGTCTTGCCGGGCATGGTCACCGGACGCTTGCCTCTTTCCATCCGCCAATCCTGGTACGCCACCAGGATCGGAGCCGCGATCGCGATGGACGAATACGTTCCAATTAAGATGCCAATAACCAGGGCAAGGCTGAAACCATGCAGCACCTCGCCACCGAATAAAAAGAGTGCGAGTACGGTAAGGAAGGTAAGGCCCGCTGTCAAGATCGTTCTACTCAGGGTCTGATTGATGCTGCGGTTGACGATCTCCGACAGTTTCTCGCGCCGCATCAGTTTAACGTTTTCCCGGATACGGTCAAATACCACGATCGTGTCGTTATTCGAGTAACCGATCAGGGTGAGGATGGCCGCGATCACGGTCAGGGAAACCTCCTCCTTTTTCAGAGAAAAGAACCCCACAGTGATCAGCGTGTCATGAAATACCGTGATCACAGCCGCGACGCCGTAAATCCACTCGAACCGGAAACCGAGATAGATCAGCATCCCCCCCAGCGAATAGAGAGTGGCCAGACCTGCCTGCTGGCGCAACTGTCCGCCGACCTCCGGGCCGACGATCTGGACGTTACGCACCCCGAAATCGGAGAGGAAGAAGCCATCCTGCAACGAAGCTACCACCGCTGGATCGGCCGCGCCCTTAAGCTGGTCAATTGAATTCAGCACCCCGCTCATGGTCTTGTCGCGATAATCCACGATCGCCTGAGCCTGCGCCGTGTATTTCTGTTCGGCGTCGGACCCTAGGCGTAGCGGGTCTTTATCCATCAGGTAATTCTTGATTGTCAAAGAACTGGCGTTGTTCAGGTCACATGCATCGGCGCTGGCTGCGCCGCATTGTTTCCCTGCTGGAACATTTTTCTCCAGCGCCCGGATGATCGTCAGCTTGCCCTGATCGAGCGCTTGCGCGCTGGTTTCGCGCACATCGAGGTCGATCAGAATCTCGTCGTTCGCGATCAGCCCATACGTTTGAATCTTAGGGTCGTGCAAGCCGACGCGATTCATGTCGGCGCGCACCACTCCCAGGTCTGGCGTGTGCGAGAACTTCACGTTTACCAGAGTCCCGCCACGAAACTCCACGCCCCAGGGAATGCCGTGCCAGAACAACATGGAGAACACGCCTGCGACGCTAAAGACCAGCGAAAAGGCGAGAAAATACCACTTTTTGCCAAGAAAATCTATGTTTACGTCGCGAAAGAACTCCACCTTTTGTCTAGCCCCTTATCTTTCTATGACTTAGCAGCGATCTAATAATTGGGAAATCTGGCTGGGCAATTTAAAACCCGGTACTTGAATCCGCCCAAGGTTTTCAATCACTCAATTACTAAATCTCCCAATTACCCAATTCCTAAATGCTGAGCGCTTCGCCGCGCTGCTTACGGCTCAGAATCCAGTCGAAGATCACGCGCGAGACGAACACAGCGGTAAACAGGTTCGCCAGCAGACCGAACGTCAGCGTGGTGGCAAACCCGCGCACCGGACCTGTGCCGAATATAAACAGAATTGCTGCCGAGACAATCGTGGTGACGTGGGTATCCACGATCGTGACCCAGGCGTGGCTGAAACCCTGATCCACCGCCGAAGACGGCGTCTTGCCGTTGCGCAGTTCTTCGCGAATGCGCTCGAAGATCAGCACGTTAGAATCCACGCCCATGCCCACCGTCAGAATCACGCCCGCGATTCCGGGCAGCGTAAGCACGGCTTCGAAATAGCCCATGAAGCCGAGCAGGATGATGAGGTTCAAAATCAGGGCAACATCGGCGTTGATACCGGCGCCGCGGTAATAGATCAGCATGAAAATCAGCACGGCCACCATGCCGACAACGGCGGCGCGAACACCGGCGCGAATCGAATCCGCGCCTAGAGACGGCCCCACGGTAATCTCTTGCAAGTACTTGATGCCGGCCGGCAGAGCACCGGAGCGCAGGATCATGGATAGATCTTTCGATTGCTGCTCGCTCATGCGGCCGCCCGAGATCTCGCCGCGATCACGGATGGCCTCGTGGATATTGGCAACTTCCTGCACCTTGTTGTCGAGCACCACGGCCAGCATGTCACCCACGTGCGCGGAAGTGAAGTTGTAAAACCGCTGCCCACCTTCAGTGGTCAGCGTGAAACTCACGCTGGGCTGGCCGTTCTGATCGCGGCTGGGCTGCGCATCGCGCAGGTCTTTCCCGCTAACGGCGGAGATACGGGACACCAGATACCATGCGGGCCCTTCGCTTTCGGTCCCGGGCATGTTGTGTCCGGGAAGAAGCATCGCATCCGAGGGCAGAATGCCACCCTTATCCTGTCTCGCCGCCTGCTCGCTGGGGTACGGTCCACCCAGAGATTGCTTGATCTCAAGCATCGCGGTCGACTGCATGATGTCCTTCACGCGCGCCGGATCGTCCACTCCCGGCAGTTGCACCAGAATCTGATATTGGCCCAATCCGTGAGGAGCGATGGTGGGCTCGCTGACGCCCAGCTGGTCAATCCGGTTGCGGATGGTCTCGATGGCCTGCGTCACCGCCTTGTTCTTGAGTTCGGTGAGGTTTTGCGTCTTCATGGAAAGGTCCCAGGAATTTTCCGCTCCCCCATTGATGCTGTACTCGGGCAGGTGGTCCTGCACGATGCTCAGCAGATCGGTGCGGGAACTGGCCTGCACACCTTTCAAAACGACGTGATCCGGATTGTTCTGCGGATCCGGCTGAGTGATATCGGCGTAGTCGATCTTGTGGCTGCGCATCTGCTGCTTCAGAATTTCGATCGCGTTCTGCGCATCCACATTGACGGCGTCGTTCACCTGAACCTGGAGAATCAGGTGAGTGCCGCCGCGCAGATCGAGACCGAGATGAATGCGCTCACCCATGGCCGCAAGCAGTCCCTGGGGAGAGAGGCTCTTGGGAATTCCAAAGATGCCTGCCAGGAAGAACAGCAGCGTGCCCAGGATGATGCCGAGCTTGGTAAGAAGAGTCTTGTTCATAAAGAATCGGTCCCGAGTCGTGAGTCCCGAGTCCCGAGCTTCCGTCCGATCGCGCAAACGCGCCGCGCGACTCGGGACTCGCAACTCAGGACTTATTTTGCCTTCACTTCTTCCTCCGCCGTCGTCACCGATACCACGGAAGCCTTGGTCACTTCCACCCGCAGGTTGTCCGGCGGGACGCGCAGGTGGATCGCGTCATCTTTCAGCGCAATGATCGTGCCGCGCAGGCCTCCGCTGGTGGTGACTTTATCTCCGGTCTTAAGCTGCTCCAGCATGCCCTGCCATTTTTTCTGGCGGCGTTGCTGGGAATAGAACATATAGACAACCAGCAGAATGATGGGCAGGAACAGCACCAACCCGGGCAGCCCTCCGCCACCGGTTTGTACAGCCAAGCATAAGGGCATATTCATGAGGTCTAGTCTTTAACGGATACGTCCGCGAAAAATCACCCGCGCCGTCTAGCGCCGCGGGAGCTGTCATTTCACCACGGGGTTTGGATCGACTTCGGCCGGGTTCCTTCAGCTTCAGGCTTGAATCCGGGGAGGTCTACGGTTTCGGTCGAGACCAGACGCTAGAAAGGAAACCGGACTTCCCCAAGTGAAATAGAATGCCGCACCCGCCGCATAGTGTCAAGGTAGAAACTCAGGTTGTGGATCGTGTTCAAGACCTGGGCCAGCACTTCGTTGGAAGCATAGAGATGCCGCAAATAGGCACGCGAATAGCGGCGGCACACCCGGCAGCCGCAGTTGGGGTCGAGCGGGCCCTGGTCCTGGGCATAGCGCGCCTGTTTGATGGAGATCTTACCTTCCGACATGAACAGCAGCCCGTGGCGCGCCGCCCGCGTGGGCAGCACACAATCCATCATGTCCACACCCAGGCTGGCGTATTCGACGATTTCTTCTGGCGTCCCGACTCCCATCAGATAACGCGGCCTGTCGGCCGGCAAGTGTTCGAGTGTGGATTCAACGATCTCGCGGGTCAGGGCACGCGGCTCTCCGACGCTCAGCCCGCCGATGGCGTAGCCGGGGAAACCGATTTCGATTGTTCGCTCGGCGGATTCTTTCCTCAGTTCGCGATCCATGCCGCCCTGCACGATGCCGAATAAAGACTGCGTGGAACAGCCGCCAGTTGCCAGTTGCCAGTTGCCAGTCCTGAGTTCATTCTGACCTTCTTCATTGTCATTCCGAGCGAAGCGAGGAATCCGCTCTTGCTGAGGCCCGACGTCTGAGGTCCGAGGTCTGCTCCACGGCACTTCACTCTTATGTGCCTCAAAACATTTCTTGCTCCTTGCCGCCCAGCGCAGGGTCAGTTCCATCGAGGCTCGCATGCGATCGTGGTCCGCGGGATACTCCGTGCACTCGTCGAACGCCATGATGATGTCGGCACCCAGCCCGATCTGCGCGTCCATCGCGCTTTCCGGGCTGAAAAAATGAGAGGAGCCGTCCAGATGCGAACGGAAGTCGACGCCCTCTTCGGTCACTTTGCGCAGTTGGTTCAGACTGAAGACCTGGAACCCGCCCGAGTCCGTGAGGATGGCTCGCGGCCACGCCATGAACCCATGCAACCCGCCCATCCGCCGGACAGTTTCGACGCCCGGCCGCAAGTAAAGATGATAGGTGTTACCGAGAATGATCTGCGTGCCTAGTTCCTCCAGCGTGTCCTGCGGCACTCCCTTAACCGACGCGAGGGTTCCCACCGGCATAAATACCGGCGTTTCGATTTCACCATGCGGAGTGACGAGACGCCCGGCGCGGGCGCGGCCGCTGGCCTTTTCGATGTTGAACGAGAATGACACTGTTTGGGATTGTAGCAACCGTGGTCAGTGACCAGTGGTCAGTAGCCAGCAAATAAAAATGCGGGGGGGGCCCCATGTCTCGCCGCTTTTGCGAGACATGGGAGCCAAGCGAGCCGCTTCAATCGTCAATCGTAAATCGTCAATCGCAAATCCGGACGATCTCTGCGCGTATCCCTCCGCGTTCAACCATCAGCATCCCCACGCTGACCGGCAATTTAAACCGTCGCGGTCCGGCGCTGCCGGGATTGAAGTAGAGCACGCCGCCGCGCCTCTCCTGCATTGGCCTGTGGCTGTGCCCGAAGATCACCACATGGAACCCGGCGGCTTCCGGCTTGAGGTCAAGCCGCGCGAGATCGTGCAGGACATAGATAGACACGCCGCCGATTTCCACGATCTCGGTGTCTTGCAGTTTGCGAGCCCAAGCGCCCTTGTCGACGTTGCCGCGCACAGCCGTTACCGGGACGATGGCGCGAAGCTGGTCCAGAACCTCGGGCGCGCCCACGTCGCCAGCGTGAATGATATGCTCGGCCCCGCGCAATGCTTCGAGCGCCTCAGGCCGAAGCAAGCCGTGGGTGTCGGAGATCACGCCAATAGAAATCGGACTTCCTCAGTTGTAAGATGTCACTTTCCCGGTGGTGCGTCATCCCGAAGCCCCGCGTTTTCGCGAGCGGGGCGAGGGATCTCGCGGGCAGCGCTACCGCTGCCGCCCTTCATCCGCTCGACGAACTTTCCGATGCTGACGACGGCTCGCCCCACCGTACCGCGGCCAATCTCCTGCTTCTCATCCCGCGCCGTGACCCGCAGAGTGTAAAAGCGCCCGTCGAAAGATTCGAGCGCAGCTTCGGCTTTGACCCGGGTTCCGATGCGGCTGGCCGCGCGATGCTCGATGTTGATCGACGTCCCCACCGTGATCTCATCGCCCTCACAGTAGGGCTGCAGCGCGTGGAACGCCGCCGTCTCCATCAATCGGATCATCTCGGGCGTGGAGTACACCGGTGGCAATTCGGGATGGTGCGAGGTCAGCGTGTGCTTGAATTCAACCGTCTCCTCCGCTTCACCGCGCGCCCCGATCGGAATGTCCTTGGCCAAAATTGTCCCCTCCAAAAGATAATGAGCCAATGATTCTATCGAATCACTGGCCCGAATCGTTTTGAGCTGAGATTCGGTCTATGCTACTGCCGCCCCCCGCCGCGCTTCGATCCCGTCCAGGGCCTTCCACAGCATGCGCGCGGCATTCTCCGCGGCATCCAGAGCTGCAGGGGCAGAGTCGGGATTGGCCGCGATCCACTTTTCGAGTTGCTTGCGCCAGACCTGAGAGTGATAGACATCGGCGGTCGCGTGGAGTTTGAAGTATCCGCAAGTCTTGTCGTCAGCGCCGTACATCTCGCGCAGGCCACGTTCCTTTTCCTGCGCGATGCGCGGCACCTGCGACTCGTAGACGTAGAAGGCGGCCAGTGCTTCCGCGGGCGAGCCTTCGCTGGCCACGCGATGAAAATGCCGGACGAGTTGCCGAATTTCCGGCACGGGGCTGTGCCAGTCGAGGTTGCGAGTCGATCCCATACCTTCGGCGAAGTCCAGCCATAGGTCGGAGTGCGACACCGACCCTATGCCCCGCCGGGCTTTCCCGCCCTTTTCGTCGCACATATTGGCCAGCACGGCACGCCGCAGTTCGCCTTCCTCCAGGCGCAGCCCAAAGGCCGCCAGGTAGGAGGGAAAGGCCTCCACGTGACGGTAGTAGTCCTGGGCATAGGCGCGCAGATCGTCGCGGGGTCAACTCGCCAGCGGCCCACGCCTGGTAGAAAGGATGGCGAAGCATGTCGTAGGGCGCGATCCGGGCCTCTAATTGCTCGAAAAATTCGGCTGTAGTCACGATTCCCCCTAAGGCTCGCTGTATGACTTTCTAGTATACGGCGCGTCTAGTGAGTCAGAAGTGATGGGAATCACCAGTCCCGCCAAGTTGCTAGAATGAAAGAGGAAAGAGTGCAGCGAATCTGGGGTGGCGCTAGTCCGGATGCAGTTCACCGAACAATTCGACGTAGTCGTTGTCGGCGCCGGTCATGCCGGTTGTGAGGCCGCGATGGCCGCCGCCCGCATGGGACTGAAGACCGCCCTCTACACGCTCAACGTGGACCTGATTGCGCAGATGTCGTGCAATCCAGCCATCGGCGGAATCGCCAAAGGGCACCTTGTCCGCGAAGTCGATGCCCTCGGCGGCATCATGGGTGAAATCACTGACGCGGTGGGCATCCAGTTCCGTCTGCTGAACACTTCGCGCGGTCCGGCGGTGTGGTCTCCGCGAGCGCAGTGCGACAAGCAGGCTTATCGCCTGAAGATGCGCGAGGTGCTGGAATCGCAACCAAACCTGAAGATCAAGCAGGCGGAAGTGGCGGATTTGATCGTCGAAAACAGCCGTCAGCCGTCAGCCCTCAGCCCTCAGCAAAACCGGGAAGGGCACGGCTTCAGTCGTGCCGAAAAGAATCCTTTTCAGGATGCGGCTTCAGCCGCTTGGGGCTCGGCCAACGACCAACGACCAACGACCGACGATCGTCGCCGTGTTTCCGGCATCAAGCTGCGCGACGGCCGTACCGTCGGCGCGCAAGCGGTCATCATTACGACCGGAACCTTCCTCAACGGACTTATCCACTGCGGCGAGCAGCAGTATCCTGCGGGACGATCCGGTGAACCGCCCGCGGTCCTGCTGGGCGAGGCTCTGAAGAAACTGGGCTTGCGCGGTTGCCGGCTCAAGACCGGCACGCCGCCGCGACTCGACGGGCGCACCATTGACTGGTCGCGCTTCCCAGCGCAGCCCGGCGACGCCGACCCCACACCGTTCAGCTTCCGCACCCGGCGCGTTGCCCACCACGATTCGCAGGTGCCCTGCTACATCGCCTGGACCACCGAAGAAACCCACCGCGTCATCCGCGAAAACGTGCACCGCTCGCCGATGTATAGCGGACAGATTCAGTCCATCGGCCCGCGGTATTGTCCCTCCATCGAAGACAAGATCGTGAAGTTCCCTGACAAGACAACGCACCAGCTGTTCCTCGAGCCGGAAGGACTGAACACGTACGAAATCTACGTGAACGGCTTGAGCACATCGCTGCCCGTGGATGTGCAGCTTGCCATCCTGAAGTCGATCCCGGGCCTTGACGGCGCAGAAATGATGCGGCCAGGGTACGCCATCGAGTATGACTCGATTGATCCCACCGAGCTCGAACGCACGCTTGAAACCCGCAAGATTGCCGGCCTGTTTCTCGCCGGCCAGATCAACGGCACGTCGGGGTACGAGGAAGCGGCGTGCCAGGGGATCATGGCGGGCATCAACGCCGCGCTCAAGGTGAAGCATCAGCCCCCTCTGATCCTCGACCGCACCGAAGCCTACACGGCGATTCTGATTGACGACCTGATCTCCAAGGGCACCAACGAGCCTTACCGCATGTTTACCTCGCGCGCCGAATTTCGCCTGCACCTGCGGATTGACAATGCTGACCGTCGCCTTACGCCGCACGGACGCCGCGTGGGTCTGATTTCTGATGAAGCCTGGGCAGATTTCCAGGCCAAGCAGGAGCGGCTGGAGAGACTGAAGAAGGTGCTCGAAAGCACGCGGCTGACGCCCGAGATGGCGGAGGTGATCAGCAATGGCCGTGTGGGGACGGGCGCCCCGCCCGTCCAGGCCGAGCGAAGCTCGGCAGCGGGTTCCACCGCAACCGACTTCGGGTCCTCGGTCGGCCAGACGCTCGCGCAACTCCTGAAGCGTCCCGAAGTGACTGTCGAGCAACTTACCCCGATCTTGAGGGAACTCACGCCCGGCTTCTTTGAAAGAAATGGGATCCGTGCAAATCCGTGCGAATCCGTGGCCACGGTTTCTTCTGAGATTCGGAATGAGCTGAAGTCCGTCGAAACGGAGATCAAGTACGAAGGCTACCTGCTGCAGCAGCAGCGCGCCATGGGGCGTCTAAAGAAGGCCGAGCAGCATACCATCCCCGAATGGTTCGACTATCGCTCGGTGAGCGGGCTTTCGCGCGAGATGCAGGAAAAGCTGACGAAGATTCAGCCACGCACCCTCGGACAGGCTTCGCGCATTCCCGGCGTGACCCCAGCGGCAGTGTCGCTAGTAAATGTCTACATCGAAATCCAGGCCCGTCGCAGGGAACAGGCCGCAACGCTCTGACGGCTGCGGAGCAGGTGTCCATCCGGGATTCAATCTGAACTCTCACCACGGAGGCACAGAGACACGGGGAGCAGCCGCAATGTCAAGCGTGCCACTCACGAACGGCATTTCTCCGTGACTCCGTGGTGGGAATTGCGGTTAAGCCTTCCTACGCAGTTCGCCGCTTCTGCCCTACAATGTCCTCAGCATGATCGCTCACTTGCGCGGAAAGCTGCTGGCCAAGCATCCCAACCAGGCCATTGTCGAAACCGGCGGCGTCGGTTACGACGTGACTATCAGTGTGCCGACATTTTCTGATTTGCCTGCGGCTGGCGCCGAGGTTGCCCTGCACATCCATACGCATGTTCGCGAGGATGCGATCGCGCTTTACGGATTTCTCCGCCCCTCAGAGAAGTTGCTGTTTGAGAAGCTGATCACGGTAAGCGGGATCGGACCGACCCTGGCCGTTAAGATTCTCAGCGGCATGGCCGCAGAGGAAATGGTGAGCGCGATTCGCGGCAATGACGTCGTCCGGCTCACGCGCATCCCCGGCATTGGCCGGAAGACTGCCGAGCGTATGGTGCTGGAGTTGCGCGACAAACTGCCGGAAGTCGGACCAGCGTCCACCCGAGCCATTCCGGCCATGAGCGCGACGGAAGAAGATGTCCTTTCAGCGCTGGTGAATCTGGGTTATCAGCGCGCAGCAGCGGAGAAGGCACTCGCTGCCGCGACGAAGAATGGTAAAGGCGGGTCGTTCGATGCGCTGTTCCGGGAAGCGCTGGCCGCGCTGTCAAAGTAGTTGTTCGTGGAGCCCCGGACGCCCTCGTCCGGGGAAATATTTTCTTGGCGGACGAGGGCGTCCGCCCCTCCACAAATCTCACTTTCCGACGCAGAAGGTGCTGAAGATCAAGTTGAGGATGTCGTCGGTCGTGGTCGCGCCCGTGATCGCATCCAGCGGACGCAGGGCATTGTAGAGATCGAGCAGCAGCATTTCGTGCGGGACTTTCCCGGCCACGGCGTTCCTCGCCGCATCCAGCGCGGTCCAGGAATCTTGAATCAGACCCTGATGCCGAACGTTGGTAAGGAATCCGGCTTCGGCCTGCGCTCCGGCTTCTCCTCCAACGTGCCGGAGAATTTCCGCGCGCAGCTCCGCGATGCCTTCGCCCGTGATGGCCGACGTGCGGACGTGGCTCAGGCGTCCCTCCGGGACGCGCTCCTCCCCGCTGCCAGTCCCAGCGCTGAAGCGCTGGGCTATTTTCGGACGCCCCTCCGGGGCTGTCGGGCTCGGTGTGCTGGCCCCTGACCCCTGGCCGCTGGCCCTTAAATCACACTTGTTCTCCACCACGATCGCAGCGCGCTGCGTTGCCTGCCCGGCCAGTTCTTCATCTTCCTCAGTGACCGGCTGCGACGCATCCGTCACCACCAGCACGAGGTCCGCATCCGCCAGCGCTTCCATGGATTTGCGAATGCCGATCGACTCGGCCTCATCGAGCGCCTGGCGAATACCTGCCGTATCCACCAGTCTCACCGGAATGCCGCCAATCGCCACGGTTTCGCTCACCAGATCGCGCGTCGTGCCCGGAGTGGCCGTAACGATGGCGCGCTCGCGCTCGACCAGGCGGTTGAAAAGGCTCGACTTACCCACGTTGGGACGGCCGACGATCGCCAGCGTCAATCCTTCATGCACCATCTTGCCGTAGGCGAAGCTGGCGGCGAGAAGTTCGAGTGGCGCGCGGACAGCGTCAATGTGCTCCAGAATCGTGGCGTCGGGCAGGACAGACACGTCGTCCTCGGCAAAATCAATGCCCGCCTCGAGCAGCGCGATCAACTCGACCAGCTTCTGTTTGATCGGCTGCAGGCGCCGCGAGAGCGCTCCTTCCAGTTGCTGCGCCGCGACTTTCGCCTGGTACAGAGTCTGCGAGTCAATCAGGTCGCGGACGGCCTCGGCCTGCGTCAGGTCAATGCGGCCATTGAGAAAGGCCCGCATGGTAAATTCGCCCGGCTCCGCCAGGCGCGCACCAGCAGCCACACAAAGCTCAACGACGTGCCGCAGCACGACCGGGGAGCCGTGTGCGGAAATCTCGATGATGTCGTCGGTGGTGTAAGAATGTGGCTTGGCAAAGTGGGTGACGACCACTTCGTCGATGCGAGTAGTCTGTGTGGGGACAGCCGCCCCCGGCTGTCCGGCCGAGCGAAGCTCGGCAGCCTCACCACCAGGTTCAGCTAATTCCCCGAACACCGCCCTTCCCGGCTCCAGTTCATGCTTCAACCGCAGCATCGGCGAGGCGATCTTGCGTGCGTCAGGCCCGGACAACCGCACGACGCCAATGCCCCCGCGCCCGGGCGGCGTGGCGATCGCGACAATGGTGTCATCGAGGTTCACGGGGAGATTGTAGCGTCAAACGTAGGGACAACCAGCAGCAAAAGGCTCGAGCAAATGAACCGCAGTTGAGGCCGGACCAGTGAAGAAATGCCCAAGAATCTTAACCGGAGCGCATTAGGATCGTCATATCTGTCTTTCATAAGCTCTCAGTGCTGCATGCGAGGCTGGCCGCCTGTTGAATCCTCGCTGAACGTTACCCGCACAAATCTGGGGAAATAGATGCTCATATCGTGAGCCAACCGCTCATCGGAGCCATTAACCGTGTAGGTCACGATCAGATCGCCTCCAGAGAGCTCGGGGTGCGCTTTCCCGCCATATACGAATGCGTTGGGCGCGGCGGATTCAGGCGGGCGATACAGCTTCTGCGGCTCGCTCCACGCGCCTTCCAGTCGCGCGGCACGGCGGAACACGATGTTAGTCGCGCCAAAGCCGTCAGTGTTCACCTCGAGGAAGCCTTCACCGCGAGGATCGCGCTGCACGCTGAAGTCGCTCCCAGCATCCCGAATCACGACCTGGCGATGCGCTGAATTCTCCCGCCAGCCTTCTACGGAACCGCACCACCACTGAGGCGAGGAAAGGCGTCCGGCCATGGCTTCGCCCACCGGCCATCGAAGCAGATAGGCATGATGCTCGACATCGTGCAAAACGAAGGCGTAGACAAACTCGTCGTCGCGAATGACTGACATGCCGACCAGCATCTTTCCCTGGGTTTCAGGTCCGTCCAACTTGCGGGGTTTCCATTTCGAGGGTTCCGCATCTGGATTGTCGACCATGAATGCATTCCATCCGAGGGACTGGAATCCAAGGGAACTCTTGTTCGGGTCGCGGGCCATCCGCATGTAGAGGAGCAGCAGGCGATCCCGCAAGCGGATACCATGGAGCGGCCAGAGCCAAGTCGTGCCTTTGGACGGCATAAAATCGCCCGGCTCGTTGTGCCGCGTTGCGCTATAGAACTTTATCGCGGCGCGCGACGGATCGTATCCCGTCTGAATCGCTACGCTGTTCCGAATGAAGGCCGCCTGCATGCGGGTCTCACCCGCTTTCTTGGCAACAAAAGAATCACCGAACATCCACAAAACGCGACCGTCGCCAAGATCGACCGAAAACGCCGCATCACCGCCTAACCATCGCGGGTCTGATCGAAAGATCTGGTCGGCTTCCGGCCACGGAGATGATTCAACTTTGGAGCTCGAATTTCCTTGCCACGCAGCGGAGTTTGACAAACAAAGAAAATAGATACAGACCCACCGCGCGCCCCTCAGAATCAGGCGCCCGATCCGTCCTGACATTTGGGTCATTGAGGAACTCTCTCTATCGCGCCACGACCTTCTCAATCTCCGCCCGCAACTCGGCATAAGGCAGGGCCCCCGGATGGTACATGGCAACCTTCCCCTCGCGGTCCAGAAGCACCAGCGTAGGCGTGGTCGAAGCCCCGTAGGTATCGAAGTTGTACTTGCTGATGGGTACCGGCATGTCGAGCAGTCCCGAATAGAAGCGGCGCCGCACCGCGTCAATGTACCTGAGTTCGTCGCTGGGCGAGGCGTGCTCGACCTGCGCGGTGTAGCCATAGAGCCGAGTCGGGCCGATCACCGTCAGCCCCTTTGAAGCGAATTCCGAGCGCAACTGGGTAATGATGGGCGCTTCCGCCTTGCAGTCCCCGCACCAGTGCGCCCAGAAAAACAAGAGCACAGGAGACCCCTTGAGCTGGAAGAGTGGTGTCAGCGTCGCGCCGAATTCCTCTTCTGATCTCAGAGCAGGCGCGGGCTTCCCCTGCAGCGAGAGCAGGTTCAGGTTCTTCTGCAGCCGGTCGTGAATGGAAGTATTCCCATAAGTCCGCAGCCCAGATTGCAGCAACGCGATGGCCTGCGTCCGCTGACCCTGCACAGCCAGCACTTGTGACTGCACTTCCAGCGCTGCTCCGAGGGCAACCGGCAAGTGCGGATCGCCGTCAAGCGGACGCTGCCTGAGTTGGTCCAGCACCATGGCCTTAGTCTGCTTGGCGTAAGAGGCAGCCTGTTCGTAATGCTGCTGATCCAAAGCGGCGCGCGCCAGCCAGGAATAGGCCTCAACATATTCCGGGGTCAGTCCCTGCTGGCTGCGATAAGAGTTCAGTTCCGACTCCGCCGCTGAAAAACTGTTACGTAGCAGAGCGAGACGAACCTCGTCCACAATCCCCGCCCACGCTGAAGCCGTGAGCGCCACAGAAGCCAACAGAGTCCCCAAACGCATTCTTGAACGCATGCTTTAATGATGAGTCCCCCGCCCAAAAGTGGCAAATCCCGCGCAAGACGATTGCGGATCTCAGATCGTAGATTGCAGATTTGAAGCCCCCTGCGCCGCGAAGGTTTTGAAAATCTGCAATCTGAAATCTTCAATCTGCCATCCCGCCCGCCGACATGAACCCGTAAAACCATATATATCTGTAAGTTAGGAGTAGCTGTTGACGAATTGTGTAGCTATTTCAGGGCCGTTCCGGTAGAATGATGTTGCGTTTGATCTTTAGAGTTCCTTCGCAGTACAAGCATCTCCGCTCAACCCAGCGTGTGACCTGCCTGCAGAAGACCCTGAAAGTTTCAGCGCTACATCAAGAAGAAAAGGAACAGTGCAACAACATGGAAACAGGAACAGTGAAGTGGTTTAACGACGCTAAGGGCTACGGTTTCATCAGCCGCCAGAATGGTGAGGATGTCTTCGTGCATTTCTCCGCCATCCAGGCGAGCGGATTCCGCAGTCTCCAAGAAGGACAGCAAGTGCAGTTCGACGTGGTCAAAGGCCCTAAGGGCTGGCAGGCAGAAAACGTCAAGGGCGTCTAGAACGCTTCGCAAGTGACAATCCGAATAAAGGCGGCCAGAAATGGCCGCCTTTAATATTTGAGACTGAATTCGGGTACTGGGCTAATTCGCTGTTGCCGATTCGCGATCCGGTAGTGTCGTCGACATTGTGTTGCTAATTGCAGGGCAACGCTCTCCTGCGCCCTTTTTCTTTTTAAAAACCACCACAGCTTTTTTCAGCTCTTGAATTCTCTGCGCTATCCTACTCATCTCGCTTTCAGCAGAGAAAATCAGCTTATCCCAACTATCTACCGTTAAATCAACAGCTTGCTTGTGTAAAATACTGCTTGACTTCGTTACACGTGCCATGTTATCGTTACTCCTGTCGGACATGCCTTACGTTTATATCAATCCGTATAAGTCCAGCTACCTTGCCGCGCAGCAGGAGCTTAACCAACTGAAGCAGGAATCGGTTCGCATCACTCAGCGCATTTCTCAATTGGAAGAAACAATAAGAACGTTGGAACCGCTCGCCAATGATGAAGGTGTTGCGCCTACGGCTGGCCTGCCTGAACTTTGCCGTCAAATTCTTATGTCGCAACCGGGTTTTGCATTCAGGGCCGTGGATGTCATGCAGCATCTGGCGGCGATGGGAGTGGATATCAGCGGGTACCAGAATCCACTTGCTGTATTGCATACCACTCTCTACAGAATCGCCCGCCCGCACAGTGGTTTCTCTAAAGCTATAAATGAACAAGGAGAACCCGTCTACGTTTACAACGGACGGAAGTCCGTCGGCCAGATGATCGCCGAAGGATGACTTTGGAGTTAAATGCGAAAGCCCCGCGCGAACGGGGCTTTCAGGAAGGATGCAAGCAGCATGAGAATCCGAATCGTGATCCGCTTCGCTGCTGGTCAGACCGTAGAGATCACGGTCCAGCCACCACCCTAAAACGTAGTTAACACTCAGCGCCCCGCTTCCTGCGGAAACAGGTTGCGGGGCTAATCCAAATCGCGGGGTTAGCCACGATCTGAACCCAAGAAGAGTCTGAGGCTTTTCCCCGCATGAGTCAAGTGGAGAAAAGCCATGACCTGCATCAGATGCCAGCACCAAACCTGCAAGAGATTTGGTTACTTCGGCAAGCGCCGCATCCAGCGTTGGCGCTGCCAATCCTGCAAAGCAACCTTCTGCGAAGCCCATCCCAACCTGGGGAATCACTACGTCGCTCCGGAGCGTGCGACACAAGCCCTTGCGATGATGCTCGAAGGTATGAGTATTCGCGCCATCTCGCGCCTCACGGGCCTGCACAAGAACACGGTTCTCTCCCTGATGCAGACGGCGGCAGCGAAGGCCAGCCATGCGCTCGATGCCATCCACGACCTGCGTCCCCGCTACTTGCAGTGCGATGAAATTTGGTGCTTTGTCGGAAAAAAGGCGAAGCGAGTTCGCAAGAGTGATCCCGCCGAGATCGGAGACCAGTGGGTTTTCGTCGCACTCGATGCCGAAACCAAGCTTGTGCCTTGTTTCGAGATTGGCAAGCGTACCAAGGAGACGACATTGCGCTTTCTGGCGAATCTGAAGCAGCGGCTCAGTGCCGACCGCTTTCAACTGACGACGGATGGCTTCCACTTCTATGAGCGCGGAGTTGAGGACGTGTTCGCGGGACAGACAGACTTCGCGCAGCTTGTGAAATTGTTCGGGGACTACGGGCAGCACGATACTGCCGAAGCGAGGTACTCCCCACCAAGAATCACGGAGGTTATATCCAGAGTCCGCGACGGACGGCCCGATCCCGAGCACATCAGCACGTCGCATGTGGAGAGGTCGAATTTGAGTTTGCGTATGCACTTGCGCCGTTTTACCCGCTTAACGAATGCGCACTCGAAGAAGTTGGAGAATCTGAAAGCGGCTGTGACTCTGTATTTTGCTTGGTACAACTTCGTGCGCGTGAATCAAGCTCATCGCGTAACGCCTGCGATGGAAGCAGGGCTAACAGATCGCGTGTGGAGTCTTGCTGAGCTGCTGGGAGCAGCTTAGAATTGCCGTTGTCGGGGTTAGCCGATGAGTCTTGTTGCGCGTTACGACGTTCCGTGTCCCTGTGGGCAAACCATCTCTCTGCTAGAAGGAACCCTGCAGCGAATAATCGCAAATCTCCCAGGGTTAGATAGGGACGATCCTTGGATAACTCTTTTATGCCCGCACTGCAGAACTGCGCTGCATTTCGACTATGGCAACAGGATACCTGCGGAAGAGATTGAGAAACCTCCGCGTAGTTCAGAACCGTCCTTCCGTGTCGTCTCAACGAAATGCGGTGAGCCAAGCTGCGGGTCTCCACTAGAACTTGTCGCAATAGCGAAAAGTGGAACCACTGACGAACAGCAATTGGAACAACTCCACGGATACGACTGGGCCAAGTATCGCTGCAGGAAGGGCCATTCGGCTCTGCTGCCTGAATCGGTGAGACAAATCTGAACCCCGGTCCCCTTGAAGTTATAATCGGGCCAGCATGCCTAGTCTTCGCGCAGTTCGCATCTGGCAGTGGTTCGGGCGCATTAAGCTCATTCCTGCGGTCCTGGCTGGGGTTATTTCCGCACTCCTGCCTCTCCCGCGCTGGTTGCGGGTAGCCGCTGGAGCCGTCGTCTATGCGGCTCTCTACTGCATCACTTGGAGACGTGGGGACGGATCGCGGGCTTTCCCGCCGTATATCTGGTAAAGCGCCATTTCTTCTCAGCAACATGAAATTAACCCAGTGCCTGAATTCGTGTCGGATCCCGATCGCTGCGTTTTTGGTTTATTCTACGTAGTTTGCAGTTTGCTCTTTGAGGGGGGGCGAACCTTGATCCGATCTCGGACGGTCCTTCGTCTGTTTGTATCCTGCCTGGTTTTCCTGTCTGCGAACGCAATTTGGGCGCAGGTTCCCGAAAGCAGCTATCAGGAACTGCACTGGCGCATGATCGGCCCGTTCCGCGGCGGCCGCACCCGCGCCGCGGTGGGCGTTCCCAGCCAGCCCAACGTTTTCTACATGGGGCAGGTCAACGGTGGCGTGTGGAAGAGCGACGACTACGGCCGTACCTGGAACCCCATCTTCGATCAGGAGCCCACGCAGTCGATTGGCGCCATCGCCGTCGCCCCCTCCGATCCCAACGTCGTCTATGTCGGCACGGGTGAAGGTTTGCATCGCCCCGATCTTTCCGTGGGCAACGGCATTTACAAGTCCACAGACGCCGGCAAGACCTGGACTTACCTCAGCTTGGTCGAAGGCCAGCAAATCCCGGCGCTCGCCGTCGATCCCCGCGACCCCAACCGAGTTTTCGCTGCCGTGCTCGGCCATCCTTACGGGCCCAGCGAGGAGCGCGGAATCTATCGATCGACCGATGGGGGCCAGACCTGGGAGAAAGTGATTTCCAAGGACGAGAACACCGGCGGCTCCGACGTGCAGATCGATCCTTCGAATCCTGACGTCGTTTACGCGTCGATGTGGGAAGCCCGCGAAGGCCCGTGGGAGGACGGCAACGAATTCAACGGCACGAATGGAGGACTGTTCAAGTCCACTGACGGCGGCAATACATGGCGTCCGTTAACCAGCGGCTTGCCCCAGGATCTTGCTCAGATTCACGTTGCCATCGCGCCCAGCGATGCTCGCCGTCTTTATGCCACGGTCGGCGCTGCTTCCGGAAAGTTGGGTGTATACCGCTCTGACGACGCCGGCGAAAGCTGGTCGCAGATCACAACCGACCCGCGTCCTTCAGGCCGCATCGGCGGCGGTGATCTTCCGATTCCAAAAGTTGATCCGAAAGATCCGGACCTGGTCTACGTCGCCAGCACCGTCACCATGCGCTCCACCGACGGCGGAAAGACTTGGTCAGGCTTCCGCGGCGCACCCGGCGGCGACGATTACCAGAATCTCTGGATCAACCCCAACAACGGCGACATCATTCTTCTGGTCAGCGATCAGGGCGCGATCATCACGGTCAACCGCGGCGCGACCTGGAGTTCGTGGTACAACCAGCCCACCGCCCAGCTTTATCATGTGATTGCCAGCAATACATTCCCTTATCGCGTTTGCGCCGGGCAGCAGGAAAGCGGCTCGGTCTGCATCTCCAACCGCGGCAACGACGGCGCCATCACCTTCCGCGAGTGGCATCCCGTCGGCGCGATCGAATACGGCTATATCGCACCGGATCCGCTCGATGACGACATCATTTACGGCGGCGGCCGAAGCGAAGTTTCCAAGTATCACTGGTCCACCGGCCAACTGCAGAACGTTACTCCCATCCCGCTGCGCAGCGCCAAGTACCGCACCGACCGCACCGAACCGCTGATGTTTTCTCCGGTCGATCCCCACACGCTTTACTACGCGGCCAACGTGCTGTTCAAGACCACCGACGGAGGCAATTCCTGGCAGATCATCAGCCCTGATCTGACGCGGGAAAGCCCGGGTGCGCCCCCCAGTGTGGGCCGTGAGATGCCCAAGGATGCAGATAAGCAGCGCGGCGTCATCTACGCCCTGGCGCCGTCCTTCAAAACGGTCAACACATTATGGGCGGGCACTGACGACGGCTTGATCTGGCTCACCCGCGACGGCGGCAAGAATTGGACCGATATCACCCCTAAAGAACTCACCCCGTGGAGTAAGGTCACGCAGATTTCGGCCTCGCATTTTGACGAGCAAACTGCCTGTGCTTCGGTCAGCCGTTTCCGCATAGACGACACCCATCCGTACATCTATCGCACGCATGACGGCGGCAAAAGCTGGAAGCTGATCACGACCGGCCTGCCCGACTTTGGGCCCGCTGACACGGTGCGCGAAGATTCCATCCGCACGGGCCTGCTGTTCGCCGGCACGGAAAACGCCGTCTGGGTATCGTTCGACGACGGCGACCACTGGCAGTCGCTGCAGTTAAACCTTCCCCACACGGCGATGCGTGATCTGTGGATTCACGAGAATGATCTGATTGTCGGCACGCACGGACGCTCGTTCTGGGTCCTCGACGACATCTCGCCCCTGCGCGAAGCTTCGACTGAACTTGCGCAATCCATCCATCTTTTCACTCCCGCACCGGCCTACCGTGTGCAACGCGACACCAACACCGACACGCCGCTTCCCCCCGACGAGTCGGCTGCAGCCAACCCACCCGATGGCGCGGTGCTCGATTACTACCTGCCCGCAGCTGCAGGCTCGGTCACCTTGGAAATCTTGAACGCGCAGGGCAAGCTGGTCCGGCGTTTTTCCAGCGCCGACCAACGCGGCCCCACCCAAGAGGAGCTTCAGAAGCAGTTAATTCCTCTGTATTGGGTGCGCAAACGTGGGCGGCTTCCAACCGATGCCGGAATGCACCGCTGGGCCTGGGGCCTGCATTGCCCGGCGCCGACCTCGGTGCGCCACGACTTTCCGAGCGCAGCGATTCCGCACGACACGCCTCGATACCCCCTCGGCCCGACCGTCCTGCCTGGGAACTACACCGTCCGGCTTACGGTCGATGGAAAAACCTTCACCGCCCCGCTGACGGTGAAAATGGACCCGCGCATAAAGACCTCGCCAGCAGCGCTCGAAAAGAAATTTGCGGTGGAGACACGCCTGGCCTCTCTGTTGAGCGAGTCCTCGCTGGCGCTGCTGCAGGGCAACTCGATTCGCGAGCAACTGGAAAAAGTGTCCGCGCAAGCCCATCCGCCAGCCAAAGCCGCCATCCAGTCGTTTGAGGAGAGACTCTCAACCCTGATGGGCGCCGCGAGCGGATTCTTCGCGCCACCATCTGCGGAAGTCACCCTGAGCCGGCTGAACGGCAATGCCAGCACTTTGTACCGGCAGGTTTGGCAGGCCGATGCCGCACCGACGTCTTCTCAGATGGAAGGCCTTGCGACCACCGAACACGACAGCCCCGACCTTCTGAAACGGTGGAATGAATTGAAGACGTTGGATCTGCCCGCGCTCAATCGCTTGCTCCGCGAATCCAAGGTTCCCGAGATCATTCTGGAGACAGACCCGCATCCGCCCGAGCCGCAAGAGGACGAAGAGTAAACTGCAACACGCCGCGGCAGCTCTTACCGGGGGATCTGCCAGTCCTCGTCAGTCTCTGAGGCGCGGATTCTAGCGCCTGGTTCCGAACCATCTAGAGTTGTTCCACCGCCTTCTGCAACTCCGCGGCAAAATCCTCCGGCGCGGTTCCCGGCAGAAATCTCATCGGCGCGCCCATTCGCACGCGAATCTTCCCAGGTCGCGCTAATCTCTTGCCTGCGGCTTTCAGTTCGAATAATCCGTCGATTCGCATGGGCAATATAGGAATTCCCAAATTCGCCGCCAGCAGCCCGATCCCGGCGCGAAACGGCAGCATTTTTCCACCCTTCGTGTGCTGTCCCTCGGGAAAGACCAGCACACTGTAACCGCGATCCACGGCCTCTCCCGCGTAGGCAAAACTTCGCCGGAATCCCGCCTCGCGCGGCAGGGGAAACAGATTCAGCAGCGAAACTCCGAGAACCCATTGCACGCGGTCATAAATCCGCAAGAAGAATCCTCTGCCTGCCGGCGGTGTGCGCAGCGCGTCGAGCGCTTCTCCTCCGGTCGCGACCGCCAGTCGGTGCCGAAAGCGGCCGGGCAGCGCGGTCAGAATGAATCCCGCGTCAACGTCGCTTACGTGATTCGAAACCACCAGCAGCGGGCCTTCGACTCCGCGCAAATGCTCGCGCCCTGCGATCTGCGGCCAGCCCAAAAGCATGATCGCTGGCCGCATCAGCAGATAATGCGCCACAAACCGCACCCACGTCACCGGCCACCGCAAGGTCCAACTGGGATAGTGATACCCAGCGCCGGGAGCAGTTTCTCCGCGCAGCATGCGCTCCAGGTCCCCGACCGTCTGCACCGAACTGAAGCGTGTCTCGCTGAGATCAATCTGGTAGCGATCCTCCAAAGCGCTGAGCAGTTCGACGCGATCCAGTGAACTTAGGCCCAGATCGGAATCCAGGCTGGCATCATCGCGCAACCCGCCCACAGAACGCCCCGAGACGCGCGCAATCAACTCGGCCATTGGTCCGCTCTCTCGACCTGCCCCACGCTCCTGACGTATCCGTGCCTGCGCCACATCTCGAATCAGATTTCTTCTCGGCTTCTGCGTACTCGTGCGGGGAAAATCCTCCTGCGGCCACTCGACCCACATCCGTATCCGCTGATACTCCGCCAGCGATTCGTTCGCCCGCTCGACCACTCTGTCTAAGTCGGCCTCGCCGCGTGGGATCACCACCGCGCACGGCTCGGCGTTTCCTCCGCGCTCGATTCCCACCACCACGCAATCTTTCACTTCCGGCTGCCGCTGCAATGCCGCTTCCAAATCTTCCGGATAAACATTCGTTCCGCCCGGAGTTACGATCACTTCTTTCTTTCGTCCCTTGAAATAGAGGTTCCCCGTGGCATCCAGCGCGCCGATGTCGCCGGTGCGATACCAGCCCTGTTCATCGGAAGCACTCCGCGCGCCCAGCCCATCCCAGTACCCGCTCGCCACGCCTCCGCCCCGGACCATAATCTCGCCGTCTTCCGCTAGCTTCACCTCCCGTCCTGGCAGCACCTTGCCAATCGAACCCTTCCCCAGCCGGAACGGATGGTTCACGCTGACTAGCGATGTGGTTTCTGTCAGCCCGTAACCCTGGATCACGGCATATCCCAACCGTCCCCAAAACTCTTCGATCTCACTATCGAGCGCCGCCCCGCCTGAGATGAACGCCAGGAATTTCCAGCCGAACTGCCGCCGAATCGCGCGAAACCGCCACCATCGCCGCAGAAAATGCTTCTCCTTCGCGGCTGCGAAATCACGCCGGAAAGCCTCCATTTCGCCTCGGTCCTCCAGATCGCGCTCGATTTTCTGTTTCAGCGATTGCAGCACCCGCGGCACACTCACCATCACCGAAACTCGCTTGCGCCGGATCGTGCTCATCACCTCCGAAGGCTTCAGTTCGTTCTGAAGAATCACCGTTCCGCCCAGCAGAGGAGGCAGGAACATCCCCAGAAACTGCCCAAATACGTGGCTGAGTGGCAGCAGATTCAGGAATCGCAGCGGATGCACCAGCCATTCGTACTTCAGATACGCCTGCATCTCCCGCTCCAGCGGCGCGATGTTGGCCAGCACGTTGCCGTGCGTGATCACCACTCCTTTGGGCTCTGCAGTCGTACCCGAAGTAAAGACAATCTGCAGAATGTCGTCGCCGCCCAGTGGAACACTTGGAGGCGCGGCTGCAGTAGAGTCCAGAGTTTGCGCCAGATCTTCCAATGCCAGGGTTGGGAGAGAACATGCGGAAACTGCGCAGTCATGCACGTGCCGCCGCGAACCGGCCAGTAACTTTGCCCCGGCTTGCTGAGCTACGCGCAAGGCAAAGTCTGGGGCCGCTTCGTCATCCATGGGAACAACAATCACCCCGCTCAGCGCACATCCGAAGAAAACTGCGACCCACTCGGCGCAGTTCTCTCCCCAGAGCATCACGCGATCGCCCTTCGCAATCCCGAGCGCCTCCAGCTTGCGAGCCAAGCCCAAGGACGTCTCCAGGAGTCGGCCGTAACTGAACGACTCCGTGCGATATCCGCGATGCTGCCGGTAGGCGCACTCGTGCTCGTGCTCCCGGAAATTTCTTAGGAAAAAGTCTGCTAACGATTCGGCCATGACGAGGCGGGGCAAGAGCTGCACTCAGCCATCGCCCTCGGTTCAGCTCAAGTGTAGTGGAAGCGCGCGGCGCAGGAGTGGGTGGGAGTACAGTTTTCCAACTGCACTAGCTACCCCGGCAATACAAACCACGGCAGCCCTACTCCCGCCCCACGCCCAGCGCGTCCGCTACCCGATTGATGTAGTTGAACCATGACGCGATCAGCGTAATCTGCAGAATGCCGCGGTCGTCGAAGCCGGCCTGGCGCAGCCCCTCGATGTCATCCTTCCAGACCTTGGTCGCGTCCCTGGTCAGCTTGACCACATAATCAAGCATCACCCGGTCCTGCGGCGTGATGGGCGCTGCGGTGTAGTCCTTCTCCAGCGCCTCGACTAATCCTTTATCCAGAGTCACCCTACGCAGAAACTCTGCGTGCGACTCGATTCAATACACGCACCGGTTGGTCACCGAGACCATGGTGGCGATCATCTCGTGCTGCCGCCGCTCCAGCGGCAAATCCGGCGACATCAGCGCCCCAAACGTCGAGAAGGCGTGATATAGCGCCTCCGGAATCAGCGTATGCGACCCCACAATCGACGACGCCCCCGACGCATCGGGATGCACCGGCTCGGCATACTCTTTCGGATACAGCAACTTCTCGCCTTCGATTGCGCGGCGAAGCTTTTCGTCTGCCTCGGTTAACGGCACGGTTCGAATCCAGGTCATGATTGCGCTTGTCTCCCGCTTCGATGTCCCGGCAATGTGCGGAAAGATACACTTTCAGCCCGCGGCCTACCCATAACGCGTTCATACTTAGCTTCCTGGAAGTCAGAACTTGCCCGATGCCGCGTCCCCTTCCGCCGGTAACCTTTCGTACACTCCCTTTCGGTAACCCTTGGTAACCATGCGGTTCGTGACCCATGGCCTTACAATGGGGCTTGTCCGGCCGGCCACCCGCCGATAGGTGAGGTGTCCGCCCGAACTGTACCCGGGAGCGACTCCCTCAACGTTCGGCGGGTTCTGTACCAAGACCAGGGTCTGGAGTTCGCACTCTTATGGCGCTGTTCGGCTTCAACAAACAGAAAGTCCTCGCCAATGCGGAGAAGTATGTCCAGCAGGGTAAGCTGCCGAACGCCATCTCGGAGTACGAAAAGATCCTCAAGAACGACGCTAAGGATCTAACCGTCACCAACACCGTCGGCGATCTTTACTCGCGCATCGGCGAGGCCGACAAGGCTACTGAGTGCTTCAAGACCGTAGGCGATGCCTATGCCAGCCAGGGCTTCACGGTCAAGGCGATCGCCATGTACAAGAAGATCAGCAAGCTCAAGCCTTCGCTCGAGAGCCTGCTGAAACTGGCAGAACTCTACACCCAGCAGGGACTGTTCAATGACGCCCGCGCTCAGTACCTCCAGGTGGCGGAAGAATTCCTGAAGGCCAACGAACTGGAAAACGCGGTCCGCATCTTCCAGAAGATCCTGGAAATGGACCCGGAAAATACCACCATGCGGGTACGTTTGGCGGAGGTTTATGTCCGCCTGGGCAAGAAGGCGGAAGCCTGGCAGATTTTCACTGCTGCCGCCGAGAGCATGCGCTCCAAGGGTTCGCTCAACGGCGCCGACGAGATTCTGCAGCGCATGCTCGCCCTCGAACCCGGCAATGCGTATGCCCTGCTCATGCAGGGCAAAAACCAGGCCGAGTCGGGCGATGCCGCCGGAGCCGTTGCCACCCTGCTGAAAGTCGCCGACATCGATTCCAATCCCGATGGCCTGCGCGATCTGCTCAAGGCTTACCTGCAGACCGGGCAACTCTCCGAAGCCGGGGCTACCGCCAACAAGCTGCTGACCGTCCACAATGATCTGACAGCGATCTCCAGCTTCGCCGATGCCCTCATGCAGGCGGGCCAGTACGATACTGCCCTGCAGGTATACGACGAGCATGCCGAGCGTCTGCTGGCGGAGAACTCGGACAAGGTGCTCGCCCACCTGCACAGCATTATCGGGCACGTGCGCGACAATCCCGCCTCTCTGGAAAAGCTGCTGGATCTGTTCAACAAGGCTGGTGAAACCACCCATGTCAGCGAGGTCATCGAACTGCTGGCTCATGCCAGCGTCCAGGCTGGCGACCTGCCGCGCGCCCGCGATCTCTACCAGAAGCTGGCCCAAGTCGAGCCCCAGAACCCCCTGCACATGCAGAATTACCAGCAGGTGGTCAGCCAGCTCAGCGGCACTTCCGACGTCAAGCTGATTACGCCGGAAGAAGCCGTGGTTCTCATTGACGACATCGAAGCCACCGCGCCTTCGGTCCACCAGCACTACTCCGACGAAGTGGCGCTCGCCGTGCGCTCCGCTCTGACCGACGCCGAACTGTTCATCTCTTACAACATGCCGGCCAAGGCGCTGGGACCACTGGTCACGGTTCTGCCCATGGCGCCGAACGATCTTCGCATCAACCAGCGTCTGGCGGCCTTGCACACGCGCGCTGGCCGCTTCGCCGACGCCGGCGTCTGTTGCCGCACCCTGCAGAATCTTTATTCCGAGGCGGGATATCCCGACGAAGCCACGCGCTACGGGGAACTGGCTGAGCGCTATGAAGAGCGCTCCTCGGTGCCCGGTACAGTGGTCGCGCACGAGGAAGCTCATATTTACCTGGATGCTCCGGCCCCAGCGCCAGCGGCGCACGCGGCCGAACCCGAAGTCGCGACCAGCGAGTCAGAGACTGTCCCCGACTCAGAAGCCGAACCTGAAGTCGAAGTGGTGGAGGAAACCTCCGAGGCCGAGGCGGAAGCAGCCGAAGAGGTCACGGGCGAGCCGGCTGAGGAGACTGAGTTCGCCGTGGTTGAAGATTCTGCTGCGGTTCCGGCTGAGGCTGCGGCGACGGAGTCTGAGATTGATCTGTCGGCCGAGTGGGATGACTCCGTTACCGTCGAAGCCGAGACGCCCGAGGCAGAAGTGGCCGAAGCCGAGGCTTCAGCCGCTGAGGGTGATTCCACCAAAACAGAAGAAACCATCGAAGAAATTCGCTTCTACCTCGCCAACGGCATGCCCGAGCAGGCCATGGCGGCTTTGGCCAAGCTTCAGACTCTCACCGGCGATCAGGACCTGCTCGCCGAACTCCGCGCCGAGGTAGAAGCCGCTGCGCAGCAGCCTTCAGAAGAGGTCCAGGTAGAAACTGAGCCGGTGGTCGAGGAACTGACCGCCGACGATATCCCCACCATCGAGGTTACACCCGAGGAGGTTCCTGAGGTCATCGAGGAAACTGCGGCCGCCGCTGAAGCGGAAGAAGTTCCAGTCGCAGAAGAAACTGCTGCCGTTGAGCCAGAGCCAGAGCCTGAACGTGAACCTGAACCCGTGGTTTCCGAACCCGCGCACTCGCCCAGGGTCCTTACCGAGTTCGTTTCCGACCTGGAGTCTTCTCTCGGCGATAAATTCCTGCCTGGCAAGGTGGCCAAGCCTGCGAAAAAGCCGGTTCCGCCTCCGCCCCCAGCGCATGCCCCGGCTCCGGCCGCGCACGCTGCCCCGGTCCTGGGCCAATTTGTGGCCGATATCGAGGCATCTCTGGGCGAAGATTTCCTGAAGGCCGCTCCGGCCGCCAAGCCGCAGCCGTCCGCTCCCGTTGTCAAAGTCGTACCTGCAGCGCCGGTGGTTACGCCCGCGACCGCTCTGAAAACTGGCCCGGCGATTGCCGCCAGCGCCGCGGCTTCGGCCTCAGCCCCGGCTTATGTTGCTCCTCCGGTTGTTGTTCCTGCATCACCAAGCGCACCGCCAGCCTGGCATGCGCCCGCAGCCGAGGCCCCTGCTCCTCACGCGCCGGCCGCCCCTGCCCCTCACGCGCCCGCTGCCGCAGCAGCCTCGCCCTTCGGCGAAGAAGCGGGAGTGGACCTGGCCGAGATGTTTGGCGAACTCAAGCAGGACCTGGAAGCCGACGTCGCTGCTGCTGACGAAGATCCCGAAACCCATTACAACCTCGGCATTGCTTTCCGCGAAATGGGTTTGCTCGACGAAGCCATCGGAGAGCTGCAGAAGGCCTGCCAATTTTTCGATCGCGGACATGCCTTCCCCCAGATCATGCAGACCTACACCTGGCTGGCGCAGTGCTTCCTCGACAAAGGCGTGCCCGAGGCTGCCGTACGCTGGTATGAGAAAGCTCTCGGCGTTCCCACCATCGATGGCGAAACCCGCGTCGCCCTCAACTATGAATTGGCCTCGGCCTACGAAACTGCGGGCGACAAGCCCGCCGCACTCAAGCATTTCATGGACGTTTACGGCACCAACATTGACTATCGCGACGTCGCCGAGCGCATCAAGGCCCTGAAGTCGTAGAATATCCCGATGGGTTTTGTCCCCAACTCTCTCCGCGCGGAATTCTGTGCGCCTTACATTCACCTCCGGGCTGTTTCCCTTGCGTTAGGCTGTTTGCGGCATCCGAAGGCGTGGGGGCGGAGAGCATGACCGACCCGACGCTCTTCTCCTCTCCGCCTGGCAAGCTGCCGGACACCACCCCGCCGCAGCCCGAGACCCGTACTGCTTTGCTTGAGCCACCCCAGCCGCCCGTTCCGCCGGCAAGCCCCAGCCGCCTGAAGCTATGGCTGCACCGCATTTCTGTTTTTCTTTTTGTCTTAGTCAGTGCTGTGGCGGGAGTGCTTCTCATCATTCTCCCCTGGACCCCGGAGTGGACCGACAATTACTTGTTGCTCGCTTATCCCAGCCTCCGCCCGGTGATCGCACACGGTTTCTTTCGCGGCATGTGCAGCGGTCTGGGTATGCTCGATATCTGGATCGGTTTCTGGGAGGCGCTCCACTACCACGAGCAAGAATAGCCCTAAGGCCTTTTCAACAATGTGAGTCACTTATGTCTGACCAGCTCAAATCCGCTCCCGTCGCCTACGAGAACGAAATCTTCCTCAACAGCCCTGACGGCCGTATCCTGCGCATGCTGTCTGAATATCAGGAACCTCTGGCCCGCTTCCGCCGCGAGCAGATTCAGGACACGGTCGTCTTCTTCGGCTCAGCCCGCTTCCAGGGGCGCCAGGAGGCCTTGAAGAACCTGACTGCCGTTGAAAATAACCACGCCAACGTTCCCGAAGCCAAGCTGCACGAGGATCTCAAACTCGCCCAGGCCGGCATTGACATGGCCCGCTACTACGAAGACGCCCGTCGCCTGGCTTACCTGCTGACCAAATGGTCGGTCCAGATTCCCGCCCGCCGCCGCCGTTTCGTCGTCACCACCGGCGGAGGCCCCGGCATCATGGAGGCCGCCAACCTCGGCGCCCACGAAGCTGGCGGCAAAACCATCGGGCTCAACATTCAGCTGCCCTTCGAGCAGTCTCCCAACCCCTACGTCACGCCCTCGCTGAACTTCCAGTTCCACTACTTCTTCATGCGCAAATTCTGGTTTGCCTATCTAGCCAAGGGGCTCGTCATTTTCCCCGGCGGCTTCGGCACCATGGACGAGTTGTTTGAAATCCTCACCCTCGCCCAGACCGACAAGCTGGCCAAGAAGATCCTGGTCGTGATCTACGGCAGTGAATACTGGAACCGCATCATCAACTTCCAGGCCTTCGTGGATGCCGGCACCGTCTCTCCTCAGGACCTCGACCAATTCAAGGTCATCGATTCCCCGGAGGAAGCCTTCGAGTATCTCCGCGACGGCCTGACCAAACATCACCTCGGCCCCGCACCCAGGAAAGTGGGCGAAATCGTGCCGGAAATCGCCAAAACAAGGCCGTGAGGACCGGATCGCGGAGGATATAGGAAAATCGTGTGGGGACAGCCGTTCTCGGCTGTCCGGCCGGGCGCAGCCCGGCAGTCGGTAGACCTTATCTGATAGCCGAGAGCTAATGGCTGGAAGCTGCCTTCTCTACTACATCACCGATCGAACCGCGCTTGCGGCGGATGAACCCGCCCGCCGTCGCCGCCTGCTCGAAAAGATCGCGGAAGCCGCCCGCGCCGGCGTGGACTACATCCAACTCCGCGAAAAAGACCTGCCCACGCGGGAACTGGAATCCCTCGCCCGCGAAGCCGTCCGCGCGATCCGAAAAGCCCGAAAACTGGCGACTGGCAACCGGCAACTGGCAACTGCTCTCCTGATCAATTCCCGCACCGACGTAGCCCTCGCTGTAGAAGCCGGGGGCGTCCACCTGCGCTCGGACGACGTTTCTGCCCTGGAGGTGAGAACAACATGGGAAAAGGGTCATGTGGGGACGGCCGCCCCCGGCCGTCCGGCGGTGCGCAGCACCGCAGCCACCCTCGCCCACGAGAACCTGCTACAAGCTCCGATCATCGGAGCCTCCTGTCACTCCCCGGCAGAGGTAGCGCAAGCCGCGGCTAACGGAGCCACTTTCGCTGTCTTCGCTCCTGTGTTCGAAAAGAAAGATTCCCCTGCCGCGCGCCCCACCGGTCTGGCGATGCTTCAGCAAGCCTGCCTAACCAACATCCCAGTCCTCGCTCTTGGCGGAATCACAGTCTCCAATGCCCGCTCTTGTCTCGCCGCCGGAGCCGCCGGCATCGCCGCTATCCGCCTCTTCCAGGAAAACGATGTCGTGGACACTGTCCGAAGATTGCGGAGTCTCTAGTGATTCCCCCAGTGTTCTCGTGCCTCTGTGGTTGAGACTTTGTCATTGCTAAACTGGAACTTGCCCGATGGGAACACACTCGTATCTCGCAAGCTCTGTGCCTCTGGAACCCGAGTTCGTCTTGATCCCTGGAGCCAGCTTTCTCATGGGCTCCGACTGCGGCCAGGACTGCGAACGTCCGATCCACCGCGTCTGGGTCGACGCCTTCCTGCTCGCTGCCACGCAGGTCACCAACGCCGAGTACGAGCGCTTTCTGCGGGCAACGTCGGCTCTGCCGCCCCCATTCTGGCAGGACCCCAACTTCAACCATCCCCAGCAGCCAGTTACGGGAGTCTCCTGGCACGAAGCCGCCCGCTATTGCGAGTGGTTAAGTTCGCAGACCGGGCGCACCTACCGTTTGCCCACTGAAGCCGAGTGGGAGCGCGCCGCCCGCGGCGGTCTCGAACAGCACCAGTTTCCCTGGGGCAACGACCCTCCGCAATCTCTTCCGGACTACCCCACGCGCTGGCAAACCGGTCCAGAACCTGTCGCCCGCTACGCTCCCAATGCCTTCGGGCTCTACGACATTTGCGACAACGTCCACGAATGGTGCAGCGACTGGTACGACGCCAACTACTACGCGGTCTCGCCCGACCGCAATCCGCAGGGGCCGGAGGAATGCTCGATGCGCCCGCCGCGCAAGTCCTCCCGCGGAGGCTCCTGGCGTCATCACATCAAAGTTGCCCGCTGCTCGGCGCGATCGAGCATCCCGCCACATTTTCAATACGCCGACTACGGCTTTCGCGTGGCGTGCAACGTGTAGCGCCTATAATTTGTCATTCCGAACCGGGCAACGCCCGGTGAGGAACCTGCTGTTTGCCGGCACAACCCAGGATTCCGAGGAGCCCATGTTCCGTACCGATCTTCTCCAGCACAAACGCATCCTCATCACCGGGGGTGGCACCGGCCTCGGCAAAGGCATGGCCGAACGCTTCCTCGAACTCGGAGCCGTCGTCTACATCTGCGGCCGCCGCGAAGAAGTCCTCCAGAAAACTGCCTCCGAACTCTTGGGAAAAGGTCCAATCCACGCTCTTTCCTGCGATGTCCGCGACCTCGATGCCGTTGAGCGCATGATCGATTCGGTCTGGGTCGGCGGCCCGCTCGATGTGCTCGTCAACAACGCCGCCGGCAACTTCATCGCCCGCACCGAAGATCTTTCTCCGCGCGCCTTCGAGTCCGTCATCGGCATCGTGCTGATGGGCACGCTCCATTGCACGCTCGCCTGCGGACGCCGCTGGCTAAAATCGGCTCATCGCGGCACCGTGCTCAACATCTCGGCGACCTATGCGCCGGTCGGCTCGGCTTATGTCGTTCCCTCCGCCATATCGAAAGCCGGGGTCGAAGCGCTCACCCGCAGCCTTGCCGTCGAATGGGGCGATCGCGGCATCCGCATGAACGCCATCGCTCCTGGCCCGATCCCTACGCAAGGCGCATTCTCGCGCCTGCTGCCGCGCCCCGAACTTGAAACTCTCGCCCTCGATCGCACCCCGCTCCATCGCTTCGGCACCATCGAAGAACTCGCGAATCTCGCTGCGTTTCTCGTAAGCGACGGCTCCGGCTACATCAACGGCGAGGTCATCCGCATGGATGGCGGCGAATTCTTGCAAGGCGCCGGCGAATTCAGCAGCTTGGGCCGCATCCTGAAGGAGGAAGACTGGGAATCACTCAAACCGCGCAAGCGGTCAGCTCCCTAGGCCAATTTGGTGGGGCAGCAGCGGGTACGCAGCGGGGAGGAGAAGCTTTGGGCCACTCACTATGGCAACAACAAGCAGCTAACGATGCTCCTTGCGCGGCATCAACAGACTCTTCAGCAGCAGGTTCACCAGGCTCAGTACAATTGCGCCTAGAAACGCCGCGCGAAAACCGTTCACGTGGAACCCCGGAACCACCACCGACGCCAGTTCCAGCATCAGGGCGTTGATGACAAACCAGAACAATCCCAGCGTGATCAGCGTTAGAGGAAAAGTAATGACCTTGAGCACCAGACCGATCGTCGCATTAATGAACCCGATGGCCAGCGCCGCAATGAGCGCCGCAACCGGGCCGCTCACCGAGATTCCCGGCACAAGGTGCGCCACAATCCATACTGCGAGCGCGCTTAACACCCAGCTCAATAGCAACCGCATCCGTTCCTCCTCAGAAAGAACACTATAAGGCTCGCACCACGTTGTTGTCATTCCGAACCCTGCCGGAGCGACCCGGCAAGCAGGAACTTTCTGCAGTCCGACGGAACTTTTCGGTCGCCTGCCGCGTAGAATTAATCAGAGAGCGGAGGTCTCACGTCATGTTTACATTCCTGCTCTGGTGCGTTCTTTTCGTTCTCTGCTGGCCGCTCGCGATCGCCGCGTTGATTGCCTACCCCGTTGTCTGGCTGCTCCTGCTTCCGTTCCGCATCCTGGGCGTGGCCGTTCACGGCGTCCTGGAGATCATCTATCTTGCCATCACTCTGCCCTTCCGTCTGCTGGCCGCACCGTTCCGGATTTAGCAGACGATGGGAGTTTGGCCCCGATCTAACGTGTGGCGCGGGCACTCACTTCGACTCGCTGCGCTCGCTCAGGGCAGGCTTTGCCCGCGAAGCCGATGCGTTAAGATTGTTCCCGGCTCCTTGAGGTCTCCTGGACGTTGATGAACCCGCCTCTCACCGACATCGAAACCCGCGTACTGGGCGCTCTGATCGAAAAAGACATCGCCACGCCCGACTACTACCCTCTGTCGCTCAATGCCCTGGTCAACGCCTGCAATCAGAAGAATAATCGCGACCCGGTGATGACCTTAGACGAGGCAGCAGTTCGTCAAGCACTGGCGACGTTGCAGGAAAAGCGCCTCGCCGGTCCGGCCAGCGGCGCCGACAGCCGCGTTCCCAAGTTCGAACACCGGCTGCAGGAAGTCTTCAACTTCGACCGGCGCGAAACCGCGATTCTGTGCGTGCTTTTTCTCCGCGGACCGCAGACTCCCGGCGAACTTCGCAGCCGCACCGACCGCATGTACCACTTCGAGGCTCTCGATGACGTCGTCTCCACCCTCGACCGCCTCGCCCACCGCGATCCTCCGCTGGCTCGCATGCTCCCCCGCCAGCCCGGCACGAAAGAATCCCGCTACACTCACCTGTTCTCCGGCGAGCCGCCGGACCTCAATGTGGCAACGGGGACAAGTGTGAGCGCGGGCGACTCGCCCGGGCATCCCGGTACGAACCCAACGGCCAATCGTCTGGCGGCTCTGGAAGAGGAAGTTGCGATACTCCGCCACGAACTCTCCGAGGTCCAGCAGCAGCTCGCCGCTTTCCGCAAGCAATTCGAATAGAGTGGAAGAGCCGCACTAACGTGGAAGAGCGGCGCTTCAGCGCCGCGATCAGCGCTAATGTATTCCTGGGCTTCAGCCCCGGTGCAACCTCAACCCGGCCTTCCACGCTCTACCCCTTTCGGTGTAGCCTCATACGAACGGTGAGCCGCGCGCTCAGGAGGACTCCATGCGTCGCCGCGAATTCCTCATTCGTTCCGCGTCAGGCCTGGGAGCGGCCTGGCTCTCGTCCAAGTCCATCCTGCAAGCCATCGCGGACCAGCCTCTCCCCGCAAAATTCTCCGCCTCCGACACGGTGACGCTTGGCAGCACCGGCATCAAGACCAGCCGCCTCGCCATGGGCACCGGCACTGTCGGATCCGAGCATCACTCGCACCAGACCGCGCTGGGCGTGAAAGGGCTCTCCGACCTCCTGCTCAACGGATACAACCACGGCTTGCGTTTCTTCGACGCCGCCGACTCCTATGGAAGCCATCCTCACGTCGCCGAGGCGCTCAAGCACGTGCCTCGCGACCAAGTCACCGTGCTGACCAAGACGTTCTCCCGCGATCCGGCCTCCGCTCGCGCCGATCTCGACCGCTTCCGCCGCGAACTGGGCTCCGACTACCTCGACGTCTGCCTCATGCACTGTGTCACCGAAGCCGACTGGACAGACCGCTATCGCGGTGTGATGGACGTGCTATCAGAAGCGAAAGAGAAGGGAATCATCCGCACCCACGGCTGCTCCTGCCACTCGATCGAAGCCCTACGCGCCGCGGCGAAGTCGCCGTGGGTCGAAATTGATCTCGCCCGCATCAACCCCATCGGCGCTTACATGGACGCCGATCCCGCGACTGTTGTTGGGGTCTTAAAGGAGATGAAAGCGGCAGGGAAGGCCGTCGTAGGAATGAAAATTCTGGGTCAGGGCACGCTGCGCAACCGTCAGGACGAAGCCATCAAGTACGCTCTATCGCTCGGCGTGCTCGACGCCTTCACCATTGGCGCCGAAAGTAAGGCGGAGCAGGAAGACCTGATCCGTCGGATTGCGGCCGCGTAAGGAATTCGATCAACTCATGGAACGGCGGGCGCCCTCGTCTGCCCGGCAAATCGCGTGAAATCGGCTCCCCGGACGAGGGCGTCCGGGGAGCCGAGATTCAAGTGTTCTTCCTCGCGATCCAATCCCGCTGCCTAATTTTCCATCACCTTCAGCCCCGGGCTTACAATTAGTCGCGCCTCGGTCGCCCGCTGTACATCCTCGGCCGTCAGCCCCGGAGCCACTTCCTCCAGCACCAGCCCATCCTTCGTCACCCGAATGTACGCCATCTCCGTCGCGATCGTATCCACCACGCTTACGCCGGTGAGCGGCAGCGTGCACTTCTTCAGAATCTTGGGCGCGCCGTCGCGCGTCGTGTGCTCCATCGCCACCACCACGCGCCGCGCTCCAGCCACCAAGTCCATCGCGCCGCCCATGCCCTTCACCATCTTCCCCGGAACCATCCAATTCGCCAGGCTTCCCGACTCGTCCACTTCCATCGCGCCCAGCACGCTTAAATCAATATGCCCGCCGCGGATCATGGCAAACGATTCGGCGCTCGAAAAATACGACGTACCCGGCATCTCGCTCACCGTCTCCTTGCCCGCATTGATGAGATCGGGATCTTCCTGCCCCTCGATCGGATACGGCCCAATCCCCAGCATGCCGTTTTCCGACTGCAGCGTGACCTCCATCCCCTCCGGCACATGATTTGCAATCAGTGTCGGCATGCCAATCCCCAGGTTCACGTAGAACCCATCGCGCAACTCGCGCGCGACCCGCTTCACGATCCGCTCGCGCTTATCCGCGTCTTTGCCTGGCTTGTTTGGTAGAGACATATCGGTTTCGATGGCCGAGTGATCAGTGGCTAGTGATCAGTGGTCAGCAAAAACAATCTCTGTAGCTCGCCACTAATCACTGGCCACTGACCACTTTCCTTACCGTCCTTCTCTCAATCCTCCGCTCGTACAACTCTCCCTGAAAAATCCGTTTCACGTAAATCGAAGGCGTGTGAATCTGATCGCCTTCCAACTCACCCACCTCCACCAGATGCTCGACCTCGGCAATCGTGATCTTCGCTGCCGTCGCCATCATAGGATTAAAATTCCGCGCCGTCTTCCGATAAATCAAATTGCCCTGCCGGTCGCCCTTCCACGCCTTCACAAACGCAAAGTCCGCCGTCAGACCGCGCTCCATCACGTACAATCGTCCGGCAAACTCGCGCGTTTCTTTGCCTTCCGCCACCACAGTCCCTACGCCGGTCGGGGTATAGAAAGCTGGAATCCCTGCTCCGCCGGCGCGAATCCGTTCCGAAAATGTCCCCTGCGGAATCAGGTCCAGCTTGATCCTGCCCTGCAGAATCATTTCCTCCAGCAGTTTGTTCTCACCCACGTACGTCCCGATGTGGTGCGCGATCTGCCCCGCCGCCAGCAGCAAGCCGTTGCCCACCCCATCGACGCCCACGTTGTTGCTGATGGTGGTCAGATTCTTCGTTCCCTTGCGTACCAGCGCTCGAATCAGGTTCTCCGGAATCCCGCAGAGGCCGAAGCCCCCGATCATGATCGTCGCGCCGTCAAACACGTCGCGGATGGCTTCATCCGCATTGGCCACAACTTTGTTCATAGCGGAAGAATTCTAAAGGAAATTGAGTAATTGTGTAATTTGGTTATTGGGTAATTGAAAATCTTGGCGGGGTGTAGTGCGTGCTTTTCAATTACTCAATAACCAAATTCCCCAATTACTCAATCTTCTATTTCTTCTTCAGCGAAACCTTCCGCAACGCATGCGCCTGCTCGAACTCCACCGCCAGCTCCCGCGTCGTCAGGTTTTCCCGGATGTGCGCCAGCCGTTGTTCGACTCTCCACAGCGCATTCTCTAGATTCTTTTGGTTGCTGATGGCAATATCCCGCCACATCGAATACGGACTCGCGGCAATCCGTGTCATCTCCTGCAGCGCGCGTCCACCGGCCGGCAACAGCGGAGCCTCGGCCCCGAACTCCTCCACCAGCGCCGCGGCCAGCGCCGTCGACATCATCTGCGGCACGTGGCTTATCCACGCGCAGAGCCGGTCATGATCCTCGGGCGGCAGCATGGCGATCCGCGCCCCGATCTGATCAATCCATCCCGCGTACTCCGCAAACAGGCCCTCATTCAGACTCTGCCCAGGAAACGGCGTCAGAAACCACACTGCATTCTGAAACAGATCGGCATCCGCATAATCCACGCCGCTCAACTCTTTCCCCGCCATCGGATGCCCGGCCAGAAACCGCTTGCCCGCATTCTTTCCGAATACCTTCCGCGCGCGTTCCACAACTGCGACCTTCGTGCTGCCCACATCTGTCAGCAGAGCGCGCGCCGGAAGCACCGGCCCCACACGCTCAATCAAATCCACGATCGCCAGCACCGGAGTTGCCAGCACGACGACCTGGCTCCCACGGATCGCGTCCCCGGGATTAGAAGTTCCATCGTCGATCGCGCCGCGCTTTCGGGCCCGCTCCAGCGTCGCCTCGCGGTCGCAACCCACAATTCGCCCGGCAAATTTTTTCTTGCGCAGCGCGAGGGCGAGCGACCCGCCAATGAGCCCGGTCCCGATGATCGTGATTTGCCGAATGGCCATAAAGACAAGAAAATGAACAACGCAGAGGACGCTGAGGACACAGAGGATCTAAGGAACTGGATCGCTCAACTAGCGCGACGGAGACTGCGGTAGCTCAACAGTGCGATTTTTCTTTCATCCCCTCTGCGTACTCTGTGTCCGCTGTGTTCTGGATTTGTTTTCGCAGAGACTACCACATCTTCCTTCCTACTGCCGGCGCAATCATCCGCAACTCGTCCATCAATTTGGCGAACTGCTCGGGGAACAGCGACTGCGCTCCGTCCGACAACGCCTTATCCGGATCGCAGTGCACTTCGATGAGCAGCGCATCGGCTCCCGCCGCCACCGCCGCCCGTGCCATAGGCGCAACCTTGTCGCGCCGCCCTGTACCATGCGACGGATCGGCAGTGATGGGCAAATGCGACAGCTTGTGAATGATCGGGATCGCCGAAATGTCCATCGTGTTCCGCGTATACGTTTCAAACGTCCGAATCCCGCGCTCGCACAGAATCACATCGTAATTCCCGCCCGCCATGATGTATTCCGCCGAAAGCAGCAGTTCTTCCAGTGTCGCCGCGATCCCGCGCTTCAGCAGCACCGGTTTGCGCGCCTTCCCCAGTTCGCGCAGCAAATTGAAGTTCTGCATGTTGCGCGCACCCACCTGCAGAATGTCCACATAGGGGAGCATCGTCGGAATCTGCGAAATCTCCATCACTTCGCTGATCACCAGCAGTTTGTACTTCTCTCCTGCCTCGCGCAGCAGCTTCAGCGCCTCTTCCCCATGTCCTTGAAACGAATACGGCGAGCTGCGGGGCTTGAACGCTCCGCCCCGCAACACCTTCGCACCCGCCCTGGCGACCGCTTCTGCCGTAGTGAAGAGCTGTTCCCGCGATTCCACCGAACACGGCCCGGCCATCACCACGACTTCATTTCCGCCAATACCAACCCCATTCGCCAATTGGACGATTGTCCCCTCCGGACGAAAGCTCCGCCCCGCCAGCTTGTACGGTGAACTGATGCGGTGAACTTCCTGCACCCCTGGCAGCAACTCCAGAATGCGGATATCGAGATCAATGCCGGAACCCACTGCGCCCAGTACCGTCATGCGCGCGCCGGTCGAGCGGTGCACCTCAAATCCCATCTTCACCAGTTGTTCAATCACCTGCTGAATCTGCGCCTCGTCCGCGCCTTCCTGCATCGCAACAATCATAGAAAGCAGCTCCTAGCTCCCAGCTCTTAGCGGGTGCCCCATCCAAGCCGCGTTTTTTGCGACCAAGGTAGGAAGTCTCGCTCGTAGCTCGCGGCTCACAGCTCGTAGCTATCAGTCGTTCACTTCCGAATCCAGTTCCGTCTCCGCACCGGTCGGCTCGGCGACCGGCGCAATTTCTTCTTTCTGAATATTCCGCATCACATCAATGATGCGCTCATAAATCCGCACCAGATCCCGGCTGGGCAGGGGGCCGCGGTTCGCCTCCTGCACGTTCGCAAACACCACCCGCTCCCGGTCCGGTTCATATACGGGCAGGTTCGTTTCGCGTTTGAGTTTTCCGATCTCCACCGCCGCCCGCGCCCGATCGTTGAGCAGGGCCACCAATTTGCGGTCGAGTTCATCAATTTTCTTTCGCCAGTCTTCGATATCCATGGAAACCAGCCGCCAGCCCCTCAGCTAGGTGCCCCACCCTTGTCTCGCCGTTCTTTGGCGAGATAGGTTGGGAAACTTGATGCTCGTTCTCCCGATACACACTGGGTGCCCCATGTCTCGCGTCCTTTGCGAGACGTGGGAATTTTCACAAACCAACTCGATCCTCATCGTGAAGCAACTGACGGCTGACGACTGACAGCTGATAACTGCCTCACAAACTCCCCCACGGCCGCCGCCTCCCGTCCGCGATTCCGCTCAATCGTCTCGACAATCGCGCTGCCTATGACGACTGCGTCGGCAAACTCGCCGACTTCAGCAAATTGCTCGGCTGTCGAAATCCCAAATCCCAACGCGATTGGCAACTTGGTTACACGCCGCAGCCGCCGCACCAGTTTGCGCGCGTCTTCTGCCAACTGCTGCCGCGCTCCGGTTACGCCCGTCCGCGACACCGCGTACACAAACCCGCGCGATGCCTGCGCAATCCGTTTCAGCCGCTCATCCGGACTCGTCGGCGCCGCCAGAAACACCGGGGCCAGATCATGTTCCCGCATCGACTGCAAATATTCGCCTGCTTCTTCCACCGGCAAATCCGTGACCAGAGCGCCATCCACGCCCGCCGCCCGCGCCACTTTGCAGAACTTTTTCATGCCCATGCGCAAAATCGGATTCAAGTACGAAAACACAATCAGCCCCGTTGACTGCGCCTGCTGGCGGATCTCCGCCGCCAGTGTCAGCACCTGCCCGAGCGAAGTCCCATGCTTCAGCGCCCGCTCACTTGCCCGTTGAATCACCGGCCCATCCGCCACCGGATCGCTGAACGGCACGCCCAGTTCAATCACGTCTGCACCGGCCTCAATCGCCGCGATCACGATCTCCCGCGTCGTCGCGAGATCCGGATCACCGCACGTCACGTACGCCACCAGCGCCGGCTTTTTGTAAAAGGTCAGAGGCATAACTGGAATGCAGAAGTCAGATTTCAGATTGCAGAATGAAAACCAGTTCCCAAGTTAGGCTCCTAAATCTACAATCTGAAATCCGCATTCTGACTTCTAACTTCTGCATTGAGACTTCTGACTTCTTCATTCGATCTTCAAGTTCTCCCGCAAAATCCCAATATCTTTGTCGCCGCGGCCCGAGATGTTGACGATCACAATCTCCGACTTCTTCATCTTCGGAGCGCGCTTCACGGCTTCGGCCACCGCATGCGCCGACTCCAGCGCCGGAATAATCCCTTCAGTCCGCGCCAAAATCGTAGTTGCCTCTAAGGCCTCCGCATCCGACGCTGGCACGTACTCCGCCCGCCCAGCGTCCCTCAACGCTGCATGCTCCGGCCCAATCGAGGGATAATCCAGCCCAGCCGACACCGAATGCGTGGTTGCAATTTGTCCCGCCGCATCCTGCAGTACATAAGAATACGTTCCCTGCAGAACGCCCGGCGACCCTCCCCGAAATCGCGCCGCATGCTCGCCCAATTTCTCGCCGCGCCCACCGGCCTCCACTCCAATCAACTGAACTCTCTTATCTTTGAGAAACTCGTAGAAGATGCCAATTGAATTCGATCCCCCGCCCACGCACGCGATGATCGCCGCCGGCAACTTCCCCTCGGCTTTTAGAATCTGCTCCCGCGCCTCCCGCCCGATCACGCGATGAAAATCCCGCACCATCGTCGGATACGGATGCGCCCCCAGCACGCTCCCCAGCAAATAATGCGTAGTACGGACGTTGGTGACCCAATCGCGCATGGCCTCGTTGATCGCGTCTTTCAACGTGCGCGACCCCGAATCCACGCCCCGCACCTCCGCGCCCAGCAGCCGCATGCGGAACACATTCAACTCCTGCCGCCGCATGTCTTCGGTGCCCATGTAGACGACACACTCAAACCCCAGCAGCGCGCATACCGTCGCGGTCGCCACTCCGCGCCCAGCAGCCGCATGCGGAACACATTCAACTCCTGCCGCCGCATGTCTTCGGTGCCCATGTAGACGACACACTCAAACCCCAGCAGCGCGCATACCGTCGCGGTCGCCACTCCGTGCTGCCCCGCACCGGTCTCCGCGATCACTCGATGCTTTCCCATCCGCTCCACCAGCAGCGCCTGTCCCAGACAGTTGTTGATCTTGTGTGCGCCGGTGTGCAGCAGGTCTTCGCGCTTCAAATAAATCTTGGCTCCGCCCAGCTTCCCGGTCAGCCGTCGCGCAAAAGATAGCGGCGTCGGACGCCCCGCATACGTCCGCAGCAACTCCTCCAGCCGCGCCTGAAATTTGCGGTCGCGCTTCGCCTTCTCGTACTCGTGCTCCAGCTCGTCAAGCGCGGCCATCAAAGTTTCCGGGACATATCTCCCCCCGTAGGCCCCGAACCGCCCCGGTTCATTGGTCGAAGCAGATCCCCACGACACAGAAGGACCCTGAGGGTGCCCCATCCTAGCCGCGTTCTTTGCGGCTAGGGTGGGGACGTTGACCTTAGTAGTCCGTGGAACCGTGGGCATCGACTTTCCCGCCTCTAAACCGTTGTCATTCCGAACCGGCAAAGCCGGTGAGGAACCTGCTTTTTTTCCATCGATTAGAACCGCGTAAGTCAGGAAGTTCTGCGATCCATCCCCCGCGCCGCCCGCACAAACGCCCGCACCTTCTCCGGATCTTTCTTCCCGGGCCTCGCCTCCACTCCGGACGCCACGTCTACTCCCCATGGCTTCAAAAAGTCGACAGCCCATCCCACGTTTGAGGGTGTAAGCCCACCGGCAATTACCACCGGATGAAACCTCAGCAACCCGGCCACAATGGCACGAGCCTCTCCCCAAGCAAAGGTCTTCCCTGTACCACCGCGCTCCTCCTGCGTCCCCGAATCCAACAAAAGACCAGCTAGATTCGGAAACTTGGGGAGGGCCCAAAAAACACCTTGGCCTCGCAGATCACAGACCATTTCAGCAGCGGGCAAACAGAAGAAGGCGTCTCGATTGACCACGTACCTTGCTGGGCTCCGATATTCATCCCCGTGAAATTGCACTGCGGTCAGGCCCGCCTCATCTGCGATTGCCGATACTCTTTCGGGCAGCTCATTTACAAATACCCCAATCTTGTCCACACTTTCCGGCAACTTCCCCACAATTTCCCGCACTATCTCCACACCGACGCACCGCGGACTCTTCTCATAAAAGACGAACCCCACCGCATCCGCACCCGCCTCGACCGCCACGAGCGCATCCTCGAGATTCGTCATCCCACAAATCTTTATCCAAGTCATAAACCAGTTGTCAGTTGCCAGTACCCAGTTGCCGGTAAAGTCCGGGTGCCCCATGTCTCGCTTCCTTTGCGAGACGTAGAAACTCTCCTATCGCGCACTCGATACTCCTTGCCGAACGCCCGCTGCCGCCGTCAGCAGCACCCTCAACGCTTCTCCCGGCTTTTCCGCCCGCATTAGCGATTCACCAACCAGAAATGCGTCATATCCTGCCGCCCGCAACCGTGCGACATCCTCCGGCGAACGAATTCCGCTCTCTGCCACGCGCACGACATTCGCAGGAAATTTCTCCACCAGCTGGAACGCTGTCTCCAGATTCACCTGGAACGTCCTCAGATCGCGTGTATTCACCCCGATCAGGTCGCACCCGGCATCCAGCGCCCGCTGCAACTCCTCCCCGTCGTGTATCTCGCACAGAAAGTCCAAGCCGTGGCTGCGTGCCGACGACGCCAGCCTGCCCAACTCCTGCTCATGCAATGCTGCCACAATGAGTAGCACTGCATCGGCCGCGTTTGCCCGCGCCTCCACCAACTGAAACTCATCCACGATGAAATCTTTCCTCAGGCACGGAATCTTCACTGCTGCCGACGCTTCGCGCAGATTCTCGAGCGACCCCTGAAAGAATTCTTCGTCGGTCAGTACCGAAAGCGCCGCTGCGCCGACCGCTTCCAACTCCCGCGCCAATTCCGCCGGACGAAAATCTGCCCGGATCAGCCCTTTCGACGGCGATGCTTTCTTCAACTCCGCTATGACTGCAACTCCGTCCCGCCCCTTCGCGGCCAGCGCTCGCCGAAACCCGCGCGGCGCATGCTGTTCCGCCCATCGCTCCAGTTCGCGCAAGTCGGCGCTGCGTCTGGCCTCCGCCACCCGCGCCCGCGTAGCCGCAACGATCCGGTCAAGAACCGCAGCCATAGAGAATCTCTTGATTATAAGGGGGAGGCGAAACCCACCGCTAGAGACGGAACTTTGACTCTGTCACTGAGGTCAAGAATGTGGGTGCCCCACTTCTCGCTGCCGTCGCGAGAAGTGGGGATCTCGACTTCGCATCAGCCGAGGCATTTCACTTGCAGATCTCGGCCAACTCCTTATACGGCTTCGCCATCGCCGGCGGAAACTTGATCTTCTTCGCCTCCATCCACAACTCCAGCAGCGTTCCTCCGTATTGCGAGCCTACATCCGGATCTCCCTCGTACACCGGATTGCTCTCTGCCTCCTCGATCGTCACCAGCTTGAATCCTTTCTTCTCCAGCAGATCGAGCGCATCCGGCAAAATCGTGCTGCCGAACGCCCCCAGATGCAGCAGGAGCACATGATCGATATCGTGCCCGTAGACCATCTGCGCCAACTCGCGTCCAAGATCCAGATACGAGGACTCGGTGCTCAGGTAACTCGACCGCAGGGTGACTGTCATTTCCCCGCTACTCTTTTCCCATAGAACTCGAAAAACTCCTGCTCGCTCGGTCCCAGGCAAACCCGCGCATTCGGCTTCGCTGGCTCCTCTCGCGTGAACCCCTTCCCTTACTTCCCGGTTCTCTCGACACACGGCAAGACTGCTTCCCGCACCCACGTGTCTCCCTCTCCAGCGGGAACGTCGCCGAACAACCACCATCGCTCCACATGCTCCGCTGTTGCTCCCGGCTTTAATTCGACCAGCGGCCCGAGCGTTTCCACCTCCAGAAATTCCGGATTGGTAAACAGCTCAAAATTGCACCCTTCATCCGGATACCGCGCCCCTGCCACGACGCTGGCCCGCTTCACAAACAAAGTCCCGCGCCGGAAGTGAGTTCCCCATCCCGCAGGATTGAAGATTCCATTCATCTGCTCTCGAAACCGTCCCGTCGGATGCTTCGCCTGCACCAACTGCACAAATTCCGTGCCCAGCTTCCACCGTGTGTCGGCAAAATCGGTGTACGACCAGATGCCAAACACCCCCACCGGCAGATAGTGATCCGTGTCCATCGCATGGCGTGCCGGCAGCGGCAGAACCGCCCGCCCCCCGGCCCGCATCATCGTCGGAGCCCACACCGCCAGTTCTGTTGGCTCCCCGTCGTGATTCGTAATCCGGTGCGTCACTCGGACCTCCGTTCCCTCCGCAGCCAGTTCGATTTCCATCTCCTTCTGCAACTTCGTTCCCGGCGGCGCGTCTTCGCGCGGAGCGGTAAAACGTACCGCCCTGCCCTGCCGCGATACCATCACTGGAGCATTATCGGGGAAATAAGTCCGCTTCACTTCCGGTGATGCCCATAACCGATGTCCCCCATACAACCGGAATTCCGCCGATCCCGTTCGCCCCGTGTCCTCCTCCACTTCATGAAATTGATTCTCCCCGCCTCGCAGCCCATACCAGATCACCCGCGGCCCCACATCCGCCAGCACGATCAGCTCGACCGACGCATTCGAAAACTTCCAGCAGTTCTCCCAACCCCGGTACCCTACACGCTCGATCATCGCTTCGTCTCCCTCACGCCCATTTCCTTAGTTCGCCCGGATCTTCTCGCACAGCCGGCATCTCTCCGTATCTCGCTTGCCGCCCAGAAACGCTTTCCACCGAGCCGATTACGATAGCTGAATTCCTCCATTTCGTCGAAGTCCGGCACACATTAGCCTGGTGCAGCCTCAGTTTTCCGGATGACTCCTTTGCGTCCTTTGCGAATCCTTCGCGTACTTTGCGGTCTAAGATCTTCTACCGCAAAGCTCGCAGAGAAGACCGCGAAGTCCGCGAAGCAACGCCCGAGGTTCACAAGAGTTCCGCCCGTGTCCTCCCATCCACATCGTGTCCCGCGCCCCACGCCCCGCAATCGTATTTAGCTCTCTAACTCCCGCCGAATCAAAGCAGCCGCTCCTGGCCCGTACCGTGCATTCTCCCTAGCGCCGCTAGTCGGCAGGAGGTGACCAACCATGACCCGCATCAACCCATTACGCAAGATCGCAGAAACTCGCAGTTCCCCATTTTGGGGTAACGGAGTAATGACCTGGGGCAACCTCAGCGCGCTCGTCTTCGCTGCCGTGCTGATCGTCTGCTCCCTGACCGTCGGCTGCTCCAGCGAGAAGCCGAAGCCCGTTAGCTCCAACAACCAGATTCCCGTCACGCATGCCCAGAGCCCGATCGTGCCCGCGCCAGCCATGCAGGCTGAGAACAAGCCGGCGCCGAGGAAAGTCGTGCACAGGAAGCCCGCGACCGCGAACTACACTGACAAAGCCTACGGCGTAGCCTTCGAATATCCGCGCCGCTATGCCATCGAGACCGGTGACGCCGCCGCGCAGTTCGTGGCGACGAATCCGCTCCCCATGAATTTCGTCGAGCCCGGTGGAATTGCACTGGCCGCAGTTGAATTGCCCGAGACCGGCTACCTCAACACCGACTTCTCGTCCGCGTTCTTCAACGTGAGTGTCAACAAGGCTCTCACCGCCGATCAATGCAACGAGTTCGCGGTGCCCCAGCCGAAAGTCTCTGCCCCGGCGGCTGCGCCTGCTGAGGCCACAACCACTCCCGCTGCTGCCGCCACCACGCCAGAAGCTCAGCCGGCCGTCGCTCAGGCTGCCTCGGCCACAACCGTGGCCAGCGAGCAAACGAACTCCGTTAAAGCGTCCAATGACGCTGCTCCGGCCTCGTCCGCCGAGCCTGCATCCGGCGCTAAGTTCCTGCTCGGTGATATGGAACTCCGCGCCGCCGAAGCTGTCTCCGGCGAGGGCACGCGCCAGAGCGATTCGAAGTACGTCCATGTCTTCCAGAATGGAGCCTGCTACGAGTTCGCTGTGAACGTGACCACCGTCGCGACTGGGGACGGCCTCATCAAGCACGTGGACCGCGACAAAGTCTTCAACCGCCTGGAGCAGATCCTCTCCACGGTGAAGATCAGTCCGGTGACCGCCGAAGCAAGTGCCGATGCTCCGGCCACTCCGGCCGCTGCTGCAAGCCCGGCGCAGTAAGTCAAGATCGGGTGCCCCATCCTTGTCTCGCCGTTCTTTGGCGAGACAAGGATGGGGATTTTGACTTCTGTGTAGGGCGGACACTCCTGTCCGCCGTCCTTGACGGTGCAGTCGATCCTAACTTTGGCTCCCGAACCCTGATACGAACCGCTGTTCAAAATTGCATACCATTCAGAAACCGAAATCTGTACAATTCCTCAGGACTGGGGAACCCAGACAAATTCATTCCGCAAGACACTAGCAAAGATGCCAGTTCGCGGCATCGCCCGTGACGGCCCAGACGTATAACTAAGTACCGCTTCAGGAGGAGCGGTCATGAGAATTCTGCTTTATAACCCCGACAACGGCGTAACCCGCAACTTCATGCCGCACCTCTGGATGTTCCTGCTCCAGTCGCTAACCCCTCCCGGCCACGAAGTCCTCCTGATTGATGGCAACGCGCAGCCCATGGACGAAACTCAGATCGCGAAATTTGTCCGCGACGAGAACATTGGGCTAGTCGGCATCGGTGCCATGACCCGCATGATTGCCAAGGCCTACCGCATCGCCGACGCCGTCCGCGCCACCGGCATCCCCGTCGTCATGGGCGGCCCTCATGTCACCGAACTTGCGGACGAAGCCCTGGGCCGCGACGGTGGCCCTCGCCACGCCGACGCCGTTGCTCTCGGCGAAGCCGACGAAACTTGGCCCCGGATCGTCAGTGACGCCGTTCGCGGCGAACTCAAAGAAATTTATGCGCCCGTCGATGTTCTTGGCCAAGAGCGCAAGCCTTCGCTGAAGCAGTATCCCGTGATTCCCTGGGACAAGATCGATCTCCACCAGTTCAATCTCTTGCCCAAGGTCGTTTACCCGTTGCTCAGGAAAGTCGGTGAAGGCTGGGGAACATTCCGCATCATTCCGGTTGAGTCCGGACGCGGCTGCCCCTACGGCTGCGAGTTCTGCACCGTGACCGGATTTTTCGGCGACTCCATCCGCTTCCGCACCAATGAGAGCGTAGTGAACGAACTGCTGCTCTTGAAAGCTCGCGCCCGCAAAGAAAAAGGCCAGATGGCCGTCTTCTTCATCGACGACAATTTCGCCATCAACGTGAAGCGCACCAAATCGCTTCTTCGTGACATCATCGCCGCTAGCGCCCAGGTTCACTGGGTCGCTCAGATCAGCGCCAACCTCCTGCGCGACGAGGAACTCTGCGACCTGATCGCCGCTTCCGGAGGCAAGTGGGTCTTCATCGGCATGGAGTCCATCGATCCCACCAATCTCAAAGACGTCAACAAGGGATTCAACAAGCCGGGCGAATACGCCGCCGTCCTCGAACGCCTCGCCAAACGCAACGTCTACGCCATCACCTCGTTCATCTTCGGGATGGATAACGACACCGTCGGCGTCGCCGAGCGCACCCTGGCGCAAGTCCGCACCTGGCCCCCGGGTCTCCCCATCTTCGGCCTGCTCACCCCCTTGCCCGCAACCCCGCTCTACAAGCGCCTGGAGCTTGCCGGCCGCCTCACCCGACCCAAACACTGGCAGGAGTTCATCCCCTTCGCTATGGCCCACACCCCGCTGAAGATGACCATCGAAGAAGCCCACGCAGAAGTGAACTACGGTTGGGCCCACGCCTACAGTCCCGAAGCCGTAGCCCAAGCCGTCGACTCGCTCGACGACCAGCCTCTCGGTTACCGCATCAACATCTTCCTGGCGCGCGTCTGCTTCCGCGGCATCTATTTCCCCATGCTGGGAAAATTGGCGTGGCTGAAAGTGGTAGCGGAAAACCGCCACACGATCTTCAAGCTTGCGAAGGAAGCTTTCTTCGGCCGCAAGACTCGCCCCGAAATTCGCGAGGAAGGCTCGTATCAAGACGTGCCGGCGCCGGAAGTCAGCAGCGAAGTGAGCGTGTAAAGAAACGCGCCGTTTACGAACTATAGCGGATGCCCCACCCTTCTCGCGTTCTCTGTGAGAGGGGGACTTTTGACTCTTCGCACTGAAACCCCACCCCGTTACGAACTTTGGTCCTAGCCTTTTAGTAACCTCGCTTCGGACCGCCATCCGCGCCATACTGCTCGGCATGGGCCTGGATCAGGCTTGCATCGACTTTTTCGTCCGCGCCGCTTGTGGCATCGCCGCTGCTCTGTTTGTCATTCTGGTCGCCGGCATCGGTATCCCCCGTCGCTCCGCAGTTCGGATTCACCGCACGAACCGCTAGCTGCTACCCGGCGCTTCCGCTGCTGGCTTCTGCCCCGTCGCGAATCCTCACGCCCGCCGTATGACCCCCCATTTGACGGCCCTCCCGCCCGCATGAGATAGTGTCACGCTCTACCTCATACATTCTGGTTTGGAGCCCTATTGCTTCCCGATGACCCCTCTTATTCCCCGGGATAACACCTTCTTTGAGATGTTCTCCCAGATGTCCGAAAACCTCATCGCTGGCGCTCGGACACTGGTGGGCCTCTTTACTGACTACACTGACCTCGACGCCAAAGTCGCCGAGATTCGCCGCATTGAGCGCGTGGGCGACGAAATGACCCACGCCGTCCTCATCAAGCTCAATCAGAGCTTCATTACCCCTTTCGATCGCGAGGACATCCACCAGTTGACTTCGTCCCTGGACGACGTGCTTGACTTGATGAACGCCGCCTGCGCCCGCATCATCATGTACCGCATCACCAATCCGCCGCCCGTGGCCATGGAACTCGCCCGCTTGATTCTTCTGCAGACCCAGGAAGTGCAGCGCGCCCTTTCTCTTCTCCGTAAGAACGGCGACATCCTAACCCACTGCGTCGAAATCAATCGCCTCGAGAACGAAGCCGACGTTATCTCGCGCGCCGCCATTGGCCAACTCTTCGATCAGGAGAAAGATCCCATTACCCTGCTCAAGAGCAAAGAGCTGATCGAGTTCCTCGAACTCGCAACCGACAAAGCAGAAGATGTAGCGAACGTGCTGGAAACCATAGTTCTGAAGAGTTCTTAAATCTCGCGCTTTTGCCTACAGGCAGACTTCGTGAAACCTGAGTTCCTGCTGCTGATCATCACCCTCCTGGTCGCCCTGACCTTCGACTTCCTCAATGGATTCCACGACGCCGCCAACAGCATCGCCACCGTCGTTTCCACCCGCGTTCTTTCTCCCCGTCTGGCCGTGGTCTGGGCCGCCTTCTTCAACTTCGTCGCCGCTTTTATGCTTGGAACTGCCGTCGCCAAGACTATTGGCAGCGGCATGATCCGCATTGATTTCGTCACGCAATATGTCGTCATCGCCGGACTCCTCGGCGCCATCGTCTGGGACCTCCTCACCTGGTGGTGGGGCCTTCCTACTTCCTCCTCGCACGCTCTGATCGGCGGCATGGCCGGCGCCGCCATCTTGCGCGCCGGCTGGCGCGTCATTATCGTGGCCGGGTGGTACAAAACCCTCATTTTTATCGTCGTCGCCCCCATCATGGGACTCACCCTCAGCTTCGGCTTCATGGTCGCCGTCTTCTGGATCCTGCGCAACAAGGCCCCGCAGCGCATTGACGCCTGGTTCCGCCGTCTCCAGCTTCTTTCCGCCGCTGCCTACAGCCTCGGCCACGGCGGCAACGACGCTCAGAAAACCATGGGAATCGTCGCCAGCGCACTCTACGGTGCCAAAATCCTTACTGCCTCTCAGCTCGCCGGAAGCTGGGGACACTATCACTGGCCCATCATTCTTGCCGCCCACACTTCGATCGCTCTCGGAACCTACTTTGGCGGATGGCGCATCGTCCACACCATGGGCACCCGCATCACCAAGCTCAGACCCGTCGGCGGCTTCTGCGCTGAGACCGCCGGTGCCATCACTTTGTTCGCCACTGCGCTGGCGGGCATCCCGGTTTCCACCACCCACACCATCACCGGAGCCATTGTCGGCGTCGGCGCTACGCACCGGCTCTCTGCCGTGCGCTGGGGTGTCGCAACCCGCATCGTCTGGGCCTGGGTGATGACCATCCCCGCTTCCGCTGCCGTAGCGGCTCTCGCCTTCTGGCTTATCCGCCTCATTCACCCCGCCGCATAGAGGCAAGAATGGGAAGGACGCGGCTACCCTCCCGGGTAACATCCCACCCGGTACCTCGGTAATCTCGCGGAGTTACCAATCCCAGCTGTTTTCGCACATTTCCGGGGTTTATACTGCGCAGGTAGGGATTTGTTGGGTGTCCCAGGTTGCAAAGGACTGGGCCATGTATTCACCTGAGCGGCGTAAGCACCCGCGATTCACGGTGAGCGTGCCCGTCGAAGTTCACGCCGAAGGCAGCGACACCCCCATTCGGTGCACTACCTCCGACCTCAGCCTCGGCGGCTGCTACATCGAAAGCATGTATCCATTTCCCGTCGGCGCCACCCTCGACCTTAGACTGCAACTCGAGAACACCCTGCTCGTCGAGGCCAAGGTTGTCACTTCGTACCCGCAGGTCGGCAACGGCATGGAGTTCATCAGGATGCTGCCCGAAGACCGCGCTGAACTGCGCGCCTTCCTCGAGTCCCTCGCCAAGAAACAGGAACTCGCCGCGGCCGGGAAGAAATGAAAAGGAAAAGGCCGACCATGTTTCCATGATCGGCCTTTATTAATGCCGGCAACGACCTACTCTCCCACACACTTTCGCGTGCAGTAACATCGGCCCGGCGGGGCTTAACTTCCGTGTTCGGGATGGGAACGGGTGGAACCCCCGCGGTAAGATCACCGACAACTTGAGGCGTTTTCGCGGCGTCTGAGCCGCGAGCCGAAATCCCGAGCGCTCTTTGCGAGGGATCTCTACGCCATCTCGGTGTCGCTTTTCAGCGACGAACTTGTAAAAGATCCTGAGAACGATCTCTCACAGCTGAATAGATTGGGTGTGACTTACTTTCATGTTGGTTTGTTTCCGATTTCAGCCACTCAGTTACATCGGCTTTGCTTTCCTCTTCTTATCAGAATCCGAAAAGCGTCGGCGCCCAGTCGTCAGTCTCCGCCTTGGCTCAGCTCAGGTTCTAGCTGAGGCATGGCTGAAGCCATGCCCTACCAGGGCTGATGGCTGACGGCTGGTCTGCACCGAGTAAATTTTATGGTCAAGCCGAACGGGCGATTAGTACGGGTAAGCTGCACGCATTACTGCGCTTCCACTTCCCGCCTATCAACCAGGTAG